>Ga0073932_1002413_pt1 | contig 28956 bp, 23 predicted proteins | sample DewCreD2012metaG_FD_76967 | JGI IMG/M metagenome (GOLD analysis project Ga0073932, IMG submission 76967) | Hot spring sediment bacterial and archeal communities from British Columbia, Canada, to study Microbial Dark Matter (Phase II) - Dewar... ...
ACCCCCTGCCCGCCCAACCCCTGCCCCAGCCTGCCCCGCCTCTGCCCCCGCCCACTGATGACCTTGACCCGGCAGTCCTGGATGAGCGGGAACTACAGCGGCTCAGAGACGTATTAGGCGCGCGCGCCGCCGAAATGCTCCCCAATCTGATCGCCAGTTTTTACGCGCAGTCCGAGAAGTATATGGATAATATCGAGAACAGCCTGCCGCTCACCGGCAGGCTGGACTGTCCTCCCGCAGACGAAGCCGCCCAGCCCCAGGGGGTCTGCGAAGACATCCGCCGCTGGGCGCACACGCTCAAATCGAACAGCGCCAGCTTTGGCGCACTGCGGCTGGCCCGCGCCGCCAAAGAATTAGAAAATGCCGCCCGCCTGGGCCATCTGCAAGATGCCCGCGCCCTGCTCGCCGCCTGCCGCCGCGAATACAGCCTGGCACGGCAGGCCTTAGAGCATTTTCAAAAGGCCAAGACAACGGCTTAGAAACAGATCATCATTTTTCGCCTACACGAAACGCGCCAGCCGCCCCAGCGCCGTTTTTAAGGCCGGGTACAGACCTACGTACACCTCTTCGTACAACTGCCGGTACCACGCTCCGCGTTCCGCGTCCGGCCAGACCATCTCTGGCTCGATGCGCGTCATCGCCGCCGCGCCAGCCTGCGCAGTGGGGAACACGCCCACCCCCTGGCCCGCCAGAATGGCCGCGCCCAGCGCCGAAGCCTCGTCCACCGCGGCGCGCGCCAACGGTTTACCGGTGATATCCGCCAATATTTGCAGCCACAGCGGACTGCGGCTGCCGCCCCCTACGGCAATGTAACGCTCCACGGCCTGCCCCAGCGCCGCTTCTACCCCCAGGGTGTGCAGGCGCTGCTCAAAGGCGATCCCCTCTAAAATCGCGCGGTAAAAATGGGCGGCCCCGTGAATGCCCTTCCAACCGATCACCGCGCCGCTGGCAGAAGGATCCCAGTACGGGTTCATAGCCGTGTTCCAATACGGCAGCAGCACCAGCCCGGCACAGCCCGGCGGGACCTGGGCGGCCTGCTGTTCCATCTCCGCCTCGCGCGCGCCGGGCGGGGCAAAGTTTTCAAGGAACCAGGCAATCGTATACGTCCCCCCCAGCAAGACAGTTTCTAGCACGTAGCTTCCATGAATGGCCGCGTAACTGGTGCGGAAAGCCTTCCCGGTGCGGTACGACTCACTGATGGTCCCCGAAACCACCGCCGTCCCCAGGTTCAGATACACGTCGCCCGTGCTAACGGCATTGACCCCCAGCCCGGCGGCCTGCCCATCCCCTACCCCGGCGATCACCGGCAGACCGGCGGGCAGGCCGGTTTGCTCCGCGGCCTGGGGGGTGATACGGCCCAGCGGCGCGCCCACCGGCACAGCGGGGGGAAACAACGCGGGGTTAAACCCGGCGGCGCGGATGAGAGCCTCATTCCAGGCCCCGCGCCGCATATCGAACAACCCGGTCGGGTCGGCGCACCCCCACGAAGTGACAGCCTGCCCGCACAACCTGGAAACGAGAAAGGCATGAACGTCCATCACCCGCGCCCCTTCCACCAGTTCGGGGTGATGGGCGCGAATCCAAAACAGCTTGGCGGCCGTCAGATTGGCCGAAAGGGGCTTGCCGCTTTCAGCATGACTGCGCTCGCCCCCATAGGCGCGGTCAATCTCGCCGAGCATTTCAGCGGCACGCTCATCCATCCACACCAGGCCGTTCATGCGCGGCTCCCCGGCCTCGTCGGTGATGACAAAGGTCTCGCGCTGTACGCTGATCGCCATGCCCGCCAGCCGCGCCGGGGCAATGCCCGCCACCGCCTGACGGAGCGCCGCGCAGGCCGCCTGCCACCAGCTTTCGGCAGGCTGTTCGTGCCAGCCGGGGCGGGGCTTCAGCAGTGGGTGCGCCGCCTTGCCAGCGGCGACTACCTGCCCGGCGGGGGTAAAGACCAGGGCCTTACAGGCCGTAGTTGAAGAGTCTAAGCCAAGAAGTAGAGGAACAGCGTTCACGTTTGACACCAGGCCTCGAATGATTTTCCTAAACCCCCGCCCGATCCAATATTTCTTCCGCCGCGGCAGGGAACAGTCCAAGCTCCCACAGCAGATCGAGCAGGGTATAACGCGGGCGGTAAATATTGCCGTAGAGCAGGGCCTCAAGGGCCTCCGCGCGGGTGCGCTGTACGGCGTCCAGCGTCATCGGCACGCCAGCGCGCAGAAACGGCGCGCGGATGCGCTCGACGGGAGCGAGATACGGCTCCAGTTCGGCCCACAGCCGTTCCCACCCGTCCAGGATGCGCCGCAGATAAGCGGGCAAATCGGCGTCTGGGATGAACTTCTTGCGCGCCACGGCCACAAACCCGGCGGCCTGGTCGCCAAAACGGGCGCGGCAGTCGGCCTCTATTTGCTCTAAACTGCGGCGGCGGCGCAGGACGGCGGTTAGGTCAATCTTGCCGGGGTCAACCTCGCGCAGGTAAGCGTAGGCGTTCAGCATGATCATCGTCGCCACCCCCACCTGGGTTCCGTGGAAGTTCTTGGGCGCGCCGCGCAGATGCACCAGCAGGTCCCAGAAATGCGAGATGACATGCTCCGCGCCAGAAGAGGGTGAAGTCTCACCTTCCATCACCGTCATTGACAGGCCCGAAAGCAGGATTGCCTCGGCCAGCAGGGCCATCGCCGCCGGGTCGCCCGCGACAATTGCCTCCGCCGCCGCCAGGCAGCGCGCCTCATTGGCGGCGGTCATCTGGTAGGGGAGCGGGCAAAACGAGGTCCCGCGCAGCCACTGCGAGAGCTTCCAATCGGCATTGCAGACCGCCCGCGCCGCCAGGTCGCCCAGGCCAGAGCGCGTCATCGCCAGCGGCGCGCCGGTCAGTACATTCACATCCAACAGCACCGCGTCGGCAGGGTTGAGGAACTTGCTCACCTTCACCCCGTTTTCCGTCATCGTCGCCGTGATCGAAGTATAGCCGTTCATCGAAGCCGCCGTACCACACAAGATAAAGGGGACGTTCAGGCGCGTAGCGATCCACTTGGTCAGGTCGCAGATCACGCCAGAGCCAGCCCCCAACAGCAGGTCGGGCCGCAGCAAGGCGATTTGAGCCGCCGCCTCGCTGCCGTTCTCCACCCCCGAATCGAGCAAATGACCCGGCTCGCCCTGCATGGCAAAGGGCGTCAGCGCCAGGCCAGCGGCGCGCAGTGGGTCGAAGACCGCCGGGGCTACCACCGCTTCAATCGCGCGGTCAAACACCGCCACCACCCGGCGCGGCTCACGGCCCAACAACTCCGCCGCCAGGCTGGGGATCAGCTCCACGGCCCCCGGCATGGCGCGGATGGCGCGGAACGGAACCGGGTGCTTACGCCCGCAGATGGGGCAGGGGTCCAACAGCGTATCGGCCAGGGCCGCCGCGTCGCGCGCGAGAAAATCTTCCACCGAAGCCAGCCGGACGGTCATAACGCCCTCCCTTCCACCAGAGCCGCCAGCCGCTCCACGATTTCCGCCACCAGCCGTTCTCCCAGTTCTCTCGAAGCATGGCGGCGGGGGTCTTTGCCGTAAATGGCATAGAGCGGGTGGGTCGGATCGCGCATCGGTTCGGGGCCGACAGGCGTATCGGGCAGGGCCACGCGGTCCGCAGGACTGTGGGGGTATAGATTCTCCAGCTTCACCCAATCGGGGTTAAGCGCCCAGGCAATGCTGGTTTCATATTGGGCGGCGTGATCGCCAGGGTAGGCATCGCCCGGCAGCGGCGTGGTAAGCTCTGGCTCGGCCAGGCCGATGAAGCGCACGCCAGGGTGGCGCGCGCCGGCCTGTTGGGCCAGCTCATGTACCAGATTCACCTGCTCTGCGGGATAATGCCCGGTGAGCAGAACCACCGTCTGAAAGCCAAAGCGGGCCAGCGCGTCGAGCGTAGCGGCCAGCAGTGGGCGCAGTTGTTCAGCAGGGTACATCACCGTCCACTGGTAGCCGATGTGCCCGCCCCCTGTGCCATAATAAAAGGGCGGCATCACCGCGCCGCCGGTACGCGCCGCGGCCCGCAGGCACAGCGCATGAGCTTTAATGCCGTCGAAGCACACCGGCAGGTGAAAACCGTGATGCTCGAAAGTCCCCAGCGGCACATAGGCCACCGGCGCCTCATTTAATATCTGGTTAAGCTGGTCAGGATGCAGGAATTCCCATGGCCCGTAAGATTTCATATTCTACCTCTCCGCATTCACAGAACAAAAACAACCGCTCGCCCTGCTGTTCCGGCAGGCGGTTGACGATGCAGCGTTCCCCGGCAATACAGGCTTCGAGAATGTCTCCCCGGCAGATCACTTCCAGGTCGAAGGGCGCGGCCAGGGGAGTTACTTCAAAAATGACCTGATCGGCCAGCGACGCGCGGCGCAGAGCCGGCTCAAAGGCCAGTTCGTAGTGACTTCCGCCAAAGCGCCCACTGCCGCGTAGACCCAGCCCAAAGCGCGCCCGGCCCGCGCGGGGCGCAACGCGGCATTTCAGGTAAAAATCGCGCGGCAGACCGTCAAGCGCCGCCGCGGCCAGCGATTCGGGCGCGAACAGCCGAATCTGGCGTCCATCGCCAGAGACTCCGTCCGTCAGGCGGTCAAGCGTCAGCGCCGTTAGGCCGCCGGGGAGCAGAGAAGAAGTCATCTCTGGCACAAAGCGGGTTCCCAACGTGCCATCGGCACGCTGTACCAGCTCGCGGAAGATGATATTACCGGCCCACTGCACCGGCGCGGCGTCGCGGTCGCCCTGGCGCGTGCCTACAAAAGCGGCCCCAATGCGCCGGCTGCCGTGAAAGGGGGCCGTTTTCATCACCGCCGCCAGCGGGCTGTCCAGCAGGTCCACAGCGGGCTTCTCCCACGGCCCGAACGGACTGCGCGCCATGCAGTAGTGGGTTTGCAGTCCCAGGCTGAAGATCAGGTAATGCCAGCCGTTCCAGGCAAATGTATCCGGGCATTCGGGGACGGAAAGATAGCTCGGCCCCCCGCCGGGGATGAGAAGAGGACCTTCCACCGTCCAGGTTTGCAGGTCCGCCGAACGCAGTAAAAGCAGACAGCCGCCCCGCCCGTCCAGCGGGTAAGGGTCGAGCCTGGACGTGACGAGCATGCCAAAGCCCCCCGCACCATCGGCAAAGACAAACGGGTCGCGCAGGTCAAAGGGGCTGTAGCCGGGCGGGGCCGATAAGAAGGGATTACCCGCGCTTTTGACAAAATGAATGCCATCGGCGCTAACCGCCATGCACAGGTGCTGAGTCCAATCGGGCTTGCGGGTGGCGTAAAAGGCATAGTACCGGCCAGCGTGCCAGAAAGTCGAGCCGGTGCAGATCGAGGCTTCCCAATCAGCTTCAATCGCCAGCGCCAGGGGATGATGCTGCCAGTGGATCAGGTCGGTCGTCGAGGCGTGCGCCCACTGATGGCCGCCCAACCCGCCCAGGCCCTGGTGATGGTTCTCATCCAGCAGGTAATATAGGTGATACACACCGTCATGATAAAACGGCATGCAGTCGCCGGCGAAGTAGGGGGGAGCCGGTCGAAAATGATGCATATTGTGTATATCTGTGTTCATTCGTGTATATCTGTGTTCATTCGTGTATATCTGTGTTCATCCGTGTTCATCCGTGTTCATCTGTGTTCATTCGTGTATATCTGTGTTCATCCGTGTTCATCCGTGTTGATCTGTGTTGATCTGTGTTCATCTGTGGTTCAAAACGGCCCATAATTCATCGCCACCGCCAGCGCCAGGAACGCCACCGTCGCCGCAATCACCCACAACCACAGCCCCAGCACCCAGCGCAGCCATTTGGCGTAGGGGATGACCGTGAGGCTGAGGGTGATGAGCAGGGCGGCGTTGGTGGGGTAGACCATGTTCGAGAACCCATCGCCAAAGGTATAGGCGCTGACGGCAATCTGCCGGTTGACGCCCACCAGGTCGGCTAGAGGCATGAGCAGGGGGATGAGCAAAAAGGCTTTGGCCGACCCCGACGTGATGAACAGTTCCAGCACCAGCGTCAGCGCGTAAATCATCAGCGCGGCGGTCAGGGGCGCGGCCCCAGTGAAGACCGCGTTGGCCCCAAACAGGATCGTATCGAGAATCCCACCCGAAGCGATGATGTGCTTTACGCTGGCGGCCATCATCAGCAGTGGAATGGCCGGAGCAATGCCCACAAAGCCATCGCGGGCGGCCTGCCAGGCGGCTTTGCCCGCGCCCGTCATCAGCCCCGCGCCGATGCCGCCGATCACAAACAACAGGCCCGTCAGCGGCAGAGCAATATCGCGCAGCAGGGGAACGACCGGCAGAGCTACCAACACCCCCAGGATTAAGGCAAAGAAGACGCCCAAAAACAGAGCCGCGCGGCGCATTTTCGGGTTATCGTCGAAGCCGCGGTCGAGCGTAAAATCGCCGTAGCGCGCCCGGGCGGCCAGGTCTTCGGCATACACCGGAGAAGCGGCGGGCCGGCGCTCCACCCGGCGGGCATGGCGTACCAGGAAGACCGCCAGAATGACGTAGACCCCCCCAAACAGCGCCACGCGCGGCCCCGCTCCCGAATACAGCGGCAGTCCCGACAGTTGGTGGGCAATGCCAATGGTAAAGGGGTTAAAGACCGCAGTAGAAAAGCCCACGTTGGTCGCCAGCACCGACATGCCCAGCCCGGTGAGCGAATCCCAGCCGAGAGAATAGGCCAGGCCGATCATCAGCGGAACCAGGGGGATGACCTCTTCAAAAATGCCGAAAAAGGCCCCCAGCGCCATGAAAAAGAACGTAATCACCGGCAGCAGCACATAGCGCCGCCCGCCAAAGGCCCGCACGATGCGCGCAATCACCGCCTGAAGGATGCCGCTGCGATCCATTACGCCAAACGCCACACCCACCAGCAGGATGAACACGATGATGGGAATGACTTTGGTCAGCCCATCGGGCGTAAACAGCACTTCCACCGGGGCGGTCAGCCAGCGCCAGGCGGGGTAAGCGGGCCGGGGCGTGAACTGGAACGAGTCCGGGGCGATCACCTCGCGCCCATCCACGACGAGCCGGGCATAACTCCCCGCCGGGATGACGCGGGTGAGAACCCCCGCGACAATCATCAGTAGAAAAATAATGAGAACAGCCTGGAGAAACGCTTTGGCGCTGATCTGCGCGCCGGGTTTGGATGGGGTCATGGCACAGCTCCAGAGTGAGATAAGATATTATATGCCAACCCCTGCGGAGATAGCTATCTCCATCAAGCCCTGGATCCGACCATTCATCCACTCCCCCCGCACTCACCCACCGCCCAAGGCGGGTGGAGTCTTAGCCGACGGCCTACCATCCACCTGACAGTAGAATAGGGTATCATTACATGGAGTAACAACCTCACCAGATGCGGCCTGACCGCACCTTTCTGACAGCAAATCACCGAGAGGAGCAAAAATGTCTATCCTGGTACAGCAAAAAGTGAAGCAGGCGGTGGCAATCTTGGCCGAACAGCAGATTGACCTGTGGCTGACCTTTGTGCGCGAGACCAGCGCCGTGAACGACCCCGTCCTGCCGCTGATCTACGGCGAGGGCGGCCTGACGTGGCACAGCGCCCTGTTAATCACCGCCAGCGGCGAGACGATCGCCATTGTGGGGCGCTATGAAGCCCACGCCGCCGAGCAGACTGGCGCTTACCAGACCGTCATCCCCTACGACGAATCCATCCGCCCGTCTCTGCAAGAGACGTTAGCGCGCCTGGACCCTCAACTGATCGCCATTAACACCTCAACCTCAGATGTGCTGGCCGACGGGCTGACGCACGGCATGTACCGCACCCTGGTCGGCATGCTGGAAGGAACCCCTTACTGTGGGCGGCTGACTTCGGCGGAGAAGGTCATCGCGGCGCTGCGCGGGCGCAAGACCCCCGCCGAGGTAGAGCGCATTCGCGCGGCCATCGCCGCAACCGAAGAAATTTACCGCGCCACCTTTGCCTTTGCCCGCCCAGGGTTGAGCGAGCGGCAGATTGCCGATTTTATGCACGAACAGCTCGCCGCCCGCCGTTTGGAACCGGCCTGGGCTTACGAGGGCTGTCCCATCGTCAACGCCGGGCCAGAGAGCGCCTCCGGTCACGGCGCGCCCGGCGAACTGGTCTGGCGGCGGGGGCAGATTCTGCACCTCGACTTCGGCGCGCGCAAAGATGGCTACTGCGCCGACATCCAGCGCGTGGCTTACGCCCTCGCGGAGGGCGAGAAGAGCGCGCCCGAACCCGTCCGGCGCGGCTTTGAGACGGTAAGAGGGGCCATCCAGGCAGTGGCGCGAGCCATGCGGCCCGGCCTGCCCGGCACAGAGCTAGACGCCATCGCCCGCCAGGCCATCACCGCGGCCGGCTACCCAGAATTTCGCTACGCCACCGGTCACCAGTTGGGGCGGCTGGCCCACGACGGCGGCGCACTGCTCGGTCCCACCTGGGACCGCTACGGTGATACCCCTTACCAGAAGCTGGAGGCCGGCCAGGTTTACACCATCGAGCCGAGCGTAGACGTGCCAGGGTATGGCTATATTGGCCTTGAGGAAGATGTGCTGGTGACGGAAAGCGGCGGCGAGTTCCTCAGCACCCCTCAGACGGAAATGATTCTGATCGGGTAAGCGACCAATCCTACCTACCTTAGACAATCATGCCTCGTTCTGGTAACGCTTCTGACGCAAATTCGTTTATAATGTCGGATAACCAGGGGGCAAAAAGAGGCGGACACAGCCAACGTGATCGCCCTCTTGGCATCATTCATCAGGAGAAAACTGTATGGCAAATATCTTATGCATTGGCGCGGGCTACGTCGGTGGACCGACGATGGCCGTCATCGCCAAGAACTGCCCACAGCACCGCGTGGTGGTCGTGGATATCAACGAGGCTCGCATTAAGGCGTGGCAATCCGACAACCTGCCCATCTACGAGCCAGGGCTGGACGAAGTGGTGCGCTGCGCCCGCGGCCGCAATCTGTTCTTCTCCACTGAGATCAACCGCCATATCGCCGAAGCCGATATTATCTTCGTGAGTGTGAACACGCCCACCAAAACCTTTGGTCAGGGCGCGGGGCGCGCCGCCGACTTACAGTACTGGGAGAAAACCGCCCGCCAGATCCTCGAAAACTCCACCTCGCCCAAGATCGTGGTTGAAAAAAGCACCCTGCCGGTGCGCACCGCCGAGGCGATGGAGCGCATCTTGAACAGCGATGGGGGGTGCGGCTGTGCCCATTTCGACGTGCTTTCTAACCCGGAATTTTTGGCCGAAGGCACGGCCGTCCGTGATATGGAAAACCCCGACCGCATCCTCATCGGCGGGCGCGAGACGCCCTCTGGACAGCAGGCCGTGCAAACCCTGGTGGACCTTTATGCCAACTGGGTCCCGCGCGAGCGCATCCTCACCACCAACCTGTGGTCCAGCGAGCTTTCCAAACTGGTCGCCAATGCCTTCCTGGCACAGCGCGTCTCGTCCATCAACGCCATCTCGGCGCTGTGCGAAAAGACCGAGGCCGACGTCACCGAAGTGGCCCGCGCCATCGGCATGGACAGCCGCATCGGCCCCAAGTTCCTCAAGGCCGGGGTAGGCTTTGGCGGATCCTGCTTCCGCAAAGACATCCTCAACCTGGTTTACCTGTGCCAGTACTACGGGTTAGACGAAGTCGCCGCATATTGGGAGCAGGTCGTCACCATGAACGAGTGGCAGGAATCGCGTTTTGTCTCGAACATGGTTTCGGCCATGTTCAACACGGTGGCGGGCAAGCGCGTAGCCCTGTTTGGCGCGGCCTTTAAAGCCAACACCGGCGACACGCGCGAGTCGCCGGCCCTGGCCGTCTGCCGGGGGCTGTTGGAAGAACACGCTGAAGTGGTCATCACCGACCCCAAGGCGCTGGAAAACGCCCGCGAAGACCTGGGCGCGCTGGCTCAACGCGTCATCTTCGAGCCAGACCCCTACGCCGCCGCCAAAAACGCTCACGCCATCGCCCTGGTGACGGAATGGGCCGAGTTCGCCGAGCTTGATTACGAGCAAATCTTCCGCTCAATGGTCAAACCGGCCTTTGTTTTCGACGGGCGCAATATTCTCAACCACAAAGCTCTGTATGAACTGGGGTTCAACGTGTACGCGGTCGGCAGGCCGCCGCTGACGCATTTCGTCAGGAATAATCATTAAAACTTGCAGGAAACAACAATCAGCGATCAGCCCCAAAGCTGATCGCTGATTGTTTTCGGCTGAACGCCGCCCGTTCTACTTCTGGGCGAAGCGCTTCTCCACCGCGGCCCAGTTGACCACGTTCCACCAGTTGGTCAGGTACTCGGCGCGGCGGTTCTGGTACTTGAGATAATAGGCGTGTTCCCACACGTCCACGCCCAAGATCGGGAACAGCCCTTCCATCAGCGGCGAATCCTGGTTGGCGGTGGAGTGGATCACCAGTGAGCCATCGCCCCGGCGGCTGAGCCAGGCCCAACCGCTGCCAAAGCGCCCCAGCCCGGCCTTTTCGATCTGTTCCTTAAAGGAAGCAAAACTGCCAAAGGCCGATTGGATGGCCTGCGCCAGCGCGCCGCCCGGCTCGCCCCCGGCGTTGGGCCCCATAATGGCCCAGTAAATGTTGTGATTGTAGTAGCCGCCGCCGTTGTTGCGCACCACCGTGCGGATGTCTTCTGGCACAGCGTTGATATCGCTCAACAGTTGTTCGATGGAGCGGCCGCTCAGTTCGGGGTGCTTTTCCAGCGCGGCATTGAGGTTGTTTAAATAGGTGACGTGATGCTTGGTGTAGTGGATTTCTACGGTGCGCGCGTCAATGGAGGGTTCCAATGCCGCGTAATCATAAGGGAGAGGGATCATTTCAAAAGCCATGGTAATGCTCCTTATTGTGGTAGGTTCGCAGACCCCCTGGTCTGACTCATCTCCCTAAATTTACCGATAACGATAACATTTGTCAAATATAATTCGGGTTTTGCCTAAAGTTTAAACGGCGGGCGCTTTGGCGACATGGAAGTCTCGTTGTTCAGCCGCAGGGCGAGGTTTCCTTGCTCGCGCGGGTATGAGACAATCTCCAACGCGGGTTGGGAGACCCAACCCCTACAAACCTGCAATCGCTGGCGGGGCCGCCTCCCCGCCGCCCGCGTACCGAACCCAATGTTTTGGGCGGATGAACGCGCCCCTCCCACTGCCATTGACAGCCCCCACCGCGCGGCCTATAATGTTTTATGTGCGTTTGACAAATTTTGTAATAGTAATCTAAAAATTGACCCGGATTTCGCAGTTCCCAGGGGGGGAAGTCGTCATCCGCCATCCATTTTCAGCGCGCTGCCCCTTTAAACAGCCGGCGGATCGCGAAAAGCCGAACAGGCCGTATCTTTTTTTTACTTTCCCCGTTAATCAGGTTCGGTACAGACATGAATCTACGCAACTTCTTTCGAGCCGATTCAAACCGTCGCGAAGCCCTGGTAGTGGCATATGTCGTGCCAGAGTCATCGCGCTGTGTGCAGTGCGGGATTTGCTCGTACAACTGCCCGCAGGGCATAGACGTGCGCCGGCACGCCTGGCAGGGCGAACCCGTGCGCGACAGCCACTGCCTGACGTGCGGCGAGTGCATCAACCGCTGTCCGCGCGGGGTGTTGAGCTTTGAGCGCACCCACCTTTTTAAAGAAGAGGGGACGCGATGAAGACCGCTCCGCGCCGCTACGTCATCATCGGCTCTGGCGTGGCCGGCATTGCCGCGGTGCAGGCCATCCGCGCCCAAGATGCCGCCGGCGAGATCACCGTCATCAGCGACGACCCGTTTGGCTTTTACTCGCGGCCCGGCCTGGCTTATTACCTGACCGGCGAGTTAGAAGAAAACCTGCTCTTTCCCATCACCCATCAAGAGTTCCGCGCCTACAATTTGCGTTGGGTGCAGGGCCGGGCAGGGCGCATTTTGCCTGCCGAACACCGCGTGGAACTGGAAAACCGCGCCTCTCTGCCCTACGACCGCCTGCTGTTGGCGACCGGCTCATTGGCTTCGGCCCTGCCCATCGAGGGGGCGGCCGGCTGCCAGGGCGTGCATAAGCTCGATAACCTCGCAGACGCGCGCGCCATTCTGGCTTCGGCGCGGCGGGCGCGCGCGGCGGTGGTAGTGGGCGGGGGCATCACCGCGCTGGAGCTGGTCGAAGCCCTGCTGGCTCAGGGGTTACAGGTGCATTTCTTTTTGCGCGGCGAGCGCTATTGGAACAACGTGCTGGATGAGACCGAGTCGCAGATTGTGGAGCGGCGCTTACAGCACGAGGGCGTGCGCCTGCATTACAAGACCGAACTGGCCGATGTGCTGGCCCACAAAGGGCGCGTGGCGGGGGTGGTTACGAAAGACGGGCGGCGGATTGCCTGCGAAATCCTGGCCTTTGCCATTGGAGTGAAGCCGCGCATGGAGCTGGCCAAAGCCGCCGGGTTGAAGGTGGATCGCGGCGTGCTGGCCGATGAACACCTGCAAACTTCTGACCCCGACATTTTTGCCGCCGGCGACGTGGCCCAGGTATATGACCCGTTCAGCGGCAAGAGCGCCCTCGATACGCTGTGGGGAACCGCCCGCGAACAGGGTCACTGCGCCGGGATGAACATGGCCGGGCACAGCGCGGCGTATGCCAAGCGCGTGCCGCTGAACGTCACCCGATTGGCCGGGCTGACGACTACCATCATCGGCACGGTCGGCAGTGGGCCAGACCCCTCACTGCTGGGCATTGCGCGGGGCGACAGCGAAACCTGGCGGCAGTTGGGCTTATCGGTTACGGCAGAGAACACGTTTGAGGTCAACCGCCTGCGCCTGCTGGTGGGCGAAAAGCACCTGCTCGGAGCGGTGGTGATGGGCGATCAGAAGTTATCGAAGCCGCTGCAAGAGCTGATCAACCAGCGCGTAGATATTACGCCCATCCGCGCGGCGCTCTTTCAAACCCCTAAATTGGGCGATATGGTGGCGGCATTCTGGACGCAGTGGAGGGAACGAGAACATGCTGGCGAAAAGTCGTGAGTTGTGGCTGGCGGCTCTGGCAATCGGCCTGATTTCGCTGCTGTACCTCAGCGTGGTGTATTACTATGGCTCCATTCCAGCCGCCCGCGAATTTTTTGGGCATTCGCTGGGCGTGATCGGGTTCATCCTGATGGTGATGACCGAGACGCTCTACTCAGTGCGCAAGCGGCGGCGCAGTGCGCGTTGGGGGCGGATGGCCTCGTGGCTGCAATTCCACATTTTCACAGGACTGGTGGGGCCTTACCTGGTGCTGCTGCACACGTCCTGGAAGTTCAACGGGCTGGCCGGCATGGTGCTGCTGCTCACCGTCATTATCGTGATCAGCGGGTTTGTGGGGCGCTACATTTATACGGCCGTGCCGCGCACCGCCGATGGGGTCGAACTGCAAGCCCGTGAGATCGGCGAACAGATGCGGCTGTTAGAAGAGGCGATTGCCGAATGGGCCGCCGCGCACCCGCCCGCGGTCCAGGCGCTGAGTGAACAGCTAACAGTTCCGGCAGCAGCGCGCGCCAGCGGGGCGCAGGCCGTGTGGGGCCGGGCCTTTAGCGACCTGGCCTACCGGCTGGCGGTGTGGCGCGAACAGCGCCGCTTAGACCGCGACCTGCGCGCCCAAACCGCGCGCCTGGCCCAATTAGAACAGCAGCGCCGCGCCCTGCAGCGCCAGATGAACTCGCTGGCCGCCGCCCGCCGCCTGCTGGCAACCTGGCACGCAGTGCATATTCCCATTGGCATGGCGCTGTTCACCGCAGCGCTGGTGCATATCATCGCCGCCGTGTATTACGCCACGTTGATGAAGTAGTGGGGCTGTAAGAACGGGATTGCCCCACCTGCCAACTACTGACCACTAAAGGAAGGCCGACATGCGCGTGCAACGATTGGGCTGCCTGACTCCGCTGGGAATGTTAGGGTCGTTTCTGGCAATTGCGTGGATGGGCCTATCGGCCTGGCTGCAGGGCGGGGCGATGTTCTCTCCGGGCGAACTGAGCGCGCGCAGTGGGCCGGCCCTGCAAGGCGTGACTTCGCACGCCGAACTGGCCGATGACTGCGCCGCCTGCCATGCGGCTCCGTGGTCTGGCGAGACGATGACCGACCGCTGTCTGGAATGTCACACAGCGGTACGAGATGAACTGAATGACGAGGCCACCCTGCACGGCACGCTGACCGCCGATCCCCAACAAGTCAACTGCCGTGACTGTCACACCGAACACCGTGGGGCGCAGGCCGCCCTGACGAACATCCTCGAAGCCGGGTTTCCGCACGAGGTGGTGGGCTTTTCACTGCGGGCGCACACCACCCTGGCAAGCAGCCCGCTGGCGTGCGCCGACTGCCATTTGGATGGCTACGCGCAGAACCCCCTCCCGCAATGCGAAGCCTGCCACGCCCGCCTCGACCTGCCCTTCACTCAGGCGCATGTCACCCTCTTTGGCCGCCAATGCACCGCCTGCCATGATGGCAGTGACCGCTACGGCGCAGATTTTGACCACGACCAGCTTCTCTTCCCTCTCAACGGACGGCACGCCGCTCTCGAATGCCAGAGCTGTCACGCCGGCGCCACCACCCTGGAAGCCCTGCGCGCCACCCCCACCCAATGCGTGGCCTGCCACGAATCAGATGACCCCCACGCTGGCAAATTCGGCGTGAAAAGCTCCTGCGGAGCCTGCCACACCCCCGACGGCTGGGAACCCGCCGAACTGGATCACAACCGCACCGATTTCCCCCTGGTGGGCCAGCACATTGGGCTGGCGTGCGAGTCTTGCCACCGCGATAAAATGTTTAATCAAACGCCCAACAAGTGCGCGGCCTGTCATGCCGAAGACGATGAACACGCAGGGCGCTTTGGAACCGACTGCGCCGCCTGCCACGCCCCCACCGGCTGGGAACCGCCCCTTTTCGATCATGCAAAATCGGCCTTCCCGCTGACGGGCGCACACGAGACGGCCCGCTGTGAAAACTGCCACCGCGACCGGGTGTACAAGGGCACGCCCGCCACCTGCGTTTCCTGCCATCAGGAAGATGACCATCATCAGGGCAGTTTGGGCCAGAACTGCGCCCTGTGCCACGCCACCGACCGCTGGGACCACCTGCTCTTCGATCACGCGAAGTCCGCCTTCCCCCTCAGCGGGGCGCACCTGAATACGGTGTGCAGTCAATGCCACGTCAACGCCGTCTTTAAAGGCACGCCCACCCTATGTTCCGCCTGCCACGCCGAGCCAGAAGTCCACGCCGGGCTGTTTGGCACAGACTGCGCCGCCTGTCACACTACCACCGCCTGGAAGCCCTCTACCTTCGATCACAACCGCGCCACCCGCTTTGCTCTGACGGGCCGGCACGCCGCCGTGCAGTGCGCAGACTGCCACACCAACCGGCGCTATAAGGGTACCCCCACCGACTGCGCCGCCTGCCACGCCGGAGATGACGCGCACAAGGGCGAGTTTGGGACGGGCTGCGCGACCTGTCACAGCACAGCGGGGTGGAAGCCGGCCAGTTTTGACCACAACCGCAACACCACCTTCGCGCTGACAGGCGCGCATGTCAACGTCAACTGCTCTACCTGTCATGTCAACCGCGTCTTTAAAGGCACACCCAAAGACTGCGTAAGCTGTCATGCTTCGGATGACGCTCACAAAGGGCAGATGGGGACCAACTGCGCCGCCTGCCACTCCACCTCGGCCTGGAAGCCCTCCACCTTCAACCATGCCAGCACGGCCTTCCAACTGACGGGCGCGCACGTGAACGTCAACTGCTCCGCCTGCCACCAGAACGGGGTCTTTAAAGGCACGCCCAAAGACTGCGTAAGCTGCCACGCCTCAGATGACGCTCATAAGGGGCAAATGGGGACGAACTGCGCGGCCTGCCACTCCACCTTGGCCTGGAAGCCCTCTACGTTCGATCACAATACAGCCGCTTTCCAACTGACGGGCGCGCATGTGAACGCCAACTGCTCCGCCTGTCACCAGAACGGGGCCTTCAAAGGCACACCCAAAGACTGCGTAAGCTGTCATGCTTCGGATGACGCTCACAAAGGGCAGATGGGGACCAACTGCGCCGCCTGCCACTCCACCTCGGCCTGGAAGCCCTCTACCTTCAACCACGCCAGCACGGCTTTCCAACTGACGGGCGCGCACGTGAACGTCAACTGCTCCGCCTGCCACCAGAACGGGGCCTTCAAAGGCACGCCCAAAGACTGCGTAAGCTGTCATGCTTCGGATGACGCGCACGGGGGGCGCTTTGGGACCAACTGCGCCGCCTGTCACTCCACCTCGGCCTGGAAGCCCGCCAGCTTCGATCACAACACTTCGGCCTTCCCGCTGACGGGCGCGCATGTGAACGCGGCGTGCGCCGCCTGCCACCAAAACGGGGTGTATAAAGGCACGCCCACCACCTGCGGGTCTTGCCACGCTTCAGACGACGCCCACAACGGGCAGTTGGGAACGGACTGCGCGGTCTGCCACAGCACTTCTGCCTGGCGGCCTGCCACCTTCAACCATGCCAACACGGCCTTCCCACTGACGGGCCTACACGTCAGCGTGAATTGTTCCGCCTGCCACGCCAATAACGTCTATCGAGGCACGCCGGCGGCCTGTGCCGCCTGCCACGCCGAGCCGGCCTACCACGCCGGGGTGTTGGGAACGGACTGCGCCGCCTGCCACTCCACCAACGGCTGGCGGCCGGGCAGTTACAACGGCCCGCATACTTTCCCGATGGATCACAAGGACGCCAACACCTGCCGCGACTGCCACACCTCAACGCTGGCAGACTGGACGTGCTACGGTTGCCACGATCAGGCTGAGACGGTAAAAAAGCACGAGGAAAAGGGCTTCGGCGATTTCTCCAACTGCATGGAGTGCCACCCCGACGGGCGCAAGCACGACGATTAAGGGGAACAGTCAGCAGGCGGCAGTCAGCTTTAAGAGGCTATCTGCTGAAAGCCGTCTGCTGAACGCTGTTATCGGATCTCTGCCAAAAATGCGCGGACGGCCTGCATAAAGGCCGGGTAATTCTCGCGGCGGATGTTGTGACCGGCCCCCGGCACGTGAACCACGCGGATGAAGGCCGAGAGAGCCTGGGCTTCAGCGGCCCCGGCAGGGGTGACGATCGCGCCTTTTTCGGGGTCGGCGGTGAGCAGCAGGGCGGGGACGGTAATACCCCTGGCCTGGTCGCGCCAATCCATCCAGTTGCCGGTCGCGCTCAAGACGTTGAGATCGAGGCGCTTTTTCGACTCAGCCCAGGGGCGCATTTCGATTTCGTCCCAGGTGGGGTTGTCGGCGCGGCCTTTCGCCATCACCTCTTCGACCGTCTGCGTTGAGAGCGATTGGAGCCACTCGAACCAGGGGTTGCGGGGCGGCTGTTGCGCCTCGGCCTGCTGGGGGGGGCGGTCGCGCCAGCCGGGGTCTTCGAGGATGAGGGCGCGCGCCAGGCCGGGGAAGCGCGCGGCAAGCGTAGCGGCAGTGTTCGCGCCCATCGAATGCCCGCCGACAATCGGGGCCGTCAGGCCGAGGGCGGTGATCAGCCCGGCCAGGTTGGCGGCATGATCCACAGGCTGACCGGGAACAATGCGCTGTGAGCGGCCATGGCCGAGCGCGTCTGGCAGGATGATATCGTACTCGCTTTCCAGGTCACGGGCGACGGGCAGCCAGCACAGGCCGTCATCCGAAAAACCGTGCGCCAGCACCAGAGGGGGCTTATCTCCCTGACCGGTGCGGACGTAATGCAGTGTGACGCCGTTCACAGCGATGTCGTTGTGCGTCCAGTGGGGGAGCATAGAGATCGGTTCCTTTCGCGGGGAATGTCTTGCAAATTAATTATACAGCGATCCGCTTTAAGGGATTGATCTTTAGCCCTTCAACCCGCTCGCCACCAGGCCCTGAACGAAATAACGCTGCAGCAAGAAGTACACCGCCGCCGGGGGCCACGTCGCCAGGAAGGTACGCACCATCACCGCCGGGTAATCGGTAGTCCCTACCGGCGACCAGTCCGAGAGGATCACATATTGAATGCGCAAAGCAATGGGGTAGTAATCGGGGTGGCCGGAGATCGTCAGGCTGGGCCAGAGGTAATCGTTCCAGACGCCCAAAAAGGTGACAATCGTCAGCGCCACCAGGGGGGGCTTGAGCAGCGGCCCATAGACGCGGAAGATGATCGTGAACATCCCGGCCCCGTCAATCTTGGCCGCATCAGAATACTCGTTGGGCAGCATGTCGAAGCTCTGCTTCAGCAGAAAGATGGCGAAAGGCGGAACCCACCCATAAATGAACAGCACCGGCCACTCGCCGATAAAGCCATGCCCGCCCCGCCCCAAGATGTTATTGCCGCCCACCAGCGGAAACCACGCCATCATCAGGTACATTGGAACGAGCATGAGGATGCCAGGCATGACCATGCCAGAGAGGAACAGCAAAAACACCCTGTTTTTGCCCGGAAAGCGCAGTTTAGAGAAGATGTAGCCCCCGATCAGCCCTACCAGCAGGGTGACGGCAATGTAAAACAACACCCGCGTCAGGGTGAAGACATACGAATCCCACACGCCCGCGCCAAAAGCGCGCTGGAACAGGCGCAGATTGAGCGTGTTCGGAATGGGCAGGATGGTGGCGTCTAAAAACCGCTCGTTGGTGGTGAAGGCCCCCAGCGCCATGAACAGCACCGGGTAGATCATGACGAAGCTGGAAATGCTTAAAAAGACGTAGCTGAAAATTTTAATCAACAACCGGCGCTTTTTCATGGCTACACCCCGTACTGCCTGCGGTATTGGTTGAGCTGCCACCCGATGAACACTAACAGCATCACAAACAACACCAGCGATTGAGCCGTTCCCAGGCCCATTTCGAGCGCGGCGAAAGAGTCGTTTTGGATGCTGTACACCAGGGTATAAGTCATATAGCTTGGCCCGCCCGCCGTGATGATTTTCGGCACCTCCCACATCTGCATCGAGCCGATGATGCCGGTGACGGAGATAAACAACAGCACCGGGACCATCTGCGGGATGGTGATGTACTGCAGCAATTGGAGATCATTGGCCCCGTCAATGCGGGCCGCGTCGTAGAGGTTCTCGTCAATGCCCTGCAAGCCGGCCAGGAAGAAGATGACGGTGAAGCCAATGCCCATCCACACCACGAACAGCACGGCGATGATGGGCATCCAGGTGGTGTTATTGATCCAATCCACCGGCGGAATGCCAAACTTAAACAGGATCATGTTCAACACGCCTTGGGTGGAGCCGGCCAGGTAAATTCTAATCAGCAGGGCCACCACCGCCCCCGAAAAGACCGAGGGTAAATACCACATAGTGCGGAAAATGCCCTTGCCTTTAATCTGCTGGTTGAGCACCAGGGCCACAAAAAAGCCGCCTACGATGTTTAAAAACAAAATCGCTACCGCGTACAGCACGGTGCGCCCGATGACTTTGGGGTAAAACCAGTCTTGGAAATCCGAAAAGATCAGCTTAAAGTTCGAAAAGCCCACCCAACGCGGCGGGGTGATGATGTTCCACTCGGTAAAGCTCATCCCCAACAAAAAGGCCAGGGGGACGAAGGTCATAATCACAAAATAAATCACCATGGGGGTCAGGAAAGACCAGGCAATGATGGCTTCGCGGTTGCGGCGGAACCAGCGCCGCAGCCGGTGAGGCCAGGCCATGGGTTCATCTACGGATGAGGCCGGCCGAGAGAAGGTATTCTCCGTCATGGTTCTCCTGTTTCATTTTTTCGAACCGCCGTAGGGGTCGGGTCTCTTCAACCGTCAGCTTTCAGCGACCCGCCCTTCAAGCAGATCGCTGAAAGCTGTTCGTTGACTGCTGACTGCTCCTTAGCCTGTCTTGCGCACCAGGCCCTCAATCGTGGATTGGAGCGTATCCAGTTCCTTCTGGATATCCTCCTTGCTCAATTTTCCCTTCCAGATGCGGCCGTACATATCGTTCCAGGCCGCCCAGATGCGCGAGCCGTTCTTGGGCCAGCCGGGCAGTGGGCCGGCGCCGCCCTCGAGCAGTACCCGCATCGTTTCGCGAACCATCGTCTTGGCGGTGTCGGTCTTATAGCCGCCTAAGCGGTCGTAGGTGGCGTACTGCTCCAACAGCGACTTCTTAGCCGGAATCCAGATACCGGCGTTATCGGCCAGCCAGGCCTGCGTCTCATCGCTGGTGAGAGTCTCTTCCACCAGGGCAACCGCCAGGTCGGGGTGCTTGCCGCCCTTGAGCGGCGAGTTGATCTGATTGCCGATGACGATGGTGGCCGGTTTGCCGCCGGGCGGCAGGGGGAATTCGATGGCAACGGCGTCAATATTGCCCGCGCCGACCGAGGTAGCATCGTTGTTCCAGCCGGGTTTAATGGCGATCACGCCGTCGTTGAACAACTGGCCCGAACCGGCTTCCGACTCGGCCTGCAGGATGAGGGCTTCGGTGGAGGTCCACATCAGGTCGTTGTGGAAGAGCCAGGTATCGGCGGCGCCTTCGACATTGGCCGATGGCTTGCCCAGGTTATCGCCCAAGGGAGCGCCCTTCTGGTTGAACCAGTGCAGGATGCGCATGGCCTGCCCGTAGCTGTCGCCGCCGGGGCCGTAGGTATAGTAGCAGGTGTTGCCCCACTTGGGACTGCTGTTGACCTTTTGGATGGCCCGGCAGGCTTCCACCAGTTCATCCCAGGTCTTGGGCAGAACGGTGCGGTCGAGACCGGCCTTCTCCCAGAGGGTGAGGTTAATGAAGAGCACATCCGCGCCAGAAGACATGGGCAGGCCAAAAACATCACTGCCTACGGTAGCGCCCGCGGTAGTGCCTTCGGGGAATTGGGCGGCGGCCTCTGCCGAGACCGGGGCGAATACGCCCAACTGCACAAACTCGTTGACGTAAGCCTCGCCGTAGGTCACGTCGGGGTAGATACCGGCGGCCAGGGCCATGAGTTGGTTCTGGCGCAGGTCCCAATCCCAACTGTGAGCGGTGATCTTAAGCGATACGCCGGGGTGAGCCTCGAGGAAGGGCGGGTACATCACGCGGGCCAGGCCGCCCCAATACCAGGTCTTCTTAAACTCTTCGTTCTCCGGGTCGGCCTTCCATTCGGTCGTCAGGTCGGGGATGTCGGCGTTCCACCAGACATCCAGCACAGCCGGTTCCGGAGGTTCGGTGGGTAAGGGCGTGGCCGTCACCACCTTTTCCACTTCCTCTTTCACCGTGACGACGGAGGTCTCCTTGACGACCTTCTCGACCGGCACTTCAACCGTCTGAACGATGGTCTCCGGCGTTGGAGCGGTACAGGCCGCCAGCAGGGCCGCGCCGGCTACCGTACCGCTCATCCGAATAAAGTCACGTCTGGAAATCTTCTTTTTCTGCATACACTCCTCCGAAACCTTGGCTTGAATGCGGGTAACGCTTGCAGATCAGAGCGACAGCCGCCCTGGAAATGCCCTTGACGCTATAATTAAGTACAACAACCGCAGAAACCACTGCTGCGGCCAGCCGTAAATGGGGCCTTTAAAAATGATTTCGTATCGATTGGTTACGAATTACTTTCTAAAAGAAAGATTTTGTGCCTCAATGTGATACGAACTATCTATGATATTATAAGAATATGCTTCGAATGTCAATAGGAATGAAATTTTATATTTATAGTAAAACTACTTAGGGGAGAGTGCTTCTATGTTTAAACCACCTCCTGGCGTTGCCATCCCTGGTCGCCCTCAACCGCCGCGCTTTCCACAGCCCAGACCGCCGGCGGTGGTATTCCAACCCAAGACCTACCGCGCCCTGTGTAAGGGCGTCAACCTGGTAGCCGATGCCATCCGCCCCACCCTGGGGCCGCTTCCGCGCCTGGTGGCTCTGGAACGAGTGAAGCGCACTGAAGCGCCGGAACTGCTGGACGACGGCGCTACCATCGCCCGGCGGATCATTGCCATCCGCCCGCGGAGCTGCGACGTAGGCGCCATGCTCCTGCGCGGGGCGCTCTGGAAAATGCACAACGAGGTCGGCGACGGCACGGCCACCGCCGCGGTGCTGTTCCAGGCCATCCTCAACGCCGCCACGCGCGCCGTCATCCAGCAGGGATATAACGCTATGCTGCTGCGCGCCGGGCTGGAAAAGGGCCTGCAGGCCGTCTGCGCGGCCCTGCAAGAGCAGGCCGCGCCGCTGGCAGGCGCGGGGGCCATAGAGACCATCGCGCGGGGCATGTGTCAGGGCGACGCCGCAATGGCCGCTCTGTTGGGTGAGATTTTCGACATCGTTGGCCCAGACGGCATGATCGTGGTGGAAAAATGGAACCGCGCCGGGCTGGAACGCGAATACGTGGAAGGGACGTATTGGGAGCTGAGCGGGTGGGCTTCGCGCCAGTTTTTGGCGGCCCCCACCGACCGCCAGGTGATCCTGGAAGACGCCGCTCTGCTCATCACCGACCTGAAGCTTAAAGACCCCCATCGGCTGATTCCGGTCTTAGAGCGCAGCGTAAAAGCTGGCGTGAAGAGGCTGGTGATCGTCGCCGCCGAGTTCTCCGATGCCGTCATCGGCCTGTTGGTCAATAACAACCGGGCCAAAACCATTCAATCGCTGGCGGTGCGCACGCCGCGCATCGCCGAGTTTGACCGCGTGGCGGTGATGGAAGACCTGGCAGTGCTGTCGGGCGGGCGGGCCTTTTACACCGCCGCCGCCGACAATGCCCTGGACGATTTTGCTCCCGCCGACCTGGGACGCGCGCGCCGCGCCTGGGCAACCGAAAGCCAGTTCGGCATCTTCGGCGGCCAGGGCGACCCGCGCCAGGTGCGGGCTCACCTGGCGCGCGTGCAAACGCTCTTGCGCAGTACCAACCCCAAAGAACACTTCCAAAAATCGGAACTGCAAAAGCGCGTGGGCCGCCTGCTGGGCGGCACGGCCATTCTGCGGGTGGGCGGGCTGACCGATACCGAAGTGGAAACGCGCAAAGAGGCCGCCAACCGCGCAGTGATGGGCCTGCGCCACGCCCTGCGCGGCGGGGTACTGCCCGGCGGCGGGGTGGCCTTCCTCAACGCCCAGGCGGCGCTGGCCGCCTGCGCGGCGGAGAGCGAAGAAGAAGCCGCGGCCTATCAAATCCTGGCGGCGGCGCTTGAAGAACCCCTGCGCGTCATCGCGCACAACGCCGGGTTTCACCCGGATGTGCTGTTGGAAAAGGTGAAGGCCGCGCCGCCCGGTCATGGGTTAGATGCCATCAGCGGGCAGATCGTGGAGATGCGCGCCTGCGGCATCCTCGACGCCGCCGAGGTGATGCAAACCGCCCTGCGGGTGGCCGTATCGGGCGCGAGCATGGCCCTTACCACCGATACCATTATTCACCATGCCGAGCCAGCGGAGACGGTAGAACCATGAGTACCTGGTCCATTCAACCTTTCGGCGGCCCGCCCGCAGGGACGATTGCGGCCGTGACTCTCGGACAGCAGGCCGGGGGGGGCACTGCTGTGTTTGTGGGGTCAGAGGTGGGAATATTCCGCGCCGCGCCTTACCAGGGGGGCGGCGCGCCCGCCTGGGAACGTCTGCCCAACGCCCCCGGCGGGGTGATGGCGCTGGCGGCCGCGCCCACCTTTGCCGCTGACCCAACGCTGTTGGCCGGCACACATACGGGCGTGTGGCGCTCGACAGACGGCGGCGAAACCTGGTCGCCGGCGCGCATGCCGCTGTCCAACGCCACGGTGCTGTGCCTGGCCTTTTCGCCCGACTATGCCAACGACGGGGTCGTGCTGGCGGGGTCGCTCCAGGATGGCATTTTTTACTCCAACGACCGCGGCGCAAGCTGGACGACGCGCAACTTCGGCGTGCTGGATTCAGCCGCGCTGGCGCTGGCCTTTTCTCCGCACTTTGACCGTGATGGGGTGGTCTTTGCGGCCACCGACACCGCCATTTACCATTCGTACAACCAGGCGCGCGCCTGGAAGGCCATTTACCTGCCGGAAGACGCCGCGCCGGTCTTAAGCCTGGCCGTCTCGCCGAATTTTGCGCGCGACCATACCCTGTTTGCCGGGACGGAAAGCGCCGGGCTGTACCGCTCGCGCGACCGGGGCCTCACCTGGCAGCGCCTGGGCCTGCAAGCCGCCAGCATCAGCGCGCTGGCCTTTGCGCCGCGCGCGGGCGGGTGGGTACTGCTGGCGGCTACCGAGAACGGCGTCTTTGCCTCAACCGATGGCGGCGCAAGCTGGTCTGACGAACTGATTGTAGATGGAGTCCTCTGCCTGGCAGTGGGGGATGGCGTGGTATTGGCCGGGACCGCCGACGATGGCCTGTGGGCCTGCCACCGCGCCTGGGAGCGCCTGGCGGGGCCGCCGTCGCGCGCACTGGTAGGGCTGACGCTTCCCGCTGGCTTTGAGCGCCGCCGCGTGGCCTTTCTGCACGGCCCCAATGAGGGCATATGGCAGACGCGCGACGGCGGCACGGCCTGGGAAGACCTGTCTGAAAACCTGCCCACCCTGGCCGTCTTCGACCTGGCCGCCCACCCTCACTTTGACCACGCCCCTCACCTGGCCGCGGCGACGGATGCGGGCGTGCTGACCAGCGCGGACGGCGGGGCGGGCTGGCAGGTGGCCGCGCCAGATGAAGCCCGCCTGGTCTGCTATTCGCCCAATGGGAAAATCCTGGCCGCCAGCTTCACCGATGGGAGCGTGCGTTATTCTGAAGACGAGGGCCGCGCCTGGCAGACTCTCCCCGGCCCGTGGGACGCGGGTGGGTCCACGCTGGCGCTGGCCGTCTCGAACCTGCGCCATTGGATCGTGGCGCACCTGGAAGCCAGCGGCGAGCAGATCACGCTCTGGCAGGGCCGGCCCGCGCAGTGGGAAAAGGTCCTCAGCCACCCGGCCACCCCCAACCCGGTGGCGGCGGTGTGGGTTCCCACCGAGCCAGCGGCAGGGCGGCCCTGGTACGTTGGAATAGGCCAGACGGTCTACCGGTGCAGTGGGCGAACTGGCAGCCCGCCTGTTTCTTCCCCCTTATTGACCGGAGATCACCCCGGCGAGAGGATCCTCAGCCTGGTGGGGCTGTCGGGCGAGGGCGAGCCGGCACTGCTGGCCTGCACCGGGCAGTATCTGTACTACTCGGCGGATGGCGGGACCGCCTGGGCGCTCGCGCACGATTTTGGCCGCGAGCGCGCGCTGAAGCTTGCCCCGGCAGATGGGTCGCCCCGCGCCGTCTACGCGCTGATGCTGGGCGGAACGCTGGTGAAGTTGACGATGAAGAAATAGAAAGGAGAAGCCATGGCGAAAAAGGAGAAAGACGCAAAGGCGAAGAAGCATAAGAAAGACGAGAAAAACGGGCCCGTCCAGGCCGCCAATCCGCCGCTCCGGCCCGTAGAGGTGCATCACCCGGTCGTGGAGCGGCCCGAACAGCCAACCCACATAGATAAAAAGGAATATAAAAAAGAACTGCGCCGCTTGCAGATCGAACTGGTGAAAATGCAGGAGTGGATCCGCGCCAAAGGCCTGAAACTGGTGGTCATTTTTGAAGGGCGCGACGCCGCCGGTAAGGGCGGGGTGATTAAGCGCATCACCGAGAGCCTCAACCCGCGCGCCTGCCGGGTGGTGGCCCTGCCCACCCCCACCGAGCGCGAAAAAAGCCAATGGTACTTTCAACGCTACGTTGCCCACCTGCCCGCCGCCGGCGAAATGGTGCTGTTCGACCGCAGTTGGTACAACCGCGCCGGGGTGGAGCGCGTGATGGGCTTTTGCACCGACGAGGAATACCACGAGTTCTTGCGCTCCGTGCCAGAATTTGAACGCATGTTGATCCGTTCTGGCATCATCCTGATTAAGTACTGGTTCTCGGTAAGCGACAAAGAGCAGGAAAAACGCTTTCAGGCGCGCATCGCCGACCCGACCAAACGCTGGAAGCTCAGCCCCATGGACCTGGAGTCGCGCAGCCGGTGGGTGGAGTATTCAAAGGCCAAAGATGAGATGTTCGCCCACACCGACATCAAGCAGGCCCCCTGGTACGTGGTCAACGCCGACAACAAGAAATGCGCGCGGCTCAACTGCATCCGCCACCTGCTTAGCTGCATCCCCTACGAAGACCTGACGCCCGAACCCATCGTACTGCCCCCGCGCCAGCCCGAACAGGGCTACGTGCGCCCGCCGATCACCGACCAGACCTTCGTGCCAGAATATTACGTCCCGGCGGAGGAAGAGGAGTAAGCTGAGCGGCAGTCTAACCAGAAGCAGGAGGGTTAAAAAAGATAAAAATTCGTATTGATCTTTTGGTGCAGACAGTGTTATAATTTTTTCGTATCGTATTGACATGCGACAAGGACCAGGAAAAGAAACCGTTATCTGCCGGCCCCGAGGATGCATGAATTAGCTATACTGGCTGACCGCCAGGGTGGGAAATCTGATGAATATTTATGTAGGCAATTTGTCGTATCAGGCGACCGAGGACGAGATCAGGTCGCTGTTTGAGGCTTTTGGGCAAGTCAGTTCTGTCGCTTTGATCAAGGACAAAATGACCGGGCAGCCGCGTGGTTTTGGTTTTGTCGAAATGCCAAACGATAGCGAAGCTCAGAAAGCCATTCAGGAACTCAACGGCAAGGACATGAAAGGGCGCACCCTGTCCATCAACCCGGCCCGCCCGCGCGATGAACGCGGCGGCGGCGGCGGTGGCTATGGCGGTGGTCGCAGTGGCGGCGGCGGCTACGGCGGTGGTCGCAGTAGCAGCAACCGCGGCGGCACGGGCGGCGGCCAGCGCCGGCGCGACTATTAAAGTCTAATAACAGGTTGTGGGCGGCTGTGCCGCCCACAACAGATACGCACAACCATAAAACTCACCCCTTGGCTCAGGCAAGGGGTGGAGCTTTTTAATCCACAACAGCCTGGTTGACCAGGGTGCGGAAGTCTAGCTGTACCGGGTACTTTGCGCCGGGCAAAATCTGAAGCATGATGATCGCCAGCAGGTCTTCGCGGCGGTCCACCCAAAACTCGGTGCCAGCGGCCCCGCCCCAGCCGAACGCTCCCGGCGAGGCCAACAGCATGGCGCGGGCGGGGTCTGTGACGACCCCCAGGCCGTAGCCCATCCCCACGCCCGGGGCGACTTGCAGTCCTTCTGGCAACTGGTTGAGGGCCATATGCGCCGCAGTCTGGCGGCCTAAAATGCGCACTCCATCCAGCTCACCGCCGTTGAGCAGCATACGCGCAAAGCGCAGATAGTCGGGCAGGGTCGAAGTCAGCCCCCCGCCGGCCGAAAGAAAGGTGAACGGCTGAGCCTTGTCAATATACGGCCCCTGGACCTCATCACCGGGGTTAAGTTTGTCAATCGCGGCGCGGCCCTCACTGCCAGGGGGAGATTGCAGATCAATCAGCCGGCCCTGCTCATCGGCCAGGTAACAGCGCGCCACGCGCTCCAGTTTGGCCGGGGGGAGGTTAAAGGCAGTATCCACCATACCCAGCGGCTCGAAGATGCGTTTCTGGAAAAACACGTCGAGCGTCTGGCCGGAAATCACCTCGACCAGATACCCCAACACGTCAATTGCCATGCTGTAGGAGTAATTTGTCCCCGGCTGATAGAGCAGAGGGAATTGAGCCAGGCGCTGTATCTTGTCGGCCAGGGTCTCATCTGAGCGTAACAGCCGCGCGCGGCGGTAGAGGGTATCCACCGGGGTCGCTTCGTCTAACCCATAGGCCAGCCCGGCGGTGTGGGTCAGCAGGTCGTGGATGAGCATGGGACGGGTGAGGGGTTGGCGGTCGGAGCCGTTTTCGGCAGGGACGGCGAAAACCTGCAGGTCTTTGAAAGCAGGGATATACGCCGCGACCGGATCGCTGGGGCGCAGGCGGCCTTCTTCCCACAGCATCATCACCGCTGTACAGGTGATGGGCTTGGTCATCGAATAGATGCGGTAGAGGGTGTCTGGCCGGGTGGGGCGGTGTTCGGCCAGGTCCACTTCGCCGTAACATCCCCACTGAACCACCTGCCCCCGCCGGTAGACGAGGGTTTGAATGCCTGGAATTTTGCCTTCGTCAATGTAACGCCGCATCACGTCATCTATGCGGCGCAGTCTCTCGGTTGACATGCCCGACTTTTCAGGAACTCCAATGTCCATAGATGCTCCTTAACCGGATGATATTTCAATGGCGTGTAAATTGCGGGCGCAGATCCGCTGACAGCTCTTCCCGGCCTCTACGCCCAAAATTAGCGCCCCACTCGGTTAATTGTACGACCAATGCGCGGGGGAGAGGGTGCGATATAATCAACTCAAACCACGCAGACGAGGTGCAGGATGACTACAACCCAACAACTTTTTGACCTGACCGGACGCACCGCCCTGATTACGGGGGCCAGCCGCGGGCTGGGCGAGATGTTCGCCCAAACGCTGGCCGCCGCCGGGGCTGACGTGGCCGTCACCAGCCGGAAAGTGGATTCACTGGCCGGCATTGAGCGCGCCGTGCGCGCCCTGGGGCGGCGCTGTCTGACGCTGGAGCTGGACGTGCGCGATTACGACAGCATCCAGCGGGCAGTGGGCGAGTGCGCCCGGCAGTTCCAGGGGCAGATTGACATTCTGGTCAACAACGCCGGGTGCAACATCCGCAAGCCAGCTTTAGAGATCACCTGGGAAGACTGGAACACGGTGGTAGATACCAACCTGCGAGGGGCTTTCTTCGTGGCCCAGGCAGTGGCCCGCTATATGATCCCGCGCGGGTACGGGCGGATCATTAACATCAGTTCCGTCACCAGCGTGTTCGGCATGGCCGGGCTGACGCCCTACGGGGCCTCGCGCGGCGGGGTGAAGCAGATGACCATGAGCCTGGCCGACGACTGGGGGCGCTACGGCATTACGGTCAACTGTCTGGCGCCGGGGTGGTTCAAGACGGCGCAGACGGCGGCGCTGTATGAAGACCCGGAATGGGTGGAATACCTGAAAGACCGCATCCCGTTGGGGCGGCCCGGCCAGCCCGGCGACCTGGACGGGGCGATCCTGTTCCTGGCGTCCGAATCGAGCCGCTACGTGACCGGGCAAACCCTGCTGGTGGACGGCGGAATCACCACCGGGGCGGTAAGGATTTTGAAGCGGAAATGAAAAAGCCTATCCTG
>Ga0073932_1002420_pt1 | contig 28898 bp, 23 predicted proteins | sample DewCreD2012metaG_FD_76967 | JGI IMG/M metagenome (GOLD analysis project Ga0073932, IMG submission 76967) | Hot spring sediment bacterial and archeal communities from British Columbia, Canada, to study Microbial Dark Matter (Phase II) - Dewar... ...
CGACCGGGCGAAGAAGGACGACGAGATCGTCTTCCCGACGGCGCGCGAGCTCGATTCGGCCATCTATTTCCGCCAGCACTGGGACAGTTACGGCGTCGGCAGTTACTGGCACGCGCCGCGCCCGGTCCGGCCGCAGGCCGTCGGCCGCGACGCCCGCCGTCCGTTCACGCCCGAGGACTTTGGCAGCGCCTGGGCGCAGGCGCAGACGCTGTTGCCGGCCCTGCGCGGCGCGGACCTGGCGGTGTCGTTCAATGGCCTGTTCGCGTTCCCGGTGGACGGGATGCCGATCCTGGGCGAGACGCACATCCGGGGCCTGTGGACGGCGGTCGGCTCGTGGATCACGCACGCCGGCGGCGTGGGGAAAGCGATCGCGGAATGGATGACGCACGGCGAGACCGAGTGGGACATGCGCCAGGTGAACGTCCGCCGCTTTCACCCTTTCCAGACCACCCGCGCCTACGTGGACGTCGTCTGCAACAAGAACTACGCCGAGCTGTACGACATCGTCCACCCGCGCCAGCCGATCTCGAAGCCGCGCCAGGTGCGCCTGTCCCCGTTCCACGCGCGCTGGGAGGCGCTGGGCGCGACGTTCACCACGTTCGCGGGGCTGGAACTGCCCAACTGGTTCGACGCCAACACGCCCTGGCTCGAAAAGTACGCCGCGAAAATCCCGGCGCGCTCGGGCTGGGCGGCCGAGCACTGGTCGCGCCTGCAGGGCGCCGAGCACCTGGCGACCCGTGACGCCGTCGCCCTGTTCGATCTGACCGGGCTTTCGATCCTGGAGGCCCGCGGGCCGGGGGCGCTGGCGTACGTGGACCGCCTGTGCAGTAACCGGATGGACCGGCCGCCGGGCCGCGTGGTCTACACCACCTGGCTGACGCCGAAAGGCGGCGTCCGGCGCGACCTGGCGGTGGCGCGTCTGGCTGAGGACCGTTTCTGGATGTTTGTGGGCGAAGGCACGCGGCCGCAGGACCGGGTCTGGGCGGAGCGTTTTCTGCCGGAGGATGGTTCGGTGAGGCTGGCCGACCTCTCCGATAGTTACGCGGCGCTGGGGCTGTGGGGGCCGCAGGCGCGCGAGATCCTCCGCCGCGTGACGGACGCCGACGTGAGCAACGCGGCCTTCCCGTATTTCACCGCGCGCTGGATCGACATCGGCTATGCCCGCGTCCTGGCGCTGCGCGTCTCGTATGTCGGCGAGCTGGGCTGGGAGCTGCACATGCCCATGGACCAGGCGCTGCCGGTGTTCGACGCGCTCTGGGAGGCGGGCCGGGATTTTGGCCTGACGCCAGCCGGTATGGGCGCATTCGACTCGCTCCGGCTGGAGAAGGGCTACCGGCTGTGGGGCGGCGATGTCGACACCGAGCACAACCCCTACGAGGCCGGCCTGGGTTGGACGGTCCGGCTTGAGAAGCCGGACTTTGTGGGCCGCGCGGCCTGCCTGGCGCTGCAAAGCCGGCCGCTGAAGAAGAAATTGTGCTGCCTCACGCTGGATGAGCCGGGCGCCGTCGCTTTAGGCGCGGAACCGATCTTCGCGCCGGGCGGGTCTACGGCGCTCGGCTACGTCACCAGCGCCAACTTCGGCTATAGCGTGGGCCGGTTCCTCGTCTACGGCTACCTGCCCGTCGAGCGGGCCTCAGCCGGCGCGCGGCTGGAGATCGAATACTTCGGCGAGCGCCGGGCGGCCACCGTCGCCGCTGACCCGCAGTTCGACCCGCAGATGAGGCGGATGAAGAGTTAGTAGTTCGTCTCTCTCCCCGTTATCCGCCTTTCGGCGGATTGACGCGCCGGGCCGGGGCCTCTACAATGGCGGCATCGGTTGAGCAGGAGCGAGTCGATGACGCGGTAATGGTCCAACACGGTGATGGTCCCGGCCGCCGCCCGACAGCGGGCGGGCGCGCCTCCATCCCTGGGCGATTACCCGTGGCCCCCTCGTCTCTGAGTCTGCCTGAGCGCGCCGCCTGAGCGGCGCCGGTCCGAGCCGTGACGGCCGTGGGTCCTCGCCCGCGGCCGTTTTGTGTTTCGGGTCGAGAGCGGACCATGTTGAAAGTCATCGCAGTTTCAAAGACCTACGCCGACCGCCCCATCCTGCGCGCTGTCTCGCTGCTCATCAGCCCCGGCGAGCGCGTCGGCCTGGTCGGGCCGAACGGCTGCGGCAAGACCACGCTGCTCCGCATCATTCAGGGGCAGGAGAGGCCGGACGCCGGCCAGGTGCAGCTCGCGCCCGGCCTGCGCGTCGGCTACCTGGCGCAGGGCCTGGAGGCCCCCGCCGGCGCCACGTTGAGCGATTGCCTGACGGCCGCCCTGGGCGATCCGGCCGCCCTGGAGGCCGAGATGGCGCGGCTGGCCGCCGCCCTGGCGGAGCGCCCCGCAGACGCCGCCCTGCACGAGGCCTACGACGCGGCCCTGGCCCGGCTGGCGGGCCTGGACGCCGGCGCGGCCGGGCGGGTGGAGACCACCCTGGCGCATCTGGGCCTGGCCGACGTCCCGCGCGATCAGCCGGTGGCGGCGCTCAGCGGCGGGCAAAAAACGCGCCTCGGGCTGGCGCTGGTCCTGCTGTCGGCCCCGCAACTGCTGTTGCTCGACGAGCCCACCAACCACCTGGACCTGGAGATGCTGGCCTGGCTGGAGGGCTGGCTGTCAGGCTTCCGCGGCGCGGCTGTGATCGTCTCGCACGACCGCGCCTTCCTGGACGCGACCGTGACCCGCCTCCTCGAGATCGACCCGCGCACTCAGCAGTTGCGCAGCTATACCGGCAACTACGCCGACTACCTGGAGCAGAAGCAGGCGGAGGTGGAGCGCCAGTGGCAGGCGTACGGCGACTGGCAGGTGGAGGTCGCCCGGCTGCGCGACGCCGCGCGCCGCCTGCGCGGGCTGGCCGTGAAGAAGAAAGGCGGCAAGGGCGACAGCGGCGATAAATTCGCCAAAGGCTTCTTCAACGACCAGACCACGCGCATGGTGAAGCGCGCCCGGCACATCGAGCAGCGCCTGGAGCGCCTGCTCACCGACGAGCGCGCTGAGAAGCCCAGACGCGTCTGGCAGATGAAGCTGGATTTCGAGGGCGGATCGGCGGGCGGGCGCGACGTGTTACGGCTCGAGGGGCTGGCGGTCGGTTACGACCGGCCGCTGCTCGGCGGCCTGGACCTGCTCATCCGGCACGGCGAGCGGGTGGCGCTGATCGGCCCGAACGGCAGCGGCAAGACCACGCTGGTCCGCACCCTCACGGGCGAAGTGCCGCCGCTGGCCGGCCAGGCCCGCTTGGGCGCCCAGGTGCGCGTCGGCTATTTCGCTCAGGAGCACGACCGGCTGCGGCCGGAGCTGAACGCGCTGGAGACCGTTCGGCCCTATCGTCCAGACGCCGAGACCGGGCTGCGGGCCTTCCTGCATTATTTCCTGTTCCAGGGCGACGCGGTCTTCACGCCCGTCGCGGCGCTGAGCTTTGGCGAACGGGCGCGGTTGACGCTGGCGACGCTCGTGGCGCAGGGCTGCAACTTCCTGATCCTGGACGAGCCCATCAATCACCTGGACATCGCGTCGCGCGAGCGGTTCGAGCAGGCGCTGGACGCTTTCGACGGCACCGCGTTGTTCATTACGCACGACCGGTACTTCATCGAACGCTGCGCGACGCAGGTCTGGCGTGTGGAGGCGGAGACGGTGCGCGCGTACGCGGACCTGGCCGACGCGCTGAGCGCGCACGCGTAGATCATCCCGGCCGCCTGCGTGGGGGAAGGATTGGGGATGGGGGTCAGGGGCGATGGTCAGTATAATCAACGCCTGTGCCCCCCAAGCAATTGATCCTGATCATCGTGAGCCTGCTGGCCGGCGGCCTGCTGTGGGGAACCGCCGGCCGCGCCGCGGGCCAAACCCCGCCCCCGCCGCACCGCGTCTTTCTGCCGGCTGTTTTCAACAACCACATGACGTTCACGGGGCCGGAGGTCCCGTTCGGCTACGGTTGGGGCGTCTACAACTGGCGCGCCTACTCGCCCGCGCTGCCCCGCTACCCGGCGACGTCCTTTAACTGGATCAAGGTCGCCGACAACCCTAACCCGGCCGACCTGTGCGGCGTGTTCCGGCTGCCCTACAAGGTTTTGTTGCGCCTCAACCAGGCGAACGCCAAGACCACGGTCGCGCAGGTGGCGGAGGCGTCCACGGCCTGGGCCCAGAACCTGAAGGGGACGCCGGAGGCGGGCCGTTGCGTGGACGCGTTCGAGATCGGCAACGAGCCGAACCTGTCGATGATGGGCGCGTTCGACGGCCCGGTGGACCCCGAGCTTTACGCCGACCAGTTATGCGCGGCCTACGACGCCATCAAGGCCGTCGATCCGGGTTACCTCGTGGTCTCGGCCGGCCTGGCGCCCACCGCCGGCCTGCCGGACGCGACCCTGGCGCTGACCGACACGGTTTTCCTGCGCCGCATGCTAGACCGGATCGGCGCGCTGCGCCAGGGCGACGCCGGCGGCTGCTTCGACGTCCTCGGCTATCACAACTACGGTTTTCGGACGGGCTACGACACGGCCCCGGACGCGCCCGCGTGCGCCGAGCGGTCGTGCTTCCGCGGGGTGGAAGACATCGTCGCGATCCTGCGTCACGAGTACCGTGTGACGGCGCGCGTCTGGTCAACCGAGATGGGCTGGATGCGGGATTTTGGGGCCGGCGGCTGCGGCGCTGCGCCGTGGGTGCCTTTCTTCGCCGGGTTCCAGCGTTCGGACGCCGATCAGGCCGCCCAGCTGGTCGGCGCTTACCAGTATGCCCGGCGCAACTGGCCCTGGCTGGGCGCGATGTTCGTCTTCAACCTGGATTACGACCGCCGGGATCAGGACCCGTGCGCCGACGAGCAGGGCTGGTTCGCGGTGAAGGGCTACCCGGCCGAGGCGGCGCTGGAGGCGATGCCGAAGCCGTAACCGAGTAGGGGCGGGCCGGAGGGGCGGGCCGCAGGGGCGGGTCCGCAGGGGCGGGTCCGCAGGGGCGGGTCCGCAGGGGCGGGTCCGCAGGGGCGGGTCTCAGACCCGCCCCTGCATATTGGGAAATCACCTTCACGCCCCGCCGGCGCCGGCCTCTGGCTTCTGCAGGCTCTTGCGGATTTCGGCCCGCAAGGCCTCCGCCTCCGGCGACCGGTCGCCCTGGTCGAAAGCTTTCATCCCCAGCCGGTCGGAGAGCAGCATGGCCAGCAGCGCTTCCATGATGCTGCCTGTGCTGCCGCCAGCCTGCCCGCCGCCGACCATGATGCGCGGCACCACGTCCACGCGCGACTGCTGGATGGCCTCGGCGAAGCGGTTGAGGACGGTCTGGGTCACCTGGAACTGCGGGCCGCCGTAGGCGCGCACCTGCTCTTCGGTGGCCAGGGCCTGGGCGATGCCGACACGCGCCACGCGCTCGGCCTCGGCCTCGGCCAGGGTGCGGATCTGCGCCGCCTGCTGCTGAGCGCGCATGTACTCGGCTTTGCCCTGGTTGGTCTGGACCGTGATGCTCAACTCCGACTCGGTGATGTGGCGCTGTTGCTCGGCGCGCGCCTGGGCCTCGCGCAATTCGCGCTCTTTGGCGGCCGCCTGCTCCTGGCGGCCGTAGGTCTCCACCTGTTCCAGCGCGATCTGCCGCGCCCGCAGCTGGGTCAGGATAGTCTCGATCTGCTGGTCCCCGGGCTTGGAGGCCGGTGTGCCGATCAGCACTTCCTCCAGTTCCAGGTTGTAGTGCGCGAACTTGTCCTTCATCTCCTGGCTGGCCTGCAGCTGGATCTGGCTGCGCTCCTGGATGAGCTGGATCAGCGTCCGCGTCTGGCCGACGTTCTTGAAGTACGCGGCCACCATCGGGTCCAGCGTCTGCTCCACCAGTTTCTTGATGTCCCCGAAGCGCTGGATGACCAGCGGGGCCTTCTGATAGTCGATGTGGACGACCACCGAGAGCGGCAGCGACGGCTCGAAGGCGTCTTTGGTGATCAGCGAAACCTCGGTCAGGTTCTCATCGTAGCGGTGCGAGCCGACCTCGTTGCGGATCCACTTCAGGATGATGTTGGTGGTGGGCACCGGGATGACCTTGCCGGCGTAGGTGTTGAACGCGTACTTGCCGGGCAGCAGCGGCTCGTTCCAGACGCCGCGCTTGCCGCGCTCCACCAGTTCGCCGTGCCGGTATTCCCGGCCGGAGAGGTCCGCGCCCAGCTCGCCCGTGTACGAGACCACCACGCCGACGTTGCCCACTTCCACCACGGTTTTGTCGATCATCTCCACGGTCGCGAACAACCGGTTGATGTAATAGGTGCCCTCGACCAGCACCTGGAGTTGCCGGCCGCGCCGGCCGCCGGCGCGCAGGAAGCGGTCGGGATCCTGGAATTTGTTGTGATAGGTCTCTGCCTGGGCCGGATCGTCGCCGACCACCGGCGCGATGATTTCGCCCTGCGGGAGCGACGGGCCGTCGTGCACGGTGACGATGCCGACCCGGTCGTCCGTGTCTTTGATGATCACGGGCCGGAAGCCCTTGCGCTCGGCGATGACCTCGGCCATGCGCTTGATGACCTCCGCCTCGTCGCGGTTGAGCGGCAGGGAAAAAACCTTCTCCTCGGTGATGACCACGAATTGCATCAGGTTGATGGCATAGGTGCCCTCGCGCAGGATGCGGCGTTGCGGGCCGCGCTGGCCGCCGGCCTGCAAGAAGGCCGCTACGTCCTGGAAGTCGGCGCTGGCGGAGTTGTCGGCCAGCACCTGGGTCGGCTCGAGCGGCCGGCCGTCGCGGGCGAAGACGTAGCCGATCTTGCCCTGCGGGATGGTCACCAGCGGCGCGCTGTGGACCACGTACTGGAACGGCGTCAGGTAGTGCAGGCCGCCGCGCAGCACCTGCGGCTGGTACCCGGCCTCGCCGTTGAGCGCCAGGAAGCCGGAGCGGATGGAGCCGCGCCCGCTGAAGCGCTTCTCGACGATGCCGACCTGGCTGTTGGGGATGAAGCGGATGCCGGACAGGGCGACCAGAACGGCCAGCAGCGCCAGGATCGCCAGGATCAGCAACAACGGAATTAGCAGACCCATGAGGCCTCCTCAGACCCGGCGCGGGGACAGCGGCAGGCGGGGCGCCTGCCTGACGATCAGCGCCGGATCGGTCATGGATTGGACCATTCCTGACTGTAACGCAACCGCCGGCGCCTGCCTGACAATCATCCGCCAGCCGCCGGCCACTCATCGGCCGCCGGCTGTGGAAGCGCCCGGTTTGATCGCGGACCGCTCGTTGCGCCGCTTACTCCAGCAGGCCGAGGATGGCGGGCAGAAGCTGCTTCTTGCGGCTGACCAGGTCCGGCGCGTCCAGCGTGCCGTCCGGCAGGCGGGTGTAGGGCAGGTCGTTCAGGCGTTCGACGGCCGGCCCGGCCAGCACCAGCCGGCTCGCGCCGCGCACCACGTCGGTGACCATCAGCACGCCGAGCCCGAGACCGCGCCCCTGGCACAGCGCCTCCAGCCCGGCCGAAATCTCCGCCAGGCGCGGGTTGAGCTCTATCAGGTTCGCCACCTCCACCTGGGCCACGCCGAACTTGAGATCGCCGCCCTCGTAGATCTTCAGGTCGCCGTTCACAATCGATTCGACGCTGCGCACCGTCAGGTCGGCGCCGGCCGCCAGGATGGCCTCGCCGTAAGCCTGCAGGCTGTCGAACGGCAGGCGCTGATCGCCCGCCAGCGCCCAGCCGGCCAGTTTCTCGGCCGCGCGCCGGTCGCGCTCGGTCGTCGTGGGCGAGCGCAGGATGAGCGTGTCGGAGAGCAGGCCGGCCAGCAGCAGGCCGGCGATGCTGGCCGGGGCGGTCAGGCCGGCGCCAACGATCCGCTCGGTCACCAGGGTGGACGTGCTGCCCACCGGCTCGACGGTGAACGGGATCGGGAGCTTGGTGGGCGGGTTGCCAAGGCGGTGATGATCCAGGACTTCGATGACATCGGCTTCGTCCAGCGCGCCGATAGCCTGGCCGGCCTCGTTGTGGTCCACCATCACCACCTGCAGGCGCGGCGGGTTGAGCACGTCGGGCGAGCGCACAATGCCGAAGTAAGCGCCGTCGTCGCTGGTGACGATGAAATCGTCGCGCTCCTCGCGCAGGACGCGCGGCCGGCCGTCGCGCACGCGCATGGAGCGCGGGAAGCGCGGGACATCCGGGTCCAGGGCGTCGCGGGCCGGCACAGCCAGGAGCCGCGCGGCGGAGACCAGTTCCAGGTCCACGCGCTGGTCCATCTGCCGGGACAGGAACTGGAAGACGCTGTTGCCGGTCACCAGGCCGAGCGGTTTCCCGTCCGGCTCGACGATCGGGGCGCCGCAGCGGCTGGCGGCGGCCACGGCCCAGGCCTCGCGCAGCGGCCGGTCCGGCAGGATGGGGGGCAGCGTGCGCGCGATGCGTTCGAAACGCGGCGAGGCGTCGGCCAGGTAGGGCGGCGCCTCCAGGCCGACGGTCTTGAGCACCCAGGCGGTCTGCGGATTGATCGCGCCCGCCCGGGCCGCAACTGCGTTAACGCCATCCCGCTCGCGCAGCAGCCAGGCGTAGCCCGTGGCGGAGGCGATAGCGTCTGTGTCCGGGTTCTGATGGCCGACGACGTGGATGGGGGATAGGCTCATAGATGCGGTTCTCAGCCGGGAGGTTGGATGGCGACAATGATACTTCAGGATGGGTTTGGACGCGCGCCTGTGCCGGCGCGGATAGGAAATCTGTCCCAGCCCGACTCTAACGCTTTCCGGGTTTTAACTGGGATATACTTCTCGCGGAATTTGGGTTGAGCCGTGCCTATCATCGCTTTCGATAACGCGTCAACCGATCTTCGCCGGCAGATGGCTGAACTGCTGGTCGCCGGTTTCCGCGATCACTGGCCCGCCAGCTGGCCGGATTTGGACTCGGCCCTGGAAGAGGTGGGCGGGTTCGACGCGCCCGAGCGCCTTTGCCGTCTGGCCGTGAGCGCCGACGGCGCCACGGTCCTGGGCTGGGTCGGCGGTCTGCCGGAGTACGACGGCCTGGTCTGGGAGCTGCATCCGCTGGTCGTCCATCCTGCTCATCAAGGGCGGGGCGTCGGCCGGGCCCTGGTGCTGGACCTGGAGGCCCAGGTGCGGGCGCGCGGCGGCCTGACGGTGATGCTGGGCACGGACGACGAGGACGGCATGACGACGCTGTCCGGGGTTGACCTGTATCAGGACACCTGGCGGCACATCGCCGCGATCCGCAATCTCAAGCGCCATCCGTACGAGTTCTATCAGAAGCTGGGCTACGTTATTGTGGGCGTGGTGCCGGACGCGAATGGTCTGGGCAAGCCCGACATCCTGATGGCGAAGCGCGTGGCCGCGGGGTCGGCCGTTTTATGAACCTGGACGTCAACCTGGTCCCGCCGACGCTGGTTGTGAGCCTGTTGTGGTACGCGGGCATCACGTTCCTGGCGCTGCGCCAGCGCGAGCACCACGGCGACGACGTGGACTGGCTGGCGTTGTACGGCGCCAGCACCGGGCTGTGGAGCCTGATCCAGTTCGGGGCGTTGTGGGGTTGGTTTGCGCCGCCCACGGCGGCGGTGGCCGACCGCGTGCCCCTCTACGCCGCCCTGGTCCTGGGCGGCCTGTTGCTGCAACTGACGCGGACCTTCCTGCGTCTCTCCGGTCCGGGCTGGGGGTGGTGGGCGGCCCTGGGCGTCTCGCTGGGCGCCGGTCTGGCGCTGGAGGCCAACCTTCTAAATTTGCCCGATGTGCTGGCGAGCGGGGCCGGGTGGTCCCTGGACCGCGGCAACGCGGTGGTGGGCGCCCTGATCGCCGGCTGGGGGGCCATGCTCGGCGGGGCGGCATGGCTGACGCTGACCGTCCGGCGGCGCACGCAGCAACCCCTGCACCGCAACCGGATCGCCTACTGGGCGCCGGTGCTGGTGCTCAGCGCGCTGGCCGATGGCCTCCTGTTCGCCCAACGGATCGTGGTCGGCACCGGGGTGTATATGCTGGCGACCGGGGTGGCGGCTTACGCCCTGCTGGAGCACCATCTGCCCGACGTGCGCCAGGCCGCCCGGCGCGTACTGGCCTATCTGCTCACCCTCAGCCTCATCGCGTCCGCCTATGCCGGCGCGCTCTCGCTGGTGCAATCGCTGCTGCCGCCGACAGCCGCGCCCAGCCTGGTTTTCGCCGGCACCCTGCTGGCGCTGGCCGCGGCTTTGCTGTTTGCGCCGCTGCAAAAACTGGCGCAGCGGCTGGTCAACCGCCTGATCGCCCGCGCCGACTACGACCCGGCGCGCACCGTCCGCGAGTACAGCATCAGCATCAGCAATATCCTGGACGTGGGGCAACTGGCGCGCGTCTCGCTCGGCCTCATCCGGGACGGCCTGGGCGCCCAGCAGGGGATGCTCTTCCTGGTGGACCGCAAGCGCGACGCCACCGGGGAGTACTTTGACCTGCGCAACGCCGGCGAGCTGCGCCCCGGGATGGCGGTCGCCGGCCAGCTGGCCGTAGACAGCCCGGTGGCCGAATATCTGGTCAAGGAGTTCCGGCCGCTGACGCAGTTCGACGTTGACCTGCTGCCGCGTTTCCGCGACCTGGCGCCGGCCGAGCGCCACTGGCTCACCAGCCTGGACGTGGACGTCTATGTGCCGATCTATTCCAAGGGCGCCTGGATCGGGTTGTTCGCGCTTGGCCCCAAGGCCTCCGGCGACCGGTATTACGACGACGACCTGCAGCTCCTCAGCACCCTGGCCGACCAGACAACCGTGGCCCTGGAGAACGCCCGCCTGGTTGACAACCTGATGCAGCTCAACCGCACCCTGCGCGAGGCCTACGGCCAGCTCGACCTGGCCAAGAATCAACTGGAGCACCTGGATCGCGCCAAGTCCGACTTTATCGCCGTGCTCTCCCACGAGCTGCGCACGCCGATGGGCATCCTGCTCGGCTACAGCCAGATGCTGGCGGACGACCCGGAGTTCAAGTCCCGGCCGATGTACCAGACCATTATCGACGGTTTGAGCAAGGGCGCCGTGCGGCTGCAAGAGATCATCGAGACCATGCTGGACATGGCCATGATCGACAACCAGGCCATGCGCCTGTACCACAAACCGGTGCCGCTGTTGCCCATGCTGCAGGCCGTCAACAGTCAGTTTGTGACGGCGCTGGAGCAGCGCCGCCTCACCCTGACACTGGACGAGAGCCTGGCCGGCCTGCCCAAGATCGAAGGCGACACCGAGACGCTTGGCAAAGTGTTCTATCACCTGATCATCAACGCCATCAAGTACACGCCAGACGGCGGCCGGATCACGATCTCCGGCCGGGTCCTGCCGGAGGGCGATTCCCGGCTGGGGCGCGGCGGCGTCGAACTGGTGGTGGCCGACACGGGCATCGGCATCGACCCGCGCTTCAAGGACCTGATCTTCACCAAGTTCTACCAGACAGGAGAAGTGGCCCTGCACTCGTCGGGAAAGACCAAGTTCAAGGGCGGGGGGCCGGGGCTGGGCCTGGCCATCGCGCGCGGCATCGTCGAGGCGCACGGCGGCCAGATCTGGGTGGAGAGCTTGGGCTACGACGAGCAGAAGTGTCCGGGCAGCCAGTTCCATGTGGCGCTGCCGCTGCGCCAGCCGGAAAACGTCCTGATCACCTGAGCGTCAGCGCGTCCACTTCCAGCCACTGCGCCGCGCGCACCTCGCACAGCCCGAATCCAAAGCGTCCCTCGCGCGACGCAATCGCGTACTGGTTGTCGATCCAGAGCACGAAACCGAGCGGGCCGCGCGGCGGGGCCGGGGCGCGCAGCCGCTCGACGCCGTCGACGCGGAACACCGCCTCGCGTTCCAGCCAATCGATCTCGTAGACGTGCCAATCGGTCAGACGGACATCGTCCAGGGGCGCCTCCTGGGCCTGGACGAAACGGCGCGCCAGGCGCATGATGGGCGCGCCCAGCCCTGGCAGGCGCGTCAGGGCGATGGCGGCCAGGGCGGCCGGGGCGATCAACAGCCCCGGATAGCGGCCGGCGTTGAGCGTCGCCGCCTTCCAGCCCCGGCCGGGCACGCCCTCGGCCAGGGCCATGTCCGAGGGCGGCGAGGCGTAGAAGAACCAGACCGTGCTCGGCGCGGCCAGGACGCCGCCGCTGAGCGTGAACGGGTCGTTCCAGAAGCCGAAGCCGAGCGTGCCCGACGGTTGTGGATGGGAGGCCCGCGCCCGCAACCGGACATGGGCGGGCGGCCGGTCCGATAAGCGGCGGCGCCGGCCGCCGCCGTAATCGTCCAGCTGGGCGTCGGCGTAGGCGCGGCGCAGACCGGGCGGCAACGTCAGTCGCGCCCGGCCCTCGGCAGGGAAATATTCCACGCGGCCTCCGCCGATCTCGACTCTGTGCAGCTCGCGGCTCATCCCGGCCAGTATAGTCCGCTTTCGGATTGACGCCTGGGCGCCGGGGCCGTGTCCCGATTCCTGTGTAAAAGCGTTGGGGCGCACGGCCGTGCGCCCCTGCTGGTGGGAAATTACACAAAATTCGAAAAACGACCGGCGCCGGCCCTCAGGGGGGCCTTCGCCGATGGTGGTCAATCTCCCGGCCGCCGCGCCTGGGCTCAACCGTTCCCACCGTCGCCCCGGCGCAGGCCGGGCCCGGAAGCTCCCGCTCTTCTGCGCGCGTCTGCGCCTGGAGGCCGGCTTTCGCCGGCATGCCGTGGGTGATGGATGTCTGCCAGGCGGACGGGTCAGCCCAAAAAAGCCCGAAGGCACCCGCCCCCAGGGGTGCATACGCGTTTTGGGCCGGCCTCACGGGACCACCTGCGGCGGGTGCACCCTGTCTCCGGCGCACGCAGCGCGCAAAATCGGCTGTGCTATAATTTTTGCCGAGGAGCTTCAATGGAAATTGTCTGGTACGGACACTCATGCTTCCGCATGATTGAACGGGGCATGGCGGCCGTCGTCACGGACCCGTACGATGAGACGATCGGTTACGGGCCGCTCAAGCTTAAGGCCGACATCGTCACCGTCAGCCACGCCGCGCCCGGCCACAACAACGTGGACGCCGTCAAGGGCGACCGGCGGGTGATCGCCGGCCCGGGCGAGTTCGAAATCGGCGGCGTCTTCGTCACCGGCATCGCCACCGACGGCGACCGGAAGAAAAAAGCCGCCGAGCCCAAGCGCAACACGCTCTATCTTTTTGACTTCGACGGCCTGACGGTCTGTCATCTGGGCGACCTGGACCACGTGCCGTCGCAGGCGCAGATCGAGGCGTTAGGAGCCGTGGATGTGGCGCTGGTTCCGGTGGGCGGCGGCGGGGGGCTGAACGCCGCGCAGGCGGCCGAGGTCGTCTCGTTGCTCGAGCCGTCGGTCGTCATCCCCATGCACTACAAGACGGACGCCGTCACCCTGAAACTGGACCCGGTCGCCAAGTTCTTGAAAGAGATGGGGCTGGGCGCGATCAAGCCGGAGCCGTCGCTCAAGCTGTCCAAGAGCAGCCTGCCGGACGAGACGCGGGTGGTGCTCCTGGACTACAAAGCGGACTAGGCCACGATGGTTAAAATACTGATGAGCTGGGACATCAAGCCGGGCCGGGAGCAGGAGTATTTCGAGTTTGTCGTGCGGGAGTGGGTGCCCGGCCTGCAGCGGCTGGGCATCGAGCCAACCGACGCCTGGTACACCCAGTTCGGCAACGCCCGCCAGATTCTGGCCGGCGGCACGGCCAAGAACCTGAAGGTGATGCAGCAGATCCTGGCGACGGACGAGTGGAACACCCTCAAGGACCAGTTGCTGTCCTATGTGGACCACTACGCCGAGCGCGTGGTCAAGGCCAAAGGCACCTTTCAACTGATGTGATCGGGCTGGGGCTGAATCAAAACGGGCGGCTGTTCAGCCGCCCGTTTTTGTCCGCGGTTGGAAAGCGGGGCCGGTCAGTCGTCCGAAGCGCCGGCCGCCTTCTTGGTCCCGGTCTTGGAGTCGGACTTTGTCTCGGCGCCGTCGTCGCCCTTTTTGCCCTTGCCCAGCGTGCTCGAAGCCGACTTGCTGTCGGTGACATACCAGCCGGACCCCTTAAAGACGATGCCGGCCGCCTGGGGCACCCGGCGCACCTGGCCCCGGCACTCCGGGCAGCGGCTCAGGGGTTTATCCGTGAACTTCTGGTAGCGCTCGAACTCGACCCCGCAACTCTCGCAACGATAAGCATAGGTGGGCATACGGTCAACTCCGTGATCAAAAGACCAGCCGATAATGTAGCACAAGTATATCAGAGAAACGTAAATGTCACTCCGGCGGCCCGGCGTCGTCCGCTTCCAGTTCGTCCGGGTGGCCGGCGTACAACTGGCGTCCGAGCAGCCGGTCGTAGGGCGTCCAGGGTTGGCCGGGCGTGCGGTGGAGCAGGGCGCTGAAGCGGTTCAATTGGGCGCTGAGGGTCTCCACGTGGTGGAGGGCCAGCGCCTCCAGCGTCTGCGGTCGGCGCGGCGAGCCCCATTCATAGCGCCCGTGGTGGCTCACCAGCATGTGCTCGACGCGCAGGCGCAGTTCTTCCGGGAAAGCGGGCAGCCGGGCGATGGCCTCGGCGACCAGTTGGGCGCTGATGACGATGTGGCCCAGCAGGCGGCCCTCGTCGGTATAGTCAATGGCGCGCTCCCAGGTGTACTCGCGGACCTTGCCGATGTCGTGCAGCAGGGCGCCGGTCAGGAGCAGGTCGCGGTTGATCTCCGGGTAGATGGCCAGGACAGCGTCGCACAGAGTCAGGACGTCGACCAGATGTTCGAGCAGGCCGCCCAGGTAGGCGTGATGCATCCGGCGCGAGGCGGGGGCGCGGGCCAGCCGGGCGCGGAAATCGGGATCGTCGTGGAAGCGCCGCGCCAGGGCCGCCAGGTGCGGGTTCTCGATCCGGCCGATGGCCGCCTGCACCTGGGCCAGCACCGCGTCGACGTCGCGGGTGGTGGACGGCAGAAAGTCCGCCAGGTCGAACTCGTCCGGCTGGGCGCGGCGCAGCTTGTGGACGATCAACTGGGTGCGGCCGAGATACGCCTCGACGTCGCCGGCGACCTTGACCAGGTCGCCCTCATCGAAGGTCTCGGCTAATTCGGGCGCCCCTTCCCAGACGCGGGCCAGGATGTCGCCCGTCCGGTCGCGCAGGATCAGGGTGAGGAAACTGCCCTTGCTCCGGTCGCGGAACGGCTCCAGCTGCTTGAAGTGGACCAGGTAGAAACCGACCACGCGGTCGCCGGCGCGCAACTCGGCGACGAAGGGGCCCTTTTGAGGATGGCGGGACGTCATTGCTCAGACCTCCACCGGCAGGATGAAGGAGAAGGCGCTGCCACCCTCCGGCCGGTTCGCGGCCCAGAGCCGACCGCCGTGCGCCTCGATCGCCATCTTGCAGAAGGCCAGCCCCAGCCCCGTGCCCTGGCGGCGGCCCTTGCGGCCCTCCACCTGCACGAAGCGGTCGAAGATGCGCGACAAATACTCCTCCGGGATGCCCGGGCCGGTGTCGAGCACCGTGCACTGGACCACCGTGCGGTTGTCGTCGGCCCGGATCAGGCTGGCGCGCACGCTCACCTGTCCGCCCGGCGGCGAGAATTTGAGGGCGTTGTCGAGCAGATTGGTGAGCACGCGGCTAAGTTTCTCCCGGTCGGCGGGCAGCGCCGGCAGGCCGGCCTGGACATCGTTGATCAGCAGCACGCCCTGGTCGTTGGCCAGCGGCGTCAGGTCGCTCAGGACCTCATTCACCAGATGGTTGAGGTCCAGCGGCGCCCGCTTGAGCACCAGTTCGCCGGACTCCATCCGCGAGAGGTCGAGCAGGGTGTTGACCAGATCGAGCATCTTGTTGCTGGAACGGATGGCGACCTCCAGCGACTGCTTGATCAGCGGCGTCTGCTGCTCCTGGGGCAGCCGGTCGCGGATCAGGCTGACGCCGGCCAGCACCGAGGTGAGCGGACTGCGCAGGTCGTGGACGATCATGTTGGCAAGGGTATCGCGCATGATCTGCAGCTCGCGCTCCTCCGTCACGTCGCGCAGGATCAGCACCCAGCCGATGGCCTTGGCGAACTGGTCCAGCACGGGCGCGCCGGTGCGCTCCAGGTAGCGCAGGCGCGGCGTGTAAATGGCATACTGGACTTTGGAGATCGAGAGCGCCAGCCCGGCGCGCAGTGTGAGGAGCAGCTCCTCGATCTCGTCCCGCCGGGAGCCGAGCTTGGCGGCGAGATCGAGCTCGGGCTGATCGAGCAACGTCAGCAGGTGCTGGTTGAGCAGCCGGTGGCTCGGGATGCCCCAGAACTCCACCAGGGGCGGGTTGACCAGGGAGACCAGGCCGCTGGCGTCGACGACCAGCACGCCCTCGCGCGTCGAGTCCAGGATGGCGGCCAGCCGGTCGCGGCCTTCGGTGACGTTGTGGAACAGGCGCGCATTCTGCAGCGCCACGGCCGACTGGTTGGCGAGCACCTGCGCGATATGCTGATCGGAGGGCGAGAGGGCGCGCGGCTCCTGGAAGAACAGCTGCACGATCCCGGTCACCTGGTGCGCGTTGATCATCGGCACGACCGCGGCGGCGGCCGCGTTCTCGGCTTGCAGCATCTCGCGCTCGGACGCCGTGAGCGTCTCGTCCGCTCCGTCCAGCAGAATGGGCTTGCGTTCGGCGGCGGCCCGGGCCATGGCCGGATACTCGGCGCCCGGAAAAACTTTGGGCGAGCGCGGCTCGGCCATCCGCAGGAGACCGGTCGCCGGCTCGACTTCGGCCAGGATGGCCGAGTCCGCGCCCAGCGCCTCCGCGATCTTCTGGACGATGGCCCGGTACACGGTGCGGATGTCCAGCGTGGCGGCCAGCTTGGCGCCGGTGTCCACCAGGATGGCGTGCTCCTTCTGGCGGGTCTCGTTTTCCGCCAGCAGGCGCGCGTTTTCCAGGGCCAGCGCGATCTGCTGGGCGGCCAGGGTCACGAAGGCTTCATCTTCCGGGCTGAAGGCCTCGGCCTGGCGGCTGAGCAGCCGGATGAGGCCGAGACGCCGCTCGCCGGCCAGGACGGGGACGCACAACTCGGACCGGATGCCGGGGAAGGTCTCCAGATAGTCTGGGTCAGTCGAAGTGTTGGCCACGCGCTGCGGCAGGCCGGTGCGCAGCGCGCGGCCCGTGATGCCGTGCGCCTCGAGCCAGACCGTGTTGCGCTCCAGGGCGGCGCGCTCGGCTGAGACCCCATAGGTGGCGACAAAATTCAGGTTGGCGGTGCCCGGGATCATCAATCCGAACTGGCCGATCGGGCTCCCGACGGCCTCGGCGATCTGCCGGATGAGCGCATCGTAAGGGGGCCGGGGCGCCGACAGCGAGCGCAGCAGGCCGCCAAACCGGGCCAGCGTCTCCAGGTGGCGGGAGCGCCGGCTGAGCGTCTGCGCGTCGCGCTGGGCCAGCTCCAGTTTGGCGCTGATGACCATGAGCTGGCGATTGAGCGCATCGGCCCGTTGTTGCGCCGTCTCGGCGGCGCGGCGCTCGGCCTCCAGCCGGTCGGCCTGGTGGAGCAGGGTCCAGGACGTGTCGTACAGGCGCAGGGCCAGCACCGCCAGCACCGCGCCGATGATCAGGAGCAGATTGGCGCCGAAGGCCGTGGTCGGCAGGGTGGCCACGACGACCAGCGGCAGCGGCAGTAACTCGATGACGACGACGGCCCCCAGATTCTCGCGAAAAAAACGCGACGCCGCGCCGCGCCCCTCCGTGACCTCGAAGGCCAGCAGCGCGTTGTAGCACAGCACATAGATCAGGCCAAAGAGCGTGAGCGTGATCGGGTTGCGCGCGTCGGCGGCAGTGATGAACTGGTTCGCCAGCCACCGGTCGACGCCGCCGGCCAGGATGAGCGGCACGGCCTGCAACACGTACTGGGCCGCAAACCGGCTGCGCCGGATGCCGCGCTCGGGCGTCGGCGCCTGGCCGGGCGCAAAAAACCACCACAATTCGCCCAGCAGCAGGCCGATCAGCAGCATCCAGGCGGCCGGCGCCACGCCGAAGGTGAAGAGCAGACTGATGGCGATGGCGGGCGCGAGGGTCAGCTCAGTCTGCCGCAGGAGGATGGGGAAACGCGCGCAAACCGCGATGAACCCGGCGCAGGCCAACAGCACCGCGTACTCCGTGGCCGACGGCAGAGTGGCGAAGAACGTGCTGGCCAGGGTGGCGAGAAAGGCCAGCCCTGCCAGGGCATCTTGGATCTGGGGGCGCAGCGCCAGAAGCCGTTGCATCTAGGGCCTGCTCGTGGGGGCGCCCGCCGGATAGCCGCCGCCGGGCGTCGCTGCGGACGGCTGCGGGCCGGGGTAACCGGGGCCGAGGCTCGCGAGCGAAACGGGCGTGGGCGTCCGGGTAAGGGTGCGGGTGGGGGTGCGCGTGGATGTGGGCGTAAGCGTCCGGGTGGGTGTCCCGGTGCGGGTGGCTGGCGCGCCCAGCGTCGCCGTGGCGGTGGCCGTCGCCGTCTGGGTCGGCCGGCGCGCCAGTTCGGTCAGGCGCGCCTCGGCGGTGGGCGCCAGGCCGCCGGCCTGGCTCAGGGAGGTCAGCGCCTGCAGGTCGGCGAGTTCGTCCGCCGTGCGCTCCAGGGTTGCGTAAGCCCGGGCGCGCTCCCAGTAGGCCTGCGCCTGTTCCTCCGGGGTCTGGGCCAGCCCGAGCGCCGTCGTCAGCGCGGCGATGGCTTCGTCCGGGTCGCCGTTCGCCAGATGAGCGCGCCCGATGGCGTGTTGCACGTCGAAGCGGCTGGGCGCCAGTTCAGCCGCGTCTTGGAAATTGCCCAGGGCGCGGTCGGCGCGCGGCGGCGTGGACGCCAGCCAGGTCGCGCCCAGCCCAAGGTAGGCATCTACCAGCCGCGGATTGTCGCGATCCTGCCGTCGCCACTGGGTCACGGTCGTTTCAAAGTCGGCGCGCGCCTCGTCCGTCTGGCCGGCGTCCAGGCGCACCTGGCCGCGCGTCAGATAGGCGAGCGGCAGATTGTCGCTGCGCCGGGCGATGGCGGCATCCAGGGCCGTAAGGGCCGCGTCCGCCTGGCCTAACGCCGCCTGGGTCATGCCCCACGCGGTCAGGGCCTCTGCCGCATACAGGTCGGCGGCGCCCATCAGGTCCAGCACCAGGTAGAGCGACCGGAAGGCCGCCGCGTCCACCAGGTAGGGGTAAGACAACGCCAGGTCCTGGGCCGCTGGCACGTAGTCCCCGAGCGCGGTCTGTGACCAACCGCGCGCGAAGTACGCCAGGACCTGCGACCGGTCCAGGGCCAGCGCCTGGTTCGCGGCCTCCACGGCGTCCGGCCAGCGTTCCACGCGTGCGTACGCCGTCGCCAGGCGCGCCGCCACCTCGGCCGACTCGGGCGCGGCGTTGCGCGCGCGCTCCAGGTCCTCCAGCGCCGGCTCCAGTTCGCCGCGCGCATCCCGGAACTGCGCGCGCGCGATCAGGCCGTCCACATAGTTCGGGTCGGCGGCCAGGGCGGCGTCCAGGCTGCGCTGCGCGGCGGCGGCGGCGTTGGTGGCCAGCTCGGCCAGCGCTTTGCCGAGCTGCGCCGGCGCCAGGTTGGGGTTGAGGTCCAGCGCCTCGCGGTAGCTGGCGATCGCGTCGCGCGGCTGGCCGGAATAGCGGTACGCCTCCGCCTCGAAGAAGTAGACGGACGGGTCCCGGCTCAGCACCTGGTCGCGCCGGAGCAACGCCGACCTTTCCAGGATTTGCGGCCAGACGCTGGTATCGGCGGGATTCTGGAGGCCCTGGGTGTACAGTCTGACCAGGCGAGCGTAATCCTCCGAGGGGGTGTTGGCCGTGGCCACGGGCAGCGGCACGGGCGTCTGCGGCACGCACAGGTAGACGGCGAGGGGGATGGCCGGATTGGGCTCCGCCGGCGGCGCGCACGGCGTGGGCGAGAGCTGCGGCGTGGGTGTGACGGTCGGCTCCGGCGTTGGGCTGGGCGGCGGCGGCGTGCGGGTGGCGGCGGCCACCGGGGTGGGGGGCCGGAAGACCTGGGGCGCGAAGATGGCGGTCAGCAGCGCGCCGACCATCACGACGGCCAGCACGGCGGCGCCGCCGATGAGAAGCAGCTCGCGGTTGCGCGGGTTCGCCAGGAAACCGCCGGCGGCGCGGAAAGCGCGCCGGCCCGGGAAGGCCGGCGTAAACGCCTCCAGGGTCGGCGCGGGGGGCAGGCCGGCGTCCTCATACTTCATGGCCCCCAGCATCACCAGGCCGCGCCGCGCGGCCACGGCATTCGGGTCGAGCTTCAGGGCCTTTTGCAGGCAGAAGACCTGTTCCTTCTCCGTCTCGACCGCGGCGCTCATCCAGAGCCAGCACTGGACGTTGTCGGGCTCGGTCTTGAGCACGCGCGCGAACAGGTCGCGGGCGCGCCGGCGCTGGCCGGCTTTGAAAGCGCGGACGGCCTCGTTGAACATTTCTTCCGACATACGGAGCGGAGTGTATCACAGCTTAATGAAGCGGCAAGCGAGTATAATGCGCCCCCATGAAGCGCTGGTTCGTCGTCCTGGCCGTGGTCGGTGGGGCCTGCGCGGCGCCTCCGGCCCCGGCCTCCCCGACCGCCACCCTTTGGCCGGCGCCCTCGACGGGCGCGACTTCCACCCGCCCGGCTCCGGCCGCTACCCCGGTCATTATCGCCTCGCCTACGCCGCCTCCGACGCCGGTCACGCATGTCGTCCAGGCCGGCGAGACGCTGATCGGCCTGGCGGTCCGTTACGGCCTCTCGCTCGAGGCGCTGCAACAGGCTAATCCGGGGGTGCGGCCGGAGGCGTTGAGCGTCGGCGCGGTGCTCATCATCCCGGCCGGGGATGGGTCGGGCGGCCCGAGCCGACCGTCCGCCGGTTCTGCGCCGACGCCGATGCCGCTGACGTTATCCGCGCCCGCCTGCGCCCCGACGCCCAGCGGCGTCCTGTACTGTTTTGTCGAAGCCCGCAACCCCGGCGAGGTCGCCCTGGAAGCCGTCACAGCGCGGATCACGCTGGCCGGCGCGGACGGCCTGCCGCTGGCCGACGCCATGGCCCTGCCCGGCCTGGACGTGATCCCGCCGGGGGGGGCGCTTCCCCTGGCCGCCGTCTTCCCAGACCCGCCGCCGGCCGGGCAGGTGGCGGCCACCGGGGCGAGTGTGGCGGCGGCTTATCCTCTGGCGGACCTGACGGCGCGCTATGTGCGGCTGGAGGCCGTGGTGGAGACGAACGGCGCGGCTGGGGAGGCGTGGCGGGCGGCCGGTGTGGTGCGGAATGTGGACGAGCGCGCGGCCGGGACGGTGCGGTTACTGCTGGTGCTGTACGACGCCGCGGGCGCGGTCGTCGGTTTCCGGCAGGCGACGCTGGACGCCGGTCTGGCCGCCGGCGAGGCGGCGCGCTTCGACCTGTCGGCGCTGGCCGTGGCCGGGCCGGCAGCGCGGGGGATCGTGTTGGCGGAGGGCAGGCCATGACCGGCGCGCACATCTCAAAGGCCACCCCGGCCGTTTACGCCCTGGTGCGGCGGGTGTTTCAGTTCCTGAGCTGGCTGCTGCTCCGGCCCGTTGTCATCGGCCTGGAGCATGTCCCGCGCGACGGGGCGTTTGTGGCCGTGGTCAACCACCTCAGCATCGCCGATCCGGCGGTGATGTATGTCCATTTCCCCCGGCAGATGATCGTGTTCGTGGCCGACAAATGGCGGCGCGTCTTCGGCATCCGGCAGCTTGTGGAGACGGTCGGCGTGATCTGGGTGGCGCGCGGCGAGGCGGACCTGAGCGCCATCAAACAGGCGCTGACGGCGCTGCGCGCGGGCCAGCCGCTGGGCATGGCGCCGGAAGGCACTCGCAGCCGGGCCCGGTCTTTGCAGCCGGGCAAAGTCGGGGCCGCTTACCTGGCGGACCGGGCGGGGGTCCCGATTTTGCCGGTGGCGATTTCAGGCACGGAGCGGTTGACGGAGAACCTGCGGCGACTGCGCCGCACGCCGGTGCGGATGGTCATCGGCCCGCCGTTTCGCCTGCCGCCCAACGGCCGCGCCACGGGGGACGTCCTGGCCGAGTACACGGACCAGGTGATGTGCCGGATCGCGGCGCTTCTGCCGCCCGAATACCGGGGCGTGTACGCCGATCACCCTCGGCTGCGCGAGTTGCTGGAAGGCGGGGGCTGACCGGTCAGGAGACGACCCGCAACCCCTCGGCCCGCACGAAAGCCTCCACCGTCGGCGTCTCGGGGACGGTGATCAGGCGCGGGACGTCGCAGGGGCGGTGCAGGATGAAATGGTAGACGCGGCCGCCGCCGTCCCCCCAGCGCGGCCGGAGATACACCGGCTCCTCGATCCGCCAGTTCATGTCCAGGGCCGCGAGCAGCAGGCGCAGGCGCGGCTCACCGCCCGCCAGGCGGGCGGGTTGCTGCAATTGGCCCCAGACGTCATCGCGGGCAGTGGGTTCGAGCGGGGACATGCCGCCTCCTGGGAAGATAGGCCTGAGGAAAGACTATCCCTGCCAGGTCAAGGCGGCGTCAAAACGACGTTAAGCCGCCTCAATTCAACCCGCTGACTTCCGGCTCCTCGACCGGCGTGTTGAGCTCCTTCATCTCGCCGCTGGCGATGTAGATCGCGCGTTCGGCGATGTTCACGGCCCGGTCGCCGATGCGCTCCAGGTTGTGGGCGGCGAAGAGCAGATGCAGGGCCCGGTTGATGGCGGTGCGGTCCTCGGCCAGGAAGGTCACCAGATCGCGAAAGACCTGGTGATACAGCTCGTCCACCACATCGTCGCGCTTGGCGATGCTCTTGGCGGTATCGACGTCGCGGGCAATGTAGGCGTCCAGCGCAGTGCGGGTCATGCCGCGGACCTCGTCGGCCATGCGCGGAATATCAACCAGCGGCTTGATCAGCGGCAGGTCGCCCATCTTGAGCACAATCTTGGCGATGCCGGCGGCGTGATCGGCCATGCGCTCGAGGTCCAGGATGATATTCATGGCCGCGATGATGGTCCGCAGGTCGGTGGCCGTGGGCTGCTGCGTGGCGATCAGCGTCAGGCACTGGTTTTCGATCTTGAAGCGCAGGTCGTTCACCTTGAAGTCGTCGACCACGATCTGGCGCGCCAGCCGCAGGTCGCGCTCGGCCAGGGCCTGGATGGAGCGCGCGATGGCCTCATCCAGCAGGCCGCCCATGCGCAGGAGGTTGTCCTGGACGGAGCGCAGTTCGCGGTCAAACTGAGAACGGATCGTATGGGTCACGGGCTTCTCCTCCAGGCCAGCTCAAGCGGCGTTGAGCGGGATAAGGCGTTTCTCGTTGGGGTGATCGATGCGGGCAAAGACCTCCACCTGTTCGGCCAGAGTTGAGCCGACCAGGCGGCGGCGCAGCAGATCGTCGGCGTGCGCCAGGCCGGCGGCGTGGTTCAGGCGGATCTCGATGCGGACCGGGCGGGTCTCGCCGCGCAGCAGCAGGACCTCGTCAATCGACGTCGCCGCGTTCGCGGCCTCGGGCGCGCGGGAGCGGCCCTTGGTCATGTCCAGGGCGTCGGCGACGCGCAGCACGCCCGCCTCCAGCGTGAGGCACGGCAGGCCGTCGAAGTGGGCGGCGATGGCGTGCAGCACCTCGGCCACGAGGATGGTGCGCTCGCGGACCCCATACAGGCCGGTGAGCAGCGCGCGCGCCTTCTCGTGAGCCAGCGCCAGGCCGAACTCGTGATGGCGCTCGTAGTGTACCACCAGCCCGACATCGTGCAGGGCGGCGGCCAGCACCACGGCCAGTTCGGCGTCCTCGCGCGTCAGGCCGTGGTCGGCGACCAGGCTGGCCGTCTGGCCGGCCTCCATCAGCAGGCGCAGCAGGCGCAGGCCGGCGTTGGCGACGATGCGGATGTGGGTCTCGCCGTGGTCGCTCAGCCCCAGGCGGACGACGGCGTTGACATTGGCGCAGCGCCAGAGCTGGCGCAGTTCGTCGTCGGCGTTGATGCGGTCCAGCAGGGCCTGCAGCCGCGGGTTGTGCCGGGCCGGGACCGAGAATGAAGCGTGCGAGGCCGCGTGGTGGTGGCCGGCGGCGATCAGGCTGCCCGGAGCGGTGTAGGCGGTCATAGCGCACCTGTGGGCGAAGCGGCCGGATCGGCCCGGCGGGCGACCCCGCCGGTCTCGAGCAGATCGGCGAAATGGGCGGGCAGGCCGGAGGCGCGCACGGCCTGGGCGGCGGCGGCGACGTCGTAGGGCACGCGCCGGAACTCCACCTGCGGCCGGCCATGAAAGTCGACCAGCACGTAGCCGGCGCGCGGGTCGGCGTCCTTGGGCTTGCCGACCGAGCCGGTGTTGACCAGCAGCGTGCCGCCGACCTGCTTCTGATAGGGCAGGTGGGTGTGGCCGAAAAAGAGCAGGTCGCACTCGGCGACGCGGACGATATTCTCGAAGACCGAGAGCGGCCGGTCCTCGTACAAGTACTCGTTGATCTTGCGCGGGCTGCCGTGGACGAAGAGCAGGCGCTGGCCGGCGAGGTCGCGCCGGATCTGGAGCGGCAGCTCGCGCAGATACGCCTTGCGGTCGTCCGTGACGCGTGCGCGCGTCCACAGCAACGACTGCTTCCCGCGCGCGTCGTCGGCCGGGTCCTTGTAGATGCAGCCGCAGTCATCGCGGTCGAAGCCGACCCCGTCGTCGTAGTTGCCCATGAGGGTCGGGACCGCGCGGCTGCGGATGAAGTCGATGACCTCGTTCGGGTAGGCGCCGTAGCCCACCAGGTCGCCCAGGCAGACGACGGCGTCTGGCTCCTGAGCCTCCAGGTCTGCCCAGGCCGCCTCCAGGGCGTGCAGGTTGGCGTGGATGTCGGACAGGATGGCAAGGCGCATGGCGAAGCTCCTCAAGTCGGCGGGTTCAGGCGATGAGCGGGCCGGCGACGGCCACGTTCAGGGACGCCAGCCACTCGCGGACCCGGGCGTCGATCTGGTCGCGCACCGCGCGAAACTTAGCCAGTTTTTCGTCTTCCGGTCCAGGGAATGCGGCTGGATCCTCGAACGGCCAGAACATTCGCTGGCTCACCCCGACAAACACCACCGGGCATTTCTCCTCGGCGTCGGCGCAGACGATGATCAGGTAGCCGAAGTTGACGTAGCCCAGGTATTCGCGCACGCTCTTGGAGCGGTGGCTGCTCATGTCCACGCCCCGCTCTTCCATGACGCGGACGGTGTAGGGGTGGAGGCCCTTCGGCTCCAGCCCGGCGCTGTAGGCCTCGAACGAGTCGCCGGCGTAATGGCGCAAGAAGGCTTCAGCCATCTGGCTGCGGGCGGAATTGCCGGTGCACAGGAAGAGGACTTTGGCTTTGCCAGGCATAGAGCCTCCGCGGAGGGTGATGAATGGCGGGTGACGGGTGAGCGCGGCCGCCTCTCAGAGGCGGCCCGTTATGCGGCGCTTTATCCAAACCGCCCGGACACATAATCCTCGGTCCGTTTGTCCTTCGGCCGGGTGAAAATCTTTTGGGTGTCGTCGAACTCGATGACGGTGCCGGAGCGTTTGCCGTCTTCGGTCAGCATCATCATCGCCGTGTAGTCCGAGACGCGCGCGGCCTGCTGCATGTTGTGGGTGACGATGATAATCGTGTAGTCTTTCTTGAGCTCCTGCATCAGCTCTTCGATTTTAAGCGTGGCGATCGGGTCGAGGGCCGAGCACGGCTCGTCCATCAGGATGATCTCGGGCTTGATGGCGATGGCGCGCGCGATGCACAGGCGCTGCTGCTGGCCGCCGGACAGGCTGTAGCCGCTCTCCTTGAGCTTGTCCTTGACCTCGTCCCACAGCGCCGCGCCGCGCAGCGAGCGCTCCACCAGGTCGTCCATGTCCGCCTTGCTGCCCCGGAAACCGTTGATGCGCGCGCCCCAGGCGATGTTCTCGTAGATACTCTTGGGGAAGGGGTTCGGCTTCTGGAAGACCATGCCGATGCGGCGGCGGACCTCCACCGGATCCACCTCGGGCGCGTACAGGTTGCGGCCGTGCATGAGCACCTCGCCCTCGACGCGCGCGCCGAAGACGAAGTCGTTCATGCGGTTGAAGGCGCGCAGCAGCGTGCTCTTGCCGCAGCCGGACGGCCCGATGATGGCCGTAATCTTCTGGGCCTGCACCTGCATGCTGACGTCGTGAATGGCCTTGAAGCTGCCGTAATAGAAGTGGAAGTTGCGCGTTTCAATCGCCAGCGCGCTGTCGCCGCCGTGGCCGTTGGCGGCCCGGGCGGCGATGGATGCGGCGACGTTGATCATAGTCATGGTAGGACGACCTCGGCGAGTGTCAATAGACGCGGCGGCTGAAGCGGTTGCGCAGAAGGATGGCGGTGGCGTTGAGCGTGAGCAGCAGGGCGAGCAGCACCAGGATGGCGGCGGCGGCGATGTTGCGAAACTCGGCCTGCGGCCGGGCGGTCCAGTTATAGATTTGGATGGGCAGCGCCGTGAACTTGGCGAACGGGCTGTCCGGGTCGGCGGTGATGAAGGTGGAGGCGCCGACGACCACCAGCGGCGCGGTTTCGCCGATGGCGCGCGAGACCGCCAGGATGCTGCCGGTGAGGATGCCGGGCAGGGCGTTGGGCAGAACGTGGTGCCAGACGGTCTGCCACTTGGTGGCGCCCAGGCCGTAGGCCGCCTGGCGGAAGGAGTCCGGCACGGCCTTGATGGCCTCCTGGGCGTTGACGATGATGATCGGCAGGATCAGGAGCGCCATGGTCATGGCGGCCGACAGGATGGTGCGCCCGTTCGAGTCGGTCACGCCGAACATGGCGCCGCTGGTAAGCGCCTCCAGGGTGCGCACGAACACCGCCAGGCCGAGCATGCCGTACACGATGGAGGGCACGCCGGACAGGTTGTAGATGTTGGTCTGGATCAGGTTGTTGATCCAGTTTCGACCGGCGTATTCCTGGAGGTAGATGGCCGCCATCACGCCGATCGGCAACGCGAAGGCGATGGTCAGCGCGACCAGGACCAGCGAGCCCAGCAGCGCCGTCCGCACGCCGGCATATTCCGGCTTGCTGGACATCGGCGTGGTGACGAACTGCGGCGTGAGCCAGGAGCGCCACTCCAGTTTCGCCTCCGGGTACTCGGCGGCCACCTCGGCCGCGATGGCGGCGCGGTTGAAGAGCGACTCGGACAGCGTGTAACTCTCTTCCACTTCGAGTTGGACCACGCGTTCGTAGACCACCTCCAGCACGTTCTCGCGCGAGCGGTCGGCGAAGGCCTGGTCCTTATCGAGCTTGTTGAATGCGCCGCGCGAGAGGTTGGCCTGCAGGATGGCGACGAGCTCATCCTTGGTAAGTTCTTCCAACGGGCGCTCGGCCAGCGTCGCCGGGTCGACCTTTTCGACGACGGCGACGAAGCCGAAGGCGCTGTTGACCACGTTGTAGAGCAGGGCGGAGAGGCCGATGATGCCGACGCACGTCGCCAGCAGGAACAGGCCCTGCCAGATCCAGCCGGCGCGGTGCCGGGCGGCCATGTGGGCCGCCAGTTGCGCGCCCTCCGGCAGGGGCGCGGCGGGCTGGGGGGAGAAGGCGGCGCTCATTCGTACGCCTCCCGGAATTTCTCGACGATGTGGCGGCTGATCAGATTGAGGCCCAGGGTGATGACGAACAGCACCAGGGCCAGGGCGAAGAGGCTCTCGTAGTCCAGCGAGGCGTAACTCAGGTCGCCGCCGCTGATGCGCACGATGTGGCCGGCGATCGTCTCGGCCGAGTCGAACGGATTGAGGGTGAGCTTGGGGCCCGCGCCGGCGGCGATGGCGACGATCATGGTCTCGCCGAAAGCGCGCGAGACGCCGATGATGAACGCGGCCACGACGCCGGAGAAGGCGGCCGGCACCACCACCTGGACGGCGGTCTCGAGCTTGGTGGCGCCCAGCCCGTAGGCGCCCTCGCGCAGCGCGCGCGGCACGGCGCTCAGCGCGTCCTCGCTCATCGACGTGACCAGCGGCATGATCATGATGCCGATGACGATGCCGGCCGAGGCGTTGTTGTAAATCTGCACCACGTCGCTGCCGAAGACGGCGCGCAGCAGCGGCGTCATGAACGTCAGGGCGAAGTAACCGTAGACGACGGTCGGGATGCCGGCCAGCACTTCCAGCGTCGGCTTGAGGATGCCCTTCACACGCGGCGAAGCGTATTCGCTCAGGAAGATGGCGGCCATCAGGCCGAGCGGCATGGCGACCAGGATGCCGATGAAGCTGGTCATCAGGGTGGCGGTCACCAGCGGCCAGACGCCGAACTGCAAAATGGCCGGTTGCCAGCGGAGGGTGGTGAAGAACTCCACCACGCTGACTTCCGGGTTGGTGAAGAAGAGCAGCGACTCCTGGCCGAGGACGATGACGATGCTGGCCGTGATGGCGATCGACAGCGCCCCGGCCAGGAAGAGCGCGCTCTGGATGAGGGTCTCGAGAATGCGCGGCCGGCGGCGCAGGTCGGAGGGTTGGGCCGCCGCCGGGATCGCTTCGGCCAGCCCGACAGGTAAGTTGGTGGTCTGTTCCATCCTGATCTCCTGTTACAGTTGCCGCACGATGTTCCCGATCAGGCCTGGCCTGGCAGAGGCGCGGGCGCGCCGCGAAGGGGCTGGGTGGGGCGAGGGCCGGTTCGGTGGGCGCTTCCGGGACATCGTTTCGTTAAGGACGGTGTTCGTTTCAAGGTGTTCTCCCCGGCCTGCGGCGCCCGTCCGCGCTGCAGGCCGCTGCGGGGGCCGGTCGGAGCCGCAGCCCCGACCGGCCCTCTCTCCGTCGGTTGTGGGTTACGGGGTCATGCCCGCGCCGGCCAGCCAGTTGGCCATGGCATCGCCGAGCGCGTTGTCGCTCGCCGGGAAGTACCCGACGTCGAGGATCTCGTTGTTGACGTTGGTCAGATAGAACAGGATGAACGCGGCCACCTGCGGCTTGGCCTCCATGATCTCGGCGTCCGAGTAGATGAACAGCGGCCGGGCCAGCGGGTAGGTGCCGGCGTTCACAGCCGCCAGATCGGGCGCCACCGCCTGGGCCGGGTCTTCCTTGGCGATCGGCACGGCCTTGAGCTTGCCCGCTTCAGCGGCGTAGTAGGCGTAGCCGAAGTAACCGAGGGCGTACGGGGAGCCCTCCACGCCCTGGGCCAGGACGTTGTCGTCCTCGCTGTA
>Ga0073932_1002427_pt1 | contig 28804 bp, 20 predicted proteins | sample DewCreD2012metaG_FD_76967 | JGI IMG/M metagenome (GOLD analysis project Ga0073932, IMG submission 76967) | Hot spring sediment bacterial and archeal communities from British Columbia, Canada, to study Microbial Dark Matter (Phase II) - Dewar... ...
CGGAGGACGCAATGGCGACGCGGTGCGCTTTCGCATGCGCGTCCCTGTCACGTTTCCCAAAGGATAAAGGACATGGCTCACAGACTATTCGCAGCGCTGCTGATAACGGCGATGGCGGCGGCAAGCGGCGCCCGCGCGCAGGAGACGACTTCGACCGTCCGCCCATCCAAGACGCGCCTGACCGCAGACGAACTGGCCATCTGGAACGACGCGTCGTTCCAACGCCAGTTTGCTTTGAGCTATATTGCCGAGACCGACATCGAGCCGCGCGTCACCCTGCTGGAGCGTGAGACGCTCGAGGAAGTCATGAAGCTCATCGCCGCGGACGATCTGGACAAGGCGGCACAGCTGCTCGAAAAGCGCCTCGGCGAAAAGAAGCGGCCCGACCGGCCCGAGCGCAAAAGTCTGTTTGGCAGCCCCCGCGAAAATGACGAATCGGACGAGTCGGTCAGCGCCGTGTTTGACTACACGCTGGCCAACGTTTATTTTCAGCAGGAGAAGCTGGACAAGGCGGCCGCGGCCTATCAGGCCGCGGTCGCCAAGCATCCCAAGTTCCGCCGCGCCTGGAAAAACCTGGGGATGATCCTCGTCCGCCAGGGCGAGTTTTCCAAGGCGCTTCCTGCGCTGACGCGCGTTCTGGAATTGGGGGGCTGCGACGCCCTCAGCTATGGATTGCTGGGCTTCGCCTACGCGTCCACCGACAACCACCTTGCGGCCGAATCGGCGTATCGCATGGCCATCCTGTTGGACACGGCGACGCTGGACTGGAAGATGGGGCTGGCCCGCAGTCTGTTCAAGCAACGGCGTTTTGCCGAGGCGGTGGCCTTGTGCGACGAACTGTTGAAAACGCAACCGGACAAGGCCGATCTGTGGATGTTGCAGGCCAGCGCCTACGTCGGCATGAACCAACCGCTCAAAGCCGCCGAAATCTACGAAATCATCGGCCAACTCGGCAAAGCGACCGGCGAAAGCCTGAACATGCTGGGCGATATCTACGTCAACGAAAAACTCTATGACATGGCCGTGAGCACATACATGCAGGCAATGGAAAAGCAGGAAAAAGGGACGGCGGACCGCTTCGTTCGGGCGGCCAAAGTCCTCACCGCCAACGGCGCGCTGGACCCGGCTCAGCGATTGATCGAACGGATCGAAAGCCACTATGCGGGGCAACTCAAAGCCGAGGAGCAGAAAGATCTGCTGAAACTGCGCGCCCGCATCGCCGTCGCCCGGGGATCGGATGCGGAGGAAGTCCGCATTCTGGAGCAGATTGTCGAACTCGATCCCCTCGACGGAGAAGCCCTCATCCTTCTGGGACAGCACAGCGGACGGACCGGAAACGTGGAAAAGGCGGTCTTCTATTACGAAAGAGCCGCCGCGATCGAGAACTTCGAAGCCGACGCGAAGGTGCGCCACGCCCAACTGCTCGCGGGACAGGGCAAATACAAAGAAGCCCTGCCGTTGCTGCGCCGCGCGCAGGAGATCAAGCCGCGCGACAATGTGCAGAAGTATCTGGACCAGATCGAACGCGTTGCGAAGACCCGCTGAACACATTCTCGATCCACAACTGCAAGGAGAACAGACATGAAGGGCAATCTTCACTCGCTTGTGACGCTGGCTCTGACGCTGGTGACCGCTTGCCTGCTGATCGACTCGGCTTTGGTGGCCCAGACGGCCCCGCCCATGGCGACGCCTTCGGAAAGGGCAACCCGTGTCTGCTTTGTTGATGTGCAGACGGTCATCGACGACACGGCCTTCGTTCAAGCCATCAAGAAAAACCTCAACAATGAGCTCAAGTCCAAAATCGGACAGCACAATCACACCCAGCGCGCCTACGCCGAATTGCGGGACGACCTCACCCGGCAAAAGGACGTGCTGAGCAAAGACGCGGTGGAGGCCAAATACAAGGAAGCGTTTCAGCTCAAGGCCAAGCTGGACGAAGAAAAGTTCATTATCGAAAAGTTCATCGAGGAATCCAAGCAGCGCGATTTGTCGCCGGCGCATGACCGCATCCTCAATGCCATCCATCGCGTCGCGCGTCAGAATGGATACGACATCGTGATGCGGCGCGAGCTGCTGCTCTACGGAGGGCCGGCCGTGGACATCTCCCGCGCGGTCGTTGACCTGCTCAACTCGGAGGTGGACGCGGCCTCCTCGGCGACTGTTTCGAACGCGCCGGCGGCAGGAGCGAAGCCGGCGGCCCGCCCGTCAAACTGACCGATGGCCGCCGCCATTTCCTCGTCGCGCAGGGCGGGCCGGAGGGCGGATGGCCGTGTTGGCGCGGCCGGTCTGACCCCCCGTTGGCGTGGACGCCCATCCGTTTCGCGATGTCCGCTCCTCCGCTCGCTACCGACGCGGGCGAACGCAGTCATCCCGAAATAACCGCGCGAAGACTGTGGGGGGATGTCTGCGTGATTTCAACCGTGACAAGCCGGCCGATGAGGGATTCGGGGCCGGGGAAAATCACGGGCTTGTCCGTTCGCGTGCGTCCCATGAGTTCGCCTTCATGCCGGCGGGCGACGGTTTCGACGAGGACTTCAAAGCGGCGGCCGACTAATCCGGCGTTGAGGGTGGCCGAGATCGCTTCCTGTCGGCGGATCAGCTCGGCGACGCGGCGCTGTTTTTCGTCCCGCGGGACGTCATCGGGCAGCGCGGCGGCCGCGGTCCCCTCGCGCGGCGAATACATGAATGTGAACGCGGCGTCCCACCGGACGGCCTCCTGCAGGGCAACCGTCTGCTCAAAATCCTCGACTGTCTCGCCGGGGAAGCCCACCAGCAGGTCGGTCGTCAGCGCAATGCCGGGGATGGCCGCGCGCAGCCGGGCGATGAGCGCTTCATACTGGGCGCGCGTGTAACGGCGGTTCATGCGCCCGAGGATGCGGTCGCTGCCGGACTGGGCGGGCAAATGCAGATGCTCGCAGACCTTGCCCAAGGCGGCCATCGCCTCGATGAGATCGTCGCCGAGGTCATGGGGATTGGACGTGACGAAGCGTATGCGTTCCAAGCCCTCGACGCGGTTGGCAAGGCGCAGGAGATCGGAGAAGCGGATGGGGGCGGCGGCGCCGCCGGCGGGAGCGCCGCGATACGAGTTGACGTTCTGGCCGAGGAGACAGACCTCCTTGTATCCGTCGCGGGCAAGCCGTTCGAGATCGGCAATGATGTCGGCGGCCGGACGCGACACCTCGCGTCCGCGCGCAAAGGGCACGATGCAATACGAGCAGTAGTTGTCGCAACCGATCATGACTTCGACCCGCGCCTTGACGCGGCTGGCGCGGTGAACGGCGGCGGGGCGTTCGAGGGGCGCCTCGATCCCGTCGATGGCGGCGATGCGTTCGCCGTTGCGGGCGCGATCAATGAGCGAGGTCAGCAGGGGCCAGTCGCGCGTGCCGACCACAACGTCGAGGTGGGGATAGCGCTTCAGAAGGGCGGCCCCGTCTTTCTGGGCGACGCATCCGCACAGGATGAGGAGAGGGGCGGTTCCAGACGGCGCGAGTTTCGTCTTGAGCGTTTTGAAACTGGCCAGGCGGCCCAGCGCGCGGTCTTCGGCGTGAGCGCGGACGGCGCAGGTGTTGATGAGGATGACATCGGCGGCTTCGAAGTCATCCGTGCGTTCCCATCCATCGGCGCGCAAAAGGCCGTCAATGTGTTCGGCGTCGAGATCATTCATCTGGCAGCCGTAGCTGCGCAGGGCAAAGCGTCGGGGGGAATGGGAGTGAGGGCTGAGTTGAGACATGGAAAGCCCTGAATGACATAGAGGTTTGCTTACGGTCGGACGGACTGCGCCTTGACGGCCTCCCAGGCGGCGATCTCCTTGAGGCGGTCAATGATCGGCAGATGCTGGGTGCAGGCTTCTTCGCACTGGCCGCACTCGGTGCAGTCGCCCGCGCTGGCCTGGCGCCCGACCAGCAAGCCCCAGTCGTGATGAAAGTTCAGGTGCTTGGTCCGCATCTCCTCGACCGGTTTGCCGAAAACGTGCTTGTCATTGTAGAACTGCAAATAGGAGGCGATGGGAATATTCTGCGGGCATCCATCGCAATAGTGACATCCCGTGCAGGCCTGATCCATGGCGGCGCCCAGGCTCTGGCGGATGCGGTCAAGATCGCTGGCGGCGAACGGCTGGAGCGATTGCGCGACGCGGCAGGCCTGATCAACCTGGGCCCGGGTTGTGAAGCCCACCAGCGCGATCGTCACCTCGGGACATGAGATCAGGAATCGCAGAGCCGCGTCAGTGGGGGTTTGTCCGTCGGCCGCCAGAAAGGACAGTTCTTTTTCGTGGGTGGGGATCATGCCCCCGGCCAGCGGATTCATGGCCACAACGCCGCAGCCATGTTCATTAGCGGCCCGGACGCCTTCCCACCGGTAGGGGAAGTTCAGGACGTTCAGGCCCATCAGAACCCCCTCGACCTTGCCATCCTCGACGATGCGGCGGATTTCGGCGCCGGGCTGATGGCTGGAGCAGACGATATGATCGATCAGGCCCTCCTGCTGCAATTCCAGCAGGCCCTCGTATTGTCCTCCGGGGCGCATCGCGAACTCATAGTGTTCCATCTTGCGCAGGCACCAGATATGATAGAAGTGAATCTTGGGCACGCCCATGATCTCAAGCTGGCGGCGGGCCAGGTCCTTGGCCTTCTGAGCCGTATCGGCCTCGTGGGGCATGTATTTGGTCGAGACATAGAATGGCCCCGGCATGTCCTTGAATGCGATGCCGAAGATGGGCTGGCTCTTGTCGCCGCAATAGCCCGGGGCCGTATCGAAGTAGTTGATGCCCTGCGCACAGGCGTAGCGCACGAGATCGGCGTTTTCCTCATTGCTTTTGGAAGTGTCGAATCGCATGGCGCCAAATCCGACGCATGAAACCTGTTTCCCGGTTTTTCCATAGGTCTTGTATTGCATGGCGAAGTTCCGAATCTGAGAATGAGACCGATCCCGTTGCAGTCAATCGTTCGGAAGGCTTTGTATCACGCGGTATTCGCAGGGCACAACCGGATTTCCGGGCTTGGATTCGGCGCGCGCGCCGCGCATACTGGGCCGACATCGGAACCGACACGGGAGGGCGATTCATGGATATACTGGTCATTGGCAGTGGCGGGCGGGAACATTGCCTGTGCTGGGCGCTGGCGAAGAGTCCGCGCGCGCAACGGCTGTATTGCGCGCCGGGCAACGCGGGGATCGCGCAGGGGGCGCAATGCGTGTCCCTGCGCGTGCAGCCGCCTTTTGAGGAGGTCATCGATTTCGTGCGGCGTCATTCTGTCGGATTGGTGGTCGTGGGGCCGGAAGTTCCGTTGGTGGATGGGATCGTGGACGCGCTTTCGGCCGCCGGCATCCGGACTTTTGGCCCCTGCAAGGCCGCCGCGCAGATTGAGGGGAGCAAGGCGTATGCCAAGGACGTGATGCGAGCGGCGCGCGTCCCGTCCGGCGGGGCCGAATACTTCGACACGCTGCCTGCGGCATCGGCGGCGGTGGACAGGGCGCCGCTGCCGCTGGTGCTGAAATACGACGCGCTGGCCGCGGGCAAGGGCGTCAGCATTCATCGCGATCGCGCCGGGGCGCAGGCCCAGCTCCGTCAGATTTTCGAGGAGAAGGTCTTTGGCGCCCCGTCGGGAGTGCTGATCGAGGAGTATCTGGAGGGACCCGAGGCGTCGATCCTTGCCTTGGTGGACGGCGAGACCGTTATCCCGATGCTGGCAGCCCAGGACCACAAGGCGGTCGGCGAGGGCGACACCGGCCCCAACACCGGTGGCATGGGCGCCTATGCGCCGGCGCCGGTGGTGACGGAGGAGTTGTCCGGCGTGATCATGGACCGGATACTGCGGCCGACGGTCGAGGAATTGCGCCGTCGCGGCATCCGATACAAGGGCGTCCTGTATGCGGGGCTGATGATCACCCGGGACGGCCCCAAGGTCATTGAGTTCAACTGCCGGTTCGGCGATCCGGAGACGCAGGTTGTGTTGCCACTGCTGGAGAACGACCTGGTGGACGTGATTGAGGCCGTGATCGACGGGCGGCTGGGCCAGGTTCGTCTGCGGTGGCGCCCCGGATATGCGATCACGGTGGTCGGCGCGGCCAAAGGCTATCCGGGCTCTTACGCCAAGGGCGTGGAGATTCGCGGGTTGGACACGTTACGGCTCGGCGCGGATCGATGGCTGTTCCATGCGGGGACGGCGGTGAAGGACGGCCGGATCGTGACCAGCGGAGGGCGCGTCCTGAACGCGGTGGCGCTGGACGCCGACCTGCGCCGCGCGCGGGAGGCGTGCCACGACATCTTCCGCCAGGTCGGCTTCGAGGGGATGCATTTCCGCCGCGACATAGGACACCGCGCGATCCGTTAGCGCAAAAACAGGAGTGACCGATAAGGTCGTCAAGTTCGCTGCGACGCGGCTCATGCCGCAGACCACTGTGGGCGGATACGTCAACACCGGATGGGACCTGATGTCGAATCTGGCCGGCGCGACGACGGCCGCGGTCGGGATCAGGATCGCAACCCGCCCGGCGGCCTCGTTGTCCGTAACTGCCGATTGACTCGGGGCCGGCCGCGGGGCTATGAAAAGGGCCTTGAGCGTTGATTCCAGTCGCGGCGCGCTGAACGGGCCGCGCGCGCAGACCCAGACCGAATGGCCAAGGATTATTACCAACTGCTGGGCGTGTCGAGTTCCGCCCCCGAGCGCGAGATCAAGCGGGCGTATCATGACCTGGCGCGCACGATGCATCCCGACAAGGCGGCCAGTCCGGAGGACGCCGCACGGCTGCAAGAGGAGTTTGGCGCCGTCACGAAGGCCTACAACACTCTCAAAGACCCTGAGAAGCGGCGGGAATACGATGCGAAACGGGCAAAGGAGGGACCGTCTCCGGCCGCGAATGCGGGCGATCCGGCCAGCCCCGCCGGCGCGCCGGCCCCTCCAGGGCCCTCCAGCCCTGCCGCCGGCAAAGCTCCGGCAAAGGGGGCGCCCGCCGCAGCCAGCCCGGGCGCGGACAAGCGCATTGAAGCCGCCCGCCAGACCATCGCCGAACGCGCGTTCAGCCGCGGGATGCAGCTGGTGAACATGGGCGACCATGTCCGGGCCGTGGATTTCTTCGAGACCGCGATCAAGAACAACCCCGAGGATGGACGGTTTCACGCCCGCCTGGCGCAGACGCTGATGAAAGCCCGCCGCGGCTTCACGCGGGCCGTCGAGGTGGCTTCGCGCGCCTGCGAGCTGGACCCATACAACATCGAATACAAGATGATCCTGGCGCAGATTTATGAGCAGGCCGGGAGCAAGTCCAACGCCATCAAGACGTATGAAAACGTCCTGAAGTGGGACGCGGGCAACGCCGAGGCGACGGCGCGGCTGGAGGCGTTGCAGGGCAAGGTCAGCAAGTCGTTCTTTGGAGGGCTCTACGCCAGTTTTCGCAAGAAGATCGGATTGTAGTCGATCCGGTCGGGGGTTATGCTCCCGGGAGCGCAGGACGATAGGTCAATCGAGGACGCGGACGGAGGACGGCGCTGCATGGGGCACGCAATCGGCATCGATCTGGGGACCACCAATTCGGTCGTGGCGTTTCTGGAAGGCGGGCGGCCCGTGGTGATTGCGAACGCCGAAGGGGCCAAGACGACGCCATCGGTGGTGTTGTATCCTGGCGACGGCAGCGAACCGATCGTCGGGGACCTGGCCAAACGCCAGTCGCTGATCCAGCCAGCCAACGCCATCCGTTCGGTCAAGCGGTTGATGGGCGCGCGCTTGAGTGAACTGCCCGAACAGGTATTGCGGAGCCTGTATCAAATCGACGCGAATGAAGAGGGCGCGTCGGTCGTCGTCGTCAACGGAAAGCGCCTGACCCCGGAACAAATCTCCGCCGAAATCCTCAAGAAAATGGTCCGCTCGGCCGAGGACTTTCTGGGCGAAGACATCGATCAGGCCGTCATCACCGTCCCGGCCTACTTCAACGACAGCCAGCGCACAGCGACCAAGCGCGCGGGGGAGCTGGCGGGGCTGACGGTGATCCGCATCATCAACGAGCCGACCGCCGCGGCGCTGGCCTACGGCCTGCATCGCGGCGAGGCGGAAAAGATCGCTGTCTTTGATTTCGGCGGCGGCACGTTTGACATCTCCATTCTCGATATTGACGGCGACGTGTTCGAGGTGCGCTCGACCAACGGCGACACGTTCCTGGGCGGCGACAACCTGGACATGGCGCTGTCTGACTACCTGTGCGACGCCATCACGGCGGAAACGGGCGTGGATCCGCGCGCCAACGCCGAGGCGCGCCAGCGCGTCCACGACGCCGCCGAACGCGCCAAGTGTGAGCTGTCGTCGCTGAACTCGACGGTGGTGGCGCTGCCCTTCATCGTCTCGGACGCTTCGGGGCCCAAGCACTTCAATCGAACGCTGACCCGCGAGGAATTCGAAAAACTCGTGGACCCCATCCTGCAGCGCCTGGCCCCGCCCTGCCGCCAGGCCCTGGCCGACGCGCGCCTGCGGCCGGCCGACATCGCCAACGTGATCCTGGTGGGCGGCTCGACGCGCATCCCCGCCGTGCGCCGTCTGGCGCAGGAAATCTTCGGCCGCGAACCATCGCAGGCGGTCAATCCGGACGAGGCGGTCGCCTTGGGCGCCGCAATTCAGGCCGGCGTATTGACGGGGGCCCTCCAGGAAGTCCTGCTGCTGGATATCACGCCGCTGTCGCTGGGGATCGAGCTGCAGGGCGGCATCTTCTCGCCGTTGATTCCGCGCAACAGCACCATCCCGACCTCGGCCTCGAAAACCTTCACTACAGTGCGCGACAACCAGACCTCCGTGCGTATTCATGTGTTGCAGGGCGAGCGGCGGATGGCCAGCCAGAACCGGACGCTGGCGCGCTTCCGGCTCGAGGGCATCGATCCGGCCCCGCGCGAGATTCCCGAGATCGCGGTGACGTTCGCCATCGACGCCAACGGCATCCTTAACGTCACGGCGCAGGACCTGAGTTCGGGCCGCAAGCAGGAGGTCACCGTCGAGTCGTATGCCGAATCGGTGTCGGCCGATGACGCGGAACGCATCGTCAAGCAGGCCGAGCAACAGATCGACCAGGATCGGGAGTTCCTCGCGCTGGCCCGGATAAAAACCCGGGCGCGCCGCCATGCCGACACGGCGCGCGCCTATCTGGAAAAAGCGGGAGAACGGCTCGGCGAGGACGACACGCGACTGATTCGGGAGCGTCTTTTCCGGCTGGACGCGGCTCTCAGCGGTATGGATACTTCTGCCATTGACGCGGCCGAAGCTGATCTGCGACAATTGAGTGAAATGTTCAACGATCTGAACTTTCTCGATCGCCTGATTTGAGGCGGCGCCCCCCGGCGGCGCGGACGGCCGGCTGGATGTCTCGAACGAAAGGAAGAAAATGATGTTCCGAAGCCTGCTCCCTGCAATGTGTGTCGCCGCGCTGGCCATTCATCAGGCGGCGGCTCAGACCGCATTTCCTCCGCCCGCCATGGGCGCGCCAGGCGCAACCCCGCCCGGCGCTCCGGGGGCCTATACGGCAACGCCCGGCGCGTTTCCAAGCGCGACCGGCGCTTATCCCGGCGCGACCGGGGCCTATCCCGTGACGCCCGGCGCAACTGCAGCCACGCCCACCATGCCCGGCGCTTATCCCGGCGCCACAGGGGCGTATCCCGGCGCGACCGGGGCCTATCCCATGACGCCCGGCGCAACTGCAGCCACGCCCACCATGCCCGGCGCTTATCCCGGCGCCACAGGGGCGTATCCCGGCGCCGCCACGGCTCCCGGCCTCACCGGCGCCGTGCAGGGACTGGCGGGGGCGATTACGGGCGCAACGACGCCCGCCCCTCCGGCCGAACTGATGGACGCCGACAAAGCCGAACTTCGGCGCTTCGCGCGCAGCGATTGGCCCGAGGTCACCATTTCCGCAGGCCCGCGCACCTACTACCTGCGCAAGACGCCGACGGTGGTCAACTACACGATCAGCCAGGGCGGGACGACGATTCTCGAAGGCCAAATGGAGATCGACAAGTTGTTCGAACAGACCAAGGCCGCCCCTGCGACGGCCCCCGATGGCCGCCCCATCACCAGTGGCGTGGCAGGCGGCACGCTGAGCCCCTTGCGGGTTTATCGCTATGAAGTGATCAAACTTCCCACCGGCGCGACCATCGTGGAACGGGTGGATTACGACAAAGCCGAACTCGAACAGATCGTGGCGGCGGATATCGCGTATTACACGGAGTTGTATCGGGCCTATCCTCCCCCCATGCCCACGGCTACGCAGCCGGCTCCGGGAACGACGCCTGCCGCCCCTCCCCAACCGGCCGATCCCAGCGTCTATGCCCAATGGTATTACTGCTGGCTGCAGCTGCAGTTATGGGAGCAGTATGTCCAGCGCCTGCTGCGCATCCGTTCGGGATCCAAGCTGCCCGCGGATGTCACGCAACTGCCCGCCGTGTATCCAACCCTCTACGATCTTTACAAACAGGAACGGGACAATGTCAATCAGAAGCAACTGGACACGCTTCTGGCTTTGTATGAAAACTTGAGACAGCGCGAACAAGGACGCAACAATTACCGCCAGCGCCAGCGCGACCGGTTGCTGGACGCCGAACAATATGTCGAGAACTGGGCCAGTTTCGACCGGTCGGACACGATCCGGGTGGACGGCGTCAACTACGTGCGCAGCGATCAACCCCTGACCGTGATGCCGGAAAACTCGGTCAATGTGGTGGCGCCGGCCCTGACGCCCTATGACATTCTCAACAGCGACGGGTCCCTGAAAAAGCCGGGCGCGCGCACGCGCTGAACCGCCGCCGCCTCATGTCAGGGGGCGCTGACAGAGATATCCTGCCGGACAACCCGGCCGGTTATCACTTCAGCAGACGATGCGCCCCCGGACGCGCGAATCGTATAGGCCCCCGGGGGCAGGTTGAAAAACAGATAGTAGCCGCCGCCGTCGGCGCGCAACGTTCGCCGAACGGAACCGATCACTTCGACCGCCACTCCATCCATGGGAACCGTCGAACTGCCCTTCAACCTCAGGACGCGCCCGGCCAGCGCCCCGGTGGAAGGGCGCTCGAGCCAGGCGGCTCGGGGAATGGCGGCGGGCGCGGCGAACAAACGGGCGCGGGCGGCTTCCCAGAACGCCGGCTGGTCCGCCGGCCGGCTGGCCGGCGTGGCGTATGAATAGACGGCAATCCCCGAAACCCCCGGAGTGGCGAGCGCATCGCGCAGTTGCGTAATGGTTAAGGCGGGCGCCTGAAGGTATGCGGCCTGGCCGATGACGACGTGCCTCCCGGCGGCAGCCTTTGCGGCGACGGCGTTCCATGCGCGGAAATCGCGCCGTTGCGCCGACTCGAGTTCCCGCTTGTAGTTCATCACGAACACGGCATCCACGATTCCCTCTTCGAGCCACCCCCTCCAATCCTGAAACACGCGGACAAACGGCGCGGACTTGCTGAAATCGGCTTGGGGGGCGTCATAGGCAATGCCCGCCACGGACACGCGGCACAGGGGCTTGACCGTCTTGATCGCCGCATAGACGCGGCGGACCAGGGCGGTGATTTGGTCGCGACGAAACTGGCTCCACGCCGCGTCGCCGGGCGCCGGCGTCGCGCGCGCGCCCTGAATCTGCTGGAACCGCTTGACGGCGATGGGATTGTAGCCCCAGGCCGCATCCGGATAGCGCACGTAGTCCAGATGAATGCCATCGACATCGTATTGCGTGGCGATGTCCTGCGCGATGGCCGCCGTGTAATCGATGACGCCGGGGACGCCCGGATCGAGATACAGGTTCTTCTCCTCCTTCGTATGGCCGCGCTGGTCGCGGCAAATCCAGTCGGGATGGCGCTTCAGAATGTGCGTCTTGGGCGTGACGGCGTCGTCGCGCCCCACGCGATAGACGACCATCCAGGCATGAACTTCGAGGCGCGGCTGGCCGCGTCCGGTCCCGTGGCACAGCGAAATGACATGGCGCAGCGGGTCGTATCCCGGCGCCAGATCGTCAGCCACAGGCTCATGGCGCGACGCGTAATAGGCGTCGCCCGCCTTGCGGACCTCGATCATCAGCGCGTTGTAGTTGTAGCGGCGGGCGTGCCGTACCAGCGCCTCGGTCTGGCTGGGCGTTTTGAATCCCTCGTGGAAGGCGTCCACCCATAGCGCGCGGTATTGCGGCGCAGGCGGGAGCGGCGCCGCTCCGGCCCACACGGCAGCCCAAACCATGCCGGCGGTGGCGACGCAACGCAACGCCGCAACAAGAAGGCGCCACGCCCCGGCGGGCCGAATCAATCTGCCGTTTTTCATTGATTCGCAAGCGAAGGACTGGTGACGGCCGTCCCGGTGGTCATTGCGGCGGCCTGGGCGGCGCGCGCCGCCTCGGCTGCGACGGCCTGCTCCTGCTTGGCCTTGAAGTCGCGCAGTTGCGCGGTGGCCTGTTTGGCCATCTGGCCCAGCGGCTGATCGGCGAACTTCTTTTCAATCTCCGCCGCCAGCGCAAAGGCCGCGTCCAGATCGTTCTGGCGGACGTGGATGCCCAGGCAGTTTTGGAAGAAGGTCCCATACATTTCGCTGGCCGGGTATTGTTCCATGTAGCCCTTGCACAGTTCGAGCGCCTTCGGAAACTGGCCTCTCAGCTCATAGATTCTGCTTTTCTCCAGGATCAGCCGGCCTTTGTCCGTGGCCCCGGCGGCCTTTTCGATCTGGCCGTCCAACAGCGCCAGCGCCTCGGCGTATTGCGCTTCGGATTCGTCCTTCCTGCCGGCCGCGTCGAGGTAATAGGCGATCCCGACCATGACTTTGGCCTTGGAGGGCGAATCCGGACGTTTGTCCAGATAGTCACGATACAGGCCGATGGCGTCGTCGTAGAGTTTCTTGCTGGCCAGACCGCCCACCAGCGCTTCGATGAAGGAGATCATCGTCGGGTCGCTGACCTGCGCTTCAGCGTCGGGCCATTTGACCAGCAGCGCATCAAACGCCGACCGCAGGTCGGCCGGTTTCTGGTGTCCCAGCGCGGCTTGAGAACGCGCAAAGACGATGTCCATGCCCTGCCGGACGTCGGTCGCCTCGTCAAACATCCGCTGCAGGATGTCGGTGGCCGCCTCGTAGTTGCCCAGCGACAGCTGGAAGCCGGCCAGCTTGCCTTGAAGCAGCGTCCGCGGTTCGACCGTCTCGGTCGTGACGGGATCAAACTTCGGCAGGGCTTCCGATAACATCTGGATCGCGTCGGTCGTTTTGCCTTCGGCAAACTTCGTGTCGGCCTGCCCGACGTAGGCGCTGAATCCCATCGGGTCCATGAGGCCATACTTGTCCAGGACTTTTTGCAGATACTTGTGCGTTTCCCGATAGTCGCGTTCCTGGACGCTGCACTGGGCCAGGACCATCATCACCCGGTATGACTCCGGCAGATCGGGGTGCTCCTTGAGGAAATCGCGCCCCTTGATGATGGCCGAAAGCGTGTCGCCCTTGCGCATGAAGTCCTCAACTTCCTGGGCCTTCTGCTGGGGCGTTTTCTTCGAACAGGCCAGACTCAGCGCCAGACAGGCGATCATGGCGGCGGCGGCGAGACGACGGGCCGCCCCAATGGCATTCGCGCGAACAATCATGCGGTGGACCTCATTCCTTGGATGATAAACGGCATGCGACGACGCGGCGGCTTTTCCGACAACGCTGACAGGCAGCGCGACGCCCGCGCGTCGAAAGAGCCATTGTGCGGGGGCCGACGAACGGGAGTCAAAAGAAAAACCGCCCGGCGTGATCAGCTCGTCCGCAATCCGGAGATTCAAGAGAAGCTCAAAAACAATCACTGGGACCTGATCGTCTGCGATGAGGCGCACAAGATGTCGGCCTCGTTTTTCGGGGACGAGGTCAAGTTCACGAAGCGCTACCAACTCGGACAGATTCTGGGCCAGCAGTGTCGCCATTTCCTGTTGATGACGGCCACGCCCCACAATGGCAAAGAAGAAGACTTCCAACTCTTCATGGCGCTGCTGGATCAGGACCGTTTCGAAGGGCGATTCCGCGACGGGACGCACGTTGTGGACACCAGCGACCTGATGCGCCGGACGATCAAGGAGAACATGGTCAAATTCGACGGCAAGCCGCTCTTCCCCGAGCGCCGCGCCACGACCATCGGCTACAAACTCTCAGACCCCGAGGCGCATCTCTACAAGGAAGTGACGGACTACGTTCGCGAGGAAATGAACCGGGCCGACCGTCTGAAGCCACCGGCGAAGGCCAGCGCGGTGTCGATTTGCTGGATGTATGGGAAATGCGTCCCGGTGATTTCGTAACCATCACAAACCGGGCGGAAGACTTACCCCCGTGGTTCGAGCTGCATCCGACTGAGGTGTGTAATCATCTTGCGCACAAGATGATCGAGAAATTGATCAAGGGCTATCTTCCAGGTGACATTGTTGATGGACCGAATCTTTGGCGCATACGTGCCGGAGACAGGCTTGCGTGGATTGGAGCGCCCCGGCGTGGGCTTCACAATCAGGGATCTGTTTTGGCTGTTCTTGATTTTTGGGGGTCAGCGCTGGGCATTGGAGAGACGACGCGCCAACTGAGAATGGAGGAAACTCTCGCTTTCGGTTCCATCACCCCAGAGGGGCAGCGACCAGAGAACATGGCAAAGTGTCACGAGGCAGCCTGTATCGTCCGGCAGATGAGGGTTCCCCGGACACTGGCTGAGGATTGGCTACTCGGGTGAAACCGTCTACCGAGATTTGCCCCTTGAATCATTTCGCCAGTTCCGTAACAGTTTTGCCAGAAGATGCCCGCGCCATTATCGTTTTGCCAGTTTCGTAATCGTTTTGCGCGCGGGCGTCCAATGCGTAATCGTTTTATCGGCGTCGTGATCGTTTTGCCAGCGCGGAAGGTCCTTAAATGAAACCTGTCGGCTACATGGCGTTGATCGAGCAGTTTGACCTGACGGTGTTGGCGCCAGGACTGACGTCCCATGTGCTGGAGCGGGGCGAACGACGCAGCCGCGCCGAGGGGGCGCGGCGGGAGGAATACTATCCGCCGCGATATGATCCGGGCGACGGCTGGATGGACCACTTGGTGTTTGCGCTCAAGCACGAAGGGGTCAATCTGGAAGCGCTGGCGGCGTTGTTCGGGCGCCTGCCCGAAACGGAACTGACGGCTTGGATCGCCAGCGCGCCGACGGGACGGTACACGCGGCTCGTCTGGTTCTTCTACGAATGGCTCACAGGAAAGCGCCTGCCGTTGCCGGATGCGACGCAGGGCGGCTACGTGCCGGCGCTGGACCCGGATCAATACTATGTGCTGCCACAGGACAAGGGCGCGGACATGGTCCGGCGGCAGCGGGTCATCAATAACCTGCCGGGAACGCCAGCCTACTGTCCGATTGTGCGGCGCAGCGCGGCGTTGGAAGCGTTCATCGCGGAACGGCTGGATGAGAAGACGAACGAGCGGCTCGCGCGATTCTCCGAGGAAGTCATTCACCGCGCCGCGCAGTATTTGTATCTCAAAGAGACCAAGTCGTCTTATGCGCTCGAGCATCTGCAACCAGATCGGCGGCGCACGGCGAAATTTGTCGAGTTGCTGCGTCAGGCGGGGCGCGCGGATTGTTTCTCGGAAGAGGCTCTAACCGCCTTGCAACGGACCACGGTGGACGAACGCTACGCCGCCAAAGGATTCCGCGATTTCCAGAACTTCGTCGGCCAGAGTTTGGGACCGGGGAAGGAACTCGTCCACTTCGTCCCGCCGAAGCCGGAAGACCTCGGCGCAATGATGGAGGGCTGGATGATCTGCTGCCGGCGGATGGTAGCAGGCGGGTTTCATCCCGTCATCGCGGCGACGGTGGCCGGTTTCGGGTTCGTCTTCCTGCATCCATTCGAGGATGGCAATGGGCGCCTGCACCGCTTTCTGATTCATCATACGCTGGTGGCAGGCGGATTCACGCCGTCGGGGATCATCTTTCCAATCTCGGCGCTGATGCTGAAGCAGCCCCTTCGCTATGACGCGATGCTGGAATCGGTGTCGCGCAGGGTGATGGAACACGTCGAGTATCGCTTCGACAAGGCGGGGAATCTGACCGTGACCAACGCCACGGCGGCGTTTTACCGGTATCCCGACATGACCTGGCTCTCGGAGAAGACGTTCGATCTGGTTCGCGACACGCTGGAGCTGGAGCTGGAGTCGGAACTGGAATATCTGGCGGCGTTTGACGCGGCGCGGACGGCGATGCGCGAGGTGGTGGACATGCCGGACAGGCGGCTGGACCTGTTTCTCCAAATCTGCCTGCAAGGCAAGGGGCGTTTATCCAAGGCGAAGCGAGCGCAGTTCAGTGAATTGACGGATGAAGAGTGTGCGCGGTTGGAGCGGATAGTTGGCGATGCGATTTTGAAAACCAAGCGGGAGGAGTAACGAGGTTCGTGGCGATCACAAACCACGAACGCGTCGGCAAGGCGTTGGAACTGCTCAAGGACGGTCTGGGGCCGTTTGTTGAGCGCGAGATCAAAAACGTCTATCAGGCCTACGCCCTGGACGAGGCGGTCCGCTTGATGGGCGAGGACCGCATCAACGCGAAGAAGAAGATATCGGAATGGGACGCCAGCGCGCTGCTGAAGTTGATCTGGGAGGCGTGGGGCAAAGTCTTCAACAAGACGCTGGGCCACGCCGAGCGCAGCATGGTCAGCGAACTGCGCGATACGCGCAACAACTGGGCGCATCAGCAGACCTTTTCTGGCGACGACGCTTACCGCGCGCTCGATTCGGTGGGCCGCTTGTTGACAGCCGTCTCGACCCCGCAATCCGAAGAAATCGAAAAGATGAAGACGGAGTTGCTGCGCGTGCGCTTTGATGAGCAGGCTCGCAGCGAAAAGCGTCGGAGCGCCGGCACGGCCATCGAGAGCCAGGCGACGGGGGCGCTCAAGCCGTGGCGCGAGGTGGTCAGCCCGCACCCCGACGTCGCCAGCGGGCGCTATCAGCAGGCCGAGTTCGCCGCCGATCTGTGGCAGGTGAAACTGGGCGAGGGATCGGGCGAATACCGCGATCCGGCGGAGTTTTTCCGCCGGACGTTTCTGACCGAAAGTCTGAAGCAGATGCTCGTGGGCGCGGCGCAGCGGCTGTCGGGGGCGGGCGGCGATCCGGTCGTTCAGTTGCAGACGAACTTCGGCGGCGGCAAGACGCACTCGATGCTGGCGCTGCATCACATGTTCTCCGGGGCGGCGCCGGGGGAACTGGCGGGCGTCGAGGGCGTGATGAAGGCCGCCGGGATCGCGAAGTTGCCGCGCGTCAACCGCGCCGTGCTGGTGGGCAACAAGATTTCGCCGGGCAATCCGGTGACCAAGCCGGATGGGACGGTCGTGCGAACGCTGTGGGGCGAGATGGCGTATCAGATTGGCGGCAAGAAAGCCTTCGCCCGCATCAAGGCGGATGACGAGAGGGCGACCAGCCCCGGCGACGCGCTGCGGGAGATGTTCAAGGAATACGGCCCGTGCCTGATCCTGATTGATGAGTGGGTGGCTTATGCGCGGCAATTGCATGACCAGGGCGACCTGCCGGCGGGCAGTTTCGAGACGCAGTTCACCTTCGCCCAGGTCTTGACCGAGTCGGCCAAGGCCGTGAAGAACTGCCTGCTGGTGATCAGCCTGCCGGCGTCGGATTCAAGCGGATCGCCGCACGCCGTCGCCGATGACATCGAGGTCGGCGGCGAACGGGGGCGGGCGGCGCTGCTCCGGTTGCGCAACGTGGTGGGGCGCGTGGAGTCTTCGTGGCGCCCGGCGAGCGCGGAAGAAGGCTTCGAGATCGTGCGGCGGCGCCTCTTCGAGCCGTTGACCGAGAAGGAGCAGTTCGTTGGACGCGACACGGTGGCCCGCGCCTTCTATGACCATTATCGCGCGCACAGCCAGGAGTTTCCGCCCGAGTGCCGCAAGGCGGATTACGAAAAGCGCATCAAGGCCGCCTATCCGATCCATCCCGAAATCTTCGACCGGCTCTATACGGACTGGTCCACTCTCATCAAGTTTCAGCGGACGCGCGGCGTGCTGCGGCTGATGGCGGCGGTCATTCATAGTTTGTGGGAGAAGGGCGACCGCAATCCCCTCATCCTGCCGGCAAACATCTCGATTGATGAGTCGCGCGTGCAGTTCGAACTGACGCGCTATCTGTCGGACAACTGGGTCCCGGTCATCGGCAAGGACGTGGACGGACCGGACTCGCTGCCGCTCCGGATGGACAGCGAGATTTCGACGCTGGGCAAGTTCGCGGCGTGCCGGCGCGTGGCGCGAGCGATCTACCTCGGTTCGGCGCCCACGGCCACGGCGGCGCATCGCAGCCTGGAAGACCGGCGCGTGAAACTCGGCTGCGTGATTCCTGGAGAAACTCCGGCGATCTTCGGCGACGCGCTGAGGCGGCTCGCGTCGGCGGCGACGTACCTATATCAGGACGGGCCGCGCTACTGGTATTCGACACAGCCGACCGTGACGAAGCTCGCCGAGGACCGGGCCGAGCAACTCAAACAAGACTCTGATTCTGTCGTCCGGGAGATTGACCAGCGCCTCCGGGAGAACCTGCGTGCAATGGGCGGTTTCAGCCGCATTCATCTCATGCCGGCATCGGGTCAGGACGTGCCCGATGATCTCGACGCGCGGTTGGTCGTTCTGGGAATCGACCATCCCCACAGCAAGGAGGCGGGCAACGCCGCCGAGACGGCCGCGAAGGCGATTCTGGAGTCGCGCGGCGCCGGGCCGAGGCTGTATCGCAACGCGTTGGTTTTTCTGGCCGCCGACAAGGCGCGCTTGCAGGACCTCGACGAAGCAGCGCGGCGATACTTGGCGTGGGAGTCCATCCTGGCTGAGGCGGACACGTTGGACTTGACGCCGCATCAAAAAAGGCAGGCCGAGACGCAGAAGGCCTCGGCGGATGGCGCGGTGACGGCGCGGCTGCCGGAGACGTATCAGTGGTTGCTGGTTCCCGTGCAGACGACGCCGCAGGCGGCGGTGGAATGGCAGGCGCTGCGGTTGACCGGGGCGGACGTTTTGGCGGTTCGCGCCAGCAAGAAACTACGGAACGAAGAGCTGCTCGTGGTGGCGCTGGCGGGGACGAGGTTGCGAATGGAGATGGACCGCATTCCGCTCTGGCGCGCGACGACGAAGGCGCAGAAGGCGCCGGCAGGGGAAGCCAAGCCGGACGGGCACAAGGCGGGACAGGCGGGCAAACCGGCGCTCGGCGACCATGTCGCCATCAAGCAACTCGCGGAGGATTTTGCGAGATACATTTATCTGCCGCGCCTGGCGGATACGGCGGTCCTGTTGGGGGCGATCCGCGACGGGCTGGCGTTGCTGACGTGGGAGCAGGAGTCGTTCGCCTATGCGGACAGTTTCGACGAGGCGACGGGACGATACCGGGCACTGCGGTACGGGCAAAACATCCCGGTATCGGATGGCGATACGGGACTGCTCGTGCGGTCCGAGGCGGCGCGGCGGCAGATCGACTTGGACTGGTCCGCGGCGGCGGAGGCGTCCGGCGAAGACGGGGATGCTGGAGTTGAAGATGTTGGAACGCTGGCGGCGCAAGACGCGCCGGATGGGGCGGCCAGACCTGGCGTGTTGCGACCGGGCGGGATGCCGCCGCTGAGGCTTATGCCCGGCCCCAGGCGGTTTCATGGGAGCGTGGCCTTGGACCCCACGCGCGTCGGCCGTGACGCCGGACGCATCGCCGAGGAAGTCATCGCGCACCTGACGGCGCTGCCGGGCTCGAAGGTCGCCGTGACGCTGGAGATCGCGGCGGAGATTCCCGACGGCGCGCCCGACCACGGCGTGCGCGTCGTGACCGAAAACAGCCGGACGCTGAAGTTCAAATCCGGCAGCGACTTCGAAGTGGAGTGATGCCCGACTTTCCGGGTTGCAGGCAGGAGGTCTTCTCATGGCGGAACGGCAGAAGGCATCGAGCAAAGTCACGTCGGCACGGCGTACGACCTCAAAGGCCGAACGGAGGCCCCCCGCAACAAAGGCAACCGCCAATAACACGCGCCCAAATCCAGGCTTCGTGACATTGGAGGATGGGCGCCGTTTGGTCGTCCCGGATTCTGTTTGGGAGCAGACGGCTGAGCCAAGGGCCGAGAGTATCGTCCGGCATCAGGAGTATGTGGAGGGCAGCCTGCGCGTCCAACTGAGAGACGGTGGCGACATCGGCTGGTGGCGGGAGATATCGGACCCCATCTGGGACGCGCTCAAGATCGACAATCGTCGCAAGGGCAAGTCCCCGCTGGATCGTTGGTTTCCGGATGCGTTGGAGTTCCAACCCGCCAAGTTTTTACCGTGCTATCGGAACGATAGCCTTTACTGCAGCCGAAGAGCCAGCGCAATAAACTCACACGACAATGACTCTTTCGAGTTCTATAGCTGTCTGGTATAATCCCCACTTTCTCGTGGAAGCCTATCCGGACCGGCTGCAGTATCACGCCGGGCAGATGATCCGATGCGGGGATGGCCGGCGTTTTCTTATTTGGCCGGAGCAATGCCCGATTATCAACACGACCGTCTTGGGGCAACTGACCGTCAATGAGGCGTCGGTTGGCGTGGAATTGCGAAGTCTCGACGAGCCGGAAGAAGCGATCTGCTATCGGGGGCAGAAGCAACTGTCGCGCCGCAACCCTCTTTTTCTGCACGATTAAATCATCAAGGCTCAAGCGCGAAGAGCACGAGGAGATCTGGATGTCTCCGTGGCCCGGTATCTTGTGGATCAGTTTCCAGACGCGCTGCGAATGCGCCCCGGCGCGCCGGAGCAGCCAGCCCCTGTCTCCAATGATTACCGTACGTGAAATGCGACGCCGCTTTGAAGCCTTGCCCCATGAGGGGGAGATTTACAGGGAGTGGAAGAAGACGAAGCGTCGCGGTCGAAAATCTGCTATTTCTTTGCCTCGCCCCATGTGATTCCCGTGTCGGGCCGTGAAAATGGGCAGAAGCCCGTCTGTTGCCCATTTCGACAATTCTGCCTCGTCCAATGGCGACGCGCATTTTCGCGACATCGCCCTGCGCCTCGGCCCCCTCACTTTTCCCATTTGCCCAATTAGTCACGTGTTTACTTGCGCAGCAAATCGTGGTCTTATGTTGGCGTTCACGGCCGAATGAAGTTCGTGACGGAAAGGGCAGGCAATCGATGCCAACTTATCTCAAAGAAACGCAGGTCACCGAGATGCTGAATATTTCCGTAAAATCGCTGCGCCCGTGGCGCCTCACAGGACGCGGCCCCGTATTTACAAAACTGAACTCCATGGTTCGCTACCGACTGGCCGATGTGATCGCATTCGCGGATGCTGGTCGGCGAACGAACACCGCCGGCGGCGTCCCAGAAACGACGGCACGATGAGGCGCCAGATGACGACGAACTCCAATATTGATGCGCGGCGGCGCCGGCCCGGCGGCGGGCCAAGGGCGTTTGCGGGATGGGTCACTGCGCAGGGCGTTCCGTCTCGCCCGGGATGACGACGCGAACCGATCTGCTCAGCAAATCTTTGGGGAAGTTTCGCATTTTTTCCAAAAAACTTTCCGTGACTTCATAGCCCCGGGCGACCAGCAGGGTCCCAACCCGGATATGCACATCCTCGGCGAATACCATCCCCAAGCGAACGGAACTGATCGGGACGTCCTTGACGATCCATCTGACTTTGGGGGCGCCCTTCAATTGCGAGAAGGTTTGAAGGACCTGGGGATCATACCGTCCTGTCCGTCCCTGCAAGGTGTCCAGCGCCATCTGGACCGACAGCCCCCGGGATTCGAGATGATCGAAATCCGTAACGATTCTAAGGATTTTCGCGCCCAATGCGGTTGCTGGCGAGCCGGTCACTTTGTCCAAGGGCTCGTTTTGTTTGGCGAGAATCTCACACACCGATTCCAGACGAGGGATATGCGCCAGAATCCTTTGGGTAATAGATGGGATCTGAGCCACCATCCGGTTTTCGTCTGCGGTGAGTTCCTGGCCATTGTAAAACTTTCGCGCGGTCTCGTCCGGCAGGGACAGGCATCCGATCTGAGACAGCAAGGCGGCGACTTCCACCTGCCAGCAGTTGTCCATGCCGACGGCTTCGGCCAGTTCCCGGACCTGACGTTTGATGCGGGTGGCCCGGCCGAAGGCCTCGGGATTTGTCATGGAGAGAATATCAACGAGAATCTGGATGCTGCCCCGCAGGGTTTTTTCCAGCAGCACCCGTTCGGCCGTCACCAGACGGTATTGCTCGACGCCAGCGGCAAAAGCCATTCGCAGTTGATCGGGAGGGCATGGTTTTGTTAAAAAGCGGAAAACCTGCCCCTCGTTCACCGCTTTGATGGCGGACTCGATATCCGTCTGTCCCGTCAGCAGCATGCGGGTGGTTTCGGGCGAAACCTCCCGCGCCTTTTTCAGGAAGGCCGCGCCGTCCATCAGGGGCATTCGCATGTCCGACAGCGCCACGGCAAACGGCCCTTGCGATGAAATCTTTTCAAGTCCCTCCGGCCCGCTCGTAGCGACGACCACCTCATAGTGGCGCCGCAAATGCAACGTCAGCCCGCTTAGCACGTGCGGCTCATCATCCACGCACAGCACTTTGATTGCTTCCATCGCCCACCCTCGTGAACAGCGCGCCCATCTGCGGAACGACGCGCGTCATTGCTTACAACTGACCGGATTCCGCCAATCCCCGCGCGAGTTCCCGCCATTTTTTAAGCCGATCGCCCACGCCCAGTGATTCGACATATTTCATATCCAAACTGGAACGGGATGACGGCGGGGCGACGGCCCCCCCCGCCGCGAGCTCGCCGGCCAGGGCGTCGGCGATGTGCGCCGCCGCCAGAAGACCGAATTCGCTGGCCGCTACGCGGGTGGGATCGTGGTGGTTCGCGACGGCTTCCACAACGGGATACGGGAGGCCCCAGAGACCGAGGAGGTAGCCTCCCACTTCGGCGTGAGAGATGCCCAGGAGGGACTTTTCCGCTTCGTGCATTGCGACTTTGTTCTTGCGCATCACTTGAAGGATCAATTCCACGAGCTTGGACAGTTCCACCACCATCACCAGTTTACCAATATCATGAAGAAGGCCCGCCACGAAGGCATCCTCCTTCATTTGTTTTTGCTCAAAGAACTGGGAAGCCAGGTTGCCAACCAGCAACGCGTGCGACTGGAGTTCGCCCAGCGGAATCAGAAGAGCGCCAGGCTGGGGATGATGAAACGCTTCCGCGGCCAGCGCCAGCTGCCGGATACTGTTGAAGCCCAGGTAGCAGACCGCGTCCTCGATCCGGGTGATCTTGCGGGCCAGACGAAAGAAGCCCGAATTGACAACCTGCAGCACTTTTGCGCACAGCGCCATATCCTGCTTGAGAATCTTCGTGACGCTGTCGATCGAAGTTTCTTCATTCGCCAGCGCGGACGTCAGGCGCGCATAAACGCTTGGAACGGGGGGAAGTTTCTCGATCTTCCCCACAATCCGGCGCACCTTCTCATCATTGAGAAGCGATTGAAGTCCGCAAGCCCGTTCCACGACGCTTTCGAGCACGCCCGGCTCACACGGCTTGGTCAGAAACTGGTGGGCCACGGGGACGGCTCGCAACGCGCTTTCCAGTTCCGCGTGTCCGGAAAGGATAATCCGCGCGACGTGCGGATGTTTTTCCTGAACCCGTTTCAGCAGCGTCGCACCATCCATTTCGGGCATTCGCATGTCGGAGACGATCACGTCCATCGGCTGCGTTTCGAGAATCTCCAGCGCCTTTTTCCCGCTTTCCACAAAAAACATTTCCCACTTCTGGCGCTGCCGGCGCAAACGATTCGACAACCTCTCCAGGATTCCCGGATCGTCATCAACGAAGAGAATCTGCTTCTTCATGATCTATGCCTCTGCATTCTCCCGTCGCAATTCGCGGATCAGTTCGTCCAGCGATCCCTGCTCATTGAACAGGATGGCGCCCGTATCATCCACCTGCACGTCGCCGATTCCCGGATATTGTTTCTCGAGCTCTTTCAGCAGAGCCTTCTGCCGGCGCGCCCTATTCAGAAGACGGATGCTCTGGCGGGTCAGGTCGCGCATCTCCAATCCATGCTGAATGGTAAAGGCCAAGTCTTCGGGATGGCAGGGTTTGGTCAGGAAACGGAAGACCTCTCCCTCGTTGATGGCCCGGATCGCCACCTCCAGGCTTGCCTTTCCCGTCAGGATAATGCGCAGGGTCTCCGGGGAATTGCGCCGAATGCGCCGCAACAGTTCCGAACCGCTCATCCCGGGCATCTGATCGTCCGAAACGACGACGTCCACGTCATGTTCCTCAACTATTGTCAGCGCTTCCTCCCCGGAGCCCGCCGTCAGGATTTCATAGGGTTTCTTGCGGAAGGCGTTCCGCAGACTGCTCAGAATCAGAGGGTCATCATCCACAAAGAGGATGCGCGGCCGCCCGTCCTTTGCGTTTGCGGCGGATGGCTGTTTTGGGACAGGTGTGGCGTTCATCGGTGGTTGTCCTCCAGGGTCTGTGTTGCGCCGGCGCCGGCCGGCTGCGAATGGCGTGAAACTTCCTTCTCCACTTTCTCCGCCAAGGGGAGATAGATGCGGAATGTGGTCCCCCGGCCGACTTCACTGATGCAGTCAATGGCGCCGCCGTGTTTGTCCACAACAATCGAGCGGGCGATGGCAAGTCCCTGGCCGCTGCCCTTGCCGACTTCCTTGGTGGTAAAGAACGGCTCATAAATCCGATGGCGGATGGCTTCAGGGATGCCCGTGCCCGTATCCTCGATTTCGATCCGCGCCTTGTCGCCCTCTAAAGCCGTTCGCACCCGGATTGTCCCCTTGGCGCCGCTCTTGCCCACGACATCCGCAATCGCGTGTGCGGCATTGACGATCAGGTTGAGAAACACTTGATTCAGGTCGCCCAAAAAACATGGCACGGGCGGAAGGTCCCCCAGCTCGGTTTCGACGTCCGCCACGTATTTGTATTCGTTTCTGGCGATCGTGAGGGTCGCCTGAAGCGCCTGATTAATATCGCCCAGGCTCTTCTCCCGTTGGTCGGGATGCGCAAACTCCTTCATGGCGCCCACAATCTTCGAGATGCGCGACAGGCCGTCCGCGCAGCGCTCAAAGGCTTTGGGGACCTGCTCCTTGAGATACTCCCAATCGGCCGCTTCTTCGGCCTGCCGGATTTCCTGGATCAAGTCGTCCGCCCCACCCGCCTTGGCCAGCGCCTCGATGCCCACCCGATGCTTTTCCAGCACGCGCAACAGGTCGTCGAAGGCCTCCTTAAGGAAATAGACGCTGTCCCCCACAAATTGGGTCGGAGTGTTGATCTCGTGGGCAATTCCCGCGGCCAATTGGCCCACGGCTTCCAGTTTGCGAGCGTGAGAAAGCTGCGACTCCATTTCACGGCGCTCCGTGATGTCCTCGACCATTTCAATCGCCGCCGTCACTTCACCCTGGGCGCTCAAAATGGGCGACGCGACAATCCGGTAGTTGCGGATTCCCTGCGGCGTCGGAGTGCTGGTTGTATCTTCGTGGACCCGGCCATCCTTTAATGTCTTGATCGTGGGGCAATAACTGCAGACCGCGTCGCGCGGAGGATTATTGAAGGCCTGGTAGCAGAGCGGATGCTGTTGCGTATCAATCATGGGAAACCATTCGCGCATCTGCCGGTTCAGTTCAAGGATTTCCATCCGGGGACTGATGAGGGTCACCCCGATCCCGATATTGTCCATCATGGCGCGGAACTTCTGTTCTTCCAGCGCCAGCGCAGCCTGGGCTGCTTTGCGCTCCGTAATGTCGCGCACAATCCCGACGGCAATCCATTGTCCGTCCAATTGCGTGGCGGAAAGCGATAGTTCCAGGGGAAACTCCGCGCCGTCCCGCTTTCGCCCCACCAGTTCCAGGGTCTTGCCGACCGCTTTGCCCGCGCCAGTCTTCTGGAATTCAGGGAAGGCGGTTCGGTATGCCTCGTGAAATCGTTCGGGGGCGATGAGCAGATGCAGATTCTGGCCCATGACTTCCTCTTGCGCATACCCGAACATCGTTTCGGCGGCTTCGTTCCAGTGCGAAATCGCGCCCTCCCCATCAATCAGGATGATGCCGTCCTTCGCCGTGCGGCTGATCACGCCGAGGCGGACTTGCAGACTCTCGGCTTGGCAGAGCGATTGATGGAGGCGCAGCTGGGTTCTCACCCGAAGGCGCAATTCTTCCCGGTCGAAAGGCTTTTTGATATAGTCCGCGGCCCCGGCGGCGAGGCCCTTTTCGACATCGGATTTGTCTATTTTCCCTGTGACAAGCACACATGGCAGGCGCGCGTTTCTTTTGTTCTGCTTCAGCTGGCGGCACAGTGCGAAGCCATCCATGTCCGGCATGCACACGTCGGAGAGCACGAGACAGATTTGGGCCGCCTCGGCAACATCAAGGGCCTCCCGCCCATTACTCGCCGTGATGACGGAGTATCCTTCTTCAAGCATGATCCTCTCAATCACATCAAGGATGGACCTCTCATCGTCCACGACCAGAATCGTATGCTGGTGTTCACTCTCCAGACGCTGTTTCATGATGGCTGCTCCTGCGCGGGCGGTTGCGAACCAGCCAGAAGATCAAAGACCGTTCGTTGAAATTCGAGGATGCTCAGCGGTTTGTGGATGAAGTTGACGGCTTTGTCAAGGACGCCGCGGTGCGCGATCACGTTGGCCGTATAGCCGGACATAAACAGAACGCGGATTTGGGGGCAAACGTCGCGAATCGCGTTAGCCAGATCGCGGCCATTCATTCCCGGCAGGACCACGTCCGTGATGAGCAAATGGATCGCCCCGTCTTTATTTTTGGCAAACCGCAAGGCTTCCGCGGGAGAGGTGAAGGCATGTACGTCGTAATCCATGCTTTTAAGGATCCGTTCGCCCAGCCGCAGGACAGGGGCGTCGTCCTCGACCAGCATCACCGTTTCCCCATGCCCGTGATAGGACTCCGCCTTGACGACCTTCGGCTCGGGCGCGGCCGGCGCGTTGTGGCGCGGCAGATAAACCTTAAACGTCGTCCCTTCGCCCGGCTCGCTGTAAACGTTGATATACCCGTTGTTCTGCTTGACGATGCCATAGACGGTGGCAAGTCCCAACCCCGTGCCCTTGCCCAGGTCTTTGGTGGTGAAGAACGGCTCAAAGATTTTTTCTTGCGTTTGCTTGTCCATGCCGCAGCCATTGTCGCTGACCGCCAGCATGACAAACTCGCCGGGAACAAAACCGGCATGATCTGCGCAGTAGAATTCGTCAAAGGTCACATTGCGCGTTTCGATCATTACTTTGCCCGAGTCGGTAATGGCGTCCCGCGCGTTGACACACAGGTTGGCCAGTATCTGATCAATCTGACCTGGATCCATCGTGATAGTCCATAAATCCCCGGCGGGCTGCCAGGTCAGCTCGATGTTTTCGCCAATCAAGCGGCGCAACATTTTCAGCATGGATTCGACGGTCGCATTCAAGTCCAGCGCTTGGGGGCTGATCGTCTGCTTGCGCGCAAAGGCCAGCAATTGACGGGTCAGCGTGGCCGCCTTCTCGGCGCCGGCATAGATCGTCGCGGCAAACTCGTGATCCTCGCTTTGGCGTGGCAATCGGTCCAACAGCATCTGGCTATAGCCCATCATCGCCTGGAGAATGTTGTTAAAGTCGTGGGCCACCCCACCCGCCAGGCGCCCGACGGACTCCATCTTCTGCGCTTGCAGGAACTGGGCTTGCAGATTGTCGCGTTCGGCCTCGGCTTTTTTGCGATCCGTAATATCCTGAGCATAGCCCAGGAAGCAGTCCTCGCTCAGTTTCACAACCGAGAGGTTCCAGTGACGGAGCTGGCCGCTCTTGTGGACAAACGGCCTTTCTTCGCTGACGCGGCCCTCGTCCATCAGCTGCTGGAGAAAGGCCTGGTCCTCAAGCCTGCTTTCGGGGGGCCGCAAATCGGCGAGACTCATTGTCAGCAGCTCTTCCCGGGAGCGGCCCGTAATTTGTTCGGCGGCGGGATTGACATCCTGAAAGCGGCCGGAGCCGTCGGCAATGAAGATGCCATAGGGCGCGCTTTCGACGTAAGCGCGAAATCGCGTTTCTTCCCGGCGACGGCGTTCGATGGTTTCCATCGCGTATAAGGCGTAAGCCACGTCGCCACTGAGTTCCTGGAACAGCGCCTGCTCGTCGGCGTCGTCCGCCAGACCTTCGGGCAGGGCGACCACCATTACGCCATAGTCGTGCCCGGCGTGCCGGAGTCTTCCGGCCAGGGCCGCCGTGTCCCGGTAGGTGTGCGACAGGGCGCATCTCCGGCAATTGATGGCGGTGTCGTGGACGGGCGCAATGCCGTCGGGATGCTCCAGCGCCCGCCGGTAGCACTCAGGCCATTCCCCCTGTTCCAGCCGCTCCCGCACGGCGCTGAAATCCTCGCCGATGCCAGACTCGGCGACGGCGCTGAGCCGGCCTTCACTATTGCGCAAGGCCACCCAGGCGCTGCGATAGCCCCGCGTCGAAACCAGAATCTCGCACGACCGGCGCAGCAGCGCGTCGCGGTCGGTTTCGTGGGTCATTAATTGATTGACATCGCGGATCGCGCGCAACACCTGATTCAGATGATTCATGCGTATTTCCGCCTGCTTGCGCTCTTCGATTTCCTGCTGCAACTGTTGATTCGTGGCGTTCATCTGATCCCGCGCCGCCACGGCATCTTCAAGCAGGTTGAGAGTGGCAAGCGCGCTCCGGCTCGAGGCGGCGTTCGCCGCCTCCAGTTCCTTGACTTTGGATTTCAGCTCACGGGTCAGGGAGAGAATCCGGGCGTATGCCTGCACGCGGGCCAGCAGCTCGCGGTTTTCGATGGGCCTGGCAATATAACCATCGGCGCCGCCCTCCAGACCATCCGCCTGCTCATTGCTTTGGGTATA
>Ga0073932_1002432_pt1 | contig 28759 bp, 20 predicted proteins | sample DewCreD2012metaG_FD_76967 | JGI IMG/M metagenome (GOLD analysis project Ga0073932, IMG submission 76967) | Hot spring sediment bacterial and archeal communities from British Columbia, Canada, to study Microbial Dark Matter (Phase II) - Dewar... ...
ATTTTTCGTCCACGCCTCAAGCTCTTGCCTCTGCTTTTCATTCAAGACCAGTTTTTTTGCGGCTGGCATAACTTCCTCCAGCCTCTATCATAACCATTGTTAGAATAATTTGTAAAGGTGCAAAATGTCGCGCTACGAGAAAACTGCGTAAGGTGAGTGATAACACATCTTTTGTGTAGATGGACTTTGGGAAGTTCAACTTGGGGAAAGAATGACATCTGGACTGATATTTGGGGCAGGGCATAACATCAGGAGGTAAGTTCGAAACCACCGTATTGACAAGGGGGATAAAAATGAATATTATTAGTTTGTTGCCACAACATACTAATATGAAGAAAACAATTGACCAAGCCGTGGTTCGGGAAGCAAACCTGTCGCTGGTTTTGAGGAACATCCATTACCAGTCGCCCATTTCCCGCGCCAGGCTGGCGGTGGTGACAGAATTGAACAAGTCCACCGTCTCCAGTTTGGTGGAGGACTTGCTTGCGCGGGGGCTTGTGCATGAGGTGGGAGTCAATTCAAAGGGCACAGGGCGTCCTGCCACGCTTTTGGAGGTCAATCCGCAGGCAGGAGGGGTGATTGGCGCGGAGTTGGGGGTGGATTTTGTGGCGGCGGCGCTGATGAATTTTACAGGTCAGGTGCTGTGGCGGCAAAAGGTCAAGGCGGACCCGTCAGAAGCGCAGGCAAAGACAATCAAGCAGACGCTGGATTTGGTGGACGAGGCAATCGGTCGCTGCCGCGCGTTGGGGTTGCGGGTTCTGGGGTTGGGGCTGGCAGCGCCCGGCACCGTGGATTTGCAGGAGGGGGTGATGGTCTTTTCTCCGAATTTGCGCTGGCGCGATGTGCCTTTGCGAAAAATTTTTTCCGAACATACCGGTTTGAGGGTGTTTATCGAGAACGATGCCAATGCGGCGGCGGTGGCTGAGCATTTATTCGGTGTGATGCGTCAGGTGAAGGATTTTATTTTCATCTATGCCGGGGTGGGGGTGGGAGGCGGTCTCTTCTTGAACGGGAAGTTGTATCGCGGCTATAACGGCTATGCCGGCGAGATTGGGCATACCGCCACCATGGCGCAGGGACACGATGAGTTATGTTTGTGCGGGAACCCGGGCTGTTGGGAGACCTATGCCAACCAGCGGGCGGTCATCCGTGAGGTGGAGGCGGCTTTGCAGGCGGGGCGTTCCACCTGCCTCCCGCAATTGATGGCGGAACAAGGGGATGCAATGCTGACGCTGGACCTCATTCGCCGGGCGGCGGAGGCAGGCGACGAGGCAGCAATCAGAGCCTTCGAAAAAGTGGGACATGCCATGGGGCTTGGGGTTGCCGGGTTGGTAAACATTTTCAACCCCGAGAAGATTGTGATTGGAGGCGCGTTGAGCGCGGCAGGTGATTATCTCCTTCCCGCAGTGAGGGAGGTGGTCGCGCAGCGCGCTTTGAACGATGTGTTGAAACGGACGGATGTGATTTCCTCCGTCTTCGGCGATGACGCCAGTCTGTTTGGCGCGGTGGCAATTGTGGTGGAGGACATCATGTGGAATCCGTCGAGTGTGGATGCGATATGAAAGGAGGTGATGACAGAAGCAAAAGACGAGTTATGCAAGTTCGAAACGTCCATTTCATTTATCAAACAAGGAGAGAAGGATGAACAAGAAACTGTACACTTTAATGACCCTGCTCGTGGCGGCGGCGCTGATCCTTTCTGCCTGCGGACCCAAAGCCTCGAAAGTGGAAGTGTTCTCGTGGTGGACCGGCGGCGGCGAGGCGGCTGGACTCGAAGCCATGATCAAGGTCTTCAATGAGAAGTATCCCAACATCGAATTCATCAATGCGGCGGTGGCGGGTGGCGCTGGAACGAACGCCCGCGCCGTGCTGGCGACCCGCCTGCAGGCGGGCGATCCGCCCGATTCGTGGCAGGGACATGCCGGTCAGGAATTGATCGGCACGTATGTGGCTGGCAATCAAATCAAGCCGTTGAACGATCTCTATCAGTCGGAAGGCTGGCTGTCGGTCATGCCGCAGACGTTGATTCCGCTGATTTCGGATAACGGCAATATCTATTCGGTGCCGGTCAACATCCACCGCGCCAATGTGCTGTGGTACAACCCCGCGGTGCTCGAAGCCAACGGCGTTTCAGTGCCGACCACCATGGATGAGTGGTTCGCCGCGATGGATACCCTGCAAGCCGCCGGTGTGACGCCGCTGGCGCTGGGCGAGCAGTGGACCAAGATGCACTTGATGGAAACCGTCCTGCTGGGGACGCTCGGACCCGACAAATACAACGGTCTGTGGACCGGCGCGACGGACTGGGGCAGCCCCGAAGTCACGAAAGCGCTGGAGAACTTCCAGAAGGTGCTGACCTACGCCAATAGCGACTCTGCCTCGCTCTCCTGGCAGGATGCCGCCAAACTGGTGATTGATGGCGACGCCGCTTTCAATGTGATGGGCGACTGGGCGGAGGGTTACTTCCGCGAACTGGGCAAGACCCCGAAGACAGATTACGGCTGGGCGCCTGTGCCCGGCAGTGTGGGCGTCTTCCAGTTCCTGTCCGACTCATTCGTGCTGGCGGTTGGCGCGCCGGATGAAGAGGCGGCGATTGCCTGGTTGAAAGTGGCAGGCTCGAAGGAAGGTCAGGAAGCGTTCAACCCGGTCAAGGGTTCGATCTGCGCCCGCACTGACTGCGACAAGGCGCTCTTCGGCGAGTATCTGCAATCTGCCATGGATGACTGGGCAAGCAATGTCGTGGTCGGTTCGCTGACTCACGGTGTGGTTGCCAATGATTCCTGGAAGACGGAAATTGACACGGCGCTCGGTCTGTTCGTGCAGAACGGCGACCTGGCGGCTTTCCAGAACGCGCTGGTTGCTGCCTGCAAGAATTCCGGTCCGTGCAAGTAAAAGTTGAGTACAATATCGAGGCTCCGCGTTGCGCGGAGCCTCGAAAGTTTAGCGAGAGGCGTCTCCCATGTCCAGAGATAAAGACCGATATCTTTCCATCCTGCTGATTTCGCCGTCCATTCTGGCGGTGTTGATTTTCATTTATGGGTTTATTGGCTGGTCGGTGCGCGTTTCGCTCAGCGAGTGGAAGGGTCTCAATCCCGATTACACATGGGCGGGGCTGAAGAATTACATCAACCTGTTTTCCGATCCGCGCTTTCATGTGGACATTCGCAACACCCTGATTTTTACCGGCGTGTTCGTGGCGGGAAGTATTCTGGTCGGTTTCTTTCTGGCGGTGATGCTCGATCAGGGCTTGAAGGGAGAGGGGTTCTTTCGCAGTCTGTTCCTCTTCCCGATGGCGATTTCCTACATTGTGACCGGTGTGGTCTGGCGCTGGCTGATGAATCCCGCTACGGGCGACCGCTTGAGCGGATTCAACCTGTTATTTTCCTATCTTCATCTCGATTTTTTGATCAACAAGTGGCACACCACCGAAAATTGGGGCATTGCGGCAATTGCGCTGGCGGCAATCTGGCAGATGTCCGGTTACACAATGGCGATTTATCTGGCAGGGCTGCGCTCGATTCCGGATGAACTGCGCGAAGCCGCCCGCATTGACGGCGCCAACGAATTGCAAATTTACCGCCATATCATCCTGCCGCTGTTGTCGCCGGTCACCCTCAGCGCATTGATTATTCTGGGGCATATGTCGCTCAAGGTGTTCGACCTGATTGTTGCCGTGGCGGGAAAGCAACTGCCCCTGGACGTTCCCGCCATTTATATGTGGCAGACCACCTTCGACGGTCTCTTCTACGGGCGCGGCGCGGCAATCGGGATCCTGTTACTGGTCAGCGTTGCGATGCTGATCATCCCCTACATCCGCTACACCCTTAAGACGGAGACACAGCAATGAAAAAGTTCCGCCTCGGCAAGAACTGGCTGTATATCCCGCTGATTGCAATGGCGGTCTTTTATCTCATTCCCATGTATGTGATGATTGTGACGGGGTTCAAGAGTTTTGCGGAGGTGGACCTGAAAACGATGTGGAACCTGCCGCAGGGCATTCACTTCGATAATTACATTGAGGCATATTCCAAACTGGCGCCGTCGCTCTGGAATAGTTTCATCATGGTCATCCCGGCGGCGGTCATCTCCTCTATGCTGGGGTCGTTGAACGGTTATATTCTCGCCAAGTGGAAGTTTCGCGGCGCAGACTTTATCTTCCCGTTCATTCTGTTCGGGATGTTCATTCCCTATCAATCCATCCTGATCCCGCTGGTGATTTTCGTCAACAGCACCCTGCGCCCGATTGGACTGGGCGGTATTCCGTCGCTGATTTTGGCGCATATCATCTACGGCATCCCCATTACCACACTGACCTTCCGTAACTACTACGCCAGCCTGCCGCAGGAACTGCTCGAAGCCGCCAAGATTGACGGCGCAGACATGCTGGGCATTTACCGTCACATCCTTCTGCCGCTTTCCATTCCCAGCTTTGTGGTGGTGCTGATCTGGCAATTCACCTCCGCTTGGAATGATTTCCTCTTTGCGGTGGTGCTTACCGGCAACCGCTCGTGGCCCATTACGGTGGCGTTGAACAACATGGCAGGCAGCCAGATCATTGCCTGGAATGTGCAGATGGCGGGGTCGCTGCTTGCCGCCCTGCCCACTCTGTTGGTTTATATCTTTCTAGGACGTTACTTCCTGCGCGGTCTGCTGGCGGGGTCGCTCAAAGGATAGAGGGACTTGTCAACGAAAAACGGGCTGTTGCCATTCGACAGCCCGTTTTTTTTTTATGCCCACTGAAGGTCATTGTTCCGAATCGTCGAGCGTTGGTTTCCGTTCCAGCCAGAGGAGGAGGAAAAGCCCGCCAACGAGGGATACCAGGAACAGGGTCAGGGCGAGAAGCGGGGGGAGGTAAAGGCTCAAAAACGCCAGCCCGCCCACGGTCAGGGCGGCGGCGTGGGTGGTCAACACAGCGTTGTGAGGGGAAAGTCCCATGGCAGTCAGGCGATGATAGGTGTGATCGCGTCGTCCCGTTCCGACAGGCTGGTTTCTTTTCAGGCGTGAAAGGACGACGAGGGAGGTATCGAAAATAGGCACCGCCAGCAACATGATGGGGACAATCCATGACGACACGGGATTGCGCTCGAGCGGATTGTACAAAATTCCCATGGAAGCAAGCAAAAAGCCGAGGGTCTGTGCACCCGAATCGCCGAGAAAAAATTTCGAGGCAGTTTTGTTCCAATAATACAATCCTAGGCTGACCCCGCAGAGGAGCGCCGCCCAAAAGGCAACTTCTGTCTGACCTGCAAACTGTGCCGCGCCTGCAAAAAAGCCGGCGGCAATCACTCCCAGCCCGGCGGCAATGCCATCCATGCTGTCTATTAAGTTGAGTGCGTTGGTGATGCCGGTCACCCAAAACAGGGTGATGAAGATGTTAAGCGCCTGGGCAAGCGCTGGCGTGATGTAGCCCGCATCGGAAAGGATGGTCATAAAATACACCTGCACGCCGCCTGCGATTAAAACGGCGGCGGCGGTCAACTGCCCCAATAATTTGGGCGCTGCCGATAATCCCATCCTATCGTCCCACAGCCCAAAGATAAAGATGACTACGCTTCCCGCCAGTACCGCTTTGATTTCGGTATTGACCCATTGGCGAAACAGGAGCGCCATCGAAAAGAATGTAAGCGTCAAAAGAATCCCGCCAGCCAGCGGCGTGGGGCGGGCGTGGGTTTTGTGCGGCGCGGAGCCGGGCACATCCATGAGGTGCAGTCGTTTTGCCAGTAGGTATGAGGGGTATCCCAAGAGGAGACTGATGAATGCGCCGGCAATCAACGATAGAAGAGGCTGTTCCATGGTCGGCGATTGTATCATGACGAAAGACAGGGCTGCCCGCGATTAGATTTTTCTGATTTGCCGATAAACGGGGGACGAGAAGAAGCGCAGGGCGCTCTGCAGGTGAAGAAAGAGGTAATATGGATTTCTGCGGCTGGCGCGCCGCGCATCATGCCTGACCTGAACCTGCGTATCCACAAAGAGCCTCATCCCCCGCAGACGGGCGCGTGCGCAAAAGTCCACGTCCTCGAAGTAGAGGCGGAAGCGTTCATCCATCCCGCCCAGTTGACGGTATGTCTCGGATTTCATCAGCAGGAACATGCCCGCCATCCATTCCGGCTGAATTAGCCCGGCTCGATCGGGAGCGGGTGGATGAAATTCATACCCTGGCAGACGGCGGCGGATGATTTCCCACGGGGTAGGCAGGGAGCGGGCGGAGTCTTGAACCGTCCCGTTTTGGTCAATGATTTGAGGGGCAATCAGGTCTGCCCGATGGTCATGGATGCGGGCGAGGAGGCGCTCGAAGACGGGCTGCACAAAAACCAGGTCTGGATTGAGAATCGCAAAGTATTCTCCCTGCGCCTGTTCGAACGCCCGGTTGTTATTTTGGGCAAATCCCAATGGACGGGGATTGCGGAGTGTGAGGAGCGAGTGCCAGGGCGCCGGGTCGAAAGAGGGGAGGTCGTCCTTCAGGTTGTCGGTCAGGATGAGTTGAAATTGTTGGGTGCGCGGCTCATGTTCGCGCAGGCTGGCAAGCAGACGGGCGATCTGGTCACTGTTGCCGTGGCTGACGATGGAGAGGGTGATGAGAGGCGGTTCGTTCATGTGGATTTGTTCCGTTGAAGGAACTCCCAATACGGCTCCAGCAACCCTGTGGACATGACTTTGAGAAGCTCGGAAGATTTTACCCGCTTGTTTTTTTGGATGATTTTTCTTTTTTTGAGAACGGCTGGCAATCCGCGTGCCGCATCCCAAATTGCCCGCAGGATGATTTTACCCTGTCCGCGCAGTGAGAGGTAGCCGACAAAAAACAAGAGTGTGGCAAGATGAACAGGCAAAAAGAGCCAGATGAGCGGCGAGGGCATGTCCTTAAAGAAGGTCCAAATCATGTTGCGGTAGCCATAATAGACCGAAAAGTCGCTGCGTTTGCCTGTGCTGGCGGAGCCGACATGGTGAACAACCGCTTCAGGCACGTACAGGCATTTTTTCCCCGCCAGGCGGAGGCGAAAGCCCAGGTCCACATCTTCGAAATAGGAGAAGTAATCTTCGTCGAAACCGCCAACATCCAAAAAGTCCGCGCGCCGGTATAGGGCGGCGGCGGCGCAGGCGCTGAAGACTTCCTTTTTTTCGAGCGCGTGGGTTTGCGAGGGCAGTTTGTATGCGTTGCGCCATGCCAGCCCGCTGATGTGGTAGGCATCCCCTGCTCCATCCAACAATTCGGGTGTATGGAATTGGATCTGCCGCGACGAGAACAATGCGTAGCCGGGGTTTTGCCCGGCGGCACGCAGGAGTTGGTCGAGCCAGTCGGGTTCGGGAAAGGCGTCGGCGTTGAGCAGGGCAAGCCACTCTCCGCGTGCGAGGCGGGCGCCTCGGTTATTGGCGGCGGCAAAACCGAGGTTGCTTTCAGCCTTTTTGATGGTTATGCTCAGATGAGTATCATGTGCCTCCACAGTTTCGAGCGTATGGTCTGTGGAGCCATTGTCCACGACGATGACCTCGAATTTCTGGAAGGTCTGTTTCTGGAGCGATTTCAAACAGCGGGAGATGTGTTCGGCGCTATTCCAAGTGACGAGTATGATGGAAATTGCGGGATGGTTCGCGTTCACCGAATCCCGCTCTGTTTGTTCTACCTCGAGTTTTCCACTTTTTACTGCCATCATTTTATGGAAAGGGTACCCGTAATCCGGCTTTTTCTGCTGACACTCAATGTGATTCTGACAAAAACGCCGAAGTGTTTTGAACGGTACTGAAATCTTCTCGACCAGTGTCAGAATAATTCACAAACAAAACGCAAATTTCCTAACCAAGTCATTTTTTTTGCCTCGACCGGATCTTGGACTTCAGCGTATTGATTTTTTCCTCACAGGCAATAAATTCCGGACTGCGTACGACCTTGTCCCGTTTTTCATCTAAAATCGCCAGAGTTTGGTCTTTGTCTTGGTAATGACAATAGTCGCCAATGAATTTTTTGTGACGCAAAGACTCCCAATCGGTATCCTTTTCGCCGAAAACTTGCAGGGTGAGGTAATAATCCTCCATATATTTCATGGCAGGGTCATATTCAATCTGTTTCACGTCAATTTTCGAGAGATCGAGCATAAAACCGTGCAAGGGTGTGTGATTTGCCTGCCAGAAATCCGCATAAGTTTTGCCGTAATCATAGACCACATACCGCTTTAAGATCGCATTATTTGCTATCACAGTAGTGTAAATATTTCCAAATGAAGCATTTTTTCCCGTTTTTTCAAGGCGATTTAGCAACCAGGCATATGCGTGAGGAAAAAGAATGTCATCGTAATCAAGAAAAGCAACGTAACGGGTTTTAACGTTCTTCAGTGGTTCGTTGAGCATTCTGGCGCGTAAATCTTTTTGATTTTCATCAGAATAGTATTTTTGAATGATGGGTAGATATTGATTTTCCCATGGCATTGCTGACAAAACCGCCTGCAATTGCGTCAGCATGTCATCTGACAAATCTTGAACCGCCACCACGGGTTGAACGATACAATTTCCTTGTGACAGTAAGGAATATAGCGCCTTTTGCAGAAGTTTTATTTCTTCAAAGGCGTGAAAACGAATAATCGTCGAAACAACAGGTGTGTGAATGTCGATCGTTGATTCGTAAATTGCGTTGAAAACTTCTGCTTCTAAACAATATTTATGATTTCGTTTTGCCCCGGTTTTATACAGGAACAAAGGAGGGAGTTTTGCTGTAGTAAAGTCTTGTTTTTCCCAGCGAACCCCTAAATCGTGATGAGTAAAGGTTGGATCATTCGCGATGGTTGGCAAGACGACGCCAACATCGTCATACTGTGCCATCTTGAACATTGTTTCCAGGGCATTTGGCGCAAAATAACAGGCACCGCTGATGTGAACAACATAATCAACATCGTCATATGGGTCTGGGTAAAAATTTCCTGTCGAAGGGTGGAGCAGTGGCTTGAGCCATTCCTGTACTTGCAATTGCGGGATATGAACGCGGCAAGACTGAAATATGCTGGAATTTGCCAGGCAGTTGCACATTTTCTTTTGCGTGCGTTCGTTTCTTTGAAGCAAATTCAACAACTCGGGCGCAAAGTGAATGGCAACTTTGATGTTGGGAAGAATTTTTGAGTGCAAATAAACTGGTTGGTCGTATTGAATCTCAGCGAGCGCCCGCCCCACGCTGTTCAGATAAGCATACCCAAAGCGCTGGTCTGGGTCGAGAACGGCACTTTCTGCCCACTCGTTCCAGGCATTGATTAGGATAAAACGTTTGTCGGCAGGCAGACGAGTTTCCGCATCTCGAATGAGCGTTTGCAGCCATTCCTGAAATTTTTGGGGGCTGGAATTGTGAACAATGAACGCTTCAGAGCCATAACGAGGGCTGTTATCCCAGGATGGGATAATAGAACGGAAATAAACAAAATCCTTCCGGGTATCTTGCGACATATAATAATCAGCAACATCGTTGTAATCTAGTACGCTGCCATTGAGCGATTTGTATTGAACCAGCGCATGTCGAATATCGCGCACTTTTCCAGCGGTCCAATCATGTAAGACGCGTTCTACACCTGCTTGCATTCGAAAAGGATTGGGGGATGTTGCACCGCGCGTAAGTACGGCCACCACATACGGTTCCGGGAGGTTGTGTTCAGCACAAACGCGCGTCCAAATTTGTTGATATATGGAAAAATCAGGGATGGACGATGGCCGATAAATGAAAATTACCGGGCGATTTTCTATCCGAATATAACGAGAATCCTGAAAAAACGGGATGAGGTAGCGGATGAAATTCTCAGCATCATCCGCCGAATAGTTTTGTTGTAACAAGATTTCTTGTTCATTTCCGTCCCAGCGGCGAGTCCAATTTTCGTTAGCCCAGCAAAAACAAAAAGGAACATCAATTGACGGGTCGGCAAGCAACATTTGGGCGGGTTTCTCAAGGATTAACTTGCCATTGAACCAGTAATGATAAAAGACCAATCCATGAATCCCCGCGTTTTTCATCCAAACAGATTGTTTACGCAAAATATCTGTATTCGAAAGCGTATAGTAACCCGCATCAGGATGCGGGACGCGTTGCTGGTAATGCCCATAAAACAAGGGGTTAATCCCTCTAACTTTATGCCATTCAGTAAAACCTTTGCCGTGCCACAGGTCGTTTTCAGGGATTGGGTAAAATTGGGGCAGGTAATATGCCAAAATTTTTACATCTGAATGCCGGTTCTGCTGGCTGTAATCGTGGGATTCTTCGTAAGCGGGCTCTTGAATGATGCTGTGAGGTTGATAAAGGCAATAATTGTAGCCCGGTAGATGGTTGGCGCTAATGAGCACCAAGCGTTCCAAGGCGTGCGCTAATGTGCCATCAGGTGGAATGGGCTCAACGGGAAAATCGCTGTATCGAAGGGGCAGGCTTAGAAATTTCTTTAATGCTGTGGATGTAGCCCAGAACATTGTTCCCTGCGGGAATTCTATCTTGGGGAAATTTTGAAGGGAAACACGAAAATATTTTTTTGCGATTCTCCGTGCTGTCTCATAGTTTTCAGCCCATCCATCCTTGCCAACCAAAATGTTTGCATTAGGAGCCGGGTAAACAAATTTTCCGTCTTTCTGCAAAAGTTGCCAAATTTGCATAATCTCGGCGTCAGAACCGAATAAAGTGCCCATTAAGTCTTTAAACCAAGTTGTCAAGTTGCTATTATGTGGGCTTCTTTTTGTGTGGATATGCGCGATGAACTGATGCTGTAATAGATTTTGTCCAAACTCAATAATGAAAGGGGCAATATCCCTGCCACGATTTGGGACTTTTCGGACAATGATGTTTTGCAACGCAGTAAGCCGCTTCCGAAATGCATCGGCAATTAATTGATCATCTTCCCACTCTGGAATGGACACGTATAAACAAAATGGTGCCGGGATGCGCTGAAGATATGAAGCACACTCATCTAGCATATCTGGATAATACAGATGCAAATGAATTCCAATACTGGGCTTGAAAGTATTTACGGATATGGAAAGATAAGGGTTTAGATAATAGGGGATGATTCGGAGAGCATTTCTAACATCTGTTGATAAGCTCGCTGTTTGAAAATCGCTCCCCGTCACCATTCTTCGAATTACACGCCAGCCACGTTGAAGAACTTTTGTCACTACGCGGTTCTTCAAGGCAAGAAGAATTTTTTGAATTAATGGATAAATCCCGCCATATCTGCTCACTAATAAAGATAAATGAGAAAAAGAGAAATACAATTTTTTGTTTGAAATCGTGTTTTTACTTTTCGACATTTTTGTATCTCTGATTAATGCACCTGTTTGTTGGGTGGGGAGTGGATTATTTGCTCTTTTGAAAATTGCTATACAGAGACTGCAGCAAGGAAAGCGTTTTTCTTATTACATCCTCCCGTTTGCTGCCACGTGGTGCAATCATTTCTAGTGTTTTCCTCAAAAAAAGGGCAACACGCCACGTTTTGCTGTTGTGGATTTCGGTCAAAGTTTGAGTGAGTTGCGCAATTTGGGCGTCACGTTCAGACAATACTTGATTAAGATGTGTAATTTTCGTGCTGTACTCAATAAATTTTCCAACGCTAAAAACATCATGCTGTCCGGTCAAAATAATAAAATCTTTTTGCGTAAAGCCATACATCTTTTCCACTTTTTGCGCGCGCTGTTCATCTTGCATCGCGGCAAAGAGGAGATTGAGCCCAAATAAAGTTGTGAAAATATAAGGACTGGCAACCACACTTATCATTCCTAGTACAAAATTAAGATCTTCACCTCCTCCTCGTTCGAATTTTCGCGCTTCAGGAAAAATTTTGGCGAATTCCTGGAAACAGGATATGGATTTATAGTTTTCGAGTATTTGTAAATACTCGAAATAAAAACGAACAAGGTTTTCTGGTTTACTGCCGCTTGCGTTTGATTCGTCGGCATGGACTCGAAAACGGACGAGTTTTTGGGGTATAACATAAATCTCATATTTGAGAGATAGTCGGACCCACATGTCGAAATCGGCAGATTGAGCAAGACCATAACGGTATGCTCCTACATCAAGATAACATTGTTTACGAATCAACACAGATGGATGGCAAAGGGCGTTTCCATGATAAAAAAAGTAATTTAACCATTCGTATCTGGAACGGTTGGGCTGTTCAAAAACCTTGTAATAAAAATGATCAGTGTTTGTAAGTTCATTTCCTTCGTCGTCAATGATTGTCGCCCATGTAAACACTGCTCCAAATTCTGGGTGCGCATCAAGAAAAGCCACCTGCATTTCGAGTTTTTCCGGTTCCCAAACATCGTCAGAATGGTGTATCGCTATGTATTCACCTTGTGCCTTTTCCAGCCCGCGATTGATATTGCCGCGATGCATATTGAATGCATTACGAAAAGCACGAATGCGCGGATCGTTATAACTGGTGATAATTTCCCACGATTCATCCGTCGAGGCATCATCCCAAATAATCAATTCAAAGTCAGAAAAGGTTTGCGACAAGATGCTTTCAATTGCCTGACGCAAATATTTGGCGTGGTTATAGGATGTAAGAATGACGCTTACCTTCATACAAGTTTTCCTGAAAATTAGACAGGACTTATGCAATATGAGCGCGAAACCACCAGATATGGTGTTTTTTTGACACGTTCAAACAGCATATATGGGTAGCTTTGCATAAGTCCTATTAGAGTAATTCAAATTCTGGTTCACCTACCGAAAGATCAACATGCCCAAATGTGTCATTGTTCAGTTTGGGTAACACGCGAAACATTATTGCATCCACAACTTTATGCATACAGACTGGTTCATGTATCGACCAAATTCCTGCGCCCGAAAAATATACATTCGGCGCAAGATTCATTTTTATCCGATGAGCAAGCCGAAAGCGCTGGCCTAATTTTACTTGCTCAAGATATTTTCCCCAACGTGGATATACTCTACCTGTCAGTTCAACGCCATTCGTAGCACGGATATGAAAGCCGACGTAAACTAACTCCCGGTTTTCCAAAAACGTCCCCCGTATCTCAAAGAGATATTCGCGTCCTGGCAGCAAGTTGTTCACTTGTTTGCCTTCCAAATTGTAAATCTTTATGCTTTCGATCCTGGCACCCTGCACAGGAAATTCCTGGGTAGACTCAGGAATGAGATTTTCCTGGTAAAGGTCAGTGTCCTGCAAGGTTTGCGCTGCATTCTCCAGATCAGGGTGAAATGTAGCATCGGAATCAACAAATGCAATCGCAGGAGTGCCTTGTCTGGAAACGTATCCCTGATCCTTTTCAAGGATTTCCTGTATTAACCTAGGTTGTTCGGCGGGAGTGGCGAACAGCATTTTATGGTAGGCACGTACTGTCGTCAATGGGTCAGCCATCAAAAGACGCTTCCCTTGCTCAAGTAACAAGGCACGATCACACAATTCAACGATCTGTTGCCCTGCATGAGAGACAAAAAGAATAGAAGAACCTCTTTCGCGCAACTCTTCCAAACGCCGAAAGCATTTACGTTGAAAGCGTTCATCGCCCACTGCCAGAGCTTCGTCAACAATCAAAATATCAGGATCAACCATCGCCTGTACTGCGAATGCCAACCGCACCATCATGCCGCTGGAGTAAAATTTTACAGGCTGTTCGATAAAATCACCGATATCGGCAAAAGCCGCTATATCATCGAAGCGAGTTTCTATTTCATCCCGCTGCAACCCCAGTATGGCACCATTCAGAAACACGTTTTCGCGTCCGGTGAACTCAGGGTTGAATCCAGATCCTAACTCTAGTAGAGCAGTAATCCTACCATGCGCTTCAATATAACCACTTGTAGGGGTCAAAGTCCCGCAAATCAACTGTAATAACGTTGATTTGCCTGATCCATTGCGCCCAATGATGCCAATGGTTTCGCCTTTTTTAACTGAAAAATTGACATCCCGCAACGCCCAAAACTCACGATAATACAATGGAGATGGCTTCCTCATTGCCCGGTATAAACGCGGCATGAGCGACTGTTTGAGACGGTCAAATGGTTTGTCATAAATGTTATAACACTTGCTTAAACCAACGACTTTGATAACGACATCATTAGATGACATCAGCAAACCCTTTGCGCGCTTTTTGGAACCACCAGTATCCCATTAAGGCTATCAATAATCCAATCGAGGATGTTAAGGCAAGGATATTCCAGTCGGGGGAGCGCCCAAAAACCAAAATTTTGCGACTTTCTGAAATGACCAAGGCTAAAGGATTGAGATAAATGATCAGTTGATACCTTGATGGCAGTGCCGACACAGGGAAAAATACAGAAGAGACAAAGAGCAATATGGTGGTTAACAGACCCGTTATTTGGGCGATATCCCGGATATAAACTGTCAATGCAGAAAGCAACCAACTGACACCCAATCCTGCTAACAGGACCGGCAGAAGAACAACCGGCGTATAGAGAACCGTCCAAGGAATATATCCTTTGAACAATAATTGTATCAATAGCAACACAAGCAAGCTGAGTCCAGTATGGAATAAGACGGTACCTATCGAAATCACAGGCAGTAATTCCAGAGGAAAAATCACCTTTTTGACGTAATTTACATTCGACAAAACCAGATAAGGCGCGCGGTTGAGAATATCAGCAAAAAGATTGAAAACAATGAGCCCCGAAAAAAGGATAATGGCAAAGTCTACGCGGCTTTCTTCAACGCCGGCTTCCCCCCAGCGGGCTTTGAACACCCCTGAAAACACAAAAGTATAGACTGCCAGCATCAACAAAGGATTCAAAAATGCCCAAACAAGCTCAAGCACGGATCCGCGGTAACGATGAGCGATTTCGCGTTTGGTCAGTTGGACTAGGAGGTAACGATAACGATGGATGGTTTTGAAAAAATTCAAAAATTCTTTCATGTGGTGGTTTTTGCACGCTTTAGGATAAGTGTTTGAATCTCTTGTGAATGTTCAAAAGTGAACCGAATAATATCACAGATAATTTTTATATCGGCTGCGGTGATGGATGTTCCCGTAGGTAGCTGCAGAACTTTTTGAGTGAGCTTTTCCGTCTCCGGTAGGACCAGCCGGGCATTGGGGAAATAAGAGCGGTATGGTTCCATCTGATGAACGCCGGGATAAAAATATCTTCGGGCGCGGATGTTTTCGGCATGCAAAATCTGGACAAGCAAATCACGGCTCAGTCCAAATTGACTTTTATCGACCTCGATAACAACATATTGATAGTTATTCTGCTCTTGGAGATCATACTGTACGATGTCTATGCCCGGAATTTCCGACAAGGCGCTCCGATAGGTGCAGTAATTCCGATAATTGACAGCAATGAATTCATCGAGGCTCTCTAGCGAGGTCAACCCCATCGCAGCGGAGATTTCGCTCATTTTGCCGTTGATGCCCAAATCAATCACCGTATCCAGCCCAGCGAAACCAAAATTGCGCATATTGCGTACGCGTCGCGCCAGGTCATCATTGTTCGTGGTGATTGCACCGCCTTCGAAGGTGTTGAAAAACTTGGTGGCATGAAAGCTGAATACTTCCGCGTCGCCAAAACCGCCAATCATTTTGCCCTGATGCGTACAGGCGAAAGCATGAGCAGCATCGAACATCAATTTAAGATGATGTTTTTTGGCGATGCTGTCCAAGGCTTCGATCTCGCAACCTCGTCCCCAAACATGCACGCCGACGATACCGGTTGTACGGGGTGTGATGAGATTCTCGATTTTAGATGGATCAATGTTATGAGTATTCGGGTCCACATCACAAAAAACTGGTGTGATTTCCTGCCATTGTAAGGCATGAGCGGTGGCGACAAAAGTGAAAGAGGGCAGAATAACCTCGCCGCGCAGATCAAGCGCGCGCGCAGCGATTTCCAATGCAATGGTCGCATTAGCCATTACAATACAGTGCTTGACGCCCAACAATTCACTCAGTTTCTGCTCTAGTTCAAGCAAAAAAGGGCCGTTATTGCTCAACCACCGACGGTCAAGCATATCGTTGATCCGTGCCAGTAATCTTTCACGACTGCCAATGTTGGGACGCCCTACATGTAAAACTTCTTGGAAAGCAGGGTCTCCACCAAACAATGCCAAATGATGCGCTTGTTCTTTTTTTTGCACAGAAATATCCTCTCAAATGCTGTACTTATACCTTTTCAAGACATGTCCTGCAACACGCTCAAATTCATCAATCTCGGCAGGGGTCAAGTCACGCTTGTATTTTCCTACCTCAGAATCGGTTGGTTTTTCCACAGTTTTTGCTTTCCATTGCAAAAACTCAACGGGCTCCTGGCGGTTCTGTTGATTCTTAGCATAATAAAGCTCCATGCCAGGGTCATAAGGCTCTCCTAAAAAATCACAAAGACGACGCAATTCTTGTTCTGTGTTCGAAACCAAGTCTTCATAACGTAATTCAAATACCTGTTCAAAAGGTAATTGTTTGAATGAATTTAGAATCGCTTGAACATTTCGAACCCATTCTTGAGCAATTTCACGTATATTCACGGGTAAATTGGGAGCATATTTTGATTCTATTTGTGCTTTGTGTAGCGCTTGATAAGAGCAAGCAACGTCACGTCCATCTCGCACAATATGAATAAATTTGGCAGAAGGGTACATGGCAGAGATAGTAGGAATATGATTCAAATAAAAATTGTTTTTATCGCCCCATCTGTGAAAAATTTTTCCCACAGATTGTCCATAAAACTGATATACACTGCTCACTACTTGTGAATACGAAACGGCTTTTGAAGCTAGGATGTACTTCTCAAGTTCGTCAAAATCAAGATTCCAAGTTTCAATTTTTCGCGCAGTGGACAAATCTCCCACAAAAGCGGCAATGGCGGTTTCATCGAAGTGTAAAGAATGATATTTTTCATAAAACCAAACAGCAAAACCGCATTCAGGCGGGATGATGATATTCCGATGATTGGTCAACATCAAGCGCAAGAGCGTAGTGCCTGAACGAGGATTGCCCACAATAAATATAGGGGAAAGCATTTCAGACATTTTTACTGCCTATATACAAAACGCTTTTCAACGAGATACCACATTCTCTAAAGGCATCCTCACCAAAATGCTCTACACCGTATGTCTGAAGCGCAAAACCTGCTTCTTGAATACACTGCATGAAACCTGCTTTTGAATAAAGCCGCACATGGTCAAATTGACCGAAACGCCTCCAGCGAGTGGGTTCGTCGGTAATTGTGGGGTCTTCGTCAATTTCATTCAATTTGAGCACGATTGGCGCCATCAGAATACCGCGCCCGCCCGGCTTTAGTATTCTGAACAATTCAGAAAGCGCTTTACGGTCATCGTCCACATGTTCCAGCACATGGGAGCATATGAACATGTCGTAACTGTTCGATGGGATTTCGTCCATGTGTGTTACATCAATTTGAAGGTCAACGTCTTCCATGAACTTGTCAGCACTGCGATAGGTGATGTTGGGAATCCGACGCAAAAAAGTTTGTAATGGACGTGAAGGGGCAATGTCCAATAAAGTGAAGCCGTTGGGTATAAATCCATGTTCCAGCATTTGTGAAAAGTAAAGTGCGTACAAACGGCAGCGGTCGGTCGCGCTGCATGAAGGACAAACATACTGTTCCGCATTCATGGTTTCCTGGTCATCAAAGGTAAAGGCGTAGCCGTATTTTTCCCTGTTTTCCCGGTAGTAAGAACTGATAGGACCAAAGTTCCCGACACGCTGCGAGCATACAGGACATCGGTAAGGTGGTTGAGGACATCTTTTCTCCTTTGCTCCATGCAGCAAAAAATGAAGCAACGGGTTGATACCCGATGATTTTACATCTGGATAGTTTTCAAGATAAAACGCACTCGAAAAATTAGGTCCCGGGTCACGTTCCTCGAAGCCGCCATATCTCAAATAGTGAAGTGCGAGATCCATTTGCGAGTGAGCCACATCAGGATTTTGGGTAAGATACCAAGTTTCATCAAAAAAGCCCGAACGACGAATCAAGTCGAGATAATACGGCTCTCGAAAAAAGCGATGGATTGTTTTAGACAAATAATGCAGGAAAGTGGGCATATCCAGTCTCAGGTGCAAAGGTGATTAGGACAACACATTGTCCCATGCCCCCCTTTGCAACGTCAAGAGGCAGGTAGGATTGTGGCTTTCTCAAGAAGAAAAAAACGGCATGACAAAGCATCAGAAGTATGAGCAGCGAACCATCTTTGTGCAGGCAAAATCGCGGTCGTATTCCAATAAAGGGAAGCAGATACCCCCCAGCGGACCAACGATCGCGCCAATCGGATTCCACGGCACGTAGGGATTGGCGCTGTTCGGGTATACCTCCCGCGAGGAACCTGCCGGTGGCTGGGGCGTAGTATTGCCCATTGCCCACGTACAGCAACCCGGTCACGGCATCCAGCATTTCGCCAAAATGCCCGTAAGTCTTGGGATTCAGCCTTGAGCGGACAAACACCATCCACAACATAGACTATCGAGAACTCACTGATCTTCGGTCGCGCACCAATTCCAGTTATTCCTTTTTCAATCGCGTTACAACCGAAATTCGCTTCGCAGACCACTTCGGCTATCCGGCGCGATCCAAACATCGAAACTGCCCGGCTCAACGCCAAAGGTACCATCCGCGCGGGTGAACGCCAGGTTTTCCTCGCGCAGGGTAAAAGAGACGCGGCGGGTCTCGCCGGGCTGGAGCGTGATGCGCTGGAAGCCCTTCAGTTCCCGAATCGGACGGGTGAGCGAACCGACCAGATCACGGACATAGAGTTGAACGACTTCCGTGCCGGCGCGCGCCCCGATGTTGGTAATTTCCGCGCTGATTTCGAGCGCGCCGCGCATGGTCTCACTGCTCAGATGCAAGTTGGCATACTCGAATCTCGTATAGGTTAGACCGAAACCAAAGGGGAAGAGCGGCGAGGGCGGCAGGTCGAGATAGCGCGTCTTGAATTGACCATCGGGATGAACGGGACGCCCGGAGTTTTTCTGGTTGTAGTAAATGGGCACCTGCCCGGTAGCGCGCGGAAAGGTGATGGGTAACCTGCCGGAGGGCGCTTCGATGCCGAACAGGATTTCTCCCAATGCCGCACCGCCTTCGATGCCGGGATGCCAGGCGTAGAGAACCGCATCTGCCTGTTGAACCTGCTGTGTGATTGCCAGCGGACGCCCGGCAAAGACCACCAGCACGAGCGGCTTGCCCAGTGCCGCCATCGCCTGCACGAATTCCGCCTGACCGGGCGGCAAGCCCAGGTCGCTGACGTTGCAGTTTTCGCCGGAGCGGACGGGATGTTCGCCCATGAGCAGAAGGACGGCATCTGCCTGGTGGGCGAGGTGCAAAGCCATATCCGAGTTTTCTGTGAACCATAGTTCCACGCCTTTGGGCGCGGTCTGACGCAGCGCTTCGTCGAGCGGGGTGACATCCTCGACGCGCCCGTCGGGAGTCCACGTGCCGAAGAGTTCGCCGCGGGCATGGACAAACGGTCCAGCCACGAGGATGCGGCGGAAACCCTGCAGGGGGAGAAGGTCGCGGTCGTTTTTGAGCAGCACCATGCTTTGGCGGGCAAATTGTCGGGCAAGATTCCGCGCTTCGGGCGTGAGCAGGTCACGGGTAGCGCGAAGCGGGTCGGTAAAGGGTTGGTCGAAGAGTCCGGCGCGGTGTTTGATCCGCAAAATGCGGCGCACGGCTTCGTCAATTTCGTCCATTGAGATTTTCCCCTCTTTCAGGCTTTCGCCCAGTGTGTTCAGATACACGCCGCTGACCATGTCCATGTCCAAGCCGGCGTGCAGGGCGAGGCGGGCGGCGTGAGCATCGTCTTCGGCGACGCCGTGATGGATGAGTTCTTTGACCGATTCCCAATCCGAGACGACAAAGCCATCGAAACCCCATTCGCCGCGCAGGATGTCTGTGAGCAGGCGGCGGTTAGCGGTGGCGGGGATGCCGTTCAGGTCAATGAATGCCGACATGAGCGTGCCGGCGCCCGCCTGGACCGCGGCATGGAAGGGCGGAAGGTAGATGTCGCGCAGGGTGGGTTCGGAGATTTCGCCGTTTTCGTAATCGCGCCCGCCCTCTGCCGCGCCATAGCCGACGTAATGCTTGGCGCAGGCGACGAGTTTATCGGGCGCGGACATATCGTCGCCTTGAAAGCCCTGCACTACGGCGCGCGCCATTTGCGAACCGAGGAACGGGTCTTCGCCATTGCCTTCTGCTACCCGCCCCCAGCGGGGATCGCGGGCGATGTCGAGCATGGGGGCGAAGGTCCATTTGATGCCGCTGGCTGTGGCTTCGCGGGCGGCAACCGCAGCGGCTTGACGGGCGAGGTCGGGATCGAAGGCGGCGGCTTGAGCGAGGGGGATGGGGAAGACCGTGCGGAAACCATGAATCACATCGCGCCCGAAGAGGATGGGGATTTTGAGACGCGATTCGAGCGCCAGTTTCTGGAAGTGGTTGCTGAGTTCGGCGCTGCCAGAATCGGAGAAGCCCTGACCGGTCAGCGCGCCAGAAGCGTTGATGAGCGAGCCGATTTTCCCTTCCCGCAAGGGTGATGGGTCGAAATCGCTGCCGGGGTTAACCTGATTGAGTTGTCCGAGCTTCTCTTCCAGAGTCATTTGAGCGAGCAGGTGGTTGATGAAAGCCTCGTTATTTTTGTTGGGCATGAATCACCTCGGAGGAGCGATTGGGTATGGTGGTGCGATATGAATGTCGCACTACGATTGGAGATTTTGCCTTGACAAAGCACGGCAGGTATGATAATTTTTGGCAAGAAGTGAAACGTTTCACTTCGATAGCGGCTAGTTTATCCCAAAATCCTGTAAATGAAAAGCCAATCCCCTCTGAGGTGTGCATGAAGAAAAAATTCGAAAGCCGCTTTGGCTATTTTTCAGAAGACGGACGGGAATACGTTATCGCCACGCCTTTTACGCCGCGCCCGTGGGGCAATGTCATCAGCAACGGGGATTACGGCATGATGATTTCGCAGACGGGGTCGGGCTACAGTTGGCGGGGGAATGCCGGGCAAAACCGCATCACGCGCTCCTTTCAGGACCTCATCAAAGATAACTGGGGTAAGTATTTCTACATCCGCGACTTGAAGCGTCAGACGTACTGGTCGGCAGCATACAAGCCGGTCATGCGCCCGTATCAGCGCTACGAAGTGACGCACGGCGCGGGCTATTCCCGTTTCCTGCATCAGGTGGAGGACATCGAAAGCGTGTTGACGGTCTTCGTGGCGGCGGATGCGCCGGTGGAAATCTTTCAGTTGACCCTCACCAACCGCAGCGCTGAAACGCGCGAACTCGACGTGACTTCCTACGCCGAGTGGCTGTTGGGCTTTGCGCCCGATGAACACCGCGAATTTCACAAACTGTTCATCGAAACCTCCGCCGATCCCGCCCAGCGCGCCGTGTTTGCCCGCAAATGCCTGTGGGGGTTCCCGGACGACAAGGGACGCCACAACAACGTGGATTGGCCCTACACGGCGTTCATGGCAGTCAGCGAACCGCTCAAATCCTTCGACTGCGACAAGGAATCCTTCCTCGGGCTGTACAACAACGACGACCGTCCCCAGGCAATGACCGCCTCGCATCTGACGGGACGGCTGGGACGCTTTACCGACGCCATTGCCGCCCTTCAGGTCGCTGTGACGCTGACGCCGGGCGAATCGAAAACCATTGTCTTCACCCTCGGCGCGGCGGAAGATGGGCGCGAAGACGCCCGCGCACTCATCGAACGGTTTACCTCGCCGGAGAAAAGCGAGCAGGCGCTTCAGGCAGTGCATGAATTCTGGTCGCATTTCCTCGATGCCGAACGCGTCGAGACTCCCGATGAAGCATTGAACTTCATGACCAACACTTGGGCGAAGTATCAAGCCATCTCCTGCCGCTTGTGGGGCAAATCGGCGTTCTATCAGGTCTCGGCAGGATACGGCTTCCGCGATCAGTTGCAGGACAGCCAGATCTTCTTGGTGAGCGAGCCGGAGTACGCCCGCAAGCAGCTGCTCCTGCACGCTTCCCAACAATTCATCGAAGGCGACGTGCTGCATTGGTGGTTTTCCATTCGCGGCGGCGGTCCGCGCACCAATTGCTCGGACGATTTGCTCTGGCTGCCATTCATCCTGGATGCTTACCTGAAGGAAACGGCTGACTACAGCATCCTCGATGAACCCGTTCCCTACCTGAACGCTCCCGCCGAACCGCTGTACCAGCATTGCAAACGCGCCATCGAACGTTCCTTCTCGCGCTTTTCGCCGCGCGGCATTCCGCTGATGGGCGACCACGATTGGAACGATGGTTTGAGCGCCGTCGGCACATTGTTGAAGGGGGAGAGTTTCTGGGTGGCGGAGTTCCTCTACATGATTTTGGAAAACTTCGCGCCCCTTGCCCGCCGCCGCGGTGACGAGACCTTTGCCCGCAAGTGCGAAGACGTGCGCGCCAGCCTGAAAGATGCCTTCAATCGTTTTGGTTGGGATGGCGAATGGTATTTGCAAGCCACCACCGATGACGGTTTGCCGCTTGGCTCAAAAGAGAACGAGGAAGGCAAAATCTTCCTCATGCCGAACATCTGGGCGGTGATGAGCGGCATTGCCGATGCCGAACGCGCCCGCACAGCGATGGATGCGGTCACGAAATACCTGCTCAAAGATTACGGCACGCTGCTCAACTATCCGGCGTTCACCCGCCCCCGTCCCGATATTGGCTATGTCACCCGCTATGCACCCGGCTTGCGCGAGAACGGAGGAGTCTATACCCATGCCGCCACGTGGTCAGTCTGGGCTTACGCGCAGATGGGGCAGCCGGAACTGGCATACGAGGCGTACCGCCGCATCTGCCCGCCCAACCGCAGTGCCGACATCGAAACCTACAAAGCGGAGCCTTACGTCACACCGGGCAACATTGACGGTCCGCTTTCGGAATACTACGGGCGCGGCGGCTGGACGTGGTACACCGGCTCGGCGCAGTGGCTGCATCGCGTCGCCACGCACTGGATTTTGGGAATTCGTCCGCAGGAAAACGGCTTATTGGTGGAACCCGCTATCCCGTCCGATTGGAGCGGATTCAGAGTCACGCGGCGGTTTCGGAACGCGGTGTACGACATCCGCGTGGAAAATCCACAGCACGTCAGCGGCGGAGTCCGTTCGGTGACTGTGGATGGTCAGCCCATTGCGGGCAATCTTCTGCCTGTCTTTGGAGATGGCAAAACGCACATCATCATTGTCGTTTTGGGAACGAAGCAAGGTACATAACGAAAGGAGGTAACCGCAAAGATTCGCCAAAGTTTTACCTATTTTGATTTTTTACAAACTCTCGATATTTCACAAGGAGATGAAGAATGAAAACCCTTTCCAAATGGATCAATACAATGTTCGTCCTTCTGCTTGCTGTGAGCCTGGCGGCTTGCGGTTCGCAGGCGACGCCAACCGCAGCACCCACCGAAGAGCCGACCTCCGCCCCCACTGCTGAGCCGACCGCCGTCCCCACCGAAGCGCCCACTGAAGAAGTCATGGAGCCGGTCACCATCCGCTATGCCAACTGGAACGTCGGTACGCCGGAAGAAAATAACCTCCAGCGTCAGTTGATTGCCGCCTACATGGAAATGCACCCCAACGTCACCATCGAATTCGTGGACATGTCCATGGAAGGACGCTGGGATGAGAAACTGACCAACTACGCCGCCAAAGGCGAACTGCCCGATGTGTTCATGGCAGACGGCACGCCGCTCTACGTCAAGAATGGCTGGCTGGCAGACCTGACTCCCTTCGTCGAGAACGACCCCGACTGGCAGGATGTGCCGCAGGTCTTGAAAGATGCGGTGACCTACAACGGCAAGGTGCTGGGCTTGCCCGCCGCACAGTTCGTGATGGGCTATTTCGTCAACCAGGACCTGTTCGAAGCCGCCAACCTGGATGCGCCCACCTATGGTGTTTCGGTGGATGACTTCTTTGCCGCCACCACCGCCCTGACCGACGTGCAGAAGGGCAAACTGGGCTTGGATGAGATGGAATTCATCATGGGCTGGTATCCCAGCACGCAAGACCCCAATCTCAAGTGGTTCAGTTTCGACGGTCAGCACATGAACTACAACTCCGCCGCCTTCAAAGCCGCGGTCGCCAAAGCCGGCGAGATGAAACCGCACACCTGGCAGGGGCTGACCGATGAGCAGAAGAAGAACTTCAAGTCGCAGGGACCCTGGGAACTGTTCCTCAATCAGGAAAGCGGCGTGCGCTGGGACGGCGGCTGGGCGGTTCCCGGTTATGCCAGCGCCACCTTCAACTGGGACTTCATGGGCATCCCCGGCGGCAATCAGGCAATGGTGACAGACATCATTGTCGTTTCCAAGACCGCTTCCAACCTCGAAGCCGCCTATGACTTCGCCAAGTGGATGACCTTCTCGAAGGAAGGCTACATCAAGGAAGCCGAACTCGCCAAAGCGGCTGGAGCGGTGCCAACCCGCATGCCCGTTTCGGTCAACGCCGATTCGATTGACCTGTACATGTCCTTCGTGGGCGACAAACCCGGTCTGCGCCAGGCGCTCGAAAACCTGGATAACAGCCTGCTCGAATCGCTGGCAAAGATCGTCCCTGGCTACATCAACGCCCGCTGGGAAGGCAAGCCCGGCATTGACATCGGCGAAGACAAGGACGTGAACATGTGGTACATGTTCAACTTCGCCAACGACGGCAAGTTCAAGTACGAAGACTACGCCGCCCAACTGGAGGAGTTCGCCAACAAAATCCTCGATGAGGCGCGCGCCGAGTTGAACCCGTAACCTTCTTGCAGGGGAGCGTTGTACAATTGCAGCGCTCCCCTGTTTTGTAGTGCGACATTAATGTCGCATTACAGGGATTGGGACATGTTCTCGAACCTGAGCCGCTTCTTCCGCCTGGCGCTCTCCCTGCTGATGATTATTTCCATCACGTCCTCGTGGTGCGACGTTCATGTCGCGCTGGCGGAGTCTCTGCCTGCCTCTCGGCAATTGCCCGCGTCAGACCTTTCGGCTCATGTCATCGAAATCCCCGCCGAGGCGTTCGGTCTGCCGCTGGCGCAGGATGAGACTGCCCGTCAGTATGCCAAAGGGAGTGTTCTGCTCCGCGAGGGAGCGAACGTGCAATTCAGCGTCAGCGTCCCGGCTCAGGGGGAGTACACGCTCTGGTTCGATGCCGCCGCCTCCCCGTCTGCCCCGACCGCGCCCGAAGGGCAGATGCGCGTGGACGGCGATTTTCCCCTCGGCGATTTGCGGCGCGTCCTCTTCCCCGTCTTCTATCGCAACAGTGCCGATGCGTTTCCCAAAGACCGCTACGGCAACGATGCCCTCATCCGCCAGGAACGGCTGACGCACTGGACGAAAGTCCCTGCCCGCGACGTGACCTTCAGCCAGCCCTATCCGCTGCGCATTCCGCTTTCGGCTGGGGAACACCGCTTCGACTTCACCCTGACGGACGGCACACTCTACCTGGGCAGTATCTACCTCGAGACCTTTTCACCCTACCCTTCTTACGCTTCTTATCTGGACATTCATCCTGCTCCTGTTTCCTCCGGCTTTTCGCTCACCCTCGAAGCCGAATTCCCTACTTACAAGAACGATACTTCGGTGCGTCCCGCCAGCAGCCGCGATTTGACCGTCACCCCCTACGACACGTACAAACTGCGCTTGAACACGCTGGGCGGCGAAAGTTGGAACAAGAGCGGCGCCGCCGTGTACTATGCGTTCGAAGTGCCTGCCGACGGCATGTACGCGGTCACGTTCCGCGCCCTGCAAAACACGCGCAGTAACTTTACCGTTTTTCGCCGCATCACCGTCAACGGCGAAGTGCCGTTCGAGGAACTGAACGCCTTCCCCTTCCCCTATTCGCCCGATTGGGTGGATGTGCCGCTGGGTGGCGAGACGCCCTACCTGCTCTTCCTGCACCAGGGCATGAACACGCTGGGCATCGAAGCGACCGATTCCCCTTACCTGCCCGCCATCGAGACCATCCAGCAAGCACTGCTCGATATCAACACCCTTTCGCTCGAAATCCGCAAACTAACCGGCAACCAGCGCGACCCGTACAAAGAATGGGTCATCTCCGATTACATCCCCGACATCGAAGACCGCCTGAACGCCATTGCCCAAAACCTGATCGGCGACAAGGAACTGCTCGTTTCGCTGGCGCGCAGCAGCGCCTCGCCCGAAGTGCTGACCTATCAGATGGCGATTGACAACCTGCTGTTCCTCGCTGCAGACCCGGACAAAATCCCGGTCTATATGACGCGCTTCTCGGAAGGTCCCGGCTCGGCGGCGCAACTGCTGGGGTCGCTCCTGCTGCAATTGCAAAGCCAGCCGCTCGCCCTCGATAAAATCTACGTTCATTCTCCCGATGTTCTCATCCAAACGCCGCCGGCGCCCTTCTCGCGCTCGTTCACGGAAGGCGTAAAGCGTTTCCTTCATTCGTTCCAACCCGACCCGTATCAATCCATCGGCGCAGGCGAGGGCGAACTGGAAGTATGGGTCAACCGTCCGCGTCAGTATGTGGATTTGCTCCAGGTCATGTCCGACGAAACCTTCACCCCGCAGACGGGGATTCGCGTCAAGTTCTCCATCATGCCGGATGAAGGAAAATTGGTGCTGGCAAACGCCGCCGGCATTCAGCCGGATGTGGCGCTGGGCGTCAGCACCAACATCCCCTACGAACTCGCCATCCGCAACGCGCTCTACGATTTGCGTTCCTTCGAGGATTTCGATTCGTTCATTCGTATTTATTCCCCCGGTGCGCTGTTGAGTTACATCATCAACGACTCGGTCTATGCCATCCCCGAAACGCAGGATTTCTGGGTCACGTTCTACCGCAAAGACATCCTCGATTCACTGGGCATCCCCGTGCCGCACACCTGGAACGAGGTCATCGAGATTTTGCCCGAACTCCAGCGCTACGGCATGAACTACAACACCCCGCTTTCGAGCGGAGCCGGGCTGAAAGGCTACCTGGTGACCGCGCCCTACCTGTTCAATCACGGCGCAAAACTGTACAGCGACGATGGATTTGCCACCGGCTTGCAGAGCGAAGAGGCGATTGCCGCCGTCAAATTCATGGCGGAGAGTTTTACCATCTACGGAATGCCGCTCACCACCTCGAGTTTTTACGAGGGCTTCCGTCAGGGAACGCTGCCCATCGGCATTTCCAACTTTACCGATTACATCAAACTAATGACCGCCGCGCCGGAGATTGACGGCTTGTGGGCGATTGACCTGTACCCCGCCACCGTCCTGCCCGACGGGAGGCAGCTGCGCTATACCACCGGCTCGGCGCAAGCCAGTATTATGTTCAAGAACACCGACCAGCCGCAGGAAGCCTGGCAGTTCCTGAAGTGGTGGATGTCCACCGAAACGCAGGTGGATTTTCAGGAGCGGCTGATTCTCAATTACGGCAGGGAATACCTGTGGAATTCCGCCAACCTGGAGGCGTTTAGCCGCCTGCCCATCCCCGCCGAACACCGCGCCGTGATTCTGGAACAGTGGAAATGGCTGCTAGAGCCGGTGCGCCTGCCCGGCAGTTACATGCAGGAGCGCGAACTGAGCAACGTCTGGAATCGCATCGTCTTCGATGGCGCCAATCCGCGCGTTGCGCTGGACCGTTCGATCATCATCATCAACCGCGAAATTACGCGCAAAATGGAAGAGTTCGGTTATCTGAAGAACGGTCAGCGGGTGAAGGAGTTCAAAATCCCAACCCTCGAAACCGTGCAGGAGTGGATGGAAGATGCTCAATAAAACATCTTTCCAAAAGTGGATTCGCCGGGAAGGCAGCGCTTACGGTTTCCTGTCCATGTATGCCGTGCTGTTCTTTATCTTCATCGTCGTGCCGGTGCTGGCGGCGTTCCTGCTCTCCTTCACCTTCTTCGATACGATTCAATTCCCGCGCTTCATCGGTCTGCGGAATTACATCACCCTGATTACGCAGGACGATACCTTCATGCGCTATGTGCTGCCCAACACCATTCAGTTTGCGGTCATTGTGGGACCGGGCGGGTATGCGCTTGCCTTTCTGCTGGCATGGGTGCTGGCGCAATTGCCCAAAATCCCGCGCACGCTGTTTGCGCTGATTCTGTACTCGCCTTCGATGACCTCCGGCGTAGCGATGGCGGTGGTGTGGAAAACGCTCTTCAGCGGCGACCAGATCGGCTATCTAAATAGTTTCTTGATGAATCTGGGAATCATCCAGCAGCCGATTCAGTGGCTGCAATCGCCCGATTACCTGATGACCATCATGATTATCGTCACGCTGTGGAGCAGCATGGGCATCGGCTTTCTGGCAATGCTGGCGGGCATTCTCGAAATCAACCCGGAACTCTACGAAGCCGCCGCCCTGGACGGCGTGAGCAGCCGCTGGCAGGAGATTTTCTACATCACCATTCCCTCCATGAAGCCGCAAATGCTCTTCGGCGCGGTGATGGCAATCGTCGGCACGTTTCAGGCGGGCGCCATTGGCGTCACCCTTTCGGGCAGTAACCCAACGCCGCAATACGCCGGGCAGTTGATTGTCAACCACATCGAAGACTACGGCTTTCTGCGCTACGAGATGGGCTACGCCGCCGCCGTCTCGGTGGTCTTGCTGCTGATGGTGCTGTTCTTCACCCGCCTTTCGAATCGTCTGTTTGCAAGCGAAGAGTAGGGCGACATTCATGCCGCCTGAAAGTGCGAGATAAATCTCGCCCTGCCACACAAAAATTGTAGCGCGACATTTTGCACTTTTCCAAATTATTCTGACAATATGCCGACATAGCGCAGCAGATCAAGAGAACCATTCTTGAATTGGTCAAGAAAATCCAAAACTTGCTTCCGCAACTCTGGTAACTGAGCGGC
>Ga0073932_1002436_pt1 | contig 28725 bp, 17 predicted proteins | sample DewCreD2012metaG_FD_76967 | JGI IMG/M metagenome (GOLD analysis project Ga0073932, IMG submission 76967) | Hot spring sediment bacterial and archeal communities from British Columbia, Canada, to study Microbial Dark Matter (Phase II) - Dewar... ...
CGCTCGGTGCTGTTGTCGCCGAAGTCGTTGTCCCAAATGGCAGTGTTGACGCCGAACCAGCGGTTGTCCACAGCCCGGAGTAGTCGGGTGGCGTTGACGGTGATGCGGACCAGGGCCGGCGCCGGTTTGGCGGTGAGCTGGATGTCGTCCACGTAAAACGTGCCGCTGGTGCCGTTGGCGCGCAGTTGCAGGTTGATTCGATGCAGGTTGGTGGCGTCGGCCACGCCCAGCGCGGTGAGCGGCACGACAAACTCGCGCCAGGTGTTGGCGGTCAGGGCCGCGGGCAGCACGTAGGCCGGGCCGGTAGATTGGCCGAATTCGGCCACCACTTGCAATCGCTGCCCGCCACTGCTGCCGCCGTGCGCCCAGAAGACGAGGTTCGTATAGAGCCGCGCGTCGAACGGGCTGTGGTGAAACGACAGCGCCGGCCAGTTGGCCGCCGTGCCGGTGGCGCTGATGGCGTATGTGCCCGAGTGCACCGGGGCGGTATTGGTGAAGTTGCGCGTGATCCAGCTCCAGTCCTCGAACCCGTTCACGCGGCGGTCGGTGTAAATCCACAGGGGCGATTGGGCGGCAGCGGCAAGGACAACCGCTCCCAGCAGGCCGACAACAAGCGGCCGGGAGATGGCACGACGATCAGGCATGGTTTCTTGAAATGCGCAGGGCGCCGCCCGATGGGGCGGCGCCCTGCGGTAGTTCTCAGCAGGCGTGGCGGTCAGTCGGCGTCACTGCACCACAATCGGGCTGCTGGTCCCCGATCCCTTGGTGGCGTCGGTAACGTCGCTGGCCGTGATCCGCCACGTACCCGCCGTGCCGAGCACGCAGTCCGTGAACGTGACCGTGCCGTTGGCCAAGGGCAGGTCGCTCGGCAGCACACCCACTGGATCATCGGTCGTGATGTGCACGACATCGTTGATGCCAGCGATGGGGTACCACTCGTTGTCCACGGCGTTGACCGTGATGCTAAAGGGCATCCAGGCGGTCTGCGGATCCGGTGTGCCGGTCTTGCCGGTGGGAGTGCCGGGGGCGGCGGTTTCGCCCGGCAGCAGCACCTGCAGCTTGCTGAACTGCCGCTTCATCAGGCGGAAGAAGCCGGAGTTGGCACCGGGCAGGTCACCTGTGCGCAGCAGCACATAGTGGAAACCGGCAATCTCGTAACCCGGCAGCGACGAGCCTGTCCACGGGCCGGTGAGCGATGCGCTTTGGAGCAGGCTGAAGCCCTGGGCGGGCAGTGTCCACTTCAACCAGTAGACCGCGTCGGTGGGAATTTCCTGCACGCCCCACGTTGGTGAGGAGGCGACGATGTTCCACACGTTGGTGTCCCGCGGCACGCCGAGGAAATTGGAATTCAGCTCCGCCGGTGTGCCGGTGAACTGAACGCGGGTGATGACGGCCATTTGCCCCAGCCGGTCCAGGCTGTTGGGCACGCCGCCCACGTTCACCTGCATGCCGGGCGTGGCGCTAAAGATGGAGATGACCTCCGGCGGCAGGTTGGTGACCAAAGTGTTGCCGGCGGGGGTCGTGATGGTGACGTTCGTGTTGTCGCTAAACGTAATGGTCCAAGTGCCCTGAACCGTCGGATTCCAGACTCCGCCGATGTCGCCTGTGTCGTAGAGGTGGCCGTTGCTCTCGGGGGAGTTGGTCTTGTAGCGGAGCGTGGACCAGGCCGCGCCGTCGGCCAGGTTCCCGATCTGCCACATCAACACGTTCGGTTCGTGCCAATCGGAATCGGGCCGGTTCGGGTCGGCGCCACCCGGCACAAAGTGCAGGAAGAGCTGGAACCCGGCGTGCGCGTTGTCGGCGATCTTGGAGACGTCCACGGAATAGCTGACCGGACCGGAGGCGCCAATCCAGGTGTAGTTGCTGGCCACGGTACGGATTTCCTGACGGTCCCACTGCCCGCCGCTGGCGGCCACGAACGCCAGCCCGGGCACTGGCTTGTCAAACGACAACGATGGGGGCGGCGGCGGCGCGTCCGTGCCCTTCAGGATGACATTGTCCACCCAGAAGGCGTATGTGCCACCGGCAGTTTTCTGCGCGGGCGTAATCCACTTCTTGAACACGATACCCTTGCTGGGGTCAATGCCGGAGATGGTCGGGTTGATGGGCAGGCTCACATGCACCCACCCGGAAGCGGCGGCCTCCGGAACGGGCACGTTGCCCAGTGTGGGGCGATCATTGAAATCACTGTAATCCACCGCCCAAATGGTGATGTTGCCCTCGCCGCCGAGGGGAGGACTGTTGAAATCGGCGATGGACAGAGTCGAATTGACGGTGTCCCACTTGATGTCGAACTCCAAGCTTTTGTAGTCGGACATGTTGAACGACAGGCCTGTCGGATGCCACCAGGGATTCCCCTCCACGACACCGTAGATGGTCAGCGTGTTCTGATCGGCCGCAAAATCGGCCGAGATGTAACAGGACCCGCCGCCGTTGCCGGTGTTGTCCTGGGTGGGATCAAACACGGCTGTGGCCGCTCCCCAAGCCGTGCCCCAGCCGGTCGTGTCGAAATCGAACGTGCCCAGGACACGGTCCGGCACGGCCTGGGCCATGTTGACGGAACAGGTCAATCCCACCCCGACAAGGGCGGATTGGACCCAATGTTGGAACTGCCAGTTTTGCTTCATACGTGCTTGTTGGAGTTGAGGAGTTTGTTGGACTGTGACCGGGCTGGGCCGCGCCACTCCACCGGGATCCGCTCCCGGCGCCACGTCACTTCGCTGGCACTCAGCGCGTTCGTTCATCACGTTACAGCCCAGTCTGGTCGGAACAAGAATAGCAGACGGCTTGGGTTTGTCATGTCACCAGAATTGATGACACGCCGGCCTGGGCGCACCAGTCAAACGCCCGCCTCCCCGCCTGCGAACCACGCGACCGACCGCCGCAGCCAGGGGCGAGCGTGCGCTCCCATTGCCGGTCCAAGCTAGCTGGGCAGCCGGGAGGCCCGCTGCCGTGCCAGCTAATCGCCGCGAACCACCGTCCAGTACCCGCGGGGGTTGTCCATGGCCCCCCGGCCGATGGTCTTCTCGACCTTGAACAATTCGGTGTGGCCGTCGTGGAACAAGTAGTTGAACCGGCCGTTGTGGAGGAAATACACCGGCCCGCCATAACCTTCCATTTGCCGGGCGGGGCTGGGGACGGCCGCCGGCCAGCAGTTGCCGGCGATGTTGTTGGTCTTGGGGTTTTCAGCCAGCAGGAACGTGGCTGCCGGATCCTGCACCACGCTGCTCTTGTAGCCGGGCTGCTCCCAGTCCGGCAACCCGGGCACACCGCGCCACCAGTAATACACACCCACCCCCCGATATGTGGTCGGCAGGGACTCAGAGGGGCTGTTGACCGACGCGGATGCCTCGATCATCGAGTAAGTGCGCCGATGGCCGTATTGCGCCCAGACAACCGTGTTGGGCACCTTGTCCGCCGGGCATTTGAGCAGCCGCGGCACAAACACGCTGTCCATGATGCCCAGGTCCAACTCCCGCTGGGACGCCGTGCCGCCCAGGCTGCGGTGCAACAGGTCGTCCCAGGACGCCTGGTATTCGTAGTCCCCCGTGTAAATGGCCGCGTAGGGATACATGTCGTTGTGATCGCTGAGATGGAGGTTCATCGCCACGCCGATCTGTTTCATGTTGCCCATGCACTGGGTCGTGTGCGCCTTGGCTTTGGCCTTGGCCAACGCGGGCAACAACAGCCCCGCCAGAATGGCAATGATCGCAATGACCACCAGCAACTCGATCAAGGTGAAGCCCTGACGAAGACAGGCGGCTGCGGCGGCCGCTGCCCGACCCTGCCGCGCGCGTCGCAGCCTGCCCCGGGCAAGGTTCTCTTGAGACTTCAGCTTTGTGCGCATGGTTACTGTTTGACGAGGATGACTTCGACCCGCTGCGGGTTGATGGCGAACTTCTTGCCCGGTGGGGCTGGTGGCAGGGCCTTGATGTAGCCGGCGGCAACAACCTCGTTCAGGCTGGCCGGCACGCGCCGCTTCTCGGCGCTGAACCGGCGCAACGCCTGTGTCAGCGCGTCCAGGTCCACTGGCACGTCAGCCACGGGCGCGGTGGCAGCTCGGGGCGCCGGGGCGGGTGGCGCAACGGACTCCGGGCCGGCCACTGCCGCGCTGCCCTGCTGGGGCGGCGGGCCGGCATCCGCTGGCAGGGTATCCGGCTGCTTCTTGCCGCATCCGGTCGGCAACAGTGTCAGGATCGCCATCCATCCAGCCAAGAGGTTCGCGCGCCGCGCGCGGCGGGTCGTTCCGGCTGGCCTTGAGAATTCCGTCGCTGTCATGGATTGCTGGCCTACTGGCCGCCTCGGCTTGTGAGCCGTCGCCATTCAAGATAGCCCGCTCTGGCCGAGCTGGCATGTCATCAGAATTGGGGACACCGAGACAGCCGGCTGGCGGACCCGCGCTTCAAACCGTTGGCCGGCCAGGCTTACTCCGGCAGCGGGCCGCGGGTCTCGACCCACTTCTTCCACAGCTCGGTTTCCACGTAAAGCTCCAGAAACACCGCCGGACGCAGCTCGAACAGCCCCGCCAGCAGCCAGCGGCGGTCCGAACGCTCGTCCAGCGCCGCCCCAAGCTTGGCCGCCACAATGACCACCGGCGCAAACGGGTCTTCCGGCAGCCGGTCGTACCAACCCACCCGGTCGAACTGGCGCAGGTAGTAGGGCAGCGGCCAGTAATCCGACTCCGGCGCGATGACCCGGACGAGCATATGGCGGTCGTCCGGATGCACTTGGGCCAGCTTGGCCACCTGCGCGGGCAACCGCAACAGGTCGGGCGAGGTCTGGGCATAGACCCAGGGGTTGCGCCAGTCGGCAAAGCGCACGAAACTGGCCAGCCCGCTCTGCCAAGCCAGATGTGCTGTGGCCAGCGTCAAGACGACCGCCAGCCCGGTTCGCGCCCACCGTGGCCGTATCCACTCGAACACCACCACGACGCCAATGCCCGCCAGCAAAATGAAGCCGTGCAAGAACCCCAGCACGCACCAGGGGGTCTTGTAGGCGATGGCGCTGTAAATCGCGGTCAGGCCCAACGTGTAAAACGTCAAGAGCCGGGCCAGTCGGCGGTCCGTGTCGCGCAGCCACCGTCCCGTCAGGGCTGCGCTCATGCCCACGACGGCCAGCAGCAGGATCAAGCCCTCGGTCCACACCGGGCCGCGGGGGCGTTGAAAGAACGCCAAGCGCTCCAGGTAGAAATACCATGGGTGCAGATGCGGCGACTGTCCCCCGGCCCGCTCCAGCCACGGCAAGTAGGTGCGCACCGAGTCCAGCGCTCCCTCCGGGTTGCTCAAGAAGGACGTGAACAGGAGTTGCGACACCCCCAGGGCCACCAACAACCCGAGCGCCGCATGGCCCGGTTGGCACGCCCGCAACCACCGCCGCGCCACTGGCGCGCCCCCTTCCATCCGCGCCGTCAGCGCCAGTGCAGCGGCAGCGGCGGCCACGCTGAACACAAACGTTTCCTTGGTGGCGTAAGCCAACCCCAGGCCCAGACCGGCCATGCCAGCCCAAAGGGCTTTCCGCTCCCGCGCGTAACGCCAAAGGCCCACCCCTGCCAGGGCCACGAAAAACACCAGCAGCATCTCGTGGATGTAATCCCGGCTGTAAAACACCATCGCCGGCGACAGGCAGGTGAACCAAGCCGCCGCCAGGGTTGCGCCGCGCCCCAGGCCGTCGCGCAGCAGCCCCAGCAGCAGAATCAGGCCCACCCCGAAGAGTGCCGGCGTCAGGCGCAGCGTCGTCTCGTGCAGTTCGTCGAAACGGCGCGTGCCACTGAGCCACACTGCGGCCAGCGAGCCGTAGTAGAGGGTCGGCCCGTGGTGTTCGTTGGGATCGTAACGGTAGCGCTCGGCGGTCCAGTGCGTGGCGAGCTTGATGGCATTAACCGCCTCGTCGTTGTGCATCGGCCGGTTGTCCAGCCGCAGACAGCGCAGCGTCAGGCCGACGACGGCGATGAGGCAGAAGCCCAGCGCCCACGCGCGATTCATGAGGCCGGAAGCGCGTACACCTCAAGCTCCTGCCAGCAATTCAAGGCGCTCAAGCTGCTGCCCTTCGTGTAAGCCCGCACGTAGCGGCCCTCGACCCCCTTGGCGTCCACGATCTTGCCCCAGTGCGTCTCGAAATACTCCCGGTCCGTCCCCACCCCCAGCCCGGAGGAGTTGTCCACGTCGTTGTTAAAAATCGTCTGCACGTTGTCCTTGAACTCCGGGTCGTCGGACACCTGCACGATCACATCATGCATCACCTGGATGTAACGGTGGTCGTGCCACATCACGACCGCCTGGATGGCGTAGCTCTGCCCCAAATCCACCTGCACCCACTGCGTGCCCTTCCTCATCTCGACTGCGTCATAATCGAACGCCTCTTTCTTGCCGTCGGTGATCTGGCTCAACTCCCCGGTGAACGGCTTCACGCTGCTGGTTACCGGCTTGTTGAGGGCAACGTTTTGGACACCTTTGGCGATCAGGAACGGCGGCCGCGGTTTGTCGGACAGCGGCTCGATGTGCGGGCCGCTGGGCAGGTCTTCCGGCGTGCCCTTGAGCGTCGGGGCGGGCAGTTTCAACTCAAGCGGCACCTTCTCCTGGGCGGAAACCAAGGTGGGCGCGGCCAGCACACAGCCGGCCGCCACCAGGAGGGCCACCGGCAACTGACTCATCAAGAAGCGTTGCATCGTCAATTTCATGGTCGTCAAATATCCGTTGCGTCTCTGGATACCCAATGCCGCGCCCGACGGAAAGCGAATTTTGCGCCAGTCGCAGCCGCCCATCTGACGCATGACACGCCCCGCCTATTCGGTCTGTCCCGCCCTCGAACCGGCCCTGCGACGGGCGCGTCCGCAGCGCGCCACCGGGGCCAACCGGGCGGCTGCAGCGGCTCGCCCGACCGGCGCAGGCTCGCGGCCGATTGACTCTTCGCGCCAAAACCCTACTCTTGGCCACGTGGATTGGCTGGCTCGCACGTTGTATCCCCGCGCGCGCCCCTACGAGCGGCGCAGCCGGATGCAGGTGGTCTATTTGCTGACCGGGCTGGTGCTCGGGGCTACCGGCCTTCTGGTGGCCGTGTTGTGGTTTCTGAATCAGCCCACCCACCGGTAGGCGCGCCGCCGCCTCGCGGCCCGGCTGGGGCGGCTGCTCCCAGCTCCTGCTCCGTCTTGAGCCGCAACTGACCGCACGCCGCGTCAATGTCCCCGCCCCGCTCCCGACGCAACGTGGCCGGGATTCGCTGCCGCAACAGCGCGGCCAGGAACGCCTCGCAGGCTTTGTCGGCCGGCCGCTGCCAGGGCAGCCCTGCCACCGGGTTGTACGGAATGAGGTTCACCTTGGCGTGCAACCGCCGGGCCAGGGCAGCCAACGGCTTGACCAAGCCGGGCATGTCATTGACCCCGGCAATCAGGATGTACTCGAAGGTCAACATCCGCCCCTTTCGGGCCTGATAGTACTCGAGCGCGGCCGTCAGTTCGGCGAGTGGGAAGCGGCGGTTCACCGGCATGAGCCGGTTGCGCACTGCGTCGGTGGGCGCGTGCAGGGAAACGGCCAGCCGAAACTGCTCCGGCTCTTCAGCCAGCCGGCGAATCTGCGGCGCCAGACCGCTGGTGGATAGGGTGATTTTGCGCGCGCCAATCGCGCCGCCCCACGGCGCGTTGAGAATTCGCAGCGCCCGCAACACAGCTTCGTAATTGGCCAGCGGCTCGCCCATGCCCATGACCACCACGTTGTCCACCGGTCGCCGACCGGGCCGCAGCGGGCGCGCGGGGAGCGGGCGGGCCGCATCCCGAGCCAGCGCAGCCGCGCCGGCTTCGCTTGATGCCAACGCCGCGCTTGCAGTTTCCTGGCAACCCCCGGCCTCATGCCACCGCTCCACCGCCAGCACCTGCTCGACAATCTCGTGCGGCCGCAGATGCCGCTTCCATCCCGCCAGGCCGCTGGCGCAAAACCGGCAACCGTGAGCGCAGCCAACCTGCGTGGACACGCACAGCGTGTGGCGGTCACTGGCTGTCCCGTAAAGGTCCGGGCTGGCCGGAATCAATACGCTCTCGATGAGCGCGCCGTCGGCCAGACGCCAGAGGAACTTCTGCGTCCCGTCCGGCGCGCCCTGTCGGCGCACCAGCTCCAGGGTTTCCAACGTGTAGGCCGTGCGCAGCCGTTCGCGCAACGCCTGGGGCACGTTGGTCATCGCCTCCCAGCTCGTCACCCGCCGGGCATAGAGCCAATCCAGCACCTGTCGGGCGCGATAATCCGGCTGGTCCCAGGCGCGGCATTGCGCGACCAGTTCCTCGGCGGTCAGGGATTTCACGTCGCGGTTCACGCCGGCAGCATACCGCAGGCAAAGGTCCAGGCGAAGTATTCCCGCGCAGGTGACGCCCCCTGTGGGTTTCCGGCAGCCGCGGGGCAAAGCCGCCCCCTGGGGGCAGGAGATGAATGCCGGCCGGAAAAGGATCCTTGACTGCTGCGGGGTGTGAGCTGCCAAGGCAACAGCACCGCGGTCTGCCCGGGGCGGAAACGGGCCGGTTTGACCAACCGAGCGCGCAAGGCATCGGTTGCCATGGCCTTTCCGTCGAAGATGACTCATTAAACGGCCTGGGAAGGGATGGCCAATAGCCGAGAGCTGATAGCCAACCGCCGACAGCCAACAGCCATTTGCCGAAGGCCAATCGCCGAGGGTCAGCCAACTGCCATTCGCTATGCACGGTTGGCCATCGGCTATCGTTCCCTGCCCGCCCGGCCGCAGACGAGAAAGGACTCCCTCAGGCCCAAATGCGAGAAGTTCGAAGACCTGCCGCTGTAGCAGGAGGCCGCACGGTTTTACAACCGGATGCTGGACCTGCCGGAAAATCCGAACACTCCCTTGACATCCCGGTTTCGTAACCACCTGGATCGCGCCGCGCTTGCCAGCCGGCGCGGGCCGGCTGATACTCCGTCGCCATGTCGGTGCCCGATCCACTTCAGTTCGCCCTTATTGGTTGCGGCAGCATTACCCTGCAAAACCACCTGCCCGGTCTGGCCCTGTGCCCCGGGGTGCGCGTGGTGGCCTTGTGCGACGCCGACCCGGTTGCTCTTGAACGGGCGCGGCAACAGACCGGTGTGAGGGTGACGTCCACCGACCCCGCGGCCATCCTGCAACGCGAGGACGTTCACGCCGTCATCATCGCCACGCCCAACCACACCCATGCGCCCCTCGCGCTGGAGGCCGTGGCCCGCGGCAAACACGTCCTGTGCGAGAAACCCCTGGCGCTGGACCACGCCGGCGCGCTGGCAATGGCCGAGGCGGCCGACCGCGCCGGCGTGCGGCACATGACGGCCTTCACCTACCGGTTCGTCCCGGCCATGCGCTATCTGGCGCATCTGGTGGCGCGGGGCGACCTGGGCCAGCCCTACCACTACCGCTCTTGCCGGTTGCAGGATTGGGGCACGCGCGGCCTGGGCTGGCGACAGGTCAAGGCCCTGGCCGGCACGGGGGAATTGGGGGACATGCTCAGTCACCGCATTGACTTTGCCCATCAGTTGGTGGGCCGGATGCGCCGATTGGTGGCGGATTTGAAGCAGTGGCATCCGGTCCGTGGCGGCCGGCCGAACGAACTGGACGACTGGGTGGCGCTGCTGGCCGAGTTCGAGTGCGGTGCCACCGGGGTGCTGGAAAGCAGCAAGCTGGCCAGCGGTCGCAACGAGAGCTGGCGCAGCCCGGATTACGTGGAAATCAACGGCAGCGAGCGCTCCTTTGTCTTCCGCACCGCTGACTGGAACAAGCTGGAGACCGGCCGGGTGGGCGGCCCGGGCCTGGAGACCCTGGAGGTGCCGCGTGAGTATTGGACCTGGCCCGGGTCGCCGCGCGACCCCACCCAGGGCGACCCGCTGGTGACGTTCCGGTACGATCAGGTCTGGGAGTTCGTGGACGCGATTCGCAACCAGCGCCCGTGCGCGGTGACGTTCCACGACGGGGCGCGAGTGCAGGCGGTCATGGACGCCGCGGTGCGCTCGGCCACGACGCGCCAGTGGGTGGAGCTGAACCCGGTAACCGGTGGCGCGGCCGACAACGGGCGGCGCTCGGGCAGTTCGCCGCAAGGAGCAGGAGCATGAGTCACACGGCAGTCGTAACAGGCGGTGGCAGCGGGGTGGGCCGGGCCATTGCCTTGAAACTGGCGGAGCGGGCCTGGGGGGTGGCCATTCTTGGCCGGCGTTTGGAGGCGCTCCAGGAAACCGCCTGCCTGGCCGGCCCGAGCGGGTCGCTCATTATCCCTTACCGCTGTGATATCGTTGACCCGGCAGCCGTCGCGGCGGTGGGCCGAGACATTCTCACCCGCTTCGGGGAGGTGGAGGTGCTGGTGAACGCCGCGGGGACCAACGCCCCGCGCCGGTCGCTGGAGGTACTGAGCATGGACGATTACCACGCCATGATCGCCGCCAACCTCCATGGGGCCTACTACTGCGTGCAGGCGTTCCTGCCCCAGATGCGCGCCCGCGGCAGCGGCACCATCGTCAACATTGTCTCTGACGCCGGCAAGCTGGCCTCGCCCAAGGCCGGCCCGGCTTATGTGATGAGCAAGTTCGGCCTGGCGGGTCTGACCCAGAGCATCAATGCAGAGGAACGCGCCCGGGGCGTGCGGGCCTGCGCTATCTTCCCGGGCGACATTGACACGCCATTGCTGGACAAGCGCCCACAGCCGCCCGATGCCGCGGCGCGGGCGCGGATGTTGCGCGCCGAAGACGTGGCGGCCTGCGCGCTGTTCTGCATCGAGCTGCCACCGCACGTCATCGTGGAAGAGCTGCTGGTCCGCCCCCGGTAGCCGGCGGTCTTCCGAGGCAAGGCCACCCGGCGCAACCGCCGGTAGCGGCGCCGCCCGGCGGCTGGCGGTCCGGTTCTTCTGCAGTCTCCCGGCCGTGCCGGCGTTGGACCTGACCAATTGGGCGCGGCCTTGTTTGGTTTTACGCCCGGGCGAACTTCTGGCTTAATCCCGCCGCGACATGAGCGCAGCCAGAAGAAAGAACAATTCCGACCAACCGGAACTGCCCATCAACGGCCAGCCGGGCCTGGCCGGGGAGCAAGCCGGCGCGTCGCAGCAACGCGGCGGCGGCCCTGGCACGGGGGAGGTGTCCGAGAACGGCGGCCGCGGGGCGACCCACGTGCTGGCGGAGTCAGTGCCGGTGGTGGCGCACCGGCCGTTTTCGCCCAAGCGCATCGAGCTGCCCCTGCACCGGCGGGTGGACCGCGGGTTCATGGCGTACGCCAGTTACGTGATCCGGGACCGGGCGATCCCGCACCTGGCCGACGGGCTGAAGCCGGTGCAGCGGCGCATTCTCTGGGCGTTGCATCGGGCAGACGACGGCCGGTTCACCAAGGTGGCCAACGTGGTCGGCGACACGATGAAGTTCCATCCGCACGGGGATGCATCCATCGCCGAGGCGCTGGTGGTGCTGGTCAACAAGCGCTACCTGATCGAGGGGCAGGGCAATTTCGGCAATCTGTTCACGGGCGACCCGCCGGCCGCCCCACGCTACATCGAGTGTCGCCTGACGGAGCTGGCGCGGACGGAGCTGTTCAACGACGAGCTGACCGAGCTGGTACCGAGCTACGACGGGCGCAATCAGGAGCCGGTGGTGCTGCCGAGCCGGCTGCCGTTGGCGTTGATGCTGGGCACCGAGGGCATTGCCGTCGGCTTGAGCGCCCGCATTTTGCCGCACAACTTCCCGGAGCTGCTCCAGGCGCAGATTGCCATCCTCAAGAACCAGCCCTTCAAGTGTCTGCCCGACTTTCCCACCGGCGGCCTGATGGACGCGCGGGACTACGCGGATGGGCGGGGCAGCATCAAGGTCCGGGCGCGCATCAAAATCAAGGACCCGTCCACGGTGGTCATCACTGAGATTCCGCCCACGACCACCACCGAGAGCCTGATTGCCTCGATCGAGGATGCCGTCCAGAAGGGCAAGCTCAAGGTGCGGTCCATTCAGGATTTCACTTCCGAGCAGGTCGAGATCGAAATCCGCTGTCCGCCCGGGGTGGAAGCGGAGCGGCTGGTGGATGCGCTGTACGCCTTCACCGATTGCGAGGTGACGCTGGCCAGTCGAATCGTGGTCATCCGCGACAACCGCCCGGTGGAAATGACCGTCAGCGAGGTGTTGCGGGCAAACACCGAGCAACTGGTTGCCTTGCTGCGCCGGCAGTTGGAGCTGCGGGCGCGACAGTTGGAGGACGAACTGCACTTCCGGACCCTGGAGCGCATCTTCATTGAGGAGCGCCTCTACAAACAGATCGAGAAGTGCAAGACCGCCGAGGCGGTGGTGGCTGCGGTGTTCGACAGCCTCAAGCCCTTCCGCCGGGAGCTGGTGCGGCAGCCGGAGCCGGCGGACGTCGAGCGACTGCTGCAGGTGCGCATCCGGCGCATCTCGCTGTTCGACATAGCGCAGCACCGCCAGGAAATGGCCAAGGTGCAGGCCGAGTTGGCGGAGACGCGCAAGCATCTCAAGAACCTCACGCGCTACGTGATCGCCCACCTGGAAAGGTTGCTCGAAAAATACGGCCCGCTGTATCCGCGCCGCACCACCAAGAGCAGCCGACACGAGGAGGTGGATGCCCGGGCCGTGGCCTTCAAGGCTTTCAAGGTCAGCTACGACCGCCAGAGCGGCTACGTGGGCTACAAGGTCAACGGCGACGAATTCAAAACCGAGTGCACCCGCTTTGACCGGGTGCTGCTGGTGTTCAAGGACGGCACTTACAAGGTGACCGAGCTGCCGGAGAAGCTGTTTGTCGGCCCGGAGCTGTTTTACTGTGGGCTGCCGGAGCGCGACCGGGTGTTCACGTGCGTGTACAGCGACCGTAAGGCCAGCTATCTCAAGCGGTTCACCTTCGGGGGCATGATTCTCAACAAGCTGTATCAGTGCGTGCCGGACAAGGGCCGGCTGCTGTTCTTTGCGCCCGATACGCCCAAGACCCTTTACATCCGCTACAAGCCCGCGCCCTATCAGAAGATCAACCAGCAGACCTGCGATCCCAGCCAGGTGGAGGTCAAAGGACCTCGCACCCGCGGCCGACAGATTTCGATCAAGGACATCAGCTCCGTGTCTGCCGAGCCTACCCGGGGGTGGGATCCCGAGGCGTTAACCACGCCGCTGTTGTTTGCTTGAAGCCGGCAAACCGGGCGCGTCGGCAGGCCGGCCGATGCCGCCGGCTCGGGTGTGAACAGCCTCACCGGCCCTGCGCAGAGGCGCGCAGCCGTCGCGTCAGTTGGCCGTGGCTTCCTGGTCCAGGACCTCGCGCACCATGAGGGCCAGTTTGTCCGGGTGATACGGCTTTTGCAGGTAATACAGACCGTGCCGTTTTACGAAGTCGCCGCCCATGACATCGGCGCTATAGCCGCTGGTGAAGATGACCTTGAGGTGCGGGCGGTCCTGCCACAGGCGTTCAGCCAGTTCCCGCCCGTTCATGCGGTCAGGCATGATGAGGTCGGTCAGCAGCAGGTCAATCTCCTGGCGGCGGCCAGCCCACAACTCGACGGCCCGGGTGCCGGATTCGGCCTGCAGGACCCGGTAGCCATGCGATTCGAGCAGTGTGCACACCAGCTCACGCACCGCATGTTCGTCTTCCACAACCAGGATGGTCTCGCGTCCGCCCCGAATGGCGGGCTGCGCGCCGGCGGTCTCACCGCTCACGCCCTGGCGCTGCCGGTTGGCCGGCAGATACACCCGGAAGGTGGTCCCCTGCCCGGGAACGCTCTCGACCTCGATCCAGCCGGAGTGCTGTTTGACGATGCCGTACACGGTGGCCAGCCCCAGGCCCGTGCCCTTGCCGGTCTCCTTGGTCGTAAAAAAAGGCTCAAAGATGCGCCGGAGGTTCTCCGGCGGGATGCCGCAACCGGTGTCGGCCACCGACAAACAGACAAACGCGCCCACCCTGGCCTCCGGATGCTCGCTCACGTGACGGGTATCCACGTCCACCTCCGCAACCCGCAGCTCCAATTGCCCGCCACGGGGCATGGCGTCCCGGGCGTTGACGACCAGGTTCATGACGACCTGCTCGACCATGTTCGGGTCGGCCAGCACCATTGCCGGGTGCGGCCAGTAATGCAGTTGGAGCTGGATGTCCTCGCCGACAAGGCGCGAGAGCATCCTGGCCAGGTTGTTGATCACCTCGTTGAGGTCCAGGGGGCGCGGCTGGAGCATCTGCCGGCGGCTGAAGGTGAGCAACTGGCGGGTCAGGCCGGCGGCCCGCTCGGCAGCCTGGCCGATCTGCTGTGCGGAGCGCCAGGCCGCGCCGGTGAGGTTGGCCGAGGCCAGCAGCAGCGAGGCATGGCCCTGAATGATGGTCAGGATGTTGTTGAAGTCATGGGCCACGCCCCCGGCCAGTTGGCCGATGGCTTCCATCTTTTGGGACTGGCGCAACTGCTCCTCCAGCCGCTTCTGCTGCGTCAAATCGCGGAACAGGCTCAACAACAGCGGCGGCCGGTCGGGCACGTCCACGAACGAATTGGTGTTCTCCAGCTCCAGCACGCTGCCGTTGTGGAGGGTGAGGCGGCGCTCCAACCGCTGTTCCATGACGCGGTCCCTGAAACGCTGCCGGTAGCGCTCCAATCGGCGCGCTGCTTCCTCTGGCGTGTCGGCGTAAATCACGGTGTACGGTCGCCCCTCGAGCTGCTCGCGCGGCAATCCCACCAACCGGCAAAAGGCTGCGTTCACAGCCACAATCGTCCCCTCGGCGTCCGTCAACCGCATCCCGTCGGCCGAGTTTTCCCACACCGAAGTGAACAAGCGCTCCGAGTTGCGCAGGGCGGCCTCGGCCTGCTTGCGCGCCGTCACGTCCCGACAAGTGACGACAACCCCGCCCACGGACGGATCGTCCAGCAGGTTCTGCCCCACCGCCTCCAGACACCGGCAGCGCCCGTCCATGTGCCGCAAGCGGAACTCGACCGTCACCGCCGTGGCGGGGTTGGCGAGGGCCTGGGCAAGCGCCTGCTGGACCCGGTCACGATCCCTCGGGTGCACCAACTCGAGCACCTCGCGGCCCTGAATGGACTCGGGGGCGTAGCCGAGCACCCGTTGGGCCGAGGCGCTGACGAAGCGCAGCCTCCCCTGTCCGTCCACCAGCGCCAACACGTCCAGCGCGTTCTCGGTCAGCGCCCGGAAGTAGGCCTCGCGCCGGGCCAGCTCCTGTTCGGCGGCTTGGCGGCGCCGCCGCTCGGCTGCCTCTCGGACCGCTCGCCGGATGGCTGGCACCAGACGGTCCGACCACTGTTTGAGCACGTAATCCGTGGCGCCGGCACGCAATCCTTCAATAGCTGCCTCCTCGCCCACGGTGCCGGAGATCAAGATGGCCGGTGTGCCGGGGGTCGTGTCGCGCACGATTCGCAACGCCTCCAAGCCGCTGAAACCCGGCAGGTGGTAGTCGCTCAGAATCACGTCAAACTCCCGGCTCGCCAGGGCCTGCCGGAATGACGCCCCGTCACGCACCCAGACCACGTCGGCGTCCACGCCGCCCTCGGCCAACAGCGCGCGGACCAGCTCGGCATAGTCCGGGTCGTCTTCCAGGTGCAGGACTCGCAGTTTCTCTTCCATAACTGGCAGGCTGCCAGGATCGGTGTCAGCCCAGAGGGAGCACGGCCAGTACCACGCCCGCACGGCCATCTTGGCAACTGCCCCGCCGGCCGCCACAACTCGTCCGCCAGCCCGCCCCTGGGGCGGGATGGGCCGGGTTTGCCGGCGGATACAACAGCCCGAGACGCCCGATGCCCTGGTCGAGCGCCAAGTCCCGCGGATTCAGAGCAGCCCCAGCCTCCGTCGGCAGGCCTGTTCAAGCGGCTGCGGCGCCCCGTTTCAGAGCAATAATGCCTTGCCGCGGGACACGGCAGTCAGACCGCGCAGTGTGCCGCGGGGGCGGGCAACGTGCGTCGGATTTCGTCCAGTCGGTAACCAAAGCCCGGCCCGCGGATGGTGCGCAGGTCCACCACGCCATCCCGGCGACGGTAAAGTCCGGGATGCACGGTCGCCTCGGGTCGCGAGGCCGCGGGATAGAACTGCATGGCATTGGTCTCCACGCCCATGAGGGTGGGCAGATGGGCGGCCAACAGCACGTGCGGAATCTGGGCCAGCATCGGGTTGGTGAGGTCCTGAACCATGAGCGCCATGCCGTGGGCCTGAGCCCAGCAGGCGCTGAGCAGGGCGCCGGTTTGGGTCTTGCAGGTTTTCAGCGCCACCCCCGTCCAGCCCAGGGCGCGGCCGTGTCGGACCAGCCGCCAGTCGTGGGCGCTTTCGTCCAGAAACAGAGGTTTGCGCGCCGCCACGCTGTGCACGTCAATCGGATGGGCCTCCAGGTCGTAGGGAAACGGCTGCTCCACGTAAAGCAGCATCCCGTAAAGGCGCGGGTGTTCCTCGCGCAAGCGGTCCAGAATGTGGTTCACGTAGCCGGGATCAGTAACCGTGCAATTGAAGTCTGCCGACAGCCAGTTGACTTGGTGCGCCGCCGCGATTTGCCCCACCCGCACCAACCGGGCGTAATCCCACGCTGCGTCGTTGCCCCGCAGTTTGACCTTCAAGCACTTCAGGCCGTCGCGCTTGATCCAGTCCGCCAACAAGACCGGCTGGCCGTCGTCAGGCTCGTGCCCGGTCAGTTCATCGCGTTCCAGCAGGTCCAGGCCGCCCACCAGGTGCCAGGCAACCAATCGTTGTCTCCGGGTGGGCAGCAGGAAATCGGCGGGGAAAAGCCCCTTGAACGACACGCGGGCGTCGGCAGCGGGCTGGAGGAAGCCGGCCAAGTCGCGGTTCATGAACTGCCGGTTGTAGGTCTCGTACACCGGCCGGCCCAGCAGACGGCCGTAGGCATCGTGCGTGGCCAGGTCGAACGCCGACGCGCAGACCAGCGCCGCCAGCCAGGGCATGGGTTCGGGCAGGGGAACGGTCGCTCGGCCCGCGCGTTTAGCTGGCGCGCTGCCCGGCCGTGGGCCGCCGGGCCGGTGCCGGCGGTTAAAGGCGCGCCAGAATCGCGGCAGCACGGTTTCCAAGAACTCGTGGCCTACCTCCAGCGGATGGCCGCGGGCGGCAAGGCCGGCCCACAGCTCGGTCAGCTCCGTGCAGAATTGCTGCACGGCCTGCTGCCGCGTGACGTAGGGCGTTTGGCTGGGCCAAACCCACTGCACGCTGAGCGGGGTTTCCCCCCAACCATCCGCGGCCCGCCCGCGACGGTCCGCCACACGCACGCAAACGCGCGCGCAGGTCACGCTGGTGAGGGTCTCGGTCCCGAATTTCAGCGGCACGCGGGTCTGCACAGGCAGCAAATAGAGTGTCGCCGCCACGGGACGTATGTCGGTCGGCTTCGCCATACCGCCGATTAAGCCGGGCGCAGGCCGCTACAACAAGTCCATTCGCCTGGCCGGACCAGCCGGCCACTTGCGCAACGACAGGCCGAGCACGCAGTTAGACAGGCTGGTCACCAATCGGCATGTCGCCGGGGCCAGGCTGCCCTTTCGGCGTCGCTGCCATGGAGGCCGTTCACTGGAGGGTTGCGATATCGAGCCTGTCGCCGCACAATGGTGGCGGCCCAATGGGCGTGGGCAAGGGTGTGCGGGGAGGCGCACGACAGGAGACAGCATGGCGCAGGCAGGAGAACAAGATCGGCAGGGCAAGCGAGCGCGAGTGTTGTTGGTGGACGACCACGCGGTCGTCCGCTTCGGGATTTCACAGCTCATTAACGGCCAGCCGGACTTGGAGGTCTGCGGTGAGGAGGAAGATGCCTCCCGGGCGTTAACGGCGGTTGAACGGCTCAAGCCGGACCTGGTCATTGCGGACCTCTCGCTCAAGGACAGCAGTGGCCTGGAGCTGATCCGCAATCTCAAGGCGCGTCATCCCCGCCTGCCCATTTTGGTGTTGAGCGTGCACGACGAATCGGTTTACGCCGAGGTGGCCTTCCGAGCCGGTGCCCTGGGCTACCTGATGAAACAGGAGGCGCTGGACAAAGTGCTTGAGGCGGTTCGCCGTGTGTTGAAAGGGTCCGTTTATGTCAGCGACGCCATGGCCGTCAAACTCCTGCAAAAACAACTGCAAGGCCCGGTGCGCGGACAATCGTCCCCGGAGGACCTGCTGAGCGACCGCGAGATTGAGGTTTTCCAGCTCATTGGCCAGTGGAAGACCACCCGCCAGATCGCGCAGGAGTTGCACCTGAGCGTCAAGACCATCGAATACTACCGCGAGCAGATCAAACGGAAGCTCAACCTCAAGAGCGCCGCCGAACTCACCCAGCACGCCACGGCGTGGTGCCAGCGGGACAATCCCGCCTGAGCGCACACGAACCGCGCAGCGCGGGGCGAGGCTGCGAGCCCCAACAAGCCAGGCATACCTGTTGCGTGTCGGATGCCCGGGCGACCCATCCCGGGAATTCCCCCGGGGTACCTTCCGGAATCCTGCCGGGGCAAAAGCGCGGTCCTGCCCCGATGGTCAGGAAGTCGTTTTTGCTACAAACTGGTAACATCTTGGTGCCGCCATGCTCGAATACCCGTCCGCGACGATCGCGGCGGGCTGGCGCATATGGTTGCGGGGGGCATTACAGGGCAGGCCGGGTGGACGCACAGAAGGCAGGCATGGTGCCGTCGGCCAAACCGGGGTGGCGTCAGTCCGGTGGAGGCGTCCATGTGACTGAGATTAGTGCCAGCCGGAAGGACAAGACGTGCAGTCGGTGCAGCACGCGCTAAGTGGGCAGGGAAAGGCAACACACCAAAGCCAACACAATGAAGCCGAGAATCCGAGTGCTACTCGTGGACGACCACCCGGTCGTACGACGTGGCATTCGCGCCGCCCTGGCGCGACAGGAGCAGGTGGAGGTGATTGGTGAGGCGGCCGATGGAGCCGAGGGGTTGGAGCTGGCCAGAACGTTGCGGCCGGACATTGTCGTGACGGACATTGACATGCCGCGCATGAACGGGCTGGCGTTGGCCGAGACGCTGCGCCGCGAGCTGCCCGCCGTGCGCGTGCTCATTCTGTCAATGCACGCCAACACGGAGTTCATGACGCGCATTCTGCACAGCGGCGCCAAAGGCTATATCCTCAAGGAGTCCGATCCGAGGCAGTTGGTCCAGGCCATCGAGGCCGTGTACCGGGGCGACGCGTTTTACAGTCCCGAGGCCGTGCAAGCGGCCCTGCGGCAACTGGCGCATCCCGCGGTGCAGGCGGCCGGCAGCCCGGGCCTGACCCCGCGCGAGCGCGATGTGCTGGCAGGCATTGCAGATGGTCTGACCAATAAGGAAATCGCCGACAGACTGGGCATCGCCGTTCGCACGGTGGAGAGCCATCGCGAACACCTCATGCACAAGCTGGGCGTGCACAGCACCGCCGGACTGGCGCGATTTGCCCTGGCCCAGGGCCTGGGCAAATCCCAGCCAGCGACGCGCTGAGCCGCTCGGATTCGCTCCGTTCCGCGGCGCTTGGCGGCCTTCCTACCAGTCGCCGCCCCGACCCGGAAACTGCCTCCAACAAGTCCCCCCGGCGACGTCGCCGCCAGCGAGGCTGCCGGTGAACAAGCTGGGAGCAACCCGAAACAAGCTGGCATTGCGTCGGCGGGCGGATTGGTGTCTGCTGGTGGCCATGATGGACACAGCGTTGGAAACGGCGCCAGCAAGTGCCGACTTGAAACGCGCCCCACGTCGGCGGCCGTCGGCAGACGCGCATGCGGACCGCGTGCCGCCGCACTCGCCAGAGGCAGAGCGAGGCGTGTTGGGCTGCGTGCTGCTTTCTCCCAATCCCTGCATGGGCGAGAGCATCGAATTGCTCCGCGGCAATCCCGAGGTTTTCTACGACCTGCGCCACCAGACCATTTACAAGACCCTGCTGGCCATGTTTGAGGAGCGGCAGGCCATTGACGTGATCACGCTGCAGCAGCGGCTCAAGGACACCCCGGAACGTGACCAACGCGGCCGTCCGACGGGAGACAACCTGATGAAGCTGGCTGGGGGGCTGGGCTACGTAGCCTCGTTGCCTGATGCCGCCCCGTCGGCCGCGAATCTCAGTTACTACGCCAACATCGTTTACGAGAAATACCTCCTCCGTCGCCTCATCCATACCTGCACGGACATCATTGGGCGGATTTACACCTACGAAGGGGAAGTGGACGTGCTGATGGACGAGGTGGAGCGCCAAATCCTCCACGTCAGCGAAGCACGCGCCGAAACCGGCGCGACCTCCACGAAGGATCTGGTCCGCGACGCTATCACCAACATCGAGAAACTCCACGCCTCCAAGGGCATGTTGAGCGGTCTGCCCACTGGTTTTGACGATTTGGACAGGCTGACCAGCGGGCTGCACGGCGGCGAAATGATCGTCATTGCAGCCCGGCCCAGCGTGGGCAAGACCTCACTGGCCATGAACATCGCCGAATACCTGGCGGTGGAACAGCGCCTGCCGGTGGCCGTGTTCAGCTTGGAGATGACCGCCGAATCCCTGATGATGCGGCTGCTTTGCTCCCGGGCGGAGGTCAACCTGCGTAACGTGCGGGAGGGGTTTCTGGCGGAGCGCGATTTCCCCAAGCTGACCGCGGCTGCGGGCAAGCTGGCCGGCGCGCCGTTGTTCATTGACGACACCTCCGGGCTTTCGATCCTGCAACTGCGCGCCCGGGCGCGCCGGCTGGCCCAGCAGCACGGGATCAAGCTCTTTGTCGTTGACTATTTGCAGTTGCTTCACTCTACTTCGCGCCGTGCCGAGAACCGCCAACAGGAGATTGCCGATATCTCCAACGGCGTCAAAGCCCTGGCCAAGGAACTCAACGTGCCGGTCATCGTGCTTAGCCAGTTGAACCGCGACGTCGAACGACGCGGCGAAGGGGAGACCCCGCGTTTGTCCGACCTCCGCGAGTCTGGAGCCATCGAACAGGATGCCGACGTGGTAGGGCTGCTGTACCGCGTTCCCAAGGGCAAGGGCGAAGATAACCAGCCCCGCCCCCCCGACGAGGAATGTCAGGCGGTCAAGCTCTACATCGCCAAGCAGCGCAACGGCCCCACCGGCGAGATCAGCCTCACGTTCTTCCGACCGTTCACCCGGTTCAAGAGCGGGGCCAAGGTCAGTGGCGAAGACGTGCCCAAGACCGCATAGATCATGAAGCTCCCGACCGGCCTTTACACCTGCCTGCTGCTCCTGACCAGCCTGCCGTGGGCACTGGAAGCCCAGCCGGCCGGCCCCACTGTGGCCCGCGTGGACGTCAAACATGTAGGCCCGCCCGCCGTCAGCGACGCCCTCCTGCGCGCCCACATTCGGGTGCGCCCGGGCGACCCCTACCGGCCTGCCAGCGTGGACGAGGACGTGCGCAGCCTCTACGCCACTGGCCAGTTCTACAACATCCGCGTTACTGAAGAGCGCACCGACCAGGGCGTGGTGTTGACCTACCTGGTGCAGGGCAATCCGCGCCTGACGGATGTGCGCTTTCAGGGCAACAAGAAATTCACCGACGCCAAGCTGCGGAAGACGATTTCTTCAAGAGTCGGCGAGCCGCTCAACGAGCGCAAGCTCTTCACCGACAGCCAGGAAATCCAGAAGCTCTACCAGAAAAAGGGCTACGCCAACACCCAGGTCAAATACGTGCTGAACATTGACGAGAGCGCCGGCCGCGGCTCGGCCACGTTCGAGATCACCGAAAGCCGCAAAATCAAGATCGAGCGGGTGGAGTTCGTGGGCGCGCAGGCCTTCCCGGCGAAAGTCGGGTTCTTTGAGAAGTTGTTTCACCCTTCCCGCAAGGGCCTGGCCTCGGTCATCAAGACCCGTCGGCACTGGATGTTCTCCTGGCTCACCGGCAGCGGCTACTTCAAGGAAGAGGAATTCGACGAGGACCGCGAGCGGTTGGCGGAGTTCTACCGTCAGAAGGGCTACATTGATTTCGAGATCAAGGACGTGAAGCTGGAGCACCCGACGCCGCGCACCATGGTGGTGCGGTTCGAGCTGTTCGAGGGCAGTCCCTACCAGGTGGGCGCCATTCGGTTCACCGGCGCGACCATGTTGCCCACTAACGCCGTCCAGCCGGGCTTCAAGCCGCAATCCAAACCCCCGCCCGGCACGACCGATCGCCGCGCCTGGTACGACGCCCAAGCCTTCCACCGCGCCTTTACCATGAAGCCGGGCAAGACTTTCACGCCGGCCGGCCTGTCCAACAACGCCGTGGCCATCGAGAACTTTTACGGCGCGCGCGGCCACATTGACGTCAACACCTCGTCTCCCAACCTGCGCGTGCGCCGCATCCCAAATACTGAAAGCAACACGATGGACTTGGAATACGCCATTGACGAGGGGCAAAAGGTGTACATCGAAAAGATCGAGATCCGCGGTAACACCAAGACCAAGGACCGCGTCATCCGGCGCGAGCTGGCTGTTTCCCCGGGCGAGCCATTCGACATGGTGCGGGTCAAGCTGAGCGAGTCGCGCCTCAAGGGTCTGCAGTACTTCGAAAAGGTCGAGTTGAAACCTGACCCCACCGAAATCCCCACCCGCCGTAACCTGCTCGTGGCCGTGGAGGAGAAGAACACCGGCAATTTCACGCTCGGCGCCGGCTTCAGCTCGGTGGACGCCCTGGTCGGCTTTGTGGAATTCAACCAGGGCAACTTTGACCTGTTCAAGCCGCCCACCTTTCAGGGCGGCGGCCAGAAGTTCCGCCTTCGTGTCCAGGTCGGCACCGAGCGACAGGACTACATCATGAGCTTCGTCGAGCCGTGGTTTCTGGGCCGCAAGCTGGCCCTGGGGGTGGACCTTTACCACCGGGACCTGGCCTACCAGAGTTACGGAGGGCTTTACGATGAACTGCGCAGCGGCGGCAGCATCAGTCTCCGGCGCACACTTTGGAATGACTTCGCCATCGGGGGCGTCAGCTACACCTTGGAGTCGGTGGGCATTGACCTGGCCCCAACGTTGCACCCGGCGCGGCTCATCCGGGAGAGCCTGCCCGGGCGCGGCGAGATCATCCGCGTGGACCCGGCCAATGCCCCTCAGGCCTTGCTGGCCGAGGAGGGCCGCGCGCTGGTGTCACGCTTTGGCCTGTCGCTGGCCTACGACACGCGCAACAGCACCTTCCTGCCCAACCGCGGTCAACGTACCGAGTTGTTTGGGGAAATCGCCGGCCCCTGGCCGGGCGAGAAGGACTACTGGCGCGCGGAGCTGCGCAGTGCTTGGTACTTTCGCGGCCTGTTTCCCGGACACGTCCTGGAGGTGGTCGGCCGCATGGGCGTCGCGGACAGTTTCGGCGACACCGAGGACGTACCTTTTTACGACCGGTTTTATCTGGGCGGCCTTTACTCGCTGCGCGGTTTCAAGTACCGCGAGATCAGCCCTCGCGAACCCGGTTTCGAGGAGCCGGTCGGCGGCAACACTTACTGGTTTGGCTCGTTGGAATACAGCATTCCCATCATCGAGCGGCTCAGGTTTGCGGTTTTCTACGACATCGGCAACGTCCTGGCCGATTCCTTCGATTTCAACTTCAGTCGCTACAGCGACAACTGGGGGATCGGGATTCGGCTCAACCTGCCCATCGGCCCACTGCGGCTGGATTACGGCATCCCGATCAGTTACGACAGCCGTTACAGCAGTGGCGGCGGGCGCTTTCAGTTCGGCGTCGGCTATACCCGGGAATTCTGAGCTGTCCCGCCCCCATTCCGGCCATGCCCATCTGCGTCATGCCCATGAAACCCTCAGCCAACCTCCGGCTTCCCTTGACGGTGCTGGCCCTTCTCACCGGCTTGGGGTGTTGCCTTGTGCTACCGACACCGGCGGCGGCGACCGTGCCGGACCCCGCGTTCCCAGCGGCCGCCACGTTGCGGCTGCCCTTTTTCTTCGAGGCCAACCGCGGCCAGGCGCCGGCGGAGTTCCCGTTTCTCGCGCAGGGTCGGGGTTGCGCTTTTCTGTTGGCGCCGGCTGAAGCGCGCGTCCTGCTGGCCAAACCCAAGGTCGGGCAGTCGTCACAACCGCAGGGCCGCCGGGGGGCTTGGGCGACGGCGCCAGCCGAAGTAGCGGTCAGCCAGGTGAGCCTGCGCCTGGTCGCGGCCAATACCCGCGCCGTAGCCCTGGGGGACAGCCCACTGCCAGGCCGGGTGAACTACCTGCTGGGCAATGACCCGGCAATGTGGCACGCGAACGTGCCCACGTTCGGCCGTGTGCGCTTCGTGTCGGTGTATCCCGGGGTGGATGTGGTTTACTATGGCAGCGACCGGTGCTTGGAGCTGGATTTCGTTGTAGCGCCCCTGGCCGACCCGACCCGGATTGCCCTGGAAATCACGGGCGCCGACGCCGTCAGCCTGGATGCCGGGGGTAACTTGGTGCTGGACGTCGGCGGCGAACAGTTGCGCCAGCACAAGCCGGTCGCTTACCAGTTCATCGAGGGCCGGCAACGGCTCGTGCCGTGCTGCTTCCAGTTGGCCGGTCCGCGCCGGGTCGAATTCCAGCTCGGAGACTATGAGCGCCATTCGCCGCTGGTCATTGACCCCGTATTCGACTACGCGACCTACTTCGGGGGCGCATCAGGTGAAGCCGCATGGGACATTGCCGCCGACGCCACTGGCGCGGCCTACATCGCGGGCGAGACCCTCTCGGCCAACCTCCCGGCGAGCGCAAACGCCTTCCGGACCAATTACGCCGGGGGCAGCAGCCAGGCAGGCGATGCCTTTGTAGCGAAGCTCGGCCCGGCAGGTACCAATTTGGTGTATCTGACCTACCTGGGTGGTTCATCGCACGATGCCGCCCTGGCGCTGGCAGTGGACCCGGCTGGACAAGCCTACCTGACCGGCTTCACCGGTTCGTCTAACTTTCCCGTCGCCGGTCCGTTGGGGCCGCGCATCAGCGGACGGCCCGACCCGGCGTTGAACACCTATCCGTTGGAGGGTTTTGTGACCAAGCTGAACGCCGACGGCAGCGGGCTGGTTTACTCGGCCTACGTGGGCGGGAGTGGTGTGGACGAGGGCATCGGCATTGCCGTGGATCCAGCGGGCCGGGCCTACGTGGCCGGCTACACCGAGTCCACGAACCTTCCGGTCGTCAACGCCCTGCAACCGCGCTTCGGGGGTGCGTATGATGGTTTCCTGGCCAAGGTCAACTCGTCGGGCGACGCGTTTGACTACTTCACCTACCTGGGCGGCACCAATCAGGATTACTGCAGCGGCGTCGCCACCGATCCTCTGGGCAGCGCCTACGTCACCGGCTTCACCCGCTCTACCAATTACTGGGTCACCAACGCCGTGCAGCCCCAGCTCAACAACCCTTCCCCCACGCCGACCACCAATGCCAACTTCCTGGCTGACGCCTTCGTCACCAAGTTTGACTCCACCGGCGCACTGGTTTACTCGACGTTCCTGGGCGGCCAGGGAGAGGACATTGGCTTCCGCATCGTGGCCGACACGGCCGGCCACGCGTATGTCGCCGGGGTGACCGGCTCGACAGACTTCCCCGTCACCACGACCAATCTGGACGGAGCGGTTTGGACCAACCGCGGCGGGTCGGACGTGTTTGCCACCAAGGTCGCTCCGGACGGCGGCACCAACTGGCTCTACTCGGTCTGCTTCGGAGGCAACAACACCGACACGGCGTGGAGTCTGGCCTCGGATGCCGCTGGTGCCGTCCATCTGGTCGGTAATACCTTGTCCGCGAATTTCCCCACGCGCGACGTGCCGGAGGGCGCAGCCATCACCAACAACGGCGCAGGCGATGTCTTCGTGGCCGGCCTGAATGCCGAGGGCACGGCATTGAGTTACGCCTTCTACTTCGGCGGTCCGGCCAGCGACGCCGGCTACGGCATCGCCACCGACCCGGCCGGCAACCTGTACGTGGCCGGCGCCACGGCCTCCACCAACTTGTACGTCCGCCAAGCCTTGCAGCCGACATTCGCGGGGGGTGTCGGCGATGCATTTGTTGCCCGCCTGATCCTGCCACCGGTCCTGTCCATTCAACAGGCCGCCGGCGTGGTACAACTGGCCTGGCCGGTCCGCCAGCCGGACTTTGTGCTGGAGTGGAACGCCGCAAACGGCGATGTCGGTTGGCAGCCCGTCCCGGTCCCGCCTCTCAGCACCGGAGGTTGGAACACGGTCACACTCTCGCCCTCCGGTGGTCCTGCCTTCTTCCGGCTGCGCAAGCCCTGAGGCGGGGGCTGATCCCCGCAGGCTGCTGGATGGGCGGAGGCCGCGGGCGGCGCTTGTCGGATCAGGCCGTTGCCTCCGGCGAGGCGCACGCGCCTGTTTCTGCCGGCTTGAGCCGCAATGGTTGGACACCTAAGTTCACCGGTGTGGTCCGTGCCGAATCCGTTTCCGGCGCAGACCCGGGCAGCATAGTGAGGATGTTATGAAACTGATGGGCATTGGCGACGAGGCCGCCAACACGCTGGACGGCCAGATTCAGGCAACCAAGGAACTGGGCTGGCGGTTCATTGAACCGCGCGGGGTGGAAGTGCCGGGTTTCCCCAAGGCCAACTTCCACGATATCCCGGACGCCGCCTTCGACACGGCGGTCAGGGCCTTCGAGCAGGCCGGCATCCAGCCCTACTGCTTCGGCTCGACGATTATGAACTGGGCCAAAACGGTGGACACGCCTTGGGACGTGACCCTGGCCGAGGTCCGCCGCGCCATCCCGCGCATGAAACGCACCGGCGCAAGGTTCATCCGCATCATGAGCTTCAAGCCGGCCGATGAGGCTTTTCGCATCCCCACCAAGGTCTTCGAGCGCGTGCGCGAGGTGACCAAGATGTTTCTGGACGAAGGCCTCCAGCCCGTCCACGAAAACTGCATGAACCACGGCGGCATGAGCTGGCAGCACGCCCTCGAACTGCTCGACAAGTGCCCCGGCCTCAAGTGGGTTTTCGACACCGCCAACCCGATCTTCAATCCCGACCGCTCCAAACCAAGGCCATGGCCCAAGCAAGATGCGTGGGAGTTTTGGGAGCACGTCCGTGATCACGTCGTGCACATCCACATCAAAGACGCCCGCTGGAATCCGGCCAAGAATGACGCGGACTACCACTGGCCCGGCGAAGGCGACGGCCGCGTGCGCGACATTCTGCGGGACGCCCTGGCGCGCGGTTACGACGCCGGCATCAGCATCGAGCCGCACATGGTCGTGGTCTTCCACGACGCCCAATCGCAGGCCGGCAGCGAGGCGGCCATGCGGCAGAACTTTGTGGAATACGGGCGTCGGTTGGAGAAGCTGCTGGCGGAAATCCAGGCCGAGCTGAAGTGATAACATGGAACCGGAGGCCGACCTGCTGCGCGAAGAACCGCCCGCTTCCGGCGGCGGCCAATCCGACCCGCTCACGGATTACCTGCGCAAGCTGGAGCGCGCCCTGGAACGCGGCGACGCCACCGAGCACACCCACCGCCCCGCCCTCCAGGAACTGCTCGAGGCCCTGGATGCGACCGTCGTGGCGACCAACGAGCCGCGGCGCTCGGCCTGCGGCGCGCCGGATTACGTCATCTCCCGCCGGCGCGACCGGCTTTCGCTGGGCTACGTCGAGGCCAAGGACATCGGCGCCAACCTGGATGAGGCGGATCGCAGCCCCCAACTCCAGCGCTACCTGGCCTCGCTGCCCAACCTGCTGCTGACCGACTACGTCGAGTTCCGCTGGTTCGTCGAGGGCCAGCGGCGGGAAACCTTCCGCCTGGCCACACTCGGCCCCGGCGGCCGGCTTATCCCGGTTGCGCCGGAGGAACGTGAGCGCGCCCGGCATCTTCTGCGCGGTTTTCTCGCGCAAAAACCGGTAGAAATCGCCTCCGCCGAGGAACTCGCCCGCCGGTTGGCCAACCTCACCCACATGATTCGCGACGTCCTCGTGGGCGCGTTCCAGACCGGCGCGGCGTCGCAACAATTGCGCGACTGGCGTCACGCCTTCGCTACCACGCTCCTGCCCGAGCTGGCCCCGCAGGCGGACGCCAAGAAGGAAGCCGCGGCCATTCACGAGTTTGCCGATATGTTCGCGCAAACGCTCGCCTACGGCCTGTTCAGCGCCCGCGCCTCCTGCGGGACGGCCCGGTTCACGCGCGACACCGCCCGCAAACTCATCCCGCGGACCAACCCGTTCCTGCGCGCGTTCTTCGAGCAGATCACCGGCGCGGCGCTGGACGAGGAGCCGTTCGCCGGGTTCGTCGAGGACCTGATCCAGATCCTCGATCACGCGGACATGGGGCGGATTCTGGAAGACTTCGGCAAACGCGCCCCCGGCCGCGACCCGGTGGTTCATTTCTACGAGACCTTCCTGCAGGCCTACGATCCGAGGCTGCGCGAGTTGCGCGGCGTTTATTACACGCCCGAGCCGGTGGTGAACTACATCGTCCGGAGCGTTGATCATCTGCTCAAGGACCGGTTTGGTCTCGAGGCCGGGTTGGCCGACCGCTCGAAGCTCATCGTCAAACGCCAGGAAGGCGGCCGCGAGGTCGCCGAGGAGACGCATCGCGTGCTCATTCTCGATCCGGCCGCCGGTACGGCCACGTTCCTCTACACCGTGCTGGATTTCATCCGGGCGCAGTTCAAGCGCCGCCAGAACGCTGGCCAGTGGAGCAGCTACGTGCACGAGCATCTGCTGCCGCGCCTGTTCGGGTTCGAGCTGCTCATGGCCCCGTATGCCGTGGCGCATTTCAAACTCGGCCTGGCGCTGGCCGCGATGGACGAAGAGCCGCTGTTCCGCCCGCTATGGAGCTACGAGCCGCGCCCGGGCGAGCGCCTGAACATCTTCCTCACCAACACGCTGGAGGACGTCGAGCGCCACGTCGAGATGCTCGGCCCGCTGCGCGCCCTGAGTGACGAGGCCGATGCCGCCGCC
>Ga0073932_1002455_pt1 | contig 28563 bp, 22 predicted proteins | sample DewCreD2012metaG_FD_76967 | JGI IMG/M metagenome (GOLD analysis project Ga0073932, IMG submission 76967) | Hot spring sediment bacterial and archeal communities from British Columbia, Canada, to study Microbial Dark Matter (Phase II) - Dewar... ...
CCATGGCAGTTGCACGCATGTCTGGAACTACGCCCAGGCCATCCCGCACCTGTTCCCGGCACTGGAGCGCACCCTGCGCGAGACGGAGTTCGGGCCGTCCCAGGACGCGCGCGGCCACCAACAATTTCGCAGCGCCCTGCCCATCCGGCCCGTGGCGCATGATTTCCACGCCGCGGCCGACGGCCAACTGGGCGGCATCATGAAGGTTTACCGGGACTGGCGCATCAGCGGCGACACCGCCTGGCTGCAAAGGCTGTGGCCGCGCGTCAAAGCCAGCCTGGACTACTGCATCGAGCAATGGGACCCCGGCCACAAGGGCTGGCTGGAGGAACCGCATCACAACACCTACGACATCGAATTCTGGGGGCCGGACGGCATGTGCACGAGCTTTTACCTGGGCGCGCTCCAGGCTGCCGTGCTGATGGGCCGGGCGCTGGGCGACGAAGTGCCGCTCTACGCCGAGTTGTTGCGCAAGGGCCGTCGCCTCATGGAAACCGAGCTGTTCGACGGCGAGTATTTCATTCAGAAGGTCCAGTGGAAAAACCTGCGCGCCAAGAGTCCGCTGGAAGCCCAGGGCGGTTATTCACCCGAGGCGCGCGAGTTGTTGGAGAAGGAAGGTCCCAAATACCAGTACGGCCGCGGCTGCCTGTCCGACGGCGTGCTCGGGGCGTGGCTGGCGCTGGTGTGCGGTGTGGGCGAAGTGCTGGCCCCGGCGATGGTCGCCAGCCACTTGCGCGCCGTCCACAAGTACAACCTCAAACACGACCTGACCGCGCACGCCAACCCGCAGCGGCCCAGCTACGCCTGCGGAGCCGAAGGCGGCCTGCTGCTTTGCACCTGGCCCAAGGGTAGCGAGCTGTCCCTGCCGTTCGTGTACTCGAACGAGGTCTGGACCGGCGTCGAATACCAGGTCGCCTCGCACCTGATGCTCGCCGGCCTGCCGGAGGCGGGGCTGGAAATCGTGCGCGTGGCGCGCGCCCGCTACGACGGCCGGGTGCGCAACCCGTTCAACGAATACGAGTGCGGCCACTGGTACGCCCGGGCGATGTCCAGCTACGCCCTGCTGCAGGGCCTGAGCGGCGCGCGCTACGATGCCGTCGAGAAGGTGCTCTACCTCAACCCCGCGCTGCGGGGCGACTTCCGCTGCTTCATCGCGACGGCCACCGGCTATGGCACCGTGGGGGTTAAACGCGGCCGGCCGTTTCTCGAGGTCAAGGCCGGCCGCATCGAGGTGCGGCAAATCCGGTTCAAGGCCTGACGCCAGCAGCGCGTGGACGCGACGCTCTGGCGGCTTGCGTGGCCGGGCGGGCGCGCCGGTCGGGAAGGCTTCACCGCGCTTCGGGCATCCTGCCCGAAGACTGGCTTTTCCGCCCCTGCAGCAGGTGGTTCTCTCGGCAAGATGCCGACAGCACGTTGGGGCGCATCACACGGCGGTGCGGGCGGTCGTGGTGGCGACGTCGGGGTCGGTCGGGACGCGCGGGTTGACGAAGCGCACTTCGACCACCACGCCCAATCGGCCCAGAAACTCTGCTTCAATCTCGCGTCTGAGGCTTTCGATCACCCACACCGTATCGGCAAACAGGTCGTCGGACAACTCGATGGCCACGGCCAGTTGCCTGTCGGAGACGGTGACGGTAAACGGCCGGCCGGCGGCGCGGCTGTGCGACAGGACCGCTTCCACCTGACGTGCATATACAGGAGTGTCCTTGACCCACCAACGGCCGTCCAGCCGGCGGCCGGGCATCAACCGCAGGCCGGTGCGGCCGCAGGCACAACGGCCAGCCACCGTCTCGGCCGCCACCCGCGTGTGGTAGCGGAGCAACGGCAACGCCTCGCGACAGAGCGTCGTCAAGACCAGCTCGCCCTCGTGTACCTCGGCCAGGAAATGGTCTTCCTGGATGTGAAACGAGCCGGCTTCGCACTCGACGCACAGGCCCGGGTCGAGGATTTCGCTGACGCCGAAGTTGCACTGGACGCGGGCGAAGAGGCCGGCGGCGATCTGCTCGCGCGTGGGGGTGTCCACCGGGCGGGACAGCAGCACGGTGCGCAGGTTGAGCGACTGCGGGTCCAGGCGGCGTTGTTCGATGCGTTGGGCCAGGTCCAGGGCGATGGCGGGCGTGGTGACCAGCACGGTGGGGCGGTAGTTCTGCAACATGGCCACCTGATAGTCCACGTGGGTGGGGTCTTCGGCGATGACCGAGGCTTCCACGGTTTGCGCGCCAAACAGGTAGCCGGCGGAGCCGTAGGCGCCGCCGCCGAAACAGACCTGGAGGACGTCGTTGGCGGTCACGCCGCTGGCGACCAGTTGGCGGGCCACCAACCGGCCCCACTGAGTCAGATCGTTGCGGGTGTGGCCGATGACCAACGGGCGGCCCTCCGGTCCGACGCTGGTGTGCAGGCGGATGATCTCGCGCATCGGACAGGCAAAAAGGCCGTAGGGGAAGCTGTCGGCCATTTCCTCCGGGGTGGTGAAGGGCAGGCGGGCCAGGTCGGCCAGGGACTGGACCTGGCAGCCGGCGAGTTTTTCGCGGTAACGCCGCACGTGGCGTTTGAGGCGGGCCAGCAGGGCTTGCAATCGCTCCAACTGCAACTGCTCCAGCTCGGCGCGGGACATCAGTTCGTATCGAGGCTCGAAGACGTTCATGCGGATTGCTCCTCGGCGGTGCTGCCCAGGTAGGCGCGTTGGACCTGGGCGTTGTGACGCAACTGGTCGGCTTCTCCTTCCGGGATGATCTCCCCGGTTTCCATCACGTAGGCGCGGTCGGCGATCTGCAGGGGGGCCGCCACGTTTTGCTCGACCAGCAGCACGGTCAGTCCCAGGTCGCGCAGCCGCTGGATTTCGGCGAAGACTTCTCGCACCAGCATGGGCGCCAGGCCCAGTGACGGCTCATCCAGCAGCAAGAGCCTGGGGCGGGCCATGAGCGCGCGGCCCAGGGCCAGCATCTGTTGCTCGCCGCCCGAGAGCGTGCCGCCCAATTGCTGCTGGCGCTCGCGCAGGCGCGGGAAACGTTCCAGCACGATGTCCAACTGCAGCAGCCGGTCCGGGTTGTGGTAACCGCCAATCAGCAGGTTCTCGCGCACGGTCAGGTCGGGGAAAATCATCTTGCCCTCGGGCACAAGGACCACCCCGTTGCTGACGCTGCGCCAGGGGGGCTGGCCGCGCGTGGGGCGGCCGTCCACGAGCACCTCGCCCTGGCGTGGCGGCAGCAGGCCTACCAGGGATTTGAGCAACGAGGTCTTGCCGGCGCCGTTGGCGCCGAGCAGCCCCACGATCTCGCCCCGGCAGACGTGCAAACTGACCCCGTGCACGACTTCCAGACTGCCGTAACCGGCCCGGAGATTTCTGACCTGCAGCAGCATGTTACGTAGGGTCGCGCTGGCCGCTTCTGCCGACGCGGCGCCGATGCGGCCTGTCAAGCCAGCGTGCGGCCGGGCCTTTCGCCGAGCCGGCGTTTTGGGCTAGTGGGGTTCGGTCCATTTGACACCCAGCTCGCCGCCGGCGGCGGCGCGCGGCAGTTCCCCGCCCAGATACACCCGGATGACCTGCGGGTCGGCCTGGATTTGTCCGGGGGGGCCTTCGGCGAGCACGGTACCATTGTGCAACACCAACACCTCGTCGGCCAGGTCCATCACCAGCGCCATGTCGTGTTCGACCAGCAAGACGGTGATGCCGCGGGCGCGGATGTCGCGGATGATGCGGCCCAGGTCGGCCTTTTCCCGGGTGTTCAGGCCGCTGGCCGGCTCGTCCAGCAGCAGCAACTGGGGTTCGGTGGCCAGCGCCCGGGCCAGCTCGACCAGTCGCCGTTGGCCAAAGGCCAGCGCGCCGGCGGGCGTGTCGGCCAGCGGGGCCAACCCGAGCCGGTCCAGGAATTCCCAAGCCGCGGCCCGGATGTGGCGTTCCTCCCGCGGCTGGCCCGGCCAGCGCAGACTGCAGCGGAAAAAGCCGCAGCGACTGCGCGCGTGCCTGCCGACCATCACGTTTTCCAGCGCGGTCATCCGGGCAAACAGGCTGGGATTCTGAAAGGTGCGTGCCACGCCGAGCCGGGCGATTTGAAACGGCTTCAGCCCGGTGATGGGCCGGCCGTTGAAGCGGACGCGGCCAGACTCGGCCGGCAACAAGCCGGAAACCAGGTTGAACAGGGTCGTCTTGCCCGCGCCGTTCGGACCGATCAGTCCTTTGATTTGCCCGCGTTGGACCTGGAAGCTGACCCCGTCCACGGCAACCAGCCCGCCGAAGCAGCGTCGGAGATGCTCCACTTGCAGCAGCGGGGTCATTGCGCTCCGGGGTTTGAAGCGGCCGGTGAGACGCTCGGCGGCGCGCCGGCGGCCGCAGTCGCCACGCGCCGGGATGACGGCCCGAAGAGGCGGCGCAACCACTGGCCCAACGGTTGCAAGGGGCCTTCGGGTGCCAGGGAGATAATCAGGATCAAAGCCGCGCCAAAGACGGCGTTGTCGTAAGTGCCGAACAGGCCGCGCAGCGACAGGAAATTGAGCGCGATGCTCACGGCCGCCGCGCCCCACAGGCTGGCCATGCCGCCCGCCGCCGCCAGGGCCAGATACCGCACGGACTTGAGCACACCCGCCTCGGACGGGCCAATGCCGCCCGTGTAATGGGTGAAGAACACACCGGCGGTGGCCGCCAGCAGCGCGCTCAGCACAAAGGCCCGCAGCTTGTCGGAAGCGGTGTCCACCCCCAGGGCGTTGGCAGCCGTCTCCCGGTCGTGGATGGCCAGCAGCGCCCGGCCCGCGCGAGAGCGCACCAGGTTGCGCAACAACGCCAGCACGGCGAGCATCAGGCCAAAGGCCACGTAGTAATTCTCCACCCGCAGCGCCCGTTTGCCGGACACGGTCAGCCCGGGGGCCAGGTGCCAGTCCGGCACGCCTTGGATGCCGTCGGCCGCCCCCAGGAGCGCGGTGCCGAGGACGATCTTGTTGACGATCAAGCCGAAGCCGAGCGTGGCCATGGCCAGGTAGTGCCCGCGGAGTCGCAAGGCCGGATAGCCGATTAAATGGGCCACCGCCAAGGTCAGCAGCATGGCCAAGATGAATGCGGCCCAGGGACTGCAGCTCAGCGTGCTGCCGCCGTAAAGGTTTTCGCGGGCCACCAGCACGTGCGCCTGTTTCAGGATGCCTGTCCAGCTAGCGGTTTGGATGGCGGAGAAATCGTGTGTCGTCAGAAATGCCGTTGTATAGCCGCCGATGGCAAAAAAGGCGGCGTGTCCAAGAGACACCTGCCCCGCGTAGCCCATGAGCAGACACAGGCCGAGCACCACAACGGCATAGTAAATGGCCATCGTGAGCTGCGTGAGGCAATACTCGATGCCGAGGGTTCGCAGGCTCAGTTGGGCGAGGGCGGCGGCCAACGCCAAGATGGCGAACGGGAGGATGGGGCGAAGCCGGCTCACGGTCGAGTGGTTGGGCAAAGCGGGTTCTTCAGCCCGGAGACTGGTGCGGTCCGAGAGCCGCCCCCCGCGCTGGCGGATAGCCCGAGGCCGACGGACGTCAAGCCAGGCCGACCTCGGACTTGGGCAAGGTCCGGGGACGGCGCCGCGGCGGTAACAGGTCGGGTTGCGGGATGCAAGATCACGGACTTCGGCTGTTTATCGGCTTTGGTCATCTGTTGGGCTGTTCCGGCTCAATGTTCGCGCACCGCCTCCCCACCAGGGCGACCCAGCAAGCCGTGCGGGCGGAGGAACAGCGCCAACAACAACACGGCAAACGCGGCCACATCGTTGTAGGCCGCTGGGAGCAGGCTGACGGCAAACGCTTCCAACACCCCGACCAGCAGCCCGCCGAGCACCGCGGCCATGGGATTGCCCAGCCCCCCGAGGATGGCCGCCGCAAAGCCCTTGATGGCCAGAGGCGCGCCCATCTCGTAGTGCGTCAGCGTGATGGGCGAGATCACACACCCGGCCAGACCGCCCAGAGCGGCGCTCAAGGCAAAGGCCAGGGTGCGCATGTTGGGGATGTTGATACCGGCCAACATGGCGGCCTCCGGGTTGGCGGCGCAGGCGCGCATGGCCCGGCCTTTCAGGGTGTGCCGCAGGAAAACATGGAGCAACAGGACCACCGCCGCTACTGACCCCAGCACCCAGAGCACTTGCGGCGAAATCGCCGCGCCAAGCAACTTGATGGAGGAAACCTCACTGCCGCTGAAATAGGGGAGGGAGCGGACTTTTTCGTCCCAAACGTGGAGGGCGACTTCCTGAATCACGATCGAAAGGCCGATGGTGATGATAATCATGTGCAACACGGAGTGATGCCGCAGCCTGCGGAAAAAGCTCAACTCCAGCAGGCAGCCAACCGCGCAGACGGCGCCCACCGCGCCGGCAACCGCCAGACTGAGCGGCAACCCCAACTGGACCAGGCTCACGGCGATCATGCCGCCCAACATCACGAACTCGCCCTGGGCAAAGTTCAGCACGCCCGTGGCGCTGTAAATGAGGTTAAACCCGATGGCGACCACGGCATAGATGCTGCCCTTGGTGATGCCCGAGAGCAGGTATTGGAGAGCCAGGCTGCCGCTGTCCATCGTTGTCCCAGTGTGTGAAAAAGCCCCGGCGAGTCAATCCGCCGGGGCTGGAAGGCCACGCGGGTATCCCCCTGACCACGGCGGCTACTTCTTGTAAAGCACAAACCGGCCACCCTTGACCGTCAGCATCTCAAAAGCGTCCAGGTCCAGCCCGGTGTGGTCGGTGGGGGAGAAGTTGAAGATACCGGCCGTTCCGACGAAGCCTTTCAGGTTCTCGATAGCGTCCCGCACGGCGGCGCGGTCTGGCTTTTCGGCTCGCCGCAGGGCCTCGATGACGATCATGAACGCATCGTACGCATGGCCGCCGAAGGTGCTCACGTCTTCTTTGTACAGCGTCTCGTAATCCTTCTTGTAGGTCGCCAGCAGTTGTTTCTGCGGATGCGTGTCCGGCAGCTCATCCACCACCAACAGCCGCCCGGCGGGGAACAGCGTGCCTTCGGCCGCCGCGCCGGCTTGCTGCACGTATTTCAAATTGCCGAAGCCGTGGCTTTGGAACAGCGGCACGTTCAGGCCGATCTGCCTCATGTTTTTCGCCACAATGGACTGCGCCGGCACAATGGACCAGTTGACAACGGCCTGCACGCCCGGCGTGCCCTTGACCTTCGTCAGGATGTCGGTCAGGTCGGTGGCCGCCTTGTCATAAACCTCGTTGGCCACGATCTCGATGCCCTCGGTCTTGGCCAGGTCTTCGAGCTGTTTCTTGCCCGCCGCGCCAAAACCGTCGTTGCCCGTCAGGACCGCGATCTTGGTGATGCCCTGCGCCTTCATGGTGCGGTAAATCCAGGTCACGGCCTGGCTGTCCTTCTGAGGCGTCTTGAAGACATACTTCGCCACGGGGTTGACGATGCTCTCGGCGGCCGCGCACGAGACCAGGATCATCTGGTTCTCCTCGCAAAGGGCTTTGATCTGCATGGTCTCGCCGCTGGTGGATGGGCCGATGATGGCCAGGACCTTGTCCTCTTCGATCAACTGCTTGGCGAACGAGACGGCCTTCTCCGGGCTGCCGCCGCTGTCTTTGATGATGACCTGAATTCTCCGCCCGTTGACGCCGCCCCGGGCGTTGATCTGGTCGGCCAGCATGCGGACGGTCTTCTCTTCCGGGGCGCCGAGGAACGAAGCCGGACCGGTGACCGAAAAAATGGCTCCGATCTTGACGGTCTCTGCCGGCGCCGCCATGGAGGCCTGCGGCAGGGCCGTCAACAGTGCGGAAACGCTACCGACCAGAAGCATTCGGCTGATCTTCATAAACGGTCTCCTTTCCAGTATCCAAGAGGCGATTGGCCACCCCCGCGACCGCGGGCGCCAGGGAGGAACAGGGTGGCGCCCGCGGCCCGGTGTTCGTTTGGGGTTTTTAGAATGTGAACATGATTTCGGGACGGATAAATGCCATGCGGTCACGCTGGGCGTAGAAGTCGCCTTCCCACACAAACTCCGCCCACAGGTGGGCCTGCCAGTGCTTGTTGAATTGGTACTTCAGCACGGTTTGGAGGTAGTGGCCACGAAAATCGCCATCGTTGCTGAACCGCGGGGCGACAGCCCGGGTGGGCACTTCTTCCGGGGCAAACATGGCGTTGTAAACCGCGCTGAATGACATGCCCTTCATTGGGTTGACGGTCCAGCTCGGGCCGAAGCGCAGGAGATTGTTCATTTGAGCGATCTTGCCGCTCGTCTCCGGCGCATACGAATAAATGTAAAGCTCACTCCAACGCGGCCAGCGGCCCCACAGCAGGTCAAACATCTCGTCCTTGCCGCTGGTGCTGGGATCGTCGCCCGAGAGAAATTCTCCCACCAGACTGACTTGGTTGTTGAGCTTGTCTTTGAACAGGTAGGTAAGCTTGGCTTTGCCGCCAAAAGCGTCAATGTCACGTTCCGCAAATCGGCGCGCGCCGCCGGTGCCATCGTTGACGGAGTCTTCTTTTTGGCCAAACTGGTAAGCCCCCTCGACCGAGTATTGCCAGTGCTCCGCCGGAGTGCCGGTGATTTTGCCGCCCAAGGTGTAGATGTCGGCGTTGTCACCCGGCGTCCATGGCGCGCCGCGCCGGCGGAAGGTCACCCGGTCGTCATGCTTGTAGATGAAGTAACCGTCCAGCGTCGTCTTCTCAATGGACTTGTTGGAAACGTAAACCACCAGTCCCGACTCTCTCTGCTCGGTTAGCGGGTGATCGGTGCCAGGAAACCGCGGTGGATCGGAGTAGTGTTGATCGCCGATTGTAGGCAGCCAATCGTCCGGCAGCGGGCTTTGGTAGATGTAAATCAAATCAAACTTGGTCTTGATCTCCTTCGCCTCGTACGTGAGCCGGGCACTGTCCAGGAAAAACGCCCATGAGCCGTCCCCCGGCGTGCCGTCGGCCAGCAACCACCAATCGTAAAAATCCCCGATCAAGATGTCTTGTCGGCCCACGATCAGGGTCAGCGGCTGGCCACCAATGTTGCTCCATTTGACGTTGAGGTTGTCGAAGATGCCATAGCGCCAGTCCATGCCGCTGGCACCACGTCCGGTGATGCTGCTGGCCGAGCCGCGCTGGCCGAAACTGGCTGGTTTGGTGAATTCCCGAGGCTCGGCGGACAGACGGACATTCAGCGAGAGGTCCGCCACAGGTGTCAACGTGCCCCACACCCGCGCGCGAAACCGCACCACGTTCTGCTCGAACAGCGGGTCGGCATTACTCAAACTCACCGCATTGGGCAGGTATTCGTCACGCACGCGAATGTCAGCCCCCCAGCTCAGCCAGTCAGCCGGTTTCTTCACGGAATCAGCCCATTTATCAAACGCACTGGGCGGAGGCGCGCTGGCCGAGCCTGCGGTTTGAGCCGGGAGGATGATTGACGTCGCAAACAACGCCACCAAACAACTCAACACTTTCAAGTTCATGCGGTCCATTGATGTTTCAGGTTCTAACTTCCCACCTGCCACGGATAGCCGGCCCGGCCAAGCTCGGTCACATGCCCCGTGCAGCGACCAAACAGGCAACCCGTTCACAGGCAGACGAATCCTACGGAGCGACGATTGCCAGTCCAGCGTAGAAAGCCGCCGGTTTGCAAAATTCAGAGTGTCAAATGCTGTGAATACAACCTATTCATATTGGTAAACATGGGTTGCCCGGTCATATCGAGGCAGCTCCGTGTCCGCCCGCAGGTCCGATTGCGACCGGCGCAACCCTGGCGCGTGGCCGCAGGCGGCCTATTCGGCGCACCATCATCCAGCCAGCGGCGGGTGCCTCTAGTCGGGCGTCCAGACCAGCTCCGAGTGATTCGTGAGAGCGCGGTTGGCGGTGAAATCCCAGTAAGCCGTGGCTGCAAAACGCGCGGCGTGACTGTCCAAGAAGGTGAACTGTGCACCCCGGCTGTGCAGGTTGGTGTGCACATAGCCCCAATAACCCACCGCCGGCAGGTTCTTCGAGTCAAACAGCCACACCACACGCGCCGGCTGGGCTACAGACGACAACCGCCGTGGTTTGTTGGCGGCCCCGGTGCCGTTCACGTGCTCATTGAGGCAATAGTGAAACAGGTTGTTACCGTTACTGCGGCGCGGGTTGGACGGACAGATCCACACCGAGCGGCCGGGATCGGCGTTTGGATCCTTGCGCCAGGGCTGCTCGTGATAGCGTGGCAGGCCCAACACCGCCGGCAATTGGATGTACCAGCCCACGTTGGTGGATGTCTCAGACGGATTGGGTGTGCCGTCAGGCGGCAGGTAGTCGTCGTTTTCAGCGGCGTACAACTGCGTGGCCATACCCCACTGGCGCAGATTGCCCAAACAAAAGCTCGCCTTGGCCTTCTCCTTGGCCTTGCCCAGCGCCGGCAACAACAATGCCGCCAAAATGCTCAGGATCGCAATGACCACCAGCAATTCGATCAGTGTAAAGGCCCGGCGGCGGTCACCGTGCCTCCGCACAAAGGCTGCGGTTGACCGGCGGCAGTCAAGGGCGGGCCGGCAGCGCATTGCAACCATGTGGATGGATTCTGTTCGCGCGCCCGGCCCGAGCAAGGAATTTTGACGTGGCGAGCGGCGTTTGCGAAACGCCCGACAGCTTCGCCGGACGTCGAGCTGGTTTCCGGCGTCCCCGGCACACGTCTGCGAAGCCGTAACTCAAGAATAGGTGTACACAAGCTGAGGCGGGCGGAAGGCCAGTGCACTCCAATTGGGTGTTCCCCAAAGCCCCCCTAAAATCTGAGAGCAAAGCAAGCCACCAGCCTCCCGGTCTACCTCCCTTGTTCCCGTTTCTTGGAGGCTGTCTGCTGCCTCTGGACTACCTACCCCGTCAAGGCCCCGTCCACCGCCGCGCGGCCTCGATCGCCCTCAATTGCCGGTCCACCTCCCGCTCCACGGCAGAGGCACTCATCCCCGCCCGCTCCGCTCACGGCCGCGCCTTGGTCTGGCACTGACCTCGGCACAGACCGGTCGAGCACCAGCCTTTGCAACGGCGTGCAGACGGGCAAGGAAGCAGCGCCGGCACATCGGGAGGAGGACTTCCTGACGGATGCTTGGGCTCATTTGGGAGTTCATGGCTCGGTTACACCCATCGTTGGGTCAACCGGGGCTGTCCGACAGCCCCGTTCCCTCGCTTGGGTAACAATCTTCGTGAGTCAAATCGTCCGGGATACCCCGGCTGGCTCCGGCATTGCCAATGGCGGTAGCCGCGGCCTAGGATGGCCCGGCTGATGCGCCCCGCCCCGGGCGGTCTCATGGCTGAATACAGAGTCAAGTTTGAGGTCTTTGAAGGCCCGCTGGATTTGCTCCTCTACCTCATCAAGAAGGAGGAGGTGGACATTTACGAGGTCAACCTAACCCGGCTGGCCACTCAGTTCATCGAGTACATCGAACTGATGCGCGAGTTCGACCTGGAAGTAGCGGGCGAGTTCGTGGTCATGGCGGCTACGCTCATGCACATCAAGAGTCGCGAGCTGCTGCCGGTCGAGCAGCGGCAGAGCGTCGAGGGCGAGGAGGAAGGGCCTGACCCGCGCTGGGAGTTGATCCAGCAACTGGTGGCCTACAAGAAGTTCAAGGACGCCGCCGCCCGGCTGCAGGAACTGGAGGAGCGCCAGGAAGCGGTTTTTCCCCGCCGCGCTGCGTTGCCCGACCTGGCCGATGAGCCGGTCCGCCGCCGACCGGACGTCTCGCTGTTTGACCTGCTGAACGCGGTCAACCAGGTGCTCCAGCGCTTTGCCCGGCCGCCTGACACGCGCGACTTGTTCGAGGACAAGTGGACAGTCAGCCAGAAGATCGAGTTCATCTTGCAGACCGTGCCGGAGGGGGCATCGGCCCGTTTTGCCGATCTGTTTGGCAGCGTGACCAGCCGCATGGAGGTGGTGGCCACGTTTTTGGCCCTGCTGGAACTGATCCGGCTGGGCCAAATCCGCGCCGTGCAGACCGAGGAATTTGGCGACATTCTGCTGGTGCGTCTGCCGGCTGCGCCTCCGACGTCGCCGGCCGAGGCGGCAACGGATGCCCCGGCGTCGGCGGCAGCCGGCGTGGCAGGCCAGGCGGACGAAGCACGCGGGGGTTAGCGTATGGAACTGAAATTCATTGTGGAGGCATTGCTGTTTGTGGCGCAAAAGCCGCTGAGCGCCCGGGATATCCGCGACGCCCTGGCGGCGGCCGCCACGGGCGAGCAGGCCACCGAGGCGACGCGCGCCTGGCGCAGGGTGCGGATGGAAGAGATCGAGGAGGCGCTGGCACTGTTGGCCCGTGAACATGAAGCGGCGGCCCGCAGCTACCGGCTGGTCTGCGTGGCCGGCGCCTGGCAGTTTGTCACGCAACCCGACTACGCCCCCTGGGTGCGCGCGCTGGTCGGTCTGAAGGCGCGCCAGCCGCGGCTCTCGCAGCCGGCCCTCGAGACGCTGGCCATCGTGGCCTACCGCCAGCCCATCACACGAGCCGAGATTGAACAAATCCGGGGCGTCAACGTGGACGGCGTGATGCAAACGCTGTTGGAGCGAGGCCTGATTGAGAGCGTGGGACGGGCCGAGGCTGCGGGCCGGCCGCAGACCTACGGCACCACCTCCCTGTTCCTCGAATACTTCGGCCTGCGGAGTCTCGACGACCTCCCGGCGGCCGACGAATTGCGACGGTTGACAATCCAGAAACCGCCCGGGCCGGTCACGGCCGACCCCGGTCTTGCCACGGCGCCGCCGGAGCAGCTCCAAGCCCGGCCGCCAACCGCTGAGACCGGCCCGGCCAGCGGCGAGGCCTCCGCACAGGCCGCTACGGAGGCCGCGTCCCCAGCTACAGCCGACGCGGCGGCATCTCCATCCCCACCCGCCGTCAACCATGCCGGCGAACCTGACCCCGGAGTACGAGCGGGCTGAGCGACGGTATCGCGAGGCACTCGACGACGCCGAGCGGATGGCCGCGTTGCAGGAGATGTTGGCGGTCATCCCCAAGCACAAGGGTACGGAGAAACTCCAGGCCGAGCTGAAACGCCGCCTCAGCCAGTTGCGCAGGGCGGAGCAAAAGGCCGGCCCGGGCAAGGGACCGGACCCGTTTCATCTGCCCAAGCACGGGGCCGGCCAGGTGGTGTTGGCCGGCCCGCCCAACACCGGCAAGAGCAGTCTGCTGGCGGCCACCACCCACGCGCCGGTCCGCGTGGCCGACTTCCCGTTCACCACGGTCGTGCCCCAACCGGGCATGTGGCTGCGCGAGGACGTGCAGTTGGAACTGGTGGACACCCCGCCGCTGACGGCCGACCACGTCCCGGCCGGTTTGATGGGCACCCTGCGCAACGCGGACGTCGTGGGCCTGGTGGTGGAAGCGGGAGATGCCGGCCTGGAGCAGGCGGAGACGGTGTTGGAACTATTTCGGGAGCGCGGCCTGATGTTGCGGAGTGTGCCCCGTAGCGCGCTGGCCGCTTTGCCCACCGGCACCCGGCCCGGTTTGTTGGTGGTCAACAAGACCGACCTGACCGGCGGCCAGGCGTTGGACGTGCTGCGCGACCTCTATGCCGGCCAACTGGACGTGCTGGGCGTCAGCGCTCGCACCGGCGAGGGACTGGACGCCTTGTTCCGGCGGCTGTGGGAGTTGCTGGCGGTGGTCCGGGTCTATTCAAAAGAACCGGGTAAGGCCCCGGACATGAACCGCCCCTTCACCCTGCCCGAAGGCGCCACGGTGGCCGACCTGGCCCGGCACATCCACCGCGACTTGCCAGACACCATGCGTTTTGCGCGGCTGTGGGGTCACAGCCGTTTCCCCGGTCAGGCCGTGCCCAAGACCGAGGTCCTGCGCGACCGCGACATCGTCGAAATTCACGGCTAGCCGCGCGGATGCGGTCGCCACGACCAATCGCCCCTCCTAGCGGTAAGCGACTCGGGAAACGGGAGCTGATGGATAGGGCTGAACATTCCCACGGGGGGGGTAACCCCCGGGCGTGCATCCAACCGCTCGTGCCGCTCGACACGCCGGTCCTCTGGGGCCGGAGGGACGGTTTCGACGGCGTCCGCGTGGGGGCGGGGTGGAGACCGACCCTCCAAACTGTATTTTGGAGGGATGCCTGCCGGGTGCGTCGGCCCAACGCCCTGCGCCGGGCGGGGACGTTCCGGCGCTTTCAGCCACAGCCTGTTTCTGGCATGGCGTAGTCGGCACAACAAACCCCACCATCAAACCACCAACTGACTTCTTCAGCACCGCAAAGGCCCACCATCCTCGCGATGCCTTCCGATGCCCTCGGGCGGCCAACCCAGCCTCCAAGCCCCTTCGTGAATTGGCCGCGACTCCGACCATTGCGTTCAAATTCTCATGCGACTTTTTGAACAACCTGGTAAGAACCCGGAAGAGCCAAATTGCGCGATCACAAGAATTCCTTGGGCACGCAATCTCGAACAGTACCCAAGTCACAGAGGGAAGGTCGCGCGGTTCTCACACCCGCAACTGCCAGTAGCGTTTGTCCACGGTGCGGACGTCGTCCGCACGACTCAACCGCATCAGGAACCGCAACAGCAAGGGGAGTTCCTCATCACGCGGGTCACCTCGATACTTGCTGACCGGCACGACATTGTCCTCGTACGGACTCCATGAATCGGGCGTGTCATCCACCACGATGATGGCTCGCGTGTCGTAGCCATCGTTCACCAACTGGCCCAAATCCTTGTGCCAGTAGCGTTCCTGAGTTTGCGGCTTGTAAATCTGGGCGCAATGCTGACGGGTACGGATGAACACCAATTTTTCGGAAGCCTCCCTCAGCAGGTGACTTACGGCATCTTTTGTGTATTCGGGTGTGGCCGATGTCCAAATGCCCACTTGGAAGGCATCCAAACAGCCGGCAAGAAACGACTCCACTCCCGGTCGCTTTACGACGTCTGCCAGTCCGATGCGGAAGTCGGGAGGCCGTTCCAGTCGGAACATCGTCGCATACATCAGCGTCTCGTCCAAATCGAGCACCAACAGTGGTCGGTCCTTTCGGCTAGTGAGCTTCATTGTTGGAACAAACTGCGGTGCGGTCCATCACGCCGAAGAACAGGTCGCTGAGAAGTCCACGGTATCAACGCAGCGTAGCTGCCTTCCGCAAAGCAGCTCGGGTTACGCGTCGCCTGCATGAGAGAACCCCTGCGGATGCCACACCGCGCAGTGTGGAACAAAAAGAGCGTCAACACAATCACGCCCAGTAGCGCGTCTTGGACGTTCTCCGCACACCTCGGCAATTCTCGCATCAGGGGTCAGAACAGGCATCAGTCAACAGTAACGTCGTATTGAGGGCGGTGTTTGGGTTGCGGGAACGACGCAGGCATGGTGCGGTAGTTGAGAGTGGAATGTGCCGGTGCGATTGGTCACGTGATGAACCGGGGGCAACCGCCGCAAGGAGATTTTCCGCAATGACGAGGATCGCCAGCGGTTTCTGACGACGCTGGGCGAGGGGCGCGCCAAGACCGGTTGGCAGGTTCACGCCCTGCCTGACGCCGAATCATTTTGCTCTGGTGGTGGAGACCCCGCAGCCGAATCGGGTGGCGGCGATGAAGGGGTTTCCGGCCACCTCCACGGCGCGGTTCAACCGCCTGCCTGGGGGTGGCCGCATGCAGACAGGTCAGGCAGGCCGATGAATCGGACTTCATCGTCCCCATCGTGGTTGACCGGGTCACCCGCGCCACCAACCAACCGTCCTGCTGACCCGATTCTCGTTGTTTGTCTGGTTCAGTCACTCGTCTGGTTTCGGCCGCGATGGCCCGGCCCAGCCGGACGCCGCGCACCCTGCCCGCCGCCGCCGCAATCGCGAAGCGTCTTGGAGTGCGGCAGTCCTCTGCCGCTTTCGAGTCCGGCCAGTCCCCTGTTCCTCTCGGATTGGCAAGATGGCATGGGGAAGCGGTTGGCCCGGCCGTTCGTAAGTGCGCGGCGGAGCAACAGCGCCAAAGGACGCAAAAGGGCCAGACGGCGCGGTTCAACGGCCCGCTTGGGCGTGCCGCACGCAGACAGGGCGACACCAGGTGTTCGCACATCGGCTCAGCGGTGTCCTTCCGAACGGGCAATCAAGGCGCTGGTGGTGGATGGCCGCGGCAGCCGGTATTTGCGGACGGCGTACGATCACGTGCATCTGAATCCGGCGCGGGCGGGGTCTGACCCCTGCGGCGGCCCGGGTGACGCTCGACAAACTGCCGCCGGCCCGGCAACATCGCCGGCAATGTCGCTGAACAACAAGCCGCTTGTCATCGCCGGCCGGGCATTCCGCTCGCGGCTCATTCTGGGCACGGGCAAGTTCGCCTCGCCCGAGGCGATGCGCGACGCATTGGCGGCCAGCGGGGCGGAGTTGGTAACCGTAGCCCTGCGGCGGGTGGACCTCAGCGGCCAAAAGGACCCTTTCGCCAACATCCTGGAGTTCATAGACCCCGGGCGCTACCTGGTGCTGCCCAACACCAGCGGGGCGCAGGACGCCACCGAGGCGGTGCGGCTGGCGCGGTTGGCGGCGGCAGCCGGATTGCCCAAATGGGTGAAGCTGGAAATCCACCCCGACCCACGCTACCTGCTGCCCGATCCGGTCGAGACGCTGCGCGCCGCCGAGGCATTGGTGGGCGAGGGCTTCACGGTGCTGCCCTACATCAACGCCGATCCGGTGCTGGCCAAACGGCTGCAGGATGTGGGTGTGGCCACGGTCATGCCGCTGGGCGCGCCCATCGGCTCGAACCGCGGGCTGCAAACACGCGATCAACTGCGCATCATCATCGAGCAGGCCACCGTGCCGGTGGTGGTGGACGCGGGCCTGGGTGCGCCCAGCCACGCCGCCGAGGCGATGGAAATGGGCGCTGACGCCGTGCTGGTGAACACGGCGATTGCGGTGGCCTCCGATCCGTGTCGGATGGCCGAAGCATTCAAGCTGGCCGTGGAAGCGGGGCGCGCGGCATTTGAGACGGGCCTGGCTGCCTCACGGTGGGAGGCCAGTGCCACCAGCCCGCTGACGGCGTTTCTGGATTGAGCCGGTATGAGCCTGCCTTCCGTGTCTCTGGCGCGCGTGCGTGAACTGTTGCGCGCCGCCCAACGCGTCCGGCTGCTGGTCGTTGGCGATGTGATGCTGGACCACTTCATCTGGGGCACCGTGGGCCGGATTTCACCCGAGGCGCCCGTGCCGGTGGTCGAGTTTCAGCGGGAGAGTTTCATGCCGGGCGGCGCGGCCAATGTGGCCCGCAACCTGGCTGCCCTGCGGGCGCGGGCCGACCTGTTTGGCGTGGTGGGGCGCGACCCGGCCGGGCGCCAACTGCGCAGGTTGCTTGACGCGCAGGGCATCGGCTGCCACGGCCTGTTGCAGGCCGCCCGCCGGCCCACGAGCGTCAAGACCCGCATCGTGGCCCACACGCAGCAGGTGGTGCGGGTGGACCGGGAGATGCGGGAAGCGTTGGACGGGCGGGCGACCAGGCGGTTGGTGGCGGCGCTGCGGCGGCAGGTGCCCGGCGCTGACGCTGTCATCGTAGGCGACTACGGCAAAGGGGTTGTAACCGAGACCTTGTTGGACGAGCTGAGATTGCTGTGCCGGCGGCAGGGGGTTTGGTTGAGCCTGGACCCCAAGCCCGTGCACGCGCTGGACCTGACGGGGCTGTCGTTGATCACGCCCAATCGCAAGGAGGCTTTCGAGTTGGCCGGACTGCAAGACGAGACGCGGCAGGCCGATCCATTGGCGGACACCAACCTGATGCGAGCCGCCGAGACGCTGTTGACGCGGCTGCAGCCGGCAGTGTTGCTGGTGACGCTGGGCGAGCTGGGGATGTTGCTTTGCCGGCGCGGCCAGCCGCCGTTGCCGATTCCCACGGTGGCGCAGGAGGTGTTTGACGTTTCGGGTGCCGGCGACACCGTGATTGCAGTGTTCACCCTGGCCGTGGCTGCCGGGGCCTCGCCGGTCGAGGCAGCCGTGCTGGCCAATCACGCCGCCGGCATCGTGGTGGGCAAGGTGGGCACGGCCACGGCCACGCCGGACGAATTGTTGGCCAGTTTTGACCGGTAGCTGTCACGGCCGGCCGGGTCGTCACACATGAGCGCTCCCAAGATTACGCCGGATGCCATCCGGGCCATGAAAGGGCGCGGCGAGAAGGTGGCCGCCCTGACCGCCTACGACTTTCCGATGACCCGTCTGTTGGACGAGGCGGGCATTCCGCTGATCCTGGTTGGAGACTCCCTGGGGATGGTGGTGTTGGGTTACCCGGACACGACCCAGGTTACGATGGAGGACATGGAACATCACGTGCGGGCCGCGGCGCGCGCCCGGCCGCGCGCGCTGTTGGTGGCCGACATGCCCTACCGAAGCTACGAGACGCCGGAGCTGGCCGTCCGCAATGCGCGTCGTCTTGTTGCCGCAGGGGCCGAGGCGGTCAAAGCCGAGGGCGGCCGCGAGATTCTGGGGTCGTTGCGCGCCGTGGCGGCCGAGGGCATCCCGCTGCTCGGTCACCTGGGCATGCTTCCGCAACACGTGCGCGAGGAAGGCGGCTACCACATCAAGGGCCGGCGCGAGGCCGAGCAGCAAGCCCTGCTGGCCGACGCCGAGGCGCTGGTGGCGCTGGGTGTGTTCGCCATCGTGCTGGAGCTGGTGGCGGCGCCAGTGGCCCGCCTGCTGACGCACAGCCTGCCCGTGCCTACCATTGGCATCGGCAGCGGCCCGGACTGCGACGGGCAAATCCTGGTGACCCCCGACCTGCTGGGGATGTTACCCTGGTTCAGTTTGAAACACGTCCAACCCCGCCTGAACGCCGCCGAGCAAATCCGCGCCGTGGTGCGCGACTGGATGGCGGACGTGCAAGCCGCCCGCGCGCGATGACAGTTCACTCGCTCCTCCAAGCGTGTGTTCGCAGCCGCGCCCGGGCGCGCTGTCGAATCCGGGTTTGCAGGTTTGCCGCAATGCTGGCCGTTGCGCTGGGGATGGCGCCGGGGGCGATGGCCGCCGAATCCCCGGCCTACCGCGCTGCCCGCTCGGTGCACTTGGCGTACGAGGCGCCGGAGGCCGCGGCGTTTTATCTGGCCATGGTGGTGGACGAGTCCACACCGGGCAGTTACTTCATGGCCTGTGGCTGGAACACCGGCTACTTTGGCATCCAAGAACTGGCCGATGGTCGCAAAGTGGCTCTGTTCTCGGTATGGGACCCGACGCGGGGCGATGATCCCAATGCCGTGGCGGCCGAGGACCGCGTGCAGGTGCTGCACCAGGGCGAGGGGGTGCGCGTCCGGCGGTTTGGCGGCGAGGGCACCGGTGGCCAATGCATGACCGACTGGCCCTGGCAGCCCGGTCAAACCAACCGGTTTCTGGTCACCGCCACCGTCCACAGTAACAAGACCGCCTACGCCGGTTACCTGTGGCAACCCGGGACGCGCTCTTGGAAGCACCTGGTCACGTTCCAGACGCGGACCGGCGGCAAGCCGATGAGCGGCCTCTACTCGTTCATCGAGGACTTCCGTCGGGACGGGCGCAGTGTCCAGGAGTCGCGGCGTGCGCGGTTTTTCCAGGGCTGGGTGCGCACGCCGGCGGGGGATTGGCAGCCGCTGACGCGGGCGCGGTTCACCGCGTCGTCTGCCGAGTGGGAGGCCAAAGACAACATTGACGCCGGCGTGGCGGACAACCAGTTCTATCTGGCCACGGGCGGCCTGACGCGGATGAGCCGCCCGTTGCGCAGCGTGATCCAGATTGTCGCAGGCGACGCGCCCCCGGCCGACCTGCCGGCGCCACCCCAGCCCACGGGGGTGTCCGCCCCGCCGCGGGGTTACACCATCCCGCTCATTGATTTGGCGGGCGAGAGCGAGCGGCAGGTTGTCGTGGACCGCGAGCCGGGGCAGTACCTGGGGCATCCGAGCACGGTCCTGCTGGAAGACGGCCGCACCATGCTGTGTGTTTATCCCAAGGGCCACGGCAAGGGACCAATTGTTCTCAAGCGGTCTGAGGACGGAGGCAAGACCTGGAGCGCGCGCCTGCCCGTGCCCGAGAACTGGGCTACCAGCCTCGAGACACCCACCCTTCACCGGGTGGTGGACGCGGCCGGACGCAAACGGCTCATCGTTTGGTCGGGGCTTTACCCTGCCCGGTTGGCCGTCTCGGAGGACGACGGCCAAACGTGGTCACCTTTGCAACCGGTCGGGGATTGGGGCGGCGTGGTGGTGATGGCCTCGGTGATGCCGCTCCACACCGGCCCCGGCCATTACCTGGCCATGTTCCACGACGACGGCCGGTTTTTCACCAAGGACGGTCGCCCGGCCGATCCGGTGGTCTTCACGCTCTACAAAACCCTCTCCACGGACGGTGGGTTGACCTGGGCCAAGCCGCAAGCCGTTTGGCAGGGCAGCCAGGTGCATTTGTGCGAGCCGGGGCTGGTGCGCTCGCCGGATGGCCGGCAACTGGCGGCATTGCTGCGCGAGAACTGCCGCATCCGCAACTCGCACGTGATATTCTCCGACGACGAGGGCCGGACCTGGTCGCCGCCGCGTGAGCTACCCGGGGCGTTGACCGGCGACCGCCACGTGGGCCAATACGCGCCGGATGGCCGGCTGGTCATTTCGTTCCGGGACAGGACCCTCGAGTCGCCGACCCACGGCGACTGGGTCGTTTGGGTGGGGCGCTACGAAGACCTGGCTGCCGGACGCGAGGGCCAGTACCGCGTCCGCTTGATGGACAACCTGCACCCATGGGATTGTGCCTACCCGGGGCTGGAAGTCTTGCCAGACGGCACGTTCGTGGCCACCACCTACGGCCATTGGACCGCCGGCGCGCCGCCTTACATCGTCAGCGTCCGGTTCAAACTCGAGGAGCTGGACAGCCGTCTGCCGCGGCCTCGTTAAGCCGCCCCGACGCGCGCCGACCAAGCTGCCGCCCGGCAATCTCACTGGCCAGCCGGCGGTTGGGGCGGTCGGGTGGCGTGCTCGAACTCACGGCACAGGGCGGCGGACGGCGCGCACCAACGCGGCAACCAGGCCCTCGGTGGTGTGCTCCCGGGCCTCCACGGCGGGCTGCAACCCCAGGGCGGCCAGTGTCTTGGAGGTTTCCGGTCCCAGGCTGGCCAGGCGCATTTGAGGGAACTGTTGCAGCAACTCGGGCAGGTTGAACCGGGCGTGGAAATGCTCGACCGTCGAGCCGCTGGTGAAGGTGACCCAATCGGCGCCGTTCTGCCGCAGCAACGCCTCCGCGCCGGCGGGGTCTTCGGTCTCCGCCACCGTGCGATAAACCGCCACGTCGTCCACAATGGCGCCCAGGTCCTCGAGGGCTTGCGGCAGGTCGCGGCCGGCCTTCTCGGCGCGCAGCAGGCACACGCGCAGGTTTTCCATGCTCTCGAACCGCGCGAACTCGCGGGCAATCTGCACGCCCAGCGCCTCGCGGGGCATCAGGTCCACCTGCAGGTGCAACTGGCGCAACTGGGCGGCAGTGGCCGGGCCTACGGCCGCCAACCGCACGCCGCCGATGTCCCGCAGGTCCTGAAATCGCTTGAAGAACATCTCGAAAAACGCGCTCACCCCGTTGGGGCTGGTGAACACCAGCCAGTCGTAGCCGTTGAGGCCCAGCAGCACGTCCACGATGTCCTCGTGATTGGTCGGCGGCACAATCTTGATGACGGGCAGTTCCAGGACCTGCGCGCCCAACTCGGTCAATTGCTGCACCAACGGGCCTGCCTGCGCCCGGGCGCGCGTGACCACCACGCGCTGGCCGAACAGCGGCCGGTGCTCGAACCAGTTGAGTTTGGGGCGCAGTTTGACGACATCCCCGATCACAGCCACCGTGGGCGGGGCAAACCCGTTCCGGCTGGCCAGCGCGCCAATCGTGGCCAACGTGCCCTCCAGGGACTGCTGCCGGCCGGTGGTGCCCCGGCGGGCCAGCGCCACGGGCGTGTCCGGGGCCATGCCGTGGGCCAGCAGCGTGGCGGCCAGTTGTTCGACCGGCTCGGCATCCAGCAGCACTACCTTGGTGCCCGGCAACTTTGCCTCCGCCGCCCAGTCCAGCGCCTCGCCGCCCGACGGCCCGCCGCCATCCGACAACAGACTCAATCGGCCCGCCTGGCCGCCCCCGGTGACCGGCACGCCGGCGTAGTTGGGCACTGCGGCAAATGCCGAAACCCCCGGCACGACCTCGAAGGGAACGCCCGCCTCGGCCAGGCGCTGCGCTTCTTCACTGCCGCGGCCAAACAAATACGGGTCGCCGCCGGCCAGTCGCACGACGGTCTTGCCGGCGCGAGCCTGCGCCACCAGCACCTGCCAGGTCGCCTCGCTGGGCGCGGCGGCGTCGGCCGGACCGCCCGCAATCGGCAGTTGCGTGGCGGTTGCCGAGGCCAGACGCAACACGTCCGGGTTCACGCCGGCGTCGTACACGACCACATCGGCGCGGCGCAGCAATTCGGCGCCCCGCAGCGTGAGCAGGCCCACATCGCCCGGACCGGCCCCGACCAGGTACACCGTGCCCTTCGTCTTCATCGGCTGCCAATTTAGTGCCGAGCGGTTGGCTGCAAAAGGACAATGTCCGGCTCGGCGGCGTGCGGAGGGGGCTTGCCCCGGCATCAGAACGCAGCGGGTTGATGAGGCTGGGCGCTGGGAGCAGGCTCGTCTGACCCCCCAGCCGACGGCGTTTTCGGTTGAGAGATGCGGGCCAGAGAGTTCAGTCAGCGTCGGTTTCTGACGGACCGTCCGGGACGTTGTGCCAAAGCAGCCAGGCGAGGAATCCGGCCAGCGCCCCGCCCAAGTGCGCCAGGGCGGACACTTGGCCAAAGCCGCTCACCTGCTCGGCAGCGCCCCACATCTGAAGGAGCAGCCACAACACCAGGGCGGCCCAGGCTGGCAGTTGAACCCAGTGCAACCACCAGACCCAGGAGCGAAACAGAAAACTCAGCCGGGCGCGTGGGAAGGCCAGGGCATAAAACACGACTAGGCCGGAGATGCCCCCGCTGGCGCCCACGCATGGCTCGGTGGCATGCGGGTCCCCCAGCACATGCAACAGGTTGCCCAGCAGGTCCGCCCCCACCAGCAGTGCCAGCCAACGCCAGCGCCCCAGGTAGTCCTCGACGTTGTCCCCAAAAACCAGCAGGAAGTACACGTTGCCGACCAGATGCCACACGCCCCCGTGGAGGAAGAACGCCGTGATGAACGTCAGCCCGCCGTGTCGCCAGAAGGTTGCCGGCACCAGCCCCCACTGCTGCACGACCGTTTCCAGGTCCAAGAACGCAAGGCCGCTGATCACCACGATGGCGGTTGCAACGGCCAACGTCAGCCAGGGTTGGCGTGACAAAGCGCTTGTGTGCGTTTCCACTGGCAACCCGAAAAATGCCGGCAGCCATTTCCACTCTGCGTCGGGCTCCGGGTCATCGAGCGCCTGTTCCTGCAACCGGCGCACTTGCCGCAAGGCCAGGGCCTGCCTGGCGCGCGGTGGCAACAGCTTGGCCGGCTCGGGCGGCGGGGGGCTGCCCGCCGGCAGTTGCTCGAACTCGCGGGCGTCAAACCACACCAGGCTGCACGGCGGGCAGGCGTCCAGTTCCAACAGCGGCGCCTCGGCGTGCAGCCGCCGCATCCGCCGGGTGCAGAACGGGCATCGCCGGTCGGCCAACTCGGTGCTGGCGTTGATGCGGTGGAACAGGCGGTTGGTGAACGGCTGGCCCGCCGCGCGGCGAATTTGGGGCAGTGTCACCGCCCGGCCGGTGCAGGTCGGGCAACTGAAGTAAACCCCGCCCCGCTGCCGCACGGTTGTGAGGGCGGTGTGGCAAACCGGGCAGTGGGGCATGGTCGGGCGGTAGTTGGCCGGGCTGCACTGCGGAAGCCCGGCTCAATCGCCCGGGGCGGGCACGGGCTGGGCGTCTTGTCCCGCGGCCGGCGGGCTGGCGGGGAGCGGGGGCAGATTGGTGCGAACGGTGGGCACCGCGTCCGAGCCAACCAGCTCCTCGGACAGGATGGTGATGGCGATGCGGCGGTTGCGAGCGCGGCCCTCCGGCGTGGCGTTGTCGGCCACGGGGCGGAACTCGCCGTAGCCCACGGCGCCGAGCCGGCGCGGGTCCACGCCACACTGTTCGGTCAGAAATCGCACCGCCGCCGTGGCCCGCGCGGTGGACAGCTCCCAGTTGCTCGGGAAGCGGTCGCGCGCCGCGGGGCGGATGGGCACATTGTCGGTGTGGCCGATCACGTGCACTTGCAGGTTGGTGTGCTGGTTCAGGATCGTCGCCACCTTCCGCAGCACCGCCTCCCCGTCCGGCTTGATCCGCGCCTCACCCGAGTCGAACAGCACCCGGTCCAGGATGCTGACCGTCAGTTTGCCTTGCAGCCGGGAGATGGTGACATCCTTGGACTCCAGGGCGGCGCGCATCTGGTCCTCGAGACTTTGCCGGGTCTGGAGGGCGGCCTCTTTTTCCTGCTCCAACTCCGCGACCCGCTGCCGGGCCTCGTCCAGGCTGGCTTGCAGGTTTTGCGCCCGGGCGGCGGCCTCGGCGGCCGCGGCTTGGGCCTCGGCCAGCGCCGCCCTGGCCTGAGCAGCCTGGCGGCTGCGGGCGCACGAGACCAGGCTCAACGCCCCCACCAGAAACACCGTGGTGACAACACCGGCGATGACCCAGACCTGTTTGTCCATGCCGACACTCCAACCGGCAACCTGCCCGACCCGAGTGGGGGTAACCCCACCTGCCGGCGCACCGCCGCCCGCCGGTCACGGCAGCCCGCCCGGACCACCTGCATTCCTGGGGCGCGGTCAGCAGCCGGGCCGGCCTGCCGCGCTGACGTGCCGCGTGGTCTGCCTCAGATTCTCCAGCCTTCCCGATACTCCCGTTGCACCCACTGATTCAACTCCGGGATGTTTGTGACCCGCATGTTCGGGCCGTCCCAGAGGACCTTTTTGCCGGCGCCGACGTGCTGGGCCAGGTTGCCCAGCGCGGCGAACTCGGTCAGGCGGGTGCCGTACTCGAAGCTGGAGGCCGTGTCGGTCTTGCCGGCTCGCACTGCCTCCAGGAAATCCACAAAGATGTTCTTGGGCCGCGGCAGTGTCTTGGGCGGCTCGGGAATCTCACGCATCTTTTCCCACGGCACGACGTGCATCTTGTCGCCGTAGGTTCCGGTGTAGATGACGCCTTTTTCGCCCACGTAGAGCGTGCCGCTGTCACCCTTGTCCAGCTCCTCGTCCGGGTATTTGGCGCGCAATTCCAACAGCAGGGCTGGCAGGTTGCGTGCCTCGCCCACCGCGGCCCGCAGGTTGCCCTGGGGCTGGGCGGTGGTGGTGGCGTTGAGGCCCTCATACCAATAGACCTTCAGTGGCGGCAGCTCACCCCGCGCCGGGCAGTCCCACCGGATGCGGCAGCCCGTTGGATAGCGCTCGTCGCTGCCGCCGCGGATTTGCTCGACCTCGATGCTGGTGGGGTGCTCCAGCTTCAACGCCCAGTAAACGCCGTCCAGCACGTGGCAGCCCATGTTGCCGATCGAGCCGTTGCCGAAGTCGTACCACCCGTGCCAGGAATGCGGGTGCAGGTCGTCGTGGAAATCGCGATACGGGGCCGGGCCGATCCACTCCTCCCAATGCAGCCCCTCGGGCGCGGGTTTGGACGGCGGGCGCGGTCCCACCCCGCCGTTGGCGCGGTTGGTCCAACTGTGCGTCTCGGTCACCTTGCCGATGACCCCCGCCCAGATGTATTCGCACAAGCGGCGGTAACCTTCCTCGCAGTGCCCCTGGTTGCCCATTTGCGTGGCCACCTTGTAGCGGCGGGCCATCTCGCGCAGCCGCCGGGCCTCGCCGATGTCATGGCAGACCGGTTTCTCGCAGTAGACCGCCTTGCCCAATTGCATGGCGATCATGGCCGGCAGCGCGTGCTGGTGATTGGGCGTGGCGATGAACACCGCGTCAATCTCCTTGCCCAGCTTGTCAAACATCCGGCGATAGTCGGTGAACACCTGGGGCTTCTGGTGAGTCAGTCCTTTGTCCTGGAGCCATTTTTGCACCACGGCGTGGCGTTTTTCGTCCACGTCCACAATGGCCACCAAGTTCTCGTTGGCAATGGCGGCCAGGTGGCTCATGCCGCGGCCGCCGCAGCCTATTTGGACGCAGTTCAGCTTCCTACCCGGGCTGCCGGCGGCCAGCAGGTTTGGCCCGGCGGCAAAGCGGCTGGCCGATAACACACCCGCTGCCACAGCAGCGCGCTTGAGGAACGAACGACGGGTCAACTGGGTCTTCATAAGGTCTCTGCAATTGGCCGGCACCGGCGCGCCCCACGGGCCGTCACGAGCCGGGATTGCAAGGAGGTCGGCAGAGGTGAATGGCCTCCGACCCCTTCCGGCAGCTTGCCCGTGTGCCTGTGCATAACGGCGGTCTCAATCTGAAGCAGCCCGGGCCGGCTGTAAACCTGAAACTCCGCCCCGCAGGCCACCGCTACCATTGCGCCAGTGGCGTGACCGCTTGGGGTGGCGCGGCGGGCTCGGCACCGTCGGCCAACGGGGTGAACAACACCGCCAGCCGCAGCTCCTGCACAGCAGGCAAGTGAATGGCCAGTTTGCGGTAACGGTCGTTGTTGGCCTGCTTGGCCGGTCGGGGCGATGTGGGCAACGGCTCGGCCTTCATCACCGTGAACCGGGCGTCGGCCGGGGCAAGAACCCGGGCGGCCAGCCGCTTGCCGCGTCGCTCCAACGTGGCCAGGCGCGCTGACGCATCCAAGGTGACCTTGGCCTCGGTGTGCATGAACCACCAGACCGCCGCCGGCTGGCCGGTCTCCAACTCGTCTTGCACCAGCACCTGCTGTCGGTCCAACAGCGCCACGCCGCGTTCGACCCGGCGCGCTGTCGGGGCGACGGCGTCCTTCAGGTCGCCGATGGCAAAGGCGCGGGTTGGGCGGGATTCAAAGCGCCGGATGGGAGTGCCGGCGAGGGTCTGGTCCGGCTCCTGACCCGGGTTGACGACCAGCGTGTTGTGGCCCTCGGCGCGCAGCCGGTAGTAGTGCCAGCGTTGAGCGCCGAAGTAACCCGGCAGGTTGTAGTCGTCGCGGCCGAAGTCCATCGCCCACCGTTCGCCCAGGGCGTCCAACACGAAATCGCCGACGTCCAGGTGACCGTGGTTGGCGTTGTTGCGGCCTGCCTTGAACCCGACGAACGTGGCGTTGGGGTCCGTCCAACTGCCCCGCAGCGTCACGGCCTCGGAGCCGCGGAAGTATTTGTCCAAGGGCAGTCGGGCGGTTGCCGGGTCGGTTTGAGCCGGCGAGTGCCAAAGCAGGTCCAATGGGTGCGGCGTGTCCTGCTGCGCTTCGAACCAGGCGAAAACCGGTTGCTGGAAGCGGCGGGCCAGCCAGAACAGTTGCGGGCCGCGCACGCGCCCGCTGCCGCTGTCGGCGTAGTTGAACGTCTCGCCCGTCGGGCCGCTGATGTAGAGCGGATACCAGCCGGTCTGATCCACACCCGGCAACGTGGCGAGCTTGAAATCGGTGCCCAGCGCGCTCTGCAGGGCGGCCAGAAACACGAAGTTGTAGCTGGTGGCGTAGGCCCAGTAGCCCGGGCCTTCGATCCACGCGCCGTCCGGGGCGAACTCGGCCATGGCGATTTGGATCGAGTGCAGAGCGGCGTGAAGAATGCGCGCAGCCAGGGCAGGCTCGACCTCCGCCAGGGCCAGGGCGCCCATGCCGAGGCCACCGTTGCAGACCTGGTTCCAGTTGTGTCGGGCGCGCGCCCAGCCGCTGTTCTGCGTGTACACCTTCAGGGCTGGAGTGAAGCCGTGTTTGAGGATGGCCTGACGCAGCGTTTCCCGCTGCGCCGGCGTCCAGGCGTCGTAAAACCAGTCGTAGCCGATGGCGAAGGCGTGCGTCATCTCGGCGGTGTCCAAGAAGTGGCGGGGATTCCAGTCGGGGAATTGCGCGGCGGCATCCAGCTCGCGCCAGGCGCGGTCGGCCCAGCGGCGGTCGTGGTCCAGTTGCCAAAGCAGGCCCAGGGTTTGGACGCGGTGCAGCACGCGCCGGCTGGTGCTGAGCAGCCGCAGGCCGTCCGGAATCTCGTATTTGGACGGCGGCTGGTCCAGCAGCGCGGCGGCCTCTTGGCGCAGGCGCGCGAGCCACTGTTGCAATTGGGCTTCGCGCCCCACCCGGGCCTGTAACGCGGCGAAATCCCCGGCTCGCGCCAGCAGGCGCGGGTGGCCAGATTGGAGGGTGGCCAGGATGGTGTTGGTGGGCGGGATGTCCAATCGGGATTCAGCGGCTGCAAGGGCCACGGCGGAGAGGACCAGGACAAACCACATGGGCGCGATCCGTTTCATGGCCGCATTCTGGCAGCAGGCGAGGCGATTGCAAGCGCAGCTTTCGGCCCGCCCCCGCGCGAAGAGCCTGACCAGCCACAACCAGGGTCAGCCGTGAGCCTGTGCCTACGGCTTGCGAATCCCAACGGGGGCTTGCGGCCCGAAGGTTTGGGAAATCACCAGCCGGGGGCCGCGGTAGTGGGCCGCGAGATTGCCGACCCCGCGGTAACGCGGCCGCTCGTGCCGCAAAGCTTGGTGGTTGCGTGGCGACGTGCCCTGCGTGCCGACAGGCCGGCGTTTCAAGGTTTTCTCACCCCGAGCCGGTAGAAGTGTTGGAGCGCGGCCGGGTCGAGGGTGTTGGTAAATCGGTTGGCTGTGGGCGGCAGGTCCACGGCGCCAGGCAGGGGCAGGAAGGCCTCCGAGAGG
>Ga0073932_1002457_pt1 | contig 28547 bp, 33 predicted proteins | sample DewCreD2012metaG_FD_76967 | JGI IMG/M metagenome (GOLD analysis project Ga0073932, IMG submission 76967) | Hot spring sediment bacterial and archeal communities from British Columbia, Canada, to study Microbial Dark Matter (Phase II) - Dewar... ...
CTCCGACATCTCCGGGAAAATAAGCAATACCATCTTAATGCCCCTCTCAGCCGTCATATCACCCATTTCCAGGAGCGTTTTTTTGGTATAATCCCAGCATTCGGTATTGTAGAGGTAATTAATCCCTTCTTCGTCGATTTTCACCCCTTTGCGTTTCCTGTCCTTCCTGACCATAATCTTCTTTTTCTGATAAATCAGGTAACGCGCAAGGATAAAATGGCGGTTGAGGAAGTTTTTCTCAAAGTAATATTCGGGGTAATCCGCGTCATTGAGCGAATAATAAACGATGACCAGGTCAGGCCTGTACTTCAGGGCCTTTACTTTCAGCATCTCCGCTTCCTGGACGGTATTGTATCCCTCCACCCCCATATTGAGGACCTCGATCTTTTTCGAAGAGCAACGCGCCGTAAGCTGTGCCTCCAGCCTCCGGGAAATATTGTCCTCTGGCAGGTTGAACCTGCCGAAGGCCACCGAATCCCCCAGGACGACTATGCGAAAGGTGCCTGCGTCTTTTTTAAGCGCGTATTCCTTGTCCCTGAAACCGTCGGAATTGATCCGTACCGGCATCCCTTCATATACGGTGTCGGCGCCGGGTTTAAGCTCATAACGAAGGACCTTGTTGGCGCTTGCACGGTAGATCTCACCCTGAAGCGGGCTCATCTTCCAGAATATCCTTAAGCCGGCTTCCGCAAGAAAAAGAAGAAACAAGAGCCAGAGCATATTATACAGAAAAAACGTAAGAATTTTTTTCATATCCCACCACTATAATCGCCGCCGCAGGCAAAGTCAAGGGAATTGCATAAAAAAGGGCGCACGCGATAAGCGTGCGCCCCACTGGCGGACATCGAAAGCGTGCCGCTATTTTTTCTTCCCGAGCACAAAATACAACACCATGCCCACGACAGGTAAAACAAGTATCAGGATGACCCAAAGGACCTTTTTGCCGGTGTCTTTGGCGCTCTTCAGGAGGTCGACGATGGCCACAATATCGAGCACCAGAATTACCAACCCCAATAATCCCTGCATATGCCCTCCTTTCTTTTTTCTAAATATCTTTGAGCAGCTTGTTCGCCGGAGATTTCACGATTGCTTCTTCGAAGCTTTTCAGTGACTCGCTAAGCTTCTGGAGCTCCTGGGTCCTGGCAACCGGGATGTCACAGACACCTTTGTTCTCAAGCGCCTTGATAACAAAAAAGATGGTCAGGCGGTTGATATCCTGCGCAGGCTAAAAAGAGACCTGCTTGTACTCCGGGCTGCGTATCTCCGAAATAATGCCTGTCTCGCTCAAGTCAAAGAGTATTTCCCTGGCAAGGCGTATGGGGATATCCAGGGAATCGGAGATTTCTGCCGCAGTCAGCGCGGGTGCGCCTGCGGCAAACCTCTTGACAAGGACGGAGGCGACGTGCAGGGCGAGCAGTTTTTTAAAAGAATGGCTTGCGTTAAGGCAGTCGTGCTCGAATTCGTATGTATCAACGTTCTGGTGGGCAAAGACAACCTCTGCCCCGAAAAGTATAATCCTCCAGCTCAACTGCAGCCAGATTAAAAAAAGCGGCAAGGCAGCGAAACTTCCGTATATGGCATTGGCCTTCCCCACGCCTACCTGAAAGGTAATATACACTGACTGGACCGCCTGATAGATCGTGCCGGCAACAATGCCTCCCAGCAAGCCGGATTTGAAATTGACTTTGGTATTAGGCATAAAGATATAGATGAAGGTAAACAATGCCCATATCATTGCGTACGGCAGGATATTCAGGCCCACTGAAAGCAGGCCGCTGAAATGCGCAAGCGCCGCGACATTCTGAAGCAACGCCTGCAACTGCGTCCTGACAAAGATCGTGATACCGCTTGAAAGGATTAAGAGGAACGGACAAATCAGCATCACCGAAAGGTAGTCGCTGACCTTGCGCGCAAAGGCCCTGCCCTTCCTGATTCCCCAGATGTCGTTAAAAGAACCCTCGATACTGTCCAGGATCTTAACCACGGTCCAGAAAAGTATCACCACGCCGATGCCAGCGATAAGGCCGCCCCTGGTTCTTTCAAGCAGGTTATTGGCAAAACCGATCACCTGGCCCAGGGTCTCTTCGTGGCCGGGAAACCTCCCTAGGATCTGCTTTTCTAAAATTTTTTCGAAGCCGAATCCCTTGGCAATACCGAAGGCCATGGCAACCACCGGCACGATCGAAAGCAGGCTGTAAAAGGTGAGTGCGGAGGCGCTCAGCTGCCGTTTGTTCCCGTAGAATTCCCGTATAGCAAGCACAAACACCCTCAACTGCTTGATGAAGAAAGACTTCTTGCGGGGAAGGGCCTTTACCCGTATCCTCCAGATATCCCTTTGAAAAAAATTATTTATCTTTGTAAGCATGTATTCTTACCTCTCCTCAAAACCGGATAACAGGACCAGGTTCTTTATCTCTGCCTTGTCGGCTGCATGCATGCCGGAGAATTTGATCCCGGTATCAAAAACGGGGTTGTGTTTTTTCTCCTGGAACCGCTCGTTCACCCAGATGATCTCTCCCTTGCATTTTATAACTATCTTCTTATCTACGGGGAATATCTCCAGATCAACCGGCGTGCCGACATCCAGCTTTTGCTCAAGGATTACCCTCATTCCGCCTTCCCCGATATTCTGTATATCGGCATTAAAGGCAAGGATTTTCAGGTCGGATATCATGGTAATCCTGCACATAATCGCAGCGCGGGCATGCTTTCTTCTTTCCGTAAACATCCGCGTTACCCCCTCGCTTTAATTATTCTTTGGCCTATAAGGCTTAATCAGCCCTTTTTGGACTTTATCCAAGTACGAATCCAGGAGACTATCCGCTTCTTCAAGGGTGGCAAGAAGGTCATCGGAAAGTATCCTGGTTGCCTCAAAAACCGCCTGTATCTGCGGTTGAGGATTAGCAACCATCACCGCGCCGTTCTTTGCAGACATTGCTTTCTTGGTTATGGCCATAACGCGCAGGCCCATGCTGCTTATATAGGTAAGCTTGCTTAAATCAAAAACAACTGCGATGGCCTTGGGCAGGATAGGCAAAATCTGCTTCTCAAGGTCTGCTGCGGTAAGCGTATCCAGCTCTCCTGTCAGGGAAACCAGATATGCGTCTTTTTTTGTCTCCTGGATGGATATTTCAAGCGCCATAGGCTATCGGGGATGAACTAACTTTATAATAGCATAAAAATCGTATGTCAAAAATAAAAACCGTCAGTCATACACCTGTGACTGCACCCATTCCCGCATATCCTGCAAGAGATTCCAGGAAGAAACGCGCTCCATGGATATCCCCAAAAGCATACCCAGCCCTGCACATACCCCTACAATAGCCACCGAGGCGATCAGGGAAACGGCAAAGAACTTAAATGACCTGAGCACATCCTCTCCCCAGGTGCGCGCGGTCTGAAGCTTGCCTTTCCCAAAGAGCGCAAAGGCAATGAATATGATATTGAGGCCTGCCAGCGTAGGCCAGAAGAGCTGTATGATATAAAGGCAATAATAAAAAAAGAGGATGATCCTGACCGAGTATAACAGGAACCAGAGGAGCAGGATATCGACTGCAAATATCCCTCCCAGTACCCAGAGGATAAAGAGCTCTTTATTGAATATCCGGCTCTTAAGCATTCGCGCCTTATTATACCACGTATTACGCGGATTGCTTCTTCTTATCCCTCAGAAAATAAACCGCGGCAATAGTCGCAACCACAATAAAACTGAATGTCCTGTAGATAGGGGCCAAAAGGTAACGCTGGTTGCGAAGGATATCGATCACTATCTCCAGGTCCGAAAGAACTATAAGCGTCCCTCCCACAATATAGGCACATATACCGGTGAGCGCTATTACCTGTTTTCTGTTCATGGTTGCGGTCTTTCCTTTCTGTGCTGTTCCTTCCCGGGTTGGACATGCCCCTTCTCCTGACTAAGTCACACTTGAGCACTACGCTTATATATATTATATCACTTCGTGTTCAAATAAAAAGCCCCGTCCTTCTTGAAGGCCGGAGCTTTGGATTATTTATTCCGCTTCGTAAGCGCTACCAAAATTTCCTGCCGCCTGGCCATTGATGCGGTCCCTCGCTTAGGCGTGTCAAAAATCTTTGTCGCTGCGCTCCAAACATTTTTGACACAAGCTTCGGGATAATAAAAATCCCCGGCTTGAAAAAGCCGGGGATTTTTATTTATTGCGGGGGCGTGATTTGAACACGCGACCTTCAGGTTATGCATACTACTACAGCTTACGCTGCTCCACCTACTAAGGTGGATTTGTAGCCTGGACTATACCTTGGCCTAAGTTGCATCGGCCTCTGCCATCTAGTCTCTACACCTTTCCCTGAAATCTCGGGACTTGGCTCGGTATTACCCTTTAAGGGCTTCACCGAATTTGGCAGACTATCCTTCAACCGTTTCCGGCTGAGGAGCCCATTTGACAACAAATCCCATCGTTCCCTGTATTCTGCCGATTGCGGCTTACGCTGCCTTTTATCTGCCTCAATCAAGCTAATAGTACTGCCGTAGCTTGAAAACACGGCAAAAGGCATTACGTAGAATACATTGAGGGGTTCGATGAACAGGATTGCGAAATCAAAATCGCCTTCTTCATAACGGTCTCTCAACATGCGCCGGCGATTCGTCTTGGTTCTTCGCACATCAACGCCATATGAACGGGTCGATGCATTAAACCAAGCACTCTTCACCTGGATGCGGAGAAATTTGCTGCCGAGATCTAATGCTAAATCATAAGCGAGCCTGTCGCCTATAGGCTTTAGCACTTTAAAGCCTCTCTTCAGCAACTCCGTTATGACCGCAGATTCCGCAATGTCTGCTTTGAGCTTTGTGTCCATTGAGCCTGACGAGCTACCGGACTGCTCCACCCCGCGAAATGATACTACATCAAAAGAGCGAAGATTGCAACTGATATTATTCCCCGGGAGTGACGATCTTAACCGGCACTTCCCCTTTCCTTACTATCCCCATCTGTTCGCGCGCCACCTTCTCCTGGTACACCGGGTCGGTATTCAGGCGCTTGAGCTCCTGGCTCAGCCGGTAATTCTCTTTTTTAAGCTCCAGGATCTTCTCTTGCAGGTCCCGGTTCTTATCGCGCAGCTCCTGGAGCTTGGTGTAGCCTGGCAAAAACATTGCCAAAAGCAGCACGGCGCTGGCAAAAATCCAGAAGGCCTTTCTGAGGATCACTTCCTCCACATCCTCCCTGCGTAAACCGCTTTTCTGCCAAGCTCCTCTTCAATCCTCAGGAGCTCATTATACTTACAAACCCTGTCTGTGCGGGAAAGCGAGCCGGTCTTGATCTGGCCTACTCCTGTTGAAACCGCAAGGTGCGCGATGGTGGTATCTTCGGTCTCGCCAGAGCGGTGGGAGATAATGGCTCCGTACTTGTTTTTCTTAGCCATGTTCACCACCTTAAGGGTCTCGGAGAGCGAGCCGATCTGGTTTACCTTAACCAGGATGGCGTTACCAATACCTTCGGCAATGCCTTTCTTAAAGATGCGCGGGTTTGTTACAAAGATATCATCCCCCACCAGCTGCAGCCTGCCTTTGAGCTGCCCGGTCAAGGCCTTCCACCCCTGCCAGTCATGCTCTGAAAGCCCGTCTTCGATAGAAAGCAGCGGGTAGGCGCTCGCCCAGCGCTGATAAATGCCTATCAGGACATCCGCGGACTTCCTTGAATTCTCAAATGTATACCCTCCATCCTTATAAAAGGAGCTTGCGGCACAGTCCAGAGCCAGGGAAACGTCCGTGCCGGGCTTGTAACCTGCCTTTTCTATTGCCTGGATAATCAAACCCAGGGCCTCTTCATTGGACTGCAGAGAAGGGGCAAACCCTCCCTCATCACCTACAGAAGTAGAGAGCCCTTTTGATTTAAGGATGGCCTTAAGATTGTGGAACACCTCGGCTGCATAACGCAGCGCTTCTTTAAAAGTCGGCGCTCCCACAGGCATGATCATGAATTCCTGTATATCAAGGTTATTATCCGCATGCAGTCCACCGTTAAGGATATTCATTAAAGGCACCGGTAGCACCTTTGCCTTATCCCCTCCAAGGTATTTATATAAAGGCTGCTTTTTAGTAAGGGCTGCTGCCTTTGCCACTGCCATGGAAACACCCAGGATCGCATTGGCGCCAAGGTTCGCTTTATTCTCGGTTGCGTCCATCTTAATAAGCATCTGGTCGATCTTAGAAAAATCAGCCTGTTTACCTTTAACTGCCGGGGCGATCACGGTATTAACGTTGGCAACTGCCTTGGATACGCCTTTGCCCATGTAGCGCGCCTTATCCCCGTCCCTTAATTCCAGGGCTTCATTATCCCCGGTTGAGGCCCCCGAAGGCACTGCCGCCCTTCCCAGGACCCCGTTATCAAGCAGGACATCTACCTCAACAGTGGGATTTCCGCGCGAATCCAGTATTTCACGCGCACTTACCTTTTTGATCTTTGCCATCGGTAGTCTCCTTTTGTTCTGGTTTTGAAGGCTGTTACGATGCAGGGTTCTATTATACCTCCGGTCTCCATGAGGTCAACTTTTTTTTACCCTGATTTTTAATTGACTTACCCTGGCGGATATGTTATCTTAAAATTCTATGATGAACATGAACCTCAAGAAATTCAACTGGAGGAAATTCAGGTTCTACCTGAAACTGTACTGGATCAGGATCGTGGTTATTACCGCGATTTCCATCCTGGCCACCTCCCTGGTCATTTTCGTAATCATCGGCCTGCGCGCCTGGAACCAGGCAGAATCCTACCTCAGGGAAACCCAGCTTGCCATGATACCCCTGCAGCTTTACCTGCAGATCATCATGGCCCTCATTTTCGGCGTCGTCTATACCTTTATGTGGTACTGGCTAATGTTCAAGCGCGGCGCCCAGTCTTTTACCCAGGTTGCCAAGAAATCAATTTCCGGAGAAGAATTAAAGGTGCGCTGGGATGACGTCATAGGCATGGAAGAAGCAAAACAGGAAGCGCTGGAAGTGGTCAAGCTCATCACTGATCGCGCCCAGCTGCAGCGCATCGGAGGGAAAATCCTGCGCGGCATCCTGATGCTGGGGCCTCCGGGGTGCGGAAAGACCTACCTCGCCAAAGCCATTGCCACTGAAGCAGGCCTTCCTTTTATCTCCATGTCAGGATCGGAGTTCGTGGAGATGTTCGTGGGCGTAGGCGCAGGCAGGGTGCGCAGCCTCTTTAAGAAAGCGCGCCAGCTCGCCGAAGCAGAAGGCGGCTGTATCATCTTTATCGACGAAATAGACGCGGTAGGCGCCCAGCGCGCTACTGACAGGGGTTTCGGAGGGCAGACCGAAGCAAACACCACGGTCAACCAGCTGCTGGTTGAGATGGACGGGCTTAAAGAAGGGGATATCAACGTGGTTATAATCGGGGCTACCAACGCTCCGGAAAATTTCCTTGACCCGGCGCTCCTTCGCCCGGGAAGGTTTGACCGCAAAATTTATGTGGATGTCCCGGGCTTAGAAGACAGGGAGAAGCTTTTTGAATATTACCTGCGCAAGATCAAATACGACGAAAAGGATCTCAAGATCGACCGACTGGCCAAGGTGGCTGTCGGTTACTCTCCCGCAGACATCGCCAACATAATCAGGGAATCGGCGCTGATTGCCATCCGCAACAAAAAAGATAAAGTTTCGATGAAAGAGATCGAGGAAGCCAGGGAACGCATTGCCTTGGGCATAAAACGCAAGGTTAAAATGAATCCCGAAGAAAAGTGGCAGGTTGCCTACCATGAGGCAGGCCATGCCATCGTTACCTACCTTCTGGCTCCCACCAAGGACGTATTCAAAGCAAGCATCATCCCCAGGAAATCAACCGGCGGCGCTGTCTGGACTCCTTCACGGGAGGAAACCTTCATTAAAGACCAGCGCGAGCTCCTCTCCGAGATTAAGATATCCCTCGGCAGCTATGCGGCAGAAAAGATAAAATTCGGCTTCTCAACCGCGGGCGTTGACGGAGATTTCCAGAGCGCCCTTGCCCTTGCCCACAATATGGTCTGGCGCTGGGGTATGGGAAAATCTGGGTTGATCGGCAATTACCATGCCCTTACCACCCTCTCGCGCGACAACCAATCCCCTTTTATCGCTGACGAAACCAAGACAAAGCTGGATTTAGATGTGCAGGACGTGCTTAATACCTGCCTTGATGAAGTCCGCACCCTCCTCATAAAAGAACGAGCGCTTTTAGACAGGTTTGCCCAGGAGCTCTACAATAAAGAAGAACTCAATTATGACGAGATTGAAGCAATTTTTAAGGAGTTCGGCAAAGCCCGCTCTTAAGCTTCTGGCGTTCTCGCTAATCCTCTCCTCCTGCACCTCTTCCACCGCACCGACCTATACCACCCAAAACATGGCAGATGCCATAGAGGCAATCTGCAAGAAAGAATACAACACCACCGTCAGGGCAGAACTTGTCGGCCAAACCCTCTGGGTATATGTGCCGGTGGACGGCATGCTTGAGCGCGCCGAGAAACCCCAGAAATATACGGAGAAATTCAAGATTGAACACACAACCGAAGACCTCGCGGATACGGGTGTCTTTAAGATTCGCTACCACATAACGCCCGTAACCGAGAAGGAAAAATACCAGGTTTACAGCTACAATAAGAAGGCGGTTGAAAAGATCAACGGGGTATGGAGGGTTTTGCGCCGCGTCATTTTCAGCACGGACAGGCGCACAGGCAAACAGCCGCTCTTCTTCTGTTTTGTCACTGCGGATATGAAAACGGGCTTTGAGGTGAGAGAGATCTTTTACCTGATAGACCTCAAAAAACTCTACTACGAATACATCTCCTGGGGGGAATACCAGCACCGCGCAGTCCAGGATTCAACCATCTCCCCCAAGATTATCGGAGACTGGTCCGGAGAGCACCTTGACTTCAGGGATATCACCATGAGGGAATTCATCGTCAAGCAGATAAACCACCGGATACAGCTGAAATTCCAGAAACCAGAAGTCGAGCAAAGCGCGGATATCGACAAGGAGATCCTCAAAATTGCCACGCACACCATCCGTATGTATAAATTCCGGGATTTTTCCGTCCTGCAGCTGGATAACGCCTTCACGCGCAGGACGCTGGTCCTCAGCAATGACGAGGTCTGGGGCGGCAGTTTCGATTAGCCCTTACGGACAACCTTCCTGCCTTTAACCGAGAGCTTCCCCTGCACGAATAATCGTAAAGCCAGAGGATAAAGCTTGTGCTCCAGGCGGTGGATGCGCGCCTCAAGGGAAGCAAGCGTATCCGAAGGGCGGATAGAGAGCGCTTCCTGCAGGATGATGGGGCCGTGGTCCATCTTTTCGTCAACGAAATGCACCGTGACGCCGGTAACCTTTGCGCCGTAATCAAAGGCATCCTTGATGGCATGCGCTCCCTTAAAAGCAGGGAGCAATGCGGGGTGGATATTGATGATGCGGTTCTTATACTTTCTGACAAATCCCTTGCTCAGCATCCTCATGAAGCCGGCCAGGGCAATACAATCTATCTTACGCAGCCGAAGCCGGCGGATAATGGCGTCTTCAAAATCCTCCTTGCGCGGGAAATCCTCCCTCCTGACGATAAGGACGTCTATACGCAGGCGCCCTGCCTTTTTGATCGCCTGGGAATGGGGGTTATCCGTCACCAAAAGCGCCAGGTGCGCCTTGATAAAGCCGCGTTTTACTGCCTGCGCCAATGCCAGGAAGTTCGAGCCCCTTCCGGAAGCAAATACCGCAATCCTTTTCATCGCCTTTACCCCCTTACCAGGATCGTCTTCATAGGGCATACCTTAACGCACTCTCCGCAGGAGGTGCATTTGGCGTAATCTATGACCGCCAGATTATCTATCACGTGTATGGCTTCATACGGGCAGGCCTGCTCGCATTTTTTGCAGGCAATGCATCCGACAGAACACACCGAGCGGGTATCTTTTCCGATATCATGGGAACTACAGGCTACATACACCGTATGGCTCACCGGGATCAGGCTAAAGAGCTTCTTAGGGCAGGCCTCTACGCACTTATTGCAGGCGCGGCATTTATCTTTATCCACCACAGGCAGCCCCTCCGGTGACATGGTAAGGGCTCCGAAGGGACACACCCTTACGCAGGTGCCCAAGCCCAGGCATCCGAAAATACAGGCCTTTTGCCCTCCCATCACAAGGTTAGCTGCCGTGCAATCTTCAATGCCGCGATAGATGTGCTTATCCTTGGCGCGCAGCGAGCCGCCGTTACAATGGAGGGCGGCTATTTTACGCACCTTCTGCGAAAGGGAGATCCCCAGGATCCCGGCAATCGCCTTCCGCTCCTCTTCTCCTGTCACGGCACACCCTTCGACCGAACACTTACCCTGGATAAGCCCTTCGGCAAAGCCCATGCAACCAGGCATTCCGCAGGCCCCGCAATTTGCGCCAGGCAACTTATTAAAGACCTCATCCAGCCTGGGGTCGCTTTCAATGCAGAACGTACGCGCAGCCACAGCCAGCCCCACGCCGAACAACAAACCCAGGGCTCCTAATACCGCTACCGGAATAATAATATCCATGTTAGAACCTGAAACCTCCGAACGCCATAAAGGCAAGGCTCATCAGCGAAGCAACGATAAACGCGATCGGCACGCCCTTCATGCTCTTGGGTACATTGGCAAGCTCCAGTTGCTCCCTGATGCCTGACATCAGCAAAAGCGCTACCATAAAACCGATTCCCGCAAAGAAAGCCTGCAGCACAGAATAAATAACGCCTATGCCAGGCCCTGCCGGGGAAGCAAAAAAGGTGTTGGTATTCAATATGGTAACGCCCAGCACCGCGCAATTGGTGGTGATAAGGGGCAGGTATATCCCCAGCGCCCGGTACAGAGGAGGGGAATTCTTGCGTATGAACATCTCGATGAACTGGACGAACCCGGCGATGATCAAGATAAAAGTTATGGTCCTCAGGTACTCGATGTGCAACGGTATGAGCACGTAGGCATAGATGGCCGAGGTCATCAGCGCCGAACAGGTCATCACAAAAATAACCGCCAGCCCCATGGATGCGGCGGATTTGGTCTGTTTGGAGACGCCCAAGAAAGGGCAGAGGCCGAGGAATTTAGAGAGTATGAAATTGTTGATAAAGACCATGCTGATGGCTATGGAAAAGACCTGCGATAAGCTCATGGCCTGGCTGCCCTCCTTTCCTTCAGAAGGTTAACTGCGGCAATAAGGACCCCTAAGGTTAAGAGCGCTCCCGGCGCCAGTATCATCATCAGCGCAGGCTCAAAATTGCCGGAGAACTTAAAACCCAAAATGCTCCCTGCTCCGGTTGCCTCGCGCACAAGGGCGATAATGCTTAAGCCCACGGTAAAGCCTATGCCCATGCCCAGGCCGTCAAAGAAAGAGGCGGCTACCTTGTGCTTTGAGGCAAACGCCTCTGCCCTTGCCAGTATAATACAGTTCACCACTATAAGAGGCACGAATATCCCCAGGGACTTATCCAGGGCGGGAAAATACGCCTTCATCAAAAGCTCGCATATCGTAACAAAGGTAGCAATAATCACGATGAACATAGGAAGGCGAATGCGTTCCGGAATGAACGCGCGCAGCCCGGAAACCATACAATTAGAGCAGACCAGGACGAATGTGGCAGCGCACCCCATGCCTATGGCATTGGCAAGCGACGTGGATACCGCCAGGGTCGGGCACAAGCCTAATATAAGGCCGAAGGTGGGATTTTCTTTTGCGATTCCTTTTACAAAATGGCCGATAAGGTTTTTCATTGTGAGCCGTAGATCCTGTTTCTGGTATAACGGTCAATGATGGGAGTGGCGGCATTCATCATCAGTATCGCATATGACACGCCTTCGGGATAACCTCCCCAGAGCCTCACCACCGCCGTTATGAGCCCGCAACCTACTCCGAATATAAGTTGCCCTTTCCGCGTCAGGGGAGAGGTAACATAATCGGTTGCCATAAAAAAAGCGCCCAGTATCAAGCCGCCGGTAAGTATATGAAAAAGCCAGTCTCCGCTAAAAAGGCCTCTGGGGCCAAAAACCCACATCAAGGCGCCTGTAGTTGCAATGAAGCTCAACGGTATATGCCAGGAGATATAGCCTTTAAGAAGCAGGAAGGCCGCCCCCAGGAGGAGCGCTGCCACGCACACCTCGCCGATACACCCTCCTCTCCTGCCGAACAAAAGGTCCAGGTAATTCAAATACTCAGGCGCCTTGCCTTCCTTTAAGAGGGCAAGGGGAGTGGCGGAAGTTACCGCATCATACGCAAAGGGCATGGAGAAGGAAGTCAAATGCCCGGGCCAAGAGGCCATTAAAAACGCCCTCCCTGCCAAAGCCGGGTTAAAAATATTCTGACCCAGCCCTCCGAACACCTGTTTGCCGACGGCAATGGCAAAAAACGAACCTACCACCGGTATCCATAACGGGACGCCGGGAGGAAGATTATAAGCCAGGAGTATGCCGGTTAACACCGCGCTGCCGTCAAGGATAGTGATCTTTTTTTTGATTGCACGCTGTATGAGCGCCTCGGTTGCCACGGCGCTGAGCGTCGAGGCCAGAACAACCCAGAAGACTTTAAAACCGAATATCAGCGCTCCTGCGATACCGGCAGGCAGCAGGCTCAACGTTACCAACCACATGATCTGCCGGACGCTTTCTTCCGTATGAATATGCGGGGATGCCGAAACCAGAAGTTTGTTATTCATTTCCTAAGAGCCCTTTTATCTGGCGGGCCTTGCTTTCAACCGAAGCCATGACTGCCCGCGAAGAAATCGTTGCTCCGGTTATGGCCTGGATACCAGAGATTTCGGCAACCGGTTTACCGGAGAAACGGCTGCTGAATTCCTTTTCCGCAATACGGCTCCCCAAGCCCGGCGTCTCAGAGTGGGCAATAACTTTTATGGCGGCAATAACCCCATCTGGCGTCATCCCCACCATGGTATCAACATTCCCTGCGTAGCCCTTTCCCGATGCCTTAAAAACTACGCCGACAAGCTTACCGCTCGTATCCACTCCTTTATAATACAACACCTCCTCTTGCGACGTGACTGGCTTGAAATCCGCTGCTTGAGGCAACACTTCCTTTAAACTGGATTCTTCTTCTGCTCGCGCCTGCATGATGATCCTATCCTTGGTAGCCGTGTTCACCAGCGCAAGGAGAGAGCTTGCCAGCACGCATATAAATGCCAGGATCAACCCGTAACGGACCATCTCTTTCATTTTGCCGCCTCCAGCTTTGCCCTCTTAATGGACTGCACCAATGTCCTGTTGGCAGGGCAGACATAGCTGCATACGCCGCATTCGATGCAGTCAAGCGCGCCGTATTCTTTTGCCTGCTGCCAGAGCCCGGCTCTGCTGGCCAGGTCTATCAGCGTGGGCATAAGCCCCACCGGGCACTTACGCACGCATGCGCCGCAGCGTATGCAGGCTTCCTCCTGGAGGCAAGCCGCTTCATCGCTGCTTAAGAGGAGCAGGCCTCCGCTTGATTTTATCACCGGCACCTCGTCGGTGTATTGGGCAATGCCCATCATCGGCCCTCCCATAATGAGCTTTGCCGGCTCCTCTTTCAAGGGGGCGCAATGCGCGATAAGGTCTTTAACCGGCGTCCCCAGGCGCACCCTCAGGTTTTTCGGCCGCTCAAGCACGCTGCCGGTCACCGTAACCAGGCGTTCATAGAGCGCTTTGCTAGAGTAGAGCGCTTCATAAACCGCAAAAATGGTCGCTACGTTATGCACCACCACCCCGCAATCAAAAGGAAGCTTGCCCCTGGGCACCTCTCTGCCGAGGATGTTTTTTATCAGCTGCTTCTCCCCTCCCTGAGGGTAGGCCGAAGGCAGGATGCGCAGGTGCCAGCCGGCATCGTGCAGGTGCCGGCGCATAATCTTTATGGCATCGGGTTTATTCTCTTCTATCCCGATATATACTTCCTTTACGCCAAGACAGGAAACAACCGCCTCAATCCCCAGGGCGATCTCATGGCCGTACTCGGTCATCAGGCGGGCATCGGACGTAAGATAGGGTTCGCATTCGGCGCCGTTGACAAGCAAAGTATCCACTGGCTTGGGCGGAGTAAGCTTGATATGGGTAGGAAAACTTGCCCCTCCCATGCCGACAATCCCGGCTTCCAGCACGATCGCGCGTATCTCCTCAGGGGTTAAAGCGTTAACCTCCTGCCTGCTCCTGCGCTTAGCATTCCCGTAGGCGCGGTCCTCTCCGTCATTTTCAAGCACGACTGCTTTGCAGCGCGCCAATACCGGATGCGGCCATTCCTGGATAGCGATAACTTTCCCTGAAACAGAGGCATGGATAGGCGCCCACACATGCGCCTGAACGCCGGCAATACGCTGGCCAAGGGCTACGGAATCGCCGACCTTGACTTCAGGCACACACGCCTTGCCCAGATGCTGGCTTAAAGGCAAATAAACCCTGGAGGGAGGCCTGAGGCTTTCAATACTCTTGTCTTCGGTATATTCTTTATGCTCTTTGAGCTTGATCATGCTTAAACCATGAGATCCGGCGGTGAAAGACCAGCTCTACCGCGCCCAGCACGCTTAAAAGCGCGCCTACCGCGATAAGTATCCCGCCGTGTGAAAACCGCTCAGCCAGGACGCTGCTGAGCAGCATGAAAGCCAGGAAACCCAGATGCATCACGATCTCCATAGAGCTGAAGATCTTGCCCAGCATATGGCTTTCGCTTACTTTATGCACAATGGTATTTGCCGCGATCATGATCGGAGCAACCAGGAGCCCCAGGGCAAAGGCCAGCACCGCAGCAACGCTAAAAATAGGGTAGCGCTGCAGGGTCAGGGCAAAAACCACCAGCATTATACCACTGAGCACCAGCGATACAAATATTGTTTTATACTGGGAAACCTTGTGGCCGAAACGGCCGTAGGCAAGGGAGCCAGAAAAAAGCCCTACCCCCAAAAACATAGCCAGAAGCCCCAGGTCCTTGGTAGCCGAACCCAGGTATTTCTGCACGAAAACGATAGTCACCACGTACACCGCTCCCAGCGCCGACCAGAGGGTAAAGATGAGCACGGCGGTAAAGCGGATGTTCTTGTTCCTCAGGAAATACTGTATCCCCTCCTTGATCTCCTGGAATACGGATTTGCCGATAAGCTCGACAATCTCCTTGCTGACCTCCCTGAGGTCAACCTTCGCTGTCTGTTTCTTTGCGATCAGGAAGATCAAGAGCGCCGAAATGAAAAAACTGGCCGAATCAATATAGAAGCCTGCCCGGGGACCGAGGAGCTCAACCACTATGCCGCTGACGCCGAAGCCGACGATGGCTGCGATCATACCGGTGGTATTCACCAGGGAGTTTGCGATCAAGAGGTCTTTGCTGGCCACCAGCTCAGGGAGTATGGAGAGCTTTGCCGGCACAAAGAACCTGCCGATGCAAAAGACGGCAAAAACGATACAATAGATCGGCGCCAGGCTTCGGGAATAGAAAAGGAAAGCCGGGATCAGCAGGACCAGAAGCGCCCTCAAAAAATCGCAGATATACATCGTGCGGCGCCTGTCCCAACGGTCAACGTAAACGCCTGCTATGGGGCCGATAAGGAAAACCGGTATGATGGTAAAGGAAAGGACTTTGGCGATCTCGGTAGTGGAACCCGGCGCCCTCATATATACCAGGGCGATAAGGGCCATCTGGTCAAGCCTGTCGCCGAGCTGAGAGATAATCTGCCCCAGCCAGAGGAAGAAGAAATTGCGCTTGAATAAAACTTCTCTGAACCTCGCCACGTATGGGATGGAATAAAAAAGCTGGCGAGAGGAGTTGAACCTCCGACCCGCGCTTTACGAAAGCGCTGCTCTACCAACTGAGCTACGCCAGCACAAAACTCAACACCGCGCTTAAAGACCTAACGCCTGGATCAGGGCATCCACTACTTTCGGGTCATAACGGACGTTTGCGTAGCGAAGCAGCTCATCCTTGGCCTGCTGCTTATCCATGCCTTTGCGGTAAGGCCTGTCCGTGGTCATGGCATCATAGCAGTCGCAAACAGTAAGGATGCGCGCCTCAAGCGAAATCTCGTCTCCTTTGAGGTGGTCGGGATAGCCCTCGCCGTTGAGCCATTCATGGTGGTGGCGTATGGGGTCCCGCAGATTAGAGAAGCCGTGAAGGGGAACGATAATGCCTTCTCCGATGGCCGGGTGCTGCTGGATGATCTTGCGTTCGTATTCGTCCAGCGCCGCCGGCTTCCTGAGGATCTCGTCGCTTATGCCGATCTTGCCGACATCATGCAGCTGCGCGGCAGCACGGATGGTATTGATCTGGGCTTCGCTTAGTTTAAGGATCTGCGCGATCATGACTGCATATTCGCTTACCCGGTCGGAATGGCCGCGGCTGTAGAGGTCGCGCGCCTCAACCGCAAGCGCCAACGCCGTCACCGTCTCAAGGTAGGTCTTTTGATTATCGGCATTGAGCCGGGCATTTTCCGTAGCCAGGGCAACCTGGGAAGAAAGGTTGGAAAGGACGATCATCTCGTCTTCATCAAAGCTGTCCCCCTCCTTTTTGCCGCTGATACAGGAGGCGCCGATGATCCTGCCCTGGAATATAAGGGGAGTGCAGATGAGCGGCGGCTCAAACGCCTCTGAGACCCCCTGGGCAGCCCCGCTTTTGCTCAGGCGCGGTATCAAGAGAGGCTTCTTCTGTTTAATGACCCACCCCACCACCTCTTCGTCTATAGGAATGCGCGCATCCTTGGCATAGCGTTCCCCAAGGCCGCTTGAGCTCTTGACCACAAGCTGTTTACTTTCCTCGTCGATAAGCAACAGGAGGCCGCGCAATCCCCCCAGGGCATCGACGGTTGTCTCCAGTATCAGGTCCAGAAAGGCATCTATGTTTTCTGCGGAAGACGCGCCACTTGAGACCCTCATCAGGACGCTCTGGAGCATATTGCGTGATTTTTCCAGCTCTTTGACGTTATGCTCCAGCTGCTGAACTACCTGGTTAAAGGAGCGGGCAAGTTCCGTAATCTCGTTGGAGCCTCCCTTAATATTGATACGCTTGGAGAGGTCGCCGGAGAGTATCTCCTTGACACTTGAGGTAACCTTCATCAGGCTGACAAAAGTCTTGCGCATGCTGATAAACCCGATGAAGGCGAATACCCCCACTATAAGGACCACCCAGAAGAGCAGGTCAAGGTCCACTTCAACCCTGCCGCTATAGACAAAGAAGAAGAATGCCGACGCCAGGATCGCAAACGGCAAAAGCGACATCAGGGAGAACATCACGGAGAACTTCCGTATGACGGAGGCGTCCTCTATCGACTTGAGCGCAAAAACGGGCTTTTTCTTCATATGCTTTAATTATTATACAGACCAAGCCCTGAATGTCAAAACAATTTCAACAGAGAGAATTCCCTTGAAAATACAAAAGGCATATGATACATTGAAATCCATTATGGACAGGATGTTATGGGAATTTACCGGCTCTAACGGCGATTTCTCCTCTACCATAGCCCACAAGGTAAAGACCCTCTATTTCCCCCTCTGTAATACCCTGCCGCTTATGTCCAGCATCACCCCTGACCTGCACGGAGACCTCAAAAGCGGCTTCAATTCCTTCCTTCTTGAGCCGGTATCGCGCCTTACGCTCTCTAACTCAAGGAGTAGCCGCAATTTTTGGATTTACCTGAATCCCGATACCATCTGGTCGGCAACCGGGGTTTCAAAAGACTCCCGGGGGCTCAGGCTTGCGGATGAATTCCGCCTGGAAGCAGGGTTGCTCTGGCACCGCGCAATACGTAGCAATAAAAAAATAGGCCTCAGGGCCAGGATAACCTCTTTTATACCCGCTTCCGAAGACCCGGTTGAGGTCATGCATGTGGAGATATCCAATATCTCAGGCGCGCGCGTCTCTTTCAACGCAACCGCAGGCATCCCGATGTATGCCCGCTCTGCCAATAACCTGTTTGACCACCGCCATGTTACATCCCTGCTTCAACGCATACAAAAGCACTCCTGCGGCATAATCGTTACGCCGACGCTTACCTTTGACGAACGCGGCCACAGGAAAAACCACACCTCTTACTTTGTGCTGGGGATAGACGAAAAATACGGCCCTCCCCTCTACCTTTACCCTACCCAGGAGATGTTCACCGGAGACGCAGGAGACCTGGAATCACCCGAGGCAGTGCTGAAAAACCTCCCCCCTCCCAAAAACGCAGCTATCCAGGGAAAAGAAGCGATGGCAGGTTTGCGCTTTAAGAAGGCCTCGCTTGGGCCGGGAGAAAAAACATCCTACACGCTCCTCCTGGGAATCTCTGATAACGTCCGCGAAATCAAGAGGGTGCTGGAAAAATTCGATTCGCCTCAGAAGATTGACTCGGCCTTTGAAAAAACCCGCTCTTGGTGGAAGGCAAAAAGCAGCTCTATCCGGATCTCAAGCGGAGAACGCACCTTCGATGCCTGGCTCTGCTGGGTGAATGCCCAACCCACCCTGCGCAAGATCTTCGGCTGCTCATTTCTCCCTGATTTTGATTACGGGAAAGGAGGCCGGGGATGGCGCGACCTCTGGCAGGACTGTCTCTCTCTGCTGTTGAACGACCCCAGAGAAGCGCGGGAGCTCCTGGTCAACAATTTCCAGGGGGTGCGCATCGACGGCTCTAATGCCACCATAATCGGCAAAGGGCCGGGCGAATTCATTGCCGACCGCAATAACATCAGCCGCGTCTGGATGGACCACGGGGTGTGGCCGTGGTTTACGCTGCACCTCTACCTGAACCAGACAGCCGACTTTTCCATACTTTCAAGCGAAATACCTTATTTCAGGGACCGCCTCCTGTCCCGCAGCAAAGAAATCGACTCCAGATGGAGCCCTGCGTACGGTAAAAACCTTAAAACCAAAAACAATGACATCTACCGGGGCACGATCCTTGAACATGTGCTGCTGCAGCATCTGGTGCAGTTCTTCAATGTCGGCGAGCACAACCACATCCTGCTTGAAGGCGCGGACTGGAACGACGGCCTTGACATGGCGGCTCAAAAAGGAGAAAGCGTTGCCTTCAGCGCCTTCTATGCTTATAACCTCAGCACGATCGCCGATGTGCTGGAGACCCTCCCTGAGAAACACTTCCCCCTGCTGAAAGAGATAACCCTTCTTCTTGACACCTTAGCAGGAGGCGGCATTGATTACGCAAGCACAGCTCAAAAGCGCAACCTCCTTCAGAAATACATGGATAGTGTCAAACAGGCAGTCTCCGGCAAGAAGGTTGCGGTAAACAAGACCCTTTTGATACGCGACCTGCGCAAGAAAAGTTCCTGGATGTACCGTAACATCGCAGGAAAAGAATGGCTTAAAGAAGGGTTTTTCAACGGTTATTACGATAACAACGGTAGGAAGGTTGAAGGAAGGCGGGATGGGCGCATGCGCATGACGCTCACCGGACAGGTATTTGCGGTGCTTGCGGGTATTGCAACGCCAAAACAGGTCAGACAGATCATCGCAAACGCAAACAAATACCTCAAGGATAAACGCGGAGGCATACGCCTTAACACCGACTTTGGAAAAGAGCAGCCTGCCTTAGGCAGGGCGTTCTCTTTTGTTTACGGAGAGAAAGAGAACGGAGCGGTCTTCAACCATATGTGCGTAATGTACGCGTACGCGCTCTATAAACAAGGTTTTGCCTCAGAGGCCTACCGCACGCTCTATACCCTCTTTCAAAAGGCAGTTGACACGCCCCGTTCAAAGATATACCCCTGCCTGCCGGAGTACTTCAACGCAGAAGGCCGCGGCATGTACAGTTACCTTACTGGTTCGGCAAGCTGGTTTATGTTCACGCTCCTCACCCAGGGCTTCGGGATACGGGGGCAAGCCGGGGACCTGCTGATCGAACCAAAGCTGGTAAAAGAACAATTCAGGCATTCATCGCAGATAAGCGCGCAAACCTCTTTTGCCGGCAAGCGCATCGAAGTGCGTTTCAACAACCCCCGCAAAAAGGATTACGGTTCCTACCTCATACGGGAAGCGCGCGTCAACGGCATCTGCCTGCCTGCAGAGCTTCCTGCAAAAAGCATATTGATCAGCCGCCCCGAACTCAACCAGCTTATCTCTCCTGCGCTTAATACCGTAGAACTGCTGCTGGATTGAGCCCTTTATGTATTCAGAGAACAATAAAATCCTTTAATTGCACGTGGGGGTTACGGTAACGCTTCCTTCCGACGGTGCTCTTCTTGTATTGTATTGCCTCCTGCGGGCACCAGTGCAGACAGGCAAGGCACTGCTGGCAGGAATGCTGCCAGGCAGGCTTCCCACCGAATAACCTGATATTATAAACAGGGCATACCTTCTGGCAGATCCCGCATCCGTCGCACTTCTCGTCGGCCCAGAAATTCTTATCCGCCTGGGGTATCCTCGAAGAACCAAGCCGATATACCCCTTCAAAAAGCCATCCTGACAAAGGTATCCCGAAAGGCTTGACGACTCTGCCTTCTTTTATCAGGCGGCCAATCTCTCCGATGCGCGCCCGGGCAATGTCGAACAATGATTCCTGTTCAGGCAACGTCAAGGCTTCGTATAAGGGAGTATAATTACCAGGCATCTTAAGCAAAAAGCCCGCAGAAAGCTTCAAGCCTCTTCTGGCAAGGATGCGTGCAGCCTGGGGCAAGGCATTGCCTGCCAGGCCGCCGTAGGTTGCCACGGCAAAAATATAGGTTTGCGAAGAAGTGAGGAGCTTTTCTAAAAATGAGCGTACGATCAGCGGAAGCCCGAACATATACACAGGGAAGACCACTCCGATACGCTCGTAAGAATAGCTGGGAGCAAACTGGACCGTATAAGATATATTACTTATCTGGGCTTCCGGCAGCTCTTTGGCCAGGAGGCGCGCCGCCCACAGAGAATTACCCGTCCCGGAAAAATAAAATATCCCCGTTTTCATTTCTTCCTTTTTGCTTTCGCGCGGATCATAACCAACAGCATTTTAAAACACCACACTGCCTTCAACGCATGGGGTTTGTGCGCCGGCAGAATGAGCGCCTCCCCTGCCTTCGCCACAAAAGGCCTGCCTGAGACAATAATCCTGGCCGTACCGTCCAGTATATAGACGAAGGCGTCAAAAGGAGCGGTATGCTCGCTTAATCCCTGGCCTTTATCGAAAGCGAAAAGCGTTATTGTGCCCTTCTCGTTACGGATGATCTCCCTGCTGACAACCGCCCCTTTTTGATACTCAAGCAAATCAGCCAGATTAACCGGCCTCAGGACCGTTTCCATTTTACCCCTACTTTCCCAATAAGTTACGCAGGAAGTGTCCCCATGCGTATATTATTATAGCACAGTCTTTTTGCATTGACACCACTTTAAACAACCTCTAAAATCATTGAGGGTACGTTAACGCCCCGTTTCAGTTTAAACCAGAACTAAGGAGCGTTCAATGAAAAAAATCGGCATTACCGGTGCTGCGGGAAATATCGGGACCACGCTCAGAGAAGGCCTCTGCGACGAATATGAACTTTCCCTCTTTGATATCAGGGAGATAAGGCAACCGCAGGGCAGGTTCGTCAAGATAGATTTCAGCGACAGAAAGGCTTTGGAGGGCTGCTTTGAAGGGCTGCATGCCCTTATACACCTTGCAGGCAATCCCCGTCCGGATGCCCTTCCCCAGGCAACGCTACGCAACAATTTTGTAGCCACCAGTTATGTCTTCGAAGAAGCCCGCAAGGCAAAGATCAAGAAGATCGTCTTTGCCAGCTCTAACTTTTATCACCAGGGCTCGATCATGGATGCCCTGGAAGGAAAAACTAAACGCCTGATTACCCTGGATACCCCCCCGACCCCGCGCTGCCTTTACGCGGATTCCAAGGTATTCGGAGAGAACGTCGGCCGCCACCTCTCGCACCTGGGGGTACAATTTGTAGCGCTCAGGATCGGCTGGACCGTTCCGGAAGACGATCCCGCGCCTTATGCCGGGGATTATATGCGCGCGGTCTTCTGCAGCAAAAGAGACCTTATCCAGGCCTTCAAAAAAGCCCTTGAGATAGAAACGGACTTTCTGCCTGCCTTTGCGGTAAGCAATAATTCAAAAGGGGTATTTGATTTGAGTGAAACAAAAAAGAAGCTGGGCTTTTCGCCTCAGGATAACGCGGAAAACTACCTCTAAAACCCCTCCAGAAGCACTGCATTGGTGGAAGCGGCAACATGCCTTAATTTCCTGGCTGCTGTGTATTCCGGAGAATCCCACCACCGCTTTGCAGCCTGCATGTCCTCAAACTGTATCATTATCATGCGCCTGGGTTGCCAATCCCCTTCCAAGACCTCAGCCGTACCTCCCCGGACAAGGGGCTTGCCTCCGTAAAGCGTAATAGTCGGGGCTCCCTGCTTCTTATATTCTTCATAACCCTTCCGATCCTTGACGTCTACATCCAGGATGACATACGCAGCCATAGGCCTTCCTTCCTTGTAATCAGCGTTTTTTAAATAAGGCGGCATACCAGTTGCCGTGTTTCAAGACGCGCCTGCACTCCAGGTTTTTGTTTTTGAAATTTTCCCTGAATTCCCGGAAATTCTCGTAATATATGCCGGAGACGGCAAGGCATCCCCCTCTACGTACACACGAAGCGAGTTTTCTGCGTAATGCAATAAGGTCGAGAGTAAGTAAATTGGCTGCCACAAAATCAAACTTGCGCCTGAGGGAAAAATCCTCAAACGCAATTGTCATGGTTACGGCTTTACAGGCATTAAGCAAGAGATTGCCGCGGCAGGTCCGCGTTGCCTGAGGGTCGACATCGATCGCTGTTATGTCTTCTGCACCATACCGCGAAGCGACAAGGGAAAGTATCCCCGAACCGGAACCCACATCAAGAAAACGCGCAAGTTTCCCGCGCTGCGAAGCTATCAGCTGAGCCATCATCCGCGTTGTCGCATGCATGCCGGTGCCGAAAGCAAGCGAAGTATCGAGATAAATAACGCGCTTATTTTTTTTAAGGGAGCGGCGGGAGCCGGCCTCAACCGGCACGATACGGATATCGCGGGTGATATTAAAAGGCCTGAAGTATTTCTTCCAGCGGGTCTTCCAATCGGCATCTTTCAATACCGAAGTAGAAACAGAAATGCCCTGAAGCTTCAAGCTCCGTATGAGCTTTCCTAACGAACGGGCCTCTCTGGCAGAGGGAAGAAAAAAAGAAACTACCGTCTTCCCGCCCTTGAAGGTCTCGACGGTCTGCTCCTCATGCACGCCGGCATTAGCCAGGGCTAAACGGAGCACATCCGCCTTTGCCGGAAGTTCATTCCGCAGGCTAATCCTCAGCTCGATCATGCGATTCGGTTATACTCCTCCTTAAAGTTCCCTTTTTATTTTTTCTCCTGATACAGGTGCACGTCTCTTTGCGGGAAGGGTATAGTTATGCCGTTTTTCTCCAGCTCAAGCTTGCCCTTTTCCAGCGTATCGAAATAGACGCCCCAGTAATCCTGCGGCTTGACCCACGGCCTGCACGCCAGGTTAACACTGCTGTCTGAGAGCTCGCAAACCCCGACAACCGGCTGCGGGTTCTTAAGAACCCGCGGGTCAGAAAGCACCAAGCCCTCCAGGACCTGTTTTGCCTTCTTTATATCATCTCCGTACGATATCCCGAAAACCAGATCGACCCTTCTCTTATCGATAGCGGAAAAATTGGTGATATTATCTGCGGTAATCTTGGCGTTCGGAACTATTTCCTTGCGGTTATCGGGGGCATTCAAAATGGTCGTGAATATCTGTATCTCCTCAACTGTCCCCATTACACCGCCGGCCTGTATAAAATCGCTGACCTTGAAAGGCTTAAACAGGATGATCAAGACGCCTGCGGCAAAGTTTGCCAGGGACCCTTGTAACGCCAAGCCGACTGCCAGGCCTGCAGCACCCAGGACCGCGATAAAGGAAGTCGTCTGTATGCCGAGCTTGTTCAACGCAGCCAAGACAACAAAAACCATGATGCCGACGTAGATGACGTTCCTGGCAAAGGTAGCAAGGGTCTTTTCAACCTTTGACCTCTCCATTAGCCTCTCGATAAAGCGCGCCACCGCCCTGGCCGCCCATTTACCTATCAAGAAAATTAGCAGCGCAGCAATGATGCTGAGCCCATATGATAAAATATACTCGTAGAGCTTGGCGATGACTTCTTCCATACGTACCTCCTTTTTGTGGTATGCGGCCCCGGCGCACTTTCGCCGAGCAAAACCGCTTAACCAGTAAGTACTCCCCAGTTTATAACTTTAAAAATATCTTATCAATGACCTGAACGGAGCCATAACAAAATTAGTGTAGAAATTATTCGCCGTAAGGCAGCGGCATCTGGTTTGCCTTACGGCCCTGCGCGCTGAAACAGCGCTGCCGCTTCTCCAGGCCTTACGGAAATCGTAATCATAATCCCTGAGGCTACCCAAAGGGAGACGTTTCATCCTGCAGCAGGGCCATATCGTTCCAGAGGCGTCAATATAGGCCGAAACCGTCCCGGCGCGGCAAGAAAAAACTTCTCTGCCGTTAAGCAGGGAATATTTTACGAATGTATAATAGCGGTAGCGCATATTCCGTATCAGGCCGGCAAGGGATTGGGCTGATTTTTTCCGTGAGTAATCCCTTAGCAGGCCGACGGCCTCAAAAGAAGCGGCGCCTCCGGGCCGGAGGCCTTCTCCCACATTATGCAGCTCTTCGCGTTCGTCGGCAATCTCCGCAACAAATGAGTCAGGGGCAATATCATCTACAAAGCTTATAATCCTGGGTAAATCATTAATGTTGAATTTAGAAATTATGGTATTAACGCCGATAATAAGATGTGGATAGCTTTTTTTAAGGCCGGAGAGGAGCCGGTAGCATTCCTGGAATTTAACAAAATTACCCTCTACCCCCCTGATAATATCGTGCTCAACGCCCACATTATCCAGGGACATATTGACGATCAGGCGAGTCCTGAAGCAACAGTTGAGCATATCGTGCGTTTTCTGCTTGATCTGTTCCGGTAAAAGGCAGTTTGTCGGTATATTAATAACAAGGGGGCGGTTATAATCACAAACCAGCTTAACGAATGCAACGAGACTATCGCACAAAAAAGGCTCACCGCCTGAGATCGTGATCCAGGAAGGCGCGCGGCCCAACGATTTTAAAACTTTCTCCCATTCTCCCAATGACAGCTCCTCTCCGGGGGGGTGCTGCCAGATAAAGCAAGTCTTACAGCGGGAGTTGCATTTGTAAGAAAGGCACAGGGTAAGGCTGGCGGGTAGCGGCGCGTATGCAGGGAAACAAGAAAGTGCTTTATGCCTTACGAATAATGAGGCGCATCTGAGATATTCAGCAACCGGGGGACAAACGCTCAAAGGCCTCTCCTCTTTAACACCTTAACCTTCATGGTCGGAAACGAATATTCTCTTGGCTCCAGAGAAAAAGGATTATTCACCTTTCTGCACATTAATATAGGCGCCTCATTGTCTCCGGTTGTATGAGAAATAGCGCTTATATAATCGGGGGGAGCAAGCGAGCAATCAAGTGCAAGGCTCATCCCCTGGGAACTATTAAATACCCAGACTGAGGAAGCAAAACGCACTTCACCCTCCCAGAATACGGTAGCTTCTTTGACGCCGCCGGATAATGAAGAAAAAAGCGATCGTTTCCCGGAATAGGGAACCAAATACGAGTCAAAATCGCCTGAGAGCGCCACTATAAGCGCCTCTCCTGCGCAGTCAATTTTGCGCAAAGGATTTGTCCTGATATTGTATACAATGGTATTGTAGTCTTCCAATTCGATTTCCACGGTCTGGACAATAGGAATATCCCACCATCTACCAGTGGCGACCAACTTTGAAGGAGTCTTTTTGTTTACCTCCCATACCGCCGCATTCGACAGATATCTGGAATCTCCGGTTGAAATCTCCTGGTACATACCGGAATTGGCGGTCAACTCCTGCCCCTCCCAGAATATGCGGCCGGAACCATTGTTAAAAAAACTTTTAGCGGCCCACGGCTTATTTCCCGTTCTTTCCTGAGCTGTTTTAGAAAGTGGTCCAGTTCGCTATTATTGTTAAAAAATGATATCCTTCCGGAAAACAAGCAGTGCGCTCCCTTGCGCAGAGCTACGGTTCCAGACAAAGAAGAATAAAGCAGGAGCGGATGCTTTTCATAAAGATGGAAGGTAATTTTTTTTAGTAAGCCGCAATCTGCCTCGGCGCTGGCGCGCACATCGAAGCCAAGAGCAGGGAAAGAAACACTCTCCTCAAAACCCTTGATTACAGCCAGGCCCAGGATCCTTTTCTGGGAAGGGGGATATTCTCCTCCTGATTTGCTTACGTCAACTCCCCCGGAATAATGTGCCCACTCTTCGTATCTCTTTTTTAGGCTGACGCCGATCCAGACATTTTTTAATTCAATATCGCGCTCGGGAATAACTGTAACGTCGATATCGATACAGTTCTTCCCAATGGCAAAGCTCCACACCTGCTTGATCGCCGGCGCCGGCCAATGCGCTACCACTACCAAAGAACTATCCATTTTTTTTCTTGACCAGCCAACTTGCTTCTGTATTACGATATAATTCGTCTCCTTCGCAGAATTCGGCATCCAGGCCTGCGCCCTCGGTTAACGCTAAACCCTTATAATAAACCCCTATCCTCCCACCGCTGAATACAAGCTTAATCCCGCTATATTCAATGGCCTCCGTAATCTCTGCTTCTGCAAAAACCGTAGTTGTTATAACCGCGCAGCAAATTATACCTATGGCCACCGTCATTACTGCTTTCATATCGGCCTCGCCAGGTATCCTATCGGTTTACATTCGCTCTTTAGTGCGCCTCTAATAGAGGCGGGTATCTTGGATTTAACTCAAGGTACGCTTACAGGGAGCCCGGCAATCCCTAACGGATACAGTAAAGCAGATTATCTTCAACGCGGTAATACAGGGAGGCTACCTTTATCTTAGGGTATCTTTTTTCCAAGCGGGCAGCTTCGCTTAAAATAAAGCCGATTTCATTTTCTATTTCATACAGCGGCGCCATATTCATAAAATGCTCTTCTGCCTGCTCCTTACTCCAGCCGGCAACCTTCACCAACCCTTCGACAAAGGCCTTTCTACGGGAAGCGATATTCGTCATGCCGCAGTGGTTATGGGCTATGAGGGCGATAAAACGCACCCCTCCCACGGCAATAGCATAGGAAACTTTGAATTCGCTGTAGCGTAAATTCGCCCCTCCTGAACGAATGATGTATGCGAAATTCTCGGGGATACGCAGGTGCTTACGATTATCCATGCACATTCCGATAAGAAGTTTGGCGCGCGCGTAGGGTGCAAAAGGACGGGCGAGATTATGGTACTCTAACAGCAAACCAATTGGGGTGTTGCGATAAGATGGGGGGATATCTTTTCTTGTCTTAATGGGGATGATTTTATGCTTCACGTCCTCAGCCGGCTTTATTTATACTTGGGCGGCTTTTCCGGCTCGGGAGCGGAAACAGAGGCAATGGCGGGCTGGCCGAACCGCTTGAGCTCAACCTTGTCTTCCGGCTTAGTGTTTTCAACCTTCTGAAGGGTATCCAGCGCAATCTCTTTGCTTTCGCCGAAAACTTTCACCCTTTCACCGTCTTTAATGACGATAAAACAGCCGGAAAGCAAAAAAAGCGCCAGGGCATACAGGATAATTTTCATATCTGACCTCTCTTGTTTTGATTTATCGCGCTCATGCCGCATAAGCCAGCGCAATAACCTCCGTATTATATTTTATCTCATAAAAACGGGAAATCAAGCGTCTGTTCTGTCTTCTATCTCTTAAGTATGTCTCTGCAGCTCAATAATGAGTTAAACCTTGCAACCGCAGTTTTTGGCTTTTAACAGCTTCAGCTGCTTCCGGGGGTGGTCTATGAATATACTTTGCCTCCGGGAACCGGTCGCTAACCTTCTCTCCAAGCCGCTCTGATGCCTGTAGCCCCTGCGCCTCATCTCCTCAACAAGCTTATAGTGCCTCAGATACAAAGCAGCCAGCTTGTTTCTCCAACGCATGGTCTCAGGATGCCTGGAATACCCTTTTTTATTTTTGGTCAGAATAGACCATATAGCGTGAAGCTCTCTGTGTTCGCCAAGCAAATGGTTGCGGCAAAGTTTCCTAGGGGCAATATCCCATATTCTCATAATGATGACTCTCAAGCTTTCTTGCAGCTTCTCTAATATGAAATCTTTTATTTTCTTATTTTCTTGGGCTTCCTATTCAAAGAGAGGATATATACATAGCGTCCAGAGATTCAGAAGAACAAAAGGAATTATTGAGGCAGATTGAGAAACATCAGAACTCAAACGCTAATTACTTCGCTCAAGGCGTCCATATTTTAGAACTCTGTAACAAAGCGCACCGCTTATACTTACAACAAACACCTTTCAAAAGGGCTAAACTCCTGTACTATATATTATCGAACTGCACCCTTGATAACGCAACCCTATGTCCCACATATAGAAAGCCCTTTGACTTAATCGCCAAAGGGCTCTCTCGTTCAAATTGGCTCCGGATTTAGAACCGAATCAAACCATTGACATAATTTTACCAAATACCATTCACGGTTGCAAGAAAAAGGATTTTTGAGTCGGCTATGTGGCTGTGGCGGCTGGGCGGCGGCAGCCGC
>Ga0073932_1002460_pt1 | contig 28511 bp, 37 predicted proteins | sample DewCreD2012metaG_FD_76967 | JGI IMG/M metagenome (GOLD analysis project Ga0073932, IMG submission 76967) | Hot spring sediment bacterial and archeal communities from British Columbia, Canada, to study Microbial Dark Matter (Phase II) - Dewar... ...
ATTGCAGCGATACCAATATAGTAGGCTCGTGCCCAATACCCTGGAGCATGCAAGCAAGTGTATGGGTAGAGCCAAAAAGGAAACGGCGACCCGAGTGTAGGTGAAAACGCCCAGGCCGAGAGGGGCTGCAATAAGGTAAGCTGGTACAAAAAAGACCAGGCAAGCTACTAGTATCTTCGTGTTCAGGTCGGGGCGACCAATGGCGTTGTATAGCTCACGGTTAACTTGAAGGGTAAAGGCAACTCCGTTGAGGAGGCCGACGAGCCCCATGATCAGGCCGAGCCCCACCCATTTGTCTCCAAGTACCACGTGAGATAGCTCTGGGCCGGCGACGAAGAGGCCCACTCCCGCAGGCAGAGAGACGCAGGCGATGATGCGGGTTATCTTGGCGAAGGAGTCGATTAGCGCCGGCCTGTCGTCCTGCAGGCGGGAAAAAGTAGGGTAGGCAACCTGCGTCACTGGGGTTACCAGCAAACCGAATACAATGAAGGACACTGTCCAGGCCACGCGGTATAAGCCCAAGTCGTGCATGCCCAGGTAATGGCCCAACAGCAAGCTGTCTCCCCAGATGATAAGCCAAGCTCCGATGCTCTCCAACACCACCCAGATGCCGAACCTCGCTAGCTTGACAGCCACCCTCCTGTCGAAGCTCCACTGGGGTCGCCAAGGGCTTTTGATCCACAGCAATAGCATGAACACGAACGACCCAGCCAGGGTGCCCACCACCAGGGACCAGACTCCAAAGCCCAACAGCGCCATCGGTACGGCCACCAAGGCCGGCGTTACCGAGGCGAAAAGTCGCGCCCAGAAAATGGCCCGGAAGTCCAGCTCTCGCATGAAAAGATTCTGCTGTACCGATGTGAGCGCTAGCATAATCACTTGTAAGCCCAGCACCTGCAAGACAGAAGAACACTCCGGGCAGTTAAAGAATTCCGCGGCCAGAGGCGCCCCAAACAGGAATACCATGTAAATCAGGAAGCCCAACGCGGCGTTCATCCAAAAGACCACGTTGGCCGCCTGCTCAACAGGAACCCGAGTTTGAATGAGTGCCTTACCCAGGCCGGCCTCCCAGAATATCTGACTGAAAGAAATGAATATCATAGCAGTAGATAGCACGCCGAAGGCCTGGGGCGAAAGCAAGCGGGCAAGCACCAGAAAAGTGAGCGGTGGCGCAACCCGATATACCAGGGCTGCGAGTGCGGACCACTTGACGGCAGCAGTCGCTCTGTGGTTTAGCGCTTGAGCCTCATCCATTATTCGGTTTCTTCCGCTGCAAAGTAGAATTGGTAACCTGGTCCGGATAGAAATCGCCACGGGTAGCGGCCGATTGCGGTCTCGGGTAGGCTCTGACCCAGGTAAGCGAGGCCGAGGGTGCGGAACCAGGTCGGGAAGAGGCTGGGCTCCTCGGGGCGCGCAGACATAAGATAGTGCCCGTATCTCAGTTCCTCGTAGCGGCGGAAGACTGCACCGCCGGACCCGTTGAAGTTTGCCAGCACCCAGTAGAGGGCTTGCTCCAAGGCACCTCGGACCTCACCTCCCCGGTGGTCGTGCACTTTCCCGAGGCGTACCATAGGATCGATAGAGTCAATGTCCTCGCAAGCGCTGGAGTTAAGTGCAGCACCGAAGCCGCCCAGTCTGTTTTGCGTGGCAAGACAGCTATCGATGATGCATTCGGGATACTGAATCCGTCTGCGATCGTAGAAATATAACAACCAAAGGTGGTATCCCGTCTGCACCCCCTGAGAGAGCCAATGCGGCGTATCGAATCGCGTACCCCATAATCCGGTGCTCGGGTCCTGAGTACGATCTAACCAGGTGAACATCTCATCCAGTGCGTCATGGCACCACCGCTCTTCTTGAAAGTCCCGCGAGTACTGCAGCATCGTAGCGTAGTTTTGAACCTGATTGCTAACTCCGGGGGCATCCTCATGCCAGGGCCTGTTTTCTAACCATCGCCTCATGGCTCCACGTTGCCTAAATTCTCTCAGGACGGTGAAAGGCCTCTCAGCAACGGCTCCGAGGGCGTGCAAGGCCATGAGCACATGCAGGGTAAGGTGACGCCAGCCCCACCAGTCCAACTCCTCCGCAGCAGGGCAGGCGACCAGAGGGTCCCGGAATAAACCGTCCTCGTCCTGGAAACTCTTCAGGTGGTTGACCCACCCTTGTCGGTCTGATTGGGCAAGATCATCTAACGCGCCATAGAGGTGAAGGGTCAATGCGGCGTAACAAGAGGCATACGCCAAACTGGGACCCTTTGGCTTGAAGGCGTAACGACCCTCGCCATCCTCCGGTCGCTTGCAGCGAGCCACGAACTCTAGGGTACGAGCGCGCAGCCGAACCATCTCGCCGTCCCCCCCGGCTGTCCAGCACCTGCGTGCGGCCTCTACTTGCCTTAGCAAGTTGCGCCAAACCTGAAAATAGCCTAGTTTACTCAGACCGAAACGAACGCAATTCCGCGGCGTCAGGTATTTTCTCACTCCAGAGGTGAGCAGATTCATGTACCTTGACTGCAACCGATCCACTTGTCCCATTCCTTCTTCAATTCAAGCATAAAGAAACAATAGACGCGCTGGCCAGGGAAGGCCTTGGCGACCTCATCCAGGTCGGTATCGTAAAATACTACGCCCCGGAGGCCTTGGGGAAGGTTTCTCCACACCCGGTCCACAATGGCTTCGGGGCTGTAAAGGCTTTACAGGGGAGCGAGGTTGCCATCTTCCCGCCACACCCGGACTGCACCAGCGTCGATGGCCACCTTGCTTTGGTCAGTCAAGTGTCTGGTAAGAATGTAATGCGTATCATCGAGATACAGGGGGAACGATTGCGCAGTATCCCCCAGCGGCCAATACTCTTGAAACTTCTTTAACAAATCCTATATCCGAATTTCCCATGAAGGATTCATATGCGCAATGCGCAGCCAACCCCTACGCAAAGCCATGATCGAGACCCATATCCGCTGCATTGGCCCCTATCTTGAGTTTCCTAATGTGTGGCGGATAGCAAAGGTCAAGCTGTTATGCCTCATATCCTCGCTTGGTTAAGGCAGCGGCCCAGGGACTATTGGAGGCTGCTATGTCGATAAAAACGTCTCCTTTGGCTGGTTGCAAAGATTGGTGAGTCGAGAAGTGCTCCAATCACTTTTCTATCCAAACGTCGTTAAGTTGGCGGTAGAACTCACGCGCCTCCGGGAATTCGTCCAAGAATCACTTGAATGCTCTAATATCTATATTGCGGGTCTCCACCGGTACATCAAGTTCTATCAAACGATCCCGAAGAGCCGCAAAGTGGGGTATGCTGGTTATTGGATTCCTGCTGCGATCCCGCTGAGATTGCAGTAAGGATGAACTTGACGCACATTACCTTTAATCTGGGGCAGGCAAGCGGCGAGCTCCCGCCTAATTACTTGTCGAATTCTTAGAACTAGACTATTTTTAAACCTATTCAGCAGCAATTTCGTTCTCATCAACAAATACGTAGTTGTATGCGGCCACGCCCTGTCCAGTGTAGCGTCATAAGGCTTGGGTCATCATCACCAAGTTCTCCGATCTCTCTCACCGCCTGACTTCGAATCGCTCAAAAAGGAGTCCAATTCACGTTTCCTTGGGCGATGAAATTGCCTTCCCAGTAGTTAGGTTTAAGTACCCAATCCTGCAAAAAAGGGTCTCTTCTTACTTGGGAGCGATGGTAGAGATATCCTCGGTGATAGGAGCGTAAACATCTCAAAGCTAAGGGATCGTGAAAATTCATGACGAGCCCGAGTAAGTACTTAATCCACATCGAGAGCAGGTCCGAGGCACTGAGCTTTCCCGCACGGCGGATGTCGGTATAAGAGTTGGAGATGCCCTCAATAAAGCGACGCCATGCCAGGTACTCCCGCGTAAGCCGGTCCGCAGAAACAAAGTGGTACACCGATGCCCCTGGATGGTAGAAGATCTTGTGGCCTCGCTCCCGGATATTCCTCCCCAGCGCCACCTCACCGTTTCCTCGGTACTTGATGAGTTCACGGGGAAAGCCGTCTGGGTTGAACCCCCCAAGTTCGACGGCCAAGTCCCGGCGCACCGAATAGTTGCAACCGAAGACCACGCCCGGTGGCACCTCCCGAGGGTGATCGCCCATATCCACCAGACTGTACGCTCCGAGCACCCGGCCCCCCTCTTGCCACCGCCATAGGCGGTCTACCCAGGCGGGTGGAGGCACCTCGTACTCGGGAAGAACCTTGCCGCCTACCAACCCAACCAGAGGATCAGCAAATGCCTCATTAACCCCCTCCAGCCAGGCAGGGAAAGCCCTGATGTCGTCGTCGCCGAATGTTACTATTTCCCCACGAGCTTGGCGCAAGCCCAGGTGCCTGCAGGAGTGTAACCCCGGCGTTGGGTTGAGAAGATAAAGCAGGTTGGGAAGCCGTTCGCCTAACTCTCGGCAGGCGTGCCTGGTCTCGTCCTGGCAGCCATTGTCCATGACCAGGATCTCAAAGCGCTCCCGGGGGTACGTCTGCTGGGCTAAAGAGTCCAGCGCCCGCAACAGGAGTCGGCTCCGGTTCATGGTCGGGATTACCACTGAGATAAGAAGTTGCTTTTCCTCCAAAGGTTATCTTCTCGGCCTCCTACCTCTGCGGCGTCTTCTGAGCCGTCACCAACACGTTCCAGGTATCCTCCCCGGCAGGTTTTCCGCGGTCATCAAAGGAGCAAAGGCTCAAAAGCTTGAGCCCGCTGATATCCAGGAAAAGAGCCAGCTCTTGCGGGAAGAAATACCGCATTGTGTGGGTCTCCTCCACCTCCCCGACCAGTCGCTCCCCAGTCAAGCGCCACAAGTGGTAGTGCACTCTGGCCACGTGGTCTGAGGCTGCCAGCGACGCGCGCACCACTCGGATTACCTTGCCGTCAGTTGTGGGCGCCACCTTTACTCGCTCCCCCGGCCCCTGGGCGAGAACCGCTGGGCCATACCACACGTCGCAAACGAAAAGCCCTCCCGGCTTGAGGCTCCGTTGTACTGCGCGTAGCGCCGCCAGTACATGAGCATTAGTCACCTGGTAGCCGAGCACGGCGAACATCATCAATACGGCATCAAACTCCTCTTCAATGGAAAAAAAGCGCACGTCCCCGTGAGCAAACCGAACTTGTCCATCGGACAGCCCTGCAGCGCTAACCTTGGCCTTCGCGTGTTTCAGCATCTCCTCTGAAATATCCACACCCAACACACGGTATCCCCTTTGGGCCAAAAGGATGGCGTGATTGCCGGTACCGCAGCCGAGATCGAGGATTCTTCTAATCTGACCGTCACCATAACGGGCAAATATTCCTTCGATAAGATCACATTCTGCATTGTAGTCTTTGTCGGCATAAAGAGGGTCGTATGCATCCGAATAGACTGTGTCAAATATTTTCTCACTCATCTCAACACAGCCGATAACGCCTCGGTCACCCTCTGAATCTGTTGCCGAGTAAGTCTGAGACCTGATGGCAAATATAACCCTTTTTTTGCGATGTGTTCAGCAACCGGGTAGTGCTCACCTCTAAAAAGCCCTCGGTTTAGGAGAACAGGTTGTTGGTGCATGCCGAGGAAAAACGGCCGAGTCTCTATGCCCTTCTCGCTCAGTCTCTGTGCCAGCGTGTCAGCATTCATCTCTATGCTATCATCGAGGACGATCCCATACATCCAATAGACTTGACGGGCCCAAGGCTCCTCAACCGGTAATTGTACACCCGGTATTCTGCAAAGTTGCTCGCTGTAAGCCCTGCCGATCCACCGCTTTTTCGCAATATTCTCCTCTATGCGTTCCAGTTGGGCTAATCCCACAGCGGCCTGGATGTTTGTTAGGCGAAAGTTGTAGCCCAATTCTGTGTGGAAAAAACGCCTGCCCGGCTGGAAGCAAAGATTCCGTAGACTTCGCGCCTTTTCGGCATAGGCGTCCTCATTTGTGAGGATCATACCTCCTTCACCGGTAGTGATCAGTTTATTGGCGTAGAAGCTAAACGTGCTGATGTCGCCCAAGCCGCCGCAGCGCCGCCATCGCGGATTCTCGCCGACGCGTCCCGAAAGGTATTCGGCGCCATGGACCTCGGCGGCATCTTCGACAATCTTGAGCGCGTACTTATCAGCTAGACCCAGGAGAGGGTCCATATCCACAGGGTGGCCGTAAATATGCACCGGCATAATTGCTCGCGTTTTCCTGGTGATCTTGGACTCAACCTGCGTGACATCCATGCACCAAGTCCGTGGTTCACTGTCAACTAAAACAGGCACGGCGCCAGCGTCTACGACAGCGAGGGCGCAAGAGATGATCGTGAAGGACGGCATGATTACTTCGTCGCCGGGCCCGAGTCCAAGGCACCGCACGGCCGCCTGCAATGCAGTTGTCCCGCTACTCACAGCGATGCCATATTTCATCCCGCAGTAAGCAGCCCATCTTTCTTCAAACTCCTCAATGAAATGTCCTGCGGACGAGATCCAGCCATTGGTTAGACATTCGCGCACATACTGCAGCTCACGCTCGCCAACGAGTGGCTCGCTAACCGGAATTGTATTCAACATGCTTCCCCTTCAAATCGGGTCTTATCATGTTCCCCAGCATAGGGTCCCTGTTTCACTTCAATCATTGAAGTTTCTTCAAGCATCTCAAAAGAGTGACCACCCCCACAAAGTAGAATGACATCCCCCGCTTCGAGTATTCGGGTTGTAAGGAATCTTTTGTTCGAGGAATAAAGGGCAACCTTGATGCGTCCTTTCTTTATGAACAGCACTTCCTGCGTATAAAGGACTTGCCTGGAAACCAAATTGTGCAGGTGTGGGCTGATCTTCGTCCCCTTTCCATGCTTCATAAATGCGAGCTGTTGCGAAAAATTCGGGGGAGTGAAGAACTGGATTCCTATTTCGTCATAATTTGCCTTTATGATGAGAGCTATAGGCTCAAGGCCCTCTACGATACTTTCCACATAATTATTGTTCATCATTCACCTCACGATAACGCTAACTGCAAACACTTCTAAATGAATCAGATTCTTAGAAGTTGCAGACATTGGCCTTTGACTAAATCATGTCTAATAAGACGCATAATTCCCAAGAAACTAGGGTCGGCAACTTTCATAAGAGCGTTTTATTGTGTCTATTAGGATTTTGTGACCTTTGTCAAGTGAAAGGGGATCTTAGGGTTGATGTGGGCACAGGAGAAATCCCACCGTGCCAAGGAGGGGGACTTATTACTCTTGCCCATGTGCGGCATTAGGTGGTGAAATTAACTCTTGATTTGACATGATTAAGGGTTTTCCCATCATGCTCCAATAATGCCCATTGAAGTACTTTCCCGATAAGCCAGTGTTTTTGTCATCAAAGCCTGAATATAGTAAGTTTCGACTCCTCAAGTCACCCCCCGCATCAGGGGCATAAGCATTTGTTAAGCATCAGCTATTATAGGCCTGCCCGGTGATTTATTCATGGAACGACCGAGTACGAAACAGCACCATAGGCTTCATAGTCAGCTTTAGATCCCATGTTTCTTGCCCACACCTGAATTGAATTGGTTCCTGGAAAACCCGTCGTGTTCCAGGCGAAACTGCTTATGGAGGAATAGTTTCTCACAACTTCCCAGGTTCCGCCTTGCTTCTTAATCCAGAATTTGTACTCATACGGACCCGTGCCACCAACAGCATTCCCTGTCAGGGTTATCACCGTTCCTTCTTTTTGAGGACTTTTTAAACTTGCGCTAACAGAAACAGCACTAGGTGGGATCGCACTGGCCGGTCCAACCACGTAGGAAAAGGCACTGTAAGCCTCATAGTCAGCTCTAGATCCAACGTTCCTCGCCCAAACCTGGATCGAATTAGTGCCGACATACCCCGTCGTGTTCCAAACAAAACTGTTCGAAGTAGAATAGCCTTGTACTGTTTGCCAGGTTCCGCCTTGCTTCTTAATCCAAAAAATATACTCGTACAGACCACTGCCGCCGCTTGCCTGCCCTGTCAGCGTTACCAGCGTTCCTTCCGGTTGCGGGCTCGTTGCGCTGAAACTCAAAGTAACAGCAGCGGTCTTGGAAAAGACAAGGAAGCCCCGCCTCTGACCGTTAAGCTCCCCATATCCGACAATCTGACCATTATCATTGATATCGCGGGCGAAGTTCAGAACACAGCCGGAGGCGGGATCAATGAGATTATTCAGGTCACGCACGCCGTTTTGAGCGTCAAAAATGAAGGCGTGTTCGGTGGCGCCGGCCTGGTCGCTGTTCCACATGATGCCGACCATCTGGCCGGAGGCGTTGATGCCGTAGATCTCGCCGTATGGGAAGCCCTGAGGCATGGTAATCTTGACAGGGGCGGAAGTTTTGTTCGGCCAGTAGTATGGCAAAGACCGGTTTTCTGCGGCGATCACGTGGCCGCCGATGAGACCCGCGTCATTGATGACCACGGCATACCACTCGCCGGACGCATAGGCTGTGTCTATCTGCAGAGCCTGCATGCCGCTGGTTTCATTTTCAATAAAGGGGCGGAAATTCCAGTCGCTGTCATGGGCTATCCCGACAATGTCGCCGTTGTTGTTAATGCCGTAGGCGATGCTGTAGCCGTTTGCCCACTCAGGGTGAGAGGAGGTCAGGGTTCCGAGATCGTATAATCCGGTGGAGTCGTCCAGGAAGGCATGAAACGGCGTGAAGCTGTTCGCGTCATTCGGAATATCAGCGCTTCCCACGACCTGGTCCAGGTTGTTGATCCCGTAAGCCGTACTGCTTTGCCCGTAGACCCCTGTGTTGGGGTTCCTGAGGCCGCCGATGTCATCGATGGTCCAGCCTTCGAGATCCCACAGGACAGCGCGCTGCTTACCGGCAGTATTGTAAGAGTAGCCTATCGCAAAACCATTGTCATTGACCGCCCAGCCGCTGCTCTCGCCGGCCAGTGTCGGCAAAAGATGCGCGCCGTTCACGATATCCCACACAAACGCCCGGCGGTTAACCGCATTTCCCGCTGCATCTATATTGTAGAAACGGCCAACGACCTCCCCCAGGTTGTTGATTCCCATGGCCCGGCTTGCCGTGTAACCGGCCGGAGGCTCGATGGCGGTTACCTGGTACTGTTGAGCAAAAGCGCTCGACGCTATAAAAAGGAATAGAACGGCAAACCATATGAAGATGTTCTTCTTTGGTCTGAGTGTTCTTGCCGGCATATCAGCCCCTCCCTAAAACAGCCTAGATGGTATCGGCTGTGATTGAGAGCAAGGAAAATGCCAAGCAAAACACAGGTTGTTCAGGCGGGAATTCGGCCGATCGGATCCCACCCTGCCGGACAGAATATTATTCAACGATTTCATATAGATATGACCATGAAACCTGTTTTCTGATTTCTTTTGCTTTGCTGAATGTTTCATTCCCATAAGGAGAAAACACGCCAAAAGATCGAAAAAGGGTATAGCATTTCGTACCAGCGTTTATGGTAAAAGATACGGCTCTTGACCCTCAAAAACCGTCAAGGGATCTAAGTAAGATGCGTTCGTAAAAAGGCAAAAACCGCATTTCCTTTCATGGTTCGATACCTCACCATGAACGTACATTCAAACACTTACATGCACTGAAAAGCATTCGCCCTGAGGTATCGAAGGGCGAACTCCGTCGTTCATGCTTCGATACCTCAGCATGAACGGAACGCGGGGATTAGATGCGCAACTTATTTTGTATCAGGCACTAATTCCCTATGCGCAGCCCCTTGGGACGGACCGGCTTCCGCTTGAGATCATAACTCAAACTCCTTACACCCCACATCTCATTGGCTCCTGGATTGTAGGTGTTTCGAAAAGTTATGACATTGCCGCTCGCATCGTTTACATACGCATCCGGAAGAGTTATTGTTTTTAGTCCGCCCCAAGTAATATCCCCTGTAACAGGTGCAAAACCAACCGTTACACCGTTTATAGAAATCTCGACTTCACTTTCATTATCTATATCGTAAACTTCGTATGTTAGAGCTACAGTTCCAGGAGTCCCCTCAAAATGGAAACTTACCCCATTTTTCTGGCTCGGATCGCCGGAGATCGCCCCGTACTCCCACGGGGCAGGAAGGTAAATCAACAAGGTGCATTCCTCCGGTTCAGAGTCCAAGGTTTGGAATGCAAAACCGATTGTTTCCGGAAGCGCGGTGCTCAGACTCCTGTATCCCAGGAATCCACCGATGCTCTCCACCTTGATCGCTTCTCCTCCGTAGAGTTGTAGAGCCTGGTGATTTGTCGCGCTGTAAAGATCAGCAAGTTCTGCTCCCGCCCAGGGGGCAGGAAAGCCATCGCCAACCCATGCCGTCACAGGATACTCTGCTCCTTGAACCTCCACTAATAGCAGCGCCCCAAGGGCATGGCCTACACCATCGCTCTTCAGAATCCTGTGCAACAAAACGTCATTGCTGGTCACTCCACTGTGCAGCTCCGTTTTCACACTTGGCAGCTCACCGATTGAAGGCTCAACCAAGACGCCGGTATCGCTGACTGTGACAATTTTGAAATAATAGGTCGTATCGGGAGCCAGCCCAGAAACCGTGACCTTCATTACTCCATTTTTTCCCGCAGGCGGGTGTTCGGCACTCTCATCTGTAATCTTGAGGCCGCTGATCGGATAAATCCCCTCCCGATCCAAGTAGACGATCGCGGAACAACTCGCAGTCTGGTTGGATATCCACACCACGGAAAAAGCGACGGGAGTGACGTCCGTTATGCGCAAGCCGGAGGTCGCAAGGGAGGCCTGGGAGTGAGCCGTTATTGGAGAAACGATCAGCCACAAGAGCAGGATCATCAGAAGTACCCGATGCTTCACTACCATGTTGCCGGGGTTGCAACATAGCTCTCTGACAGCACCAATGCCGCTCTGAGTTTCTATGTCCTTAAGGAAAGCCATTTTCCCTGACGCTTCCTCCTGAGTTCCCTTCCATTACGATATCAGGCATAGCCCGCAGATCGAGGAAGAGTTCATATCATGAATCAACCAACATGTATCTAGTTGCTGGCCATATAAATATCCCGTATTATATAGAGCAAGAAACATGCCCAGCCGCTATGGACAAAATTCCCTCGAGATTTCATTGGGTTCTATTTAATCAAGACAGAGGACGCTGAAGAAGGCTTCCTTTTGTGGGAAAACTTTTTCCACTTTTTGGAAAATTTTTACATACACCCAAAGGCAGGGTCGGGGAAAGCACAGGAAAAAGGAAGCATAGAGCAGGGAGCAAGGATAAGAAACCAGTAATCAGTAGAGGCGATAAGGACATACAAACCGTTCAAGACGAGGAAACGAGATACTTGATCCTGGATCCTTGATGCGTGATGAAAACCGCTAAAAACCACGAAAAGACTAGAGCCACGGAGCCGCAGAAATCAGAACAAAGCAAGTGCAACTAGAACAAAAAGTCACTCTCAGTCTTCCGACTTCGAAATTCGTATCCTGTCGCCACGAACTGTAATGATTGCATGGCTCTTCAGATGGGACTCATACTGACTAAGAATTTCTTCCATTATTTTAATACGCGTGGCGGCTTGCACATCGGGCAACCTGACCATGCCCGAATGGGTAACCCGATCAACATATATGAGCTCGCCAAAATCCGTATCGATCGTCACTAAAACTCGGTCCTGCTTTGCTGCCATCTCGAGGAGTTCCCTGTCACCCGGATCCGGTCCAAGAGTGCGCGCTTCAAGCACGTCGTGCCCCTCATCCCGCAGCCAATCGGCCAGCCTTTTTCCCGCGCACCGATCAACCAAGAATTTCATTCTGCGCCTCTTTCAATCAGCCGTTACTTGAACACCGCTAAGTGAATCCCTGGCTATCACAGCATGCGCGTATGCGAGGCAAGCACGAATATCCTCCACTTCAAGACCAGGATAATCCTTGAGCAGTTCGTCAGAGGTCTCTCCTTGTGCAAGCAAGCTGAGAATCAGTTCGACCGAGATTCTCATACCCCGCACAATGGGTTTCCCTCCAAAGATCTTGGGGTTCGCGGTGATACGATTCATCAGTTTTTCATCAGTCATGGCGCCTGCCTCCGTTCCTATAAGTGCCCACAGGGTCTAAGAACCCCTCAGGCACGTTGGTTAGTTTTGTAAGTTATTGAAGACGGAAGAATCGTTAGCCGATGTTGGTTCACCGTTGACCGTTATCTGTTGGCCGTTGGCCTTACAGTTCGTAAGTTCATGAGCTGATGAGTTCGTAAGGCAAGAGAGGCGTTGAAAGCGTTCAAAACGAGGAACCGAGATACTTGATCCTAGATCCTTGATGCTGGATGAAAACCGCTAAGAGCCACGGCCGACTTCGTCCGCCTGTGGCGGACTACGCCGCGCCAAGGAGGTCAGCAACAAAAGCATAGAGCATCCTCCTTCGCCCCTTCGACACGCTCAGGGCTATGGAGGACAGGTGGAGCATAGAGCGTAGAGTAACGCCAAAAACCCACCAGAGGCAGGCAAGCCTCGAAACCATGGGAATCAGAGTTTCAGAGGTCGGAGATCGGCAAGGGCCCAGAACCCGGCGGAGGCGGATAAACCTCAGGAGGAAGGATTTAGCCATACGTCCCATCCAATACCGGGATCTTCAAATTCTCTTCAACAAATTGGTGGTTGCTGATTCTGTCAAATAGTACCCGAGCGACTTCAGGTGGAATAATGGTCATTTTGTTATGGCAAGCTGCGCATTTCATACTTCTTCAAAGGTCAGATCGGGCGGATGCGGACTCTTCCCGGTTCCAAGACAGCAAAAGCACCTCTCAGCTCAGCCCCGTGCTCGGTTACTACCTCCACGAGAGCCTTGATCATATCCTCCCGCATTCTCGCAGGGAATCGAATGAGAACAACACCTTCCGCTGATTTCCCATGAGCAAAAATCCATTCACCAAAATCCTTGTCCTCTGTCAACAGGATGCAGCCTTGCTGCGCTGCCACTTTTAGAATTTCAGTGTCAGTCGCTCCAGGATTAGCCTCAACAACGGCCAGCACTTCGAACCCGTATATTCGAAGAGCCCTGACGACGGCAAAATCGCAGCTTTCGTCGGCAACGAATGTCAACGGCTTGCTACTCATTCAGCTGTGCCCGTCTTGAGAAAGACAATCTTCTCGTTCCCGAGCAAATCAGCCGCATAAATGAGGGCAGCCATTATCTTGTCCTTTGTTAGTGTGGGATAGCCATCGAGAAGCTCTTCCATCGTCGCCCCTTCCCCCAATTTCCGAACAACCAGCTCGACCGGTATTCTGGTCCCTTTTATGACTGGCTTCCCCAGCATGACATCTGGTCTGATTTCAATAAAGTCTTTGGCGTTCATGGTCTTTTCCTCCTGAAATATCATACCACACAATCCCTATGAACCCCATCGTAAGCAAACCCCTCCGGCACGTTGGTAGATTTTGAAGGTTATGGCCGATGGGGGAATCGTTGACCGATATCCGTTGGCCGTTGGCCTTACAGTTCGTAAGTTCATGAGCTGATGAGTTCGTAAGGCAAGAGCGGCGCTGAAAGCGTTCAAGACGAGTAAACGAGATACTTGATCCTGGATCCTTGATGCGGGATGAAAACCGCTAAAAACCATGAAAAGACTAGAGCCACGGCGATCGGAGATCAGAAGTCGGAGGTCGGCAACAAAAGCATAGAGCATGCTCCTTCGCTAAAGCTTCCGCCTTCGTTGAAACTATGCCGGACAAGATGGAGGACAGGATGTGTAATGAGGGAGGTTGTCAACTTGTAAACTTATTGGCCAAAAGAACAGCGCGTAATTTGGGGTATTATGGAGTCATGAGAGAGCTTACCTTCATCTTTCTCACAAACGCTCCCACTCATCTAAAGGGATTTTTCTCCCTATTCCCTCTTCAACTTCTTTCAGTAGCGTCTTGACTTGCGGCACTGAATATTCCTGATTGCCCGGCACCGTGAAGGTATACGTTCCGAACCGCATGTAGAAATGCCTGCCTCCGGGCTCTGGAGGAGTAAACCCGAGCCCCTTCAGTTTCTTCATAAAGGTTTTGCGCTTGCATGGAGTCCACTTAGGCATTGCCCGCAGCGGCCTCGCCCTGAAAAACGGGCATCCTGGTGTTCAGGTTGATCCTGCCAATCACAGGCAATCTGTCCCCGTAACGGATTTTAACAATAAGCCAACCTTCGAGGCTGGATCTGAGTTCCTGTTCGCATTGATAAAGCGTTGAACCAAAGGCGATCACTCCGGGGCATTTGGGTATCTTTCCTGAAAAGGATCCGTCTTCTAGCTTGTCATAAACAGCTTCGCTCATGGCTTTATCGATATACTCTATAAGCATAATACCCTCCGCCTGTGGAATAGGGGACATTGTGAAACCGTGAGGGACGTAGGTTAGGTTTGTAAGTTATCATCTTCGTTGAAAGCGTTCAAGGCGTTCAAAGCGTTGAAGGCGTTGAAGGCGAAAAGCCGGAATGATAGAATTATGGAATAGTGGAATGGTGCAAAGAAGAACCACAGCAAAAACAGAGATCGGAACCTCGGAGGTCGGAGATCAGCGAGGGCCAGAACCCGGCGGAGGCGGATAAACCTCAAAAGGAAAGATCTGGCCGTACGTCCCATCCAATACCGGGATCTTCAAACTCTCCTCAACAAATTCGCACTTTCCGATTCTGTCGAATAGTACCCGAGCGACTTCAGGTGAGATGACCTTTTCTCCACACGCTCCGCATTCTTCAAAGACGACATTTCTGACGAGGTATGACTTCCCCTTAATTCTTAGATCAATCTCTCCTCTTTTTCTGGTCATTTTGTTATGGCAAGCTGCGCATTTCATAAATTCTTTCTCCTGTTTTTGAATTCCGGATCCCATTCCTCCGGATTCAGCGTCGGATCATAGGCAGTAATGATCCAGACCGGATCGACGCAGCAATGGACGTGCAATACTCTTCCGCTCCTTCCTTTCCCGAGTATCAGGCAACTCGGCCCATACTTATCTTCCGGGTATTTCTTCTATTGTTTCGCCATTTACTATAGCATACTTCACTTCCTCTGGCGCAATTCCCCTCTCGACACAGCGCTCGAAGCCGTGAATCGTAAACCAATAATTTGCAGTTTCTACGCGCGTTCGAATATCTTCAAGCATCTTGGATCGAGACCTTTGAATTTCGGTGACTCGTGCGCATGAACCTCAGGGCAAGCACTTTTTTATCAAAAGATGTCCTGCCGCTTCTCTCTATATCGCTGCCGCCCTCATAGAATCGTTAACCGTAATCCGTTCACCGTTATCCGGAAAGCGCACAACAGCAGAGTGCCCTTCGACTGCGCTCCCTTCGACCACGCTCAGGGTCTGCGACAGGGAGCATAGAGCAACACCAAGAACCCACCGGAGGCGGGCGAGCCTCAGAGCTTTAGCTCCTCACCCACTTCATCCAAAACCTCACGAACCGAGGGTCTGGTTGAAGGGATCACATCATCCGGCAGGTGTTTGTGATTTGGAAAAGCCTTTAGACGCGGAAAATGCGGGGTATTATCATATCTGAAGACAAGTTTATTCCCCTCATCCTGGAAATGATACCGGTATGCTAAATGAGCCAGATGTCCTTGTTCCACAATTACTGCTTCATTCCATTCCAGCATCCACCCCTTTGGAAAGCGCACCCGAATACGAAGGTTGATTCGTTCAGGTGTCAGACTTTCTTCCTCATATCTCTCAATGTAACCGACTGACAATTTCCTGAAGGCGGCTTCTACCTCATTCAGATAATTTGACAGAGGGTTAACCGACATGCCGAATTTTAGCCTCTACTTCCTGTCTAAGAACGAGGTAGTGCTGATAATCATTGGCCCATTCGACAAATTCCTCTGAATCTTCCGTCTGCCCTTTGACAAACCTGTCGAAGAATTCCTCCGACTCCATCTTGTTACGTCCCTCATAGACGCTCAGTCGTTTCGATACAGCGACAAGAGCATCGACACGGGAATCATATTCTATCCGGACCTTTCGCATATTTCCTCCATTGAAGACGCGTATTGACGCCGGAGAAAAACTCCCTGGTTTTCGCCGGTGAAGATCTCCCTATAGTGAACCCCTCCTGGACGTTGGTCACTTTTGTAAGTTATCGTAGGAAAGATCATAGCTCGTAGTTTATGGCTCATAGGAAGAAGGAATGATGGAAGAGCGTTAAAGACGTTCAAGTCGGAGGAGCTGTTCACCTTTCACCGTTAACCGTTGCCATAGAGCAAAGAGCGTCGCCCGCCAGAGGCGGGCAAGCCACGGAGGTCAGAACTCGCCGACCTCGCGAAGTGCTCTCTCATAAATCGCATGACTAATATGGAATTTCCCGTGCTCACGGAGGGCGTCGAGCTGCTCTTTCAAGGTCATCAGCTTTCCAACTTTCCTCGCCCAGATAAGCACTCCGACAGTTCCCAGCACCTTAAGATTCATCCTTTTGGCGGCCCGCCGGGCATCCCTTTCGTCAAGGAGTATTATCTTCGCCCCCACCTCGTGAGCCAGCACGATGGCCTCCGCCTCACCTTCATCAAGTTCTGTTCTCAACAAATCAACGATTCTTCTGTCCCCAACCTTCTGAACCCCGATCCATTTCGCCTCGGAAATCTCGCTTGCTCCTGGTCGACCTTCTCCCTCCTCTACAACTTCACGCCTAACGGCCTCCGGAATCAAAATTCCCTGAGGGAATCTTTCTAATAGCAAACTGAGCCTGCCGATTGAACTCAGCCCAATAAGCACCGATGCATTAGAGACAATGTTCACCCAAGCTCCTCAAGGGTCTTCAGATCATCTTCCAGTTCTTCCATATCATAGCGACGCTCTATCCCCTCTTCTCCGAGGAGATCATGGAAAGCCCATCGTGGCATCTCGGCAAGCTCGCGGGCCTTGCCGAACGTCAGCAACCCCTTTTCATACAGACGAACCGCCAGCTCTCTTTTCAATCGGCTTGGGACCTCTGACGCTGGAACCCTTATAGCTTGCACCAAGTCTTCTTGTATGTTTATGGAAACCTGCTTCATTTCTACCCCCTAATCGGAAGCCCTTGTGCGGGCATGCTCGTAATAACTATCCGCTTAAAGCCCACCCTATTTGCCCAATATTGCCTGAAATACCTGGACCTTTCAATAGAAAACCTTCAGAGCTCTGAACCCATTGGGGACGTGGGTTAGGTTTGTGAACGGCTAGGGGACATTGTTTCATAATTACGTTACTGGGAACTCTTTTTTTAGCTCCTTGTTATTGTCAAGGATACATTGCGGGTACGCGGGACGTTCTTAACATTTTAAGTTTCTTGACAGGGGCAAAACCAGAGCCCGCCTGAGGCGGGTAAACCTCGGAGCCCGCCACAAACACGGCGGGTAAACCGCAGAACCTCAGAGCCTCAGCAAAAACCGGAGGTCGGAGATCAGCAAGACCAGAGATCAGAAGTCGGAGATCGGAGATCAGCAAAAGACAGAACCAAAGCAAAAACAGAGATCGGAGCCACGAGAAAAGACAGAGCCTCGGAACCACGGAGGTCGGAACCTCAGGACTATGGAAGACAGGAAGATCTAAAGTCTTTGATCATTTTCTGAATCGCTTCATCCAGCTTCCCGATGTGATTCGCGCAGACATCGTAAATCAAGTCGGCATCAACATCAAAATAGTGGTGACTTATAATGTCTCTCATACCGTTGATCTTCTTCCAGTCAATCCCAGGGTATTTCGGCAAAAGACTATTCTCAGTCATCTTATCGAGGTTTTTCAGCGATTCTCCAACGGCGATCAATTGCATACAAATTGCGTCAAGCTTCTCTACGCCGGCTTCCGAATTCGTGAAATCGTCAGCAGAACGAATCGGTTTAAACCTCGTCTGGACTCTGTGGATGGCATTGGCTATCTGCTCAAGGATTTCAAGGACCAGTTCCTTACCAAACATAGACTGCTTCCCTCTCAATTCTCTTCCGCAGAAAGGGATTCATTTTTTCCCTATATCTCACAACATCAACATGGCATCGAAATGTCTCCTCAAGATCCTGCTTTATTCCTATAAGATTCAATGCATCCAATTCACTGAGCGCGACAACAACGTCGATATCACTTTTTTCATTACGGCCGTCCCTTGCTCCAGAGCCAAAAAGACCCAGCAGAGCAATCTTGTATCTTTCCGCGTTGACTTCCTTGAATCGCCTTAGCACCTCAAGGATGTCATCTCTATCCATCTGCCCTACCGTTCTTTTCATTGCTTTCAAATCCTGCTCTGATCAGTTTTTTGGCTTATTGCACCCTGAGAAAAGGCGGAGACATTATTCCTTTTTTCGGCTGTCCTAGGTTACAGCACTCTAGATCCTGGAGTCAACGAGATCGGAGGCCAGCATTCCATGTGCAGAGCAGAGAGCATGGAGAAAAGTCGGTTCGTGAGTTGTTGAGTTACTGAGGTCGTAAATCTCAGCAAGGAGCGTGGAGCGCGGAGCAAAGAGAAAGGAGCAGCACCAAGAACAGAGGCCGGAGCCCGCCAAAAACACGGCGGACAAGCCCGCAACAAACACGGCGGAGAAGCCCGCCACACGTTTACCCGCCGCAGGCGGGGACGGCGGCTAAACCGAAGTCATGCTGCTAACTCCAATCTCAAGCCTTCTATTCGGGAGCGAACCGGCTTAATTTCAGTAATAGTTACATACGCGACAGGGGTATCCTTCTCAGCTGCTTCCTGAGCTGCCTGCTTTGCCCAGCGGTTAAATTCATCATCCCCCTCGATCAGCATCACGACAAGTGCATTATCAGGGAGTTGTTCAGCAAACTCAGGATGCTCCAAAATATACCGGTCAAATTCCTTCACCAGGCTGGTATTCTTCTCGACAAAAGCATTTTTGCGCGTCATGTGAAACCCTCGGGAACAGGTTCAAAATATGAAAGTCGGAGGAATGGAATGCTGATGAACTCGTAAGAAGTCCCTTAGGTCACCACTCCCGCCTCCGACTGCGCGGGGGTAAGCTCGGGCGGGAGTCTAAGAGATCTTGTAAAGACTGGATTCGCGCCTGCGCGGGAATGCCAAAAAAGGGCGTTTTCCGGCTTTTTACGAGGCATCAATATTGGAATAACGACAGACACAGGAGTCGGAATACAGAAGACAGCACAAAACCAGTGAACAGTGATCAGTCAGCGGTGATCAGTGAACCCTTCGCCCCATTCGATACACTCCCTTCGACCCATTCGATACACTCAGGACAGGTAGCCTCAGGGTCTTCGACAGGGTCTGTGACAGGAAGCATCTTTCAGGCTGAGCGGATAGATCCAATAAGGTGGTTTGGCTCATCGGCTCATCGCTTTGGGATTTGGACGGTTGATGCGAACAAGAGCTCTTTCGCCTAGGTTGTTCTCCCCAATGGCATCGTGAATTCTGCGGGCTAGCCCAACAAAATCGGAATCGACGGTACAAGCAATTATGCCGCAGCGATCATGCTGCAGAAGATGCAACCTGACGAAATGTCTACGATTGAAGGTCAAGAGCATCCGCTTTTCGGAACGAGAAAATGCAAGCACATCTTCATCCGCCATTGCCTGCCCGACTTTCCCTGATTCATGTACTGTCAGCACATCATGCCCCAGGCTCCGAAGCTGCTCGACGACCGGAAGCGGAAAGTTCTCATTCGCTTAAAGTCTAGCCATTTACGCTTGCTCGTTCTCTCGAATCTGCTGCTCTATGTCTTCGCGGTGAGCTCTGAAGTAAGCCCAGGCGTTTACCAAGTCTTCAGAGCGCAGCGAGGGATAGGACCGCAATATGTCCGATTCGCTCATTCCCAGCTTTCTGGCGTGAACGAGAACCCAAACTGGAATTCTCGTGCGAACGATGCACGGCTCTCCTCCGCAAACATCCGGCCTGCTTTCAACCCCCGGAAAGGCGTCCCCAAGATCCCTGACAATGTATTGCAACAAATGCGCCTTTTCTGCCGGCTTCATCTCCCCGAGCAATTTCTCAGCTTCTTGCAGCACGCTCATTTTTCCTCACCTTCCTTCGTGACCGCTTTTAGTTGCCTTTTAAACAGTCTAGATCATCCTAGGGATATTATCAAGCACCCACCCCTGCGTGAGTCCCTCAGGCACGTTGTTTAGTTTTGTAAGTTATCATCTTCGTTGGAAGCGTTCAAGTCGTTCAATTCGTCAAAGGCGTTGGAAGGTCAGGGTATTTGACAGGCCCTGCAGGAGTGACCAGTAATCAGTGAAAACCAGTTGAAGCGTTATATCGGAGATCAGAGGTCACCAAGTGGGCTGAATTCGGCGGATTCTGTGCCTTCCAGGTTCTATGGTACAAAAGGATTTCTGCAATTCACGCTCATCATGCGCCTCTAGAACCTTTCTTAACTCGGTGTGAACTTCGTCCTGATTCTCGGGCTTGATTCTCAACAAAATCACACCGGACGCCTTAAAGTCCCCAAGAAATGTAAGAGTCCCAAAACCTTTGTCACGGGTAATGAGCAACCGTTTCTCTTTCGCTGCCCTTAGCAAAAGCTCTTGATCCGAGCTTCTGGCCATTCCGAGTTCCCAGGCCGATACAACATCATGCCCCCAAGCTCGCAGCAGGTCCAATGTGACCTTCCAAACATCTTGATCAGCCAAAAACCGCACCTAGCGCACCCCAATATGCACTTCTTCATGCTTTACAAGCTGGGTCGCATACCAGGCACACGCCTTGATATCCTCAATAGCCAATTCCGAGTAGTATTTCTCTGTAATTTCCTTAAAGCTTATTCCTTCCTGGACAAGCTCAAGCACGTCCTCCACAGGAATCCGGGTGCCAGAAATACATGGCTTGCCAAAGTGAACCTGCGGATCCAGGATTATCCTTGCCTTATAGTCTTTTTTGCCTTTCATCTTTTTTCCCCGCGTTTTTCTATTCTCTATCCATTGTATCATTACCAGCATCTCAATCAAGATATTTGCCTGTGAACCCCTCGGGGACGCTGGTTAGTTTTGTAAGTTAGTAGATCCGTTGAAATCGTTCAAATCGTGAAACATAAGAGAAGACAGGGGACAGGAGACAAACGCAACATTAAAAGCAAAGAGCATCGCCAGCCAGAGGCAGGCAAGCCTGCCGAAGACCGGAGCAGAACGAGGGGCTACTCCGCATCCAAAGCTTTCAGAATCTTCCTTGCAAGAGGCTCTTTGATCTCCTTATGTCGTGGAACCGCCTCAATAACGCCCGTTCTGGGGTTTATCCAAAGAGAATGAGACCCACCTTGCCGCTTAAGGTAGCAGCCAGCAATCCGAAGCTTCTTCTCCAGGTCCTCTCGTTTCACCGGATTACAATCGTCTCTTGGAGAGCATCATTCGGGAGCCCTCTTTTGACATCCTCGAGACGATCCTCCAAAATGAGAGCTACGGCTTCCTTGAGGCTCTCTTTTGCCTCTTCAACAGTTTCCCCTTGTCCGTTAGCCCCTGGAACTTCCGGGCAGATCGCCCAGAACCCGCCTTCAGGAGCTTTCTCGATGATTGCTGTAACTTCTCCTTTCATAATTTCCCCCTCATGTGTGAAGCCTTTGGTACGTTGAACCCATCAGGGACGTTGGTCAGGCTTTTAAGTTATCATCTTCGTTGAAGTCGTTGAAAGCGTTAAAGTCGTTCAAGGCGTTGAAGGCGAAAAGCCGGAATGATGGAATTATGGAATAGTGGAATGGTGCAAAGAACAACCACAGAGCGTCGGAGCCGCTGATGTCGGAGCAACAGAGGTCGGAGATCAGCTTAAATCAGAACCTCAGAACCGCAGAGATCGGAGGTCAGCAAGAACAGAGGTCAAAACCCGCCACACACACGGCGGGCAAGCCCTCCTGAGGCGGGCAAGCCCTCCTGAGGCGGGCAAGCCTTGGCGTTAAGATGAGCTTATTTTCTCTTTAGAATTTCCTTGGCAAGCCGGCTTGCTTCAAAACCGCATTGGCTGTATGACGCGATTTGATTGAATTGTCGACCACGAACTTTATCCCGGTTATGGAACTGAACCAGATCTCATGATCGCCTTTACCTTGGCGGTCGAAGTGGCAACCTGCCTCCCTCAGATACTCCTTGAGGCGTGGTGTATAGTCGGACATCAGCAGTTCGTTCCTTGAGCGATCTCGAAACGTCGAGTCAAGACCTCAAAAGGTACTTGGGCTTCTACCGGTTCGCCATTGGCTTCCAGCAGCTCTGGAATCATCACCTTGAGCTTCTCGATCAGCCCTTCGATGGTACTTCCTTCAGTCGCCAAGCCGGGCACGTCATCACTGCTTGCTACCCAGGCCCTCGCCTCCTCGTCCCATTCAGCGTGCACGAAAAGCGGCTTTCCAACCATAGGATGCCTCCTCTCATAATCTCTCTGCTCTTTCACTTGCTGCAATTATAAACCAATATTCATGTGATTGCTATTGTTGTCAACTCATGAGCCCCTCGGGGACGTTGATCAGGTTTGTAAGTTATTATAGGAAAGCCCATAGCTCGCAGTTCATGGCTCATAGGAAGAAGGAACAGGAAAAAAACTTGTTCACCGTTAACCGTTATCTGTTATCCGTAAAGCAAAGGTCAGCGCAGAGCATAGCCCGCCAGAGGTTTATCCGCCTTTGGCGGACGGGTAAACGCGCGACACTGACGGCGAGCAAGCCAAGGTGTGTCAAGTTGGTTTATGCTACACTCTTGATTTTTTCTCTCAGCCATTTATTCGCCAGCCTCCGACTTGGAATTTTGTGTTTCCTCGCCAGTTGGCGCAGACTCTTTGCAACCTCATGATCGAGTTCAACAAAATCCCGGCTCTTTCGAAGATCAAAAGAGAACTCCACCGGACTCAGATGATCTTCATAGTCCGTCATTTCCGCGGATTCAAACCACTCCGCAGCTTCTTCATACGTTTCAAAATGCAATTTCGTATTCTTAGCCATATTTCTTCCTCTCTTTGCTCGTCATATCTCGAGCGCTTATAACCAAAGCCCGTCGGTCTTTTTTCCGAACAAACAAAACGCTGAGGTGTCTCCCTTCATTTGTTTTACCGAAGGCAATGTACAGATTCTCCCCTTTCACATCCCCCTTTTCGATCCTCCTTATCCTTGGCCAGCTTGAAAGGACCTCCTCCACCTCATCAGGGTAGACGTTGTGCTTTCGAATTATCTTATCAACGAATCGGTCGAGCCACAAGCATTCAACGATCTTCAACTGTCAGACCCTCTCTGTCACTTACCGCACGTTGAGTATAGACGAGATTAGATTTCACTCGTCGAAAACCTCTTCATGGGTTTTGGTCCAGCCTACTTTACTTTGTGAACCCCTCAGGCACGTTGCTCAGGCTTTTAAATTATCATCTTCGTTGAAGGCGTTGAAAGCGTTCAAGTCGTTCAAAGCGTTGAAAGCGTTCAAAGCGTTGAAAGCGTTCAAACCGTTCAAGGCGTGAAGATCGTTGTCCCTTCACCGTTGTCTGTTGTCCGGAATGCGCAAAATAGCATAGAGCGGAGAGTAAAGGTGGAGGAGCCCCCTCCCCTTCGTCCCCTCCCACCAGGAGGGGAGATTCTTGTAGATCGCTTTTTACACCCCGGATCGGTAGAACCTATCCGGGTCTCCAACCGGAGGTGGAGGGTTTAGTGAAAACTAATGGCGGGCGAGCCCTCCAGACTGACGGCGGGCAAGGATGGAGACGATGCGCTCGGCGGTGCGGCCGTCCCATAGGGAAGGACACCGGCTCTTTCTTGTCTGCCCATCCATGACTTTCCTGACCTCAGCGACAATCTTCTGCGGATCATTGTGGACCAGCACATTGGTCCCCTCGGTCAAAGTGATGGGCCGCTCGGTCGTGTCCCTCAGAGTGATGCAAGGGATATTGAGAACGGTCGTCTCTTCCTGGATTCCTCCGGAGTCGGTAAGGACAACCCTGGCATTGGACATCAGATTCAGGAAATCAAGGTACCCCAGAGGGGCAAAACAGTGGATCTTCCTCTTTAGAGTTCCATTCTCGAAGTATTCTTCCTGCTTTATGTCAGGCGCAGCATGAAACTCAAACGACCCTTCCATGCCAAAGGCCTTGATCTGCTTTGCAGTCCTCGGATGAACCGGGAAAAGGATCGGGAAATGGGCGCTCACTTCCAGCAGCCCAGCCACAATCCTCTCCAGGGTCTGCCTGTCGTCGACATTCGCAGGGCGATGAAGAGTCAGCAGGGAAAAGGGAAGCATAGAGCCAAGAGCATGGAGCGTAGAGCAAGACTCAGCAGTCCGTTGTCCGTTGTCCGTTGTCCGTGGCTGAAGAGAAGAAGATGGAGAAAGGCTATCGGCGGTCGGCGGTCGGTGGTCGGTGGTCGTCTGCAGCCCGAGGCGGAAAAGAATATCAGTCTTTTTGGCTTGATCGAGATGGAAAAGCAGGCTGTCCACCATGATGTCTCCGACAAGAAAGATCTTCTCAGGAGGGATGCCCTCTTTGGCAAGGTTTTCATCCCCTTCAGGAGACGGAGTGAAGAGGTAATCCGACACGGCATCCGTCAGAAGCCTGTTGATCTCCTCGGGCATCTTGCGGTCAAAACTCCGCAAGCCCGCTTCCACGTGCGCCACAGGGATGTGAAGCTTCACTGCGGCGAGAGCACAGGCCAGGGTGGAGTTGACATCGCCAACGACGATCACCAGGTCCGGCTGCTCCCTGAGGAGAACCTTCTCAAATTCAATCAGGACCTTACCAGTCTGCTCGCCGTGATTGCCGGAGCCGACCCCAAGATGCAGGTCAGGTTCGGGGAGTTTCAGATCACGGAAGAAAGCGTCGGACATGTTGGAGTCGTAGTGCTGGCCGGTGTGGACAAGAAGATAGTGAATAGTAACGAGTGACGAGTGACGAGAAGAATTTTGCTTGTCAATGGCGCGGATCAAGGGGGCGACTTTCATGAAGTTTGGTCGAGCACCGACAACCAGAAGCCATTTTTTATTCATAAAAGATCCTGTTCAATAGAGAAGAAAAACCCTATCTCTCACAGAGGCACAGGGAAGACACAGAGAAAAACCTTCTGTTTATAAACCCCAAAGAACTCTCTTCTTTCTCCGTGACTCTAGCGACCCGAAGGGGAGCAGGCGTGAGACTATTCTTGGTTTTTCGCTTCTTCCAAGCCGGAATCGGTCTTTTTATACTTCTTGCCGCAGGTGAGGCAGTCGAGGTCATCCGTCAGCCTCTCGCCGCACTCACACATCCACCCGATCTGCTTGCCGGGATTGCCCACGACCAGGGCATGATCCGGCACATTCTTGGTCACCACGGCGCCAGCCCCAATGAAACAGTATCGGCCGAGTGTGTTGCCGCAGACCACGGTGGCGTTGGCTCCAATGGAAGCTCCCCTTTTCACAAGGGTGGGTCGGGCCTGATCCATCTTCCTGATTTCGGCTCTGGGATTGTAGACATTCGTGAAAACCATGGAGGGCCCGCAGAAGACGCCGTCCTCAAGAGTCACTCCCTTGTAAACGCTCACGTTGTTCTGGAGCTTGCAGTTGTTGCCCATGGTCACGTCCGGACCGATCACCACGTTCTGGCCGATGTTGCAGCCCTTTCCTATTTTGGAGCCTGACAAGATATGGGTAAAGTGCCAGATTTTTGAACCCTCCCCTATGGTGACCTTGTCGTCGATGATGGCGGTGGGGTGGGCGAAGTATAAAGACCGACCGCCGACCGCCGACCGCTGATCGCCGACCGCTGACCGCTGACGAGTAACGTCGTCAACCCCTAAAGCCACCTTGAGGCCGCCCTGATCCAGGGAGCGCTGGGAGGCGTTGAGGATCTTGAGAACTTTCAACCCTTCCCGGCCGTCCGTCAGCGGCTGCTTCCCGTTGGCCATGCACTCCAGGAACTTCTGACATTCCACGCGAAGCGGTTCGTCCTGGGGAATATCCACCCTTTCAGGCTCGGCCTTCGCAGGAACCGGAACATTGTCCTGCCACTTGATTTCATGGGGATAGAGCAGAAGCTTTTCGCCCCACGGCCGCGTGTCGTCGAAGACAGCCATTTTTCTATCGCCCACCACTACAAGCTCCTGGACTTTGAAAGGATGCAACCAGGAGACAAAGATGTGGGCTCGAAGGCCTGAGGCGAAATCGAGATGCGTTGTGGTGACATCCGCAATTTTCTTGTGAAGGTAGAAACCGCCTGCCGTCAGCACGCTCTCGGGCTCCTCCTGGGCAAGGGACAGAATCATGGAAATATCGTGGGGCGCAAAGGACCAGAGGATGTTTTCCTCGCGCCTGATCTTCCCGAGATTGAGGCGATGGGAGTGAATGTAGTTGATGCGGCCCAGGTCTCCCTTTGAGACCAGTTCCTTGAGGCGGACAAAGGCCGGGTGGTACTGCAGGAGATGCCCGACCATGAGCACCCGCTTCCGCTCGGCGGCCAAAGCGATGAGCTCTTCACCCTCCCGCTCATCCAGCACGAGAGGTTTTTCCACGTAGACGTGCTTGTTCGCCAAGAGGGCTTCACGGGCAAGAATGTAGTGGGTTTCAGCGGGCGTGGCAATCACCACTCCGTCAATATCCGTGCGGGAGAGGACATCATGAAGGGCAAGGCATGTATCTATTGCGGGATATTGTTTTTTGAACCCCGTGAGGATCGTCTCGTTCTTATCACAGATCAGCTTTAGGGCGCCGAGCTCGTGGTAATTTCTAACAAGATTCTTGCCCCAATACCCCGAGCCAATAACTGCGACACAAGGATGGTTCATTAATTATTCTCCGTTAAAGACGTTGAAAGCGTTAAAGTCGTTAAAACCGTTCAAAGCGTTCAAAACGTTAAAATCGTTAAAAGCGTTCAAAACGTTAAAATCGTTAAAAGCGTTCAAAACGTTAAAATCGTTAAAAGCGTTCAAAACGTTAAAGTCGTTAAAAGCGTTCAAAGTGTTATTTTACACCAGTTACCCAATCGCGCTTTCTGCGAGCACTTCTTATAAGACCCCAAATGATTTGGCTGCAACGAATGCACAAATTGCGGCAGTCCTCGAATTCCTCCTCTGACAAGAAACCCTGATCCAATGCAACATAGAGCATGCTGCGAACCTCTGCAGCAGATCCCCTCGCAATAAACAGGAACTTTATAAGCTCCTTATTGGTACCCCTATCAAAACCCTCTGCGATGTTGTTCATCACTGATACGGCAGCACGCCTTATCTGATCTGTAAACCCATAATCTTTCGCAAACATGGCACTCTTTGTGAGAGAGTAGATCCTTCTTACAAGTTCTCTGGCAAGTTTCCAGGCTTCCAATTCCTCAAATCTGCTTATCTGGCTCATTTCAAAGTCTCCTCACTCGAAGGTTTTTGCGCTCCAGATTCACATAGCTCCGCCCCGTGGGTGCCAGGCCCACAAGGGGGATAAGTGCTCGGAATTAAATACAAAAAAGCCAATCCAGCCTAGAGCGATGAGCTTAGGGCACAGAGCAAAACAGGTTGTCTGGCATTCTTTTTCGTTCCCTGCTAGTGTCGTGGTGCCAGTAATAGGTTGTCATCTCGACCGCAGGGAGAGATCTTTTAACTGCCATGAAACATTAGATTTCTCACTTCGTTCGAAATGACATTTAAGCTAAAGTATTTAAGGGACACGACACTAGCTGTGCCCTGCTCCGGGCTCCTTGATCTGTTCTCTGTACTTCTTTCACCACAAGGGTACCATTTTGTCCCGTGAGATGCCAAGAGACTCGGCGATCCGATTCACTCCTCCCGGAACATCGTTGAAAAGAAGAACCAGATCGTATGCACCAGCGTCCATTTCCCTGAGTTCTTTCCAGCCTTGGAAGCAGCCTGTGAACACCAGGTTCAATTTCTTCTCAGCAATGATGGAGCCTATGAAGTCCTTCACGATCCGCGGGCCCACAAAAGCAAGGCGCCTGTGACCCTTTTCTTCCACAGAGGCAAGCTTTTCGGTCAGCCTGTTGCGAAGGCTGTCGTATTCTTCGAGCTTGGAGGTAATGAATCGGACCGCGAGCCGGGACTTGGCCTGGATTCCTTTTGGGGTGAGGAGATAAGCGTAACCTATTTTGCGGCGGCTCCTGCGAAAATTCCCAGCCTTTACGAGTCCCCTGTCAACGAGGCTCTTGAGGATGTAATTGACCTGGCCCAGGCTGATGCCGGCGTGCCGGGCGAGCTGGCGCTGGTTGATGATCGGCTGCCTGTCCAGGGTGTCGAGAACTTCAAAGGTTTTCTGGGAAAGCTCCATGAAGATCAAACCCTATCTCTCACAGAGACACAGAGAAGACGGAGGAAAAACCTTTTTTGATGTCAAAACCAAAAAACCTATCTCTCACAGCCGCCTACGCTAACAAGCTACGGCGGGCCAAGGAGGCACCCGCAAGAACTCTCTTCTTCCTCCGTGACTCTAGCGACCCGCAGGGGAGCAGGCGTGAGCCTGCTTTTTCTTCCTTCTAAAAGAGGTTTGTTCAATTTTGAACAAGGATTCTAGAGAAAGGCTGAAGAGTTGTCAAGGCTATAAGTAGCCAGGAGGAAGAATGGAATAGCGGAATCATGGAAAATTAGGCTTTGTAACGAGTTTACGTGATTAAGCGGTTTTTCATGTTTTTGCTCTATTGACATCTTGTAAAAGAAAACGGATTCCTCTTTCTTAGAGTTTCCCAAACCAAAAGAAAAGGAGGAATC
>Ga0073932_1002468_pt1 | contig 28441 bp, 19 predicted proteins | sample DewCreD2012metaG_FD_76967 | JGI IMG/M metagenome (GOLD analysis project Ga0073932, IMG submission 76967) | Hot spring sediment bacterial and archeal communities from British Columbia, Canada, to study Microbial Dark Matter (Phase II) - Dewar... ...
GGGCGCTCGGCAAGTTCATGTCGCCCGCCCGGAGCCACGCTCATTCCGGGCGGCAAGGATGCCGCCCTCTACGGCAGGCAGGATGCCTGCCGCCACCGCCTGCAAGAAACTGAGATGCGCCCGGCCTGGGTGCCGCCGTGGAAAATGGCTTGTTCCCGCCGCGCGCCTCCGCTTACCTGCGGCCATTCCCGCATGAGCGTGCCCGCCTCCGCCTCCGGCTTCCGGGGTTTCCTCAAGAAGTTCACCAGCCTGCGCGCCACGCCCCGCGAGCTGTGGATCGTCTATGTGGCCTACATTTTCGAGAACCTCGCCTACAAGGTCGGCGCGGCGGGCGTGCTCACGCTCTGGCTCTCCGCCGACCTGCATTTGGGCGACGAATCCGCCGGCGCGATGGTGGCCGTCTGGTCGGCGATCATGACGCTGATCACGGTGCTCGTCGGCTCGCTGACCGACGCGCTGGGCATCCGGAAGACCTTCCTGCTGGGCTTCTGGATCTGCCTGGTCTCGCGTCTGGTGATGACGGTGACGGCCAACCCGTGGGTGGTGATTCCTTTTGGCCTGTATCTCCAGGCGGCGGGCATCGCGCTGCTGATTCCAGTGATGGCGGCGGCCTGCAAACGCTACACCAACGCCGCCCAGCGCTCGGTGGCCTTCGCGCTGTATTATGCGCTGATGAACTTCGGCTTCGCCATCGGTGACGTCCTCTTTGACAAGGTCCGCGCCGCCGCCACGCGCGCCTCGGCGGACGGCGTGGAACACACGGCGCATTTGTGGACGTTCACCTGGCACAGCCTCCAGCAATGCCCGTATCAAATGCTCATCGCGCTCGGCGTGGTCTTCACCGTGCCTGGGTTGATCCTCGTCTGGTTCTGGATGCGCGAGGGGGTGGAGATGACGGAGGCGGGCGTCCGCATCCAGCCGCCGCCCGCGGCGGCGGGCGGGACCGGGCTGTTCGGCCCGCTCTGGCAAGGCGCGCGCAATGCCGGGCGGGAAACCTTCCGCATCTTTGCCGGCCTGTGGCGGCAGCAGGCGTTCTACCGCTTCCTGCTGTTCATGACGCTCGTGGTCGGGGTGAAGATGATTTTCTACCACCTGGCCTACACCTTTCCGAAATACGCCATCCGCGAACTGGGCGACGGCGCGCCGTTCGCGCATCTGAGCGGGATGATGAACTCGCTGATGATCGTGGTGCTGGTGCCGATTTGCGGGGCGCTGACGCAGAAGGTGTCCGCCTACCGGATGGTGACGTTTGGCAGCCTGGTGTCGGCGTTGTCGGTGTTCTTCATCGCCGTGCCGCCGCAGTGGTTCCAGCCGCTCGCCGATGGCTGGTTCGGCAAGCTGATCGTGCAGGACTGGCTCAAGGTGGCCGGGCCGGTGAACCCGCTCTGGATGGGCATCTTCCTCTTTATCTTCTTCCTTTCGATTGGCGAGGCGTTCTGGTCGCCCCGGCTGTATGAATACGCCGCCGCCATCGCGCCCAAGGGCCAGGAGGCGTCCTACATGGCGCTTTCGATGCTGCCCTACTTTGTGGCGAAATTCACCGTGGGCCTGAGTTCCGGCTGGCTGCTGGCGTGGTATTGCCCGGCGGACGGTCCGCGCCAGTCGGAAATCATGTGGCTCATCATCGGTGGCATGGCGCTGGTCACGCCGCTGGGCACCTTCCTGTTCCGGCGGCATCTCCAATTGCAGGAAGCCGGCCGCGAGCCAGTCGAACAAGCCGTGCAGGACGCCGCGCGCGAGGAGGAAGCCGGCCACGGGTGAGCCGGAGGGCAAAGCCGAAATCCGGGAGCAGCGGGGCGGAACGGGGGCGCAATCCACGCCCGGCGCTGGCGGACGTTCGCGCCGGTTGCGGAATCCCCCCGCCGGCGGCCCCGGCCCGGATATTTCACCCTCCGCAAGAAATGCCGACCGAGCGGAGCGCCGGTCGGTGACCGGCTTGGGATGTTTTACCGCGACAAGCCGGTTGCCAACCGGCGCTCCGCCCCCCGGAGTGTGATATATCCGGACTAGCTGGCCCGCCGCATTTTTAGCGCGAGCGCCAGCCACAACGCCGCCGCCCCCAACAACGCCACCGGCAAGATCAACACCGCCGAGCGCAGGCTGCCCCATTCATCCGACAGCCAGCCGACCAGCAGGGGCGAGGGCATGTCGCCGAAGAGATGAATCAGGAAAATGCTCATCGCCATCGCGCTGGCACGGAGATTTACCGGCACGGTTTCCAGGATCAGCGTGTTGACCGGCCCGGTGCCGAGAAAAAGAAAGAACATCGCCCCCGCCAGGCCTGTCATCGCCACGCCCTTTTGCGGCGCGAGAAACGCGCCGAACGCCAGCGGCACGGCGACGCACACCGACAACCCCAGCACCCAGGCGTAGGCGGCGCGGTTGCGTTTGCGCCACGCGGTCGCCGCAAAGCCGCCGGCAAACGTGCCCACCAGGCCCGCCACCACCAGCACGAGGCCGAAGAACCTGGCCGCGTCCGCTTCCGCCAGCCCGTGCATGCGGTTGAGAAACGTCGGCCCCCAGTGCGCGAACGCGCCCAGCGCGAAGGTGTAGGCCAGGTAGCCGCCCACCACGAGCAGGTAGTCCGGCAGCCGGAACAGCTTGAGCACATCGCCGCGCGCGGGCTTCTCGACCACCACCCCGTCCGCGCCGCCGCGCTTTGGTTCCGCAAAGGGGAGCAGCACCACCGCGAGCAGCAACCCTGGCGCGCCCGCCCAGATGAAGGCGTGTTGCCAGCCCCAGCGCCCGCCAATCTCGCCGCCCACGATGGCCCCCAGCGCCGCCCCGATCGGGATGGCCACATAGAAAATCGTCAGCGCATTGTTCCGCTTCGCCGGACCGAACGTGTCCGAAATGTAGCTCGGGCTGATGGTCGCGTAACTCGCCTCGCCCACTCCGACCATCACGCGGAACGCCAGCATCACCGCAAACGCCTGCCAGCCGAGCGCCAGCGCCAGCCGGTCGGAAAAACCCGTCAGCACCGTGCCCAGGCTCCAGATGAAAATGCCCGCCGCAATCAGCCACTTGCGCGACGAGCGGTCGCCGAGAAGACCGAACAGCGGCGACGTGATGAAGTAGCCGAGCATGAAGGCCGTCCCGAGCCAGCCCGCCTGGCTGTCGTTCAGCCCGAGGTCCTTTTGCACCGAGGGCAGCACCGCCGACAGCACGTAACGGTCGAAATAGTTGAACAGGTTCAACCCGGTGAGGATGAACAACGTCCAGAACGGGGAGAGCGCGCGTGGCATGGGCGGTCGGCGGGACGCCGGGACGCGCGCAGGCTAGGCGGGGCCGCGCCGCAGGTCACACTCAAAAAAAGTCGCCGGCCGGGAGTTGGTCCCGCGCGCAAACACCCTCCTTCGCTGAAGCTACGGAGGATGGTGGAGGCGGGGGGAGTCGAACCCCCGTCCCTGAAAAATTTGCCAGCCGCGCCTACATGCTTAGCCGGAAGAGGGTCTCGACCGCCGGATAACCTTCCGACACGAATCCGACGGTCCAGTCCGCGGTGGTTTTCTCGGGTGAACGCCCGCCTGACTCCACGTTCAACCCATGCCTGCTGTGGCGTTCATCCGGCATAGCAGGTGTCAACCGGTGAACGTCGCGGACTTAGGCCGCGAGAGCCAACTCTTCGTTAGCAGTTAATGTTTTGATGCGATGATTTACGAGGCCAACGCATCGTCCTCGGCATGCCGCCTCTGGCGCCTCTCCCAGGTCGAAACCAGTGCGCCCCCGTTCCCGCCGCCACCTTCTCCCGGAACACGCTCCCGGTCAAGCCGGGGGTTCCCGCGAAGCCTGACCGGAACACAAAATTGATGCCGCTCCGGAGCGCGGTCTTCAGCCCGCTTCCGCCTCCGGGCAGTCACCGGTGAAAAGCCTGGCCCCCGGCCTCCGCACGGTGAAGCGGCGTCAACGCCGCGCTCCATGCCACCCGGGGGCGGGGCGGAGTGTCCGGCTGCGCCTGTTTGACCAGCCATCCCCGCCCCCTTGCGGCCCGGGAGCTTTTTGTTGGCAGGGCCGTCCAACCGCCTATGCTCGACACCATGAAGGGAATCCTCCGGTTGTTCGCGGTCGCTTTTGCCATCACCACCATGCACCCCCACCTCTCCGCCGCCCCGCGCGATGCCGAGTGGCAAGCCGTGCGCGACGCCGTCAGCAAGGGGCTGCCCCAAACGGCCATCACCAATCTCGAACCCATCATCGCCGCCGCGCTGAAGGAGAAGGCCTGGGCCGAGGCCACCAAGGCCATCGGCCAGAAAATCGCCCTCGAAGGCGCCCTCGAGGGCAACAAGGCCGAGGAACGGGTCGTCCGGCTCGAAGCCGAGATCGCCAAAGCGCCGGACGCAATGAAGCCCGTGCTGCACACGCTGCTCGCGCACTGGTATTGGAACTACTTCCAGCAGAACCGCTGGCGGTTCATGCAGCGCACGCAGACCGCCGAAGCGCCGGGCGAAGATTTCACCACCTGGGACCTGCCGCGTTTGTTCACGGAGATTGACAAACATTTCCAGGCCGCGCTCGCCGCCGAGAAGACGCTCAAGGCCACGCCCATCGCCGCGTGGGACGGCCTGCTCGAAAAGGGCACCATGCCCGACAGCTACCGCCCGACGCTCTACGATTTCCTCGCGCACGAGGCGTTGTCCTTCTACACGAGCGGCGAACAGGCGGGGGCCAAAGCCGAGGGAGAATTTGAACTGATGGCGGACAGCCCCGCGCTCGACGACGCGGAGAAATTCCTGGAATGGAAACGCCCCGCGCCCGTCACTTCACCGGAGAAGGCCATTGCGCTTTACCAGCAACTCCTCGCGTTTCATAAAGGCAAGTCCGACCAGTCCGATGCCTTGTGCGACGTGGACCTCGCGCGACTCGTCTGGGCATGGAACACCGCGTTCGGCGAGGAGAAGAACGCGCGCTTCAAGGCGGCGCTGACCAACTTCGTCGCCCGCTGGGGCGACCACCCGCTGGCGGCGCAGGCGTCGTGGCATCTCGCCCGCGTCATCAAAGACGAAGGCGACCGGGTCGCGGCGCGCAACCTGGCATTGCAGGCGAAAAACGCCCATCCCGGCTCGGTGGGCGCGAAGCTCTGCGCCAACCTCATCGCCGAAATCGAGGCCAAATCCGTCCACATCACCACCGAGCGGGTGTGGAACACGAACCCGGGCATCACCGTCCGCTACCGCAACGTGGACCAGGTATTCTTCCGCGCCTACGCGGCGGACTGGGAGTCGTTCCTCGACCAGAAACGCCCGCGCCCGGAGAACCTCAGCCAGCGGGACCGGCGTGCGATGCTCGCCAGGACTCCCGCGCACCAATGGTCCGCCACGCTGCCCGCCACCGCCGATTTCAAGGAGCGTTCCTTCACCACGCCCGCGCCCGCCACGCTCAAACCGGGTTTTTATTTCCTCTTCGCCAGCCACGACGCGGGCTTTGGCGAGCCGGACAATCAGGTTTCCATGACCACGGTGTGGGTGAGCGAACTCGCGCTCGTCCTCCGGCAGCGCGCCGGCTTGTTCGAGGGCTTCGTGCTGGAGGCCGCCTCGGGTGAGCCGATTGCCGGGGCGGAAGTCAGGGCCTGGCATCTGGACCCGAACGGCCAACGCATCGCCGCCCCGCCGCTGTCCACCGATGCCAATGGCTGCTTCAGCTTCCAGCCGATCCAGCACCGCGCCTACCTTTTCCGCGTCCGCCACCGGGGCCGCGAACTCGCTTCCGCCAGCGACCTTTACAACTGGCACAGCGGGCAGGCTGACCCCGGCCCGCGCCAGCAGACGATTTTTTTCACCGACCGCGCGATATACCGGCCCGGCCAGACCATTCAATACAAGGGCATCTGCCTGGAAGTGAATCAACCGTCCGACAACTACAAAACGCTTGCGGGCGAGCCGGTTGAAGTTGTGTTCCAGGATGCGAACGGCAAGGAAATCGCCCGCGCCAAACATCGCGCCAACGACTTCGGCTCCTTTGCCGGCAGCTTCACCGCGCCGCGCGACCGGCTGCTGGGGCAGATGCAAATCGTCGCGCAGGGCCGGGCGGGGGGCGCCGCGCATTTCCGCGTCGAGGAATACAAGCGCCCGAAATTCGAGGTCACGCTCGACGCCCCCCAGGTCGCCCCCAAGCTCGGCGACCAGGCGGTCGTCCCCGGCAAAGCCACGAGCTACACCGGCGCGGCGGTGGACGGCGCGAAGGTGACCTGGCGCGTGAGGCGCGAAGTGCGCTGGCCGTGGTGGTGCGGCTGGTGGTGGCCCGGGCCGCAAAGCGAGGCGCAGGAAATCGCGCATGGCACCACCCGCACCGGTGCGGACGGCGCGTTCACCCTCGAGTTCGTCGCGAAGCCGGACCTCTCGATTTCGCCGACGAACGAGCCGACGTTTGTTTATTCCATCACCGCCGATGTGACGGACACGGCGGGTGAGACGCGCTCGGACGAGCGCAGCATCCGCATCGGTTACGCCGCGCTCGAAGCGAAACTGTCCGCCGCCGACTGGCAGGAGGCCGGCCGCCCCGTGGAGTTGAAGATTCACACCACCACGCTCGATGGCGAACCGCAGGTGGCGGAGGGCGTGGTGAAGATTTACCGCCTGAAATCGCCCGCCCAGGTGGCCCGCGCGCCGATGGGCCGCGAAGATTATGATGAGGATGGCCAGCCCGACACGGACCCGTCGAACCCGAACAACTGGGAACTCGCCAACGTGGCCGCGGAGTGTGGTTTTACGACCGACACGAATGGCACGGCGAAGCTGTCCTTCACCAAGCTTCCGGCGGGCGCGTATCGCGTGATGCTGGAAACGCAGGATCGCTTCGGCAAAAAAGTCACGGGCCGGCTGCCTTTGCGGGTGATTGACCCCGCCGCGCCGAATCTGGCCATCAAGGTGCCGCAGTTGGTCGCGGCGCCCGCATGGGAAACGCAGCCAGGCGATGAATTCATGGCGGTGTGGGGCACAGGCTACGAGACGGGCCGCGCGTTCATCGAGATTGAACACCGGAACCGGTTCATCGAACGCTACTGGACGTCGCCGGGCCGCACGCAGCAGCAGCTCAAACTCGCCGTCACCGAGGCGATGCGCGGCGGTTTCACCCTGCACGTCACGCAGGTCCGCGAAAACCGCGGCTACCTCACCTCGCATCCGGTGAGCGTGCCGTGGAAGAACAAGGAGCTGGAACTGAAATGGGAGCGCTTCACCTCGAAGCTCATGCCGGGACAGAAGGAGACGTGGACGCTGCAAATCCGCGACCCGAAATCCGAAACCCGCAGCGCCGAGAAGGCGGCGGCGGAACTGGTCGCGGCGCTTTACGATGCTTCACTGGACGCCTTCGCGCCGCACGGCTGGCCGGGCGGGTTCGGTGTGTTCCGGCACGACCACAGCACGGCGCGCCCCGGCTTTGAAAATCAGGCGCAATCGTTCCAGCACTGGTTCGGCAACTGGGCGGAGCGCATGCAGGACGTGAGCCTCACCTACCGCCGCTTTCCGGCGGACCTGACCGGGCGGGTGTGGAATTACGGTTGGGGCGGGCGGATGCTCATGTTCAGTCGCGCCCGCGGCGGGGCCATGCCCATGCCCGCCGCCGCACCGATGGTGGCGATGGGGACGGTAATGGAGAGTGACTCCCTCGAGGACCGCGCCATGCCGAAGGCCGTCACCCCGCTGCCGGGCGCGCGGGCGGATTCCCATTTTGCCGGTGAAAGCGCGGGGCAGGCACCCGCCCAACCCAAACCCGACCTCAGCCAGGTTGCCGCGCGCAAAAATCTGAACGAGACGGCGTTTTTCTTCCCGCAGCTCACGAGCGACAGCAACGGCGTCGTGCGGATGACCTTCACCATGCCCGAGGCGCTGACCCGGTGGCGCTTCCTCGGCTTCGCGCACGACCACCAGCTTCGCGGCGGCCTGCTTGAAGGTCTCGCCGTCACCGCGAAGGACATCATGGTGCAACCGAACCCGCCGCGCTTCCTGCGCGAGGGCGATACGGTGGAGTTCACGGTGAAGGTCAGCAACCAGAGTGACCAGCCGCAGCGCGGTTCGGTCAAGCTGACGTTTGCGGATGCGCTGACACAGCAGTCGGTGGATGAACTTCTCAAGGCGCTCCCCCTCACCCCATCCCTCTCCCCCAGTGGGGGAGAGGGTGCTCGAAGGGCGGGGGCGGCGCATGATGGTGAACTCGCCTTCGACATCCCCGCGCGGGAATCCCGCACTTGCTCCTGGCGGATTAGCGTGCCGGACGGCGCGCCATTCCTCACCTACAAGGCGGTCGCGTCCACCGGCACATTGAGCGACGGCGAGGAAGGCTATCTGCCCGTGCTGTCGCGGCGCGTCTTCGTGACCGAGTCGCTGCCGTTGCCGATTCGCGGCCAGGTCGGGGGCGGCGAGGTGACGAAGCAATTCGAGTTCACCAAGCTGCTCAACTCCGGCCGGTCGCCGACGCTGCAGCACGAGGGCGTCACGGTGCAGATGGTGTCGCAGCCGGCGTGGTATGCGGTGCTGGCGCTGCCGTATCTGATGGAGTTCCCGCACGAGTGCAGCGAGCAGACGTTCAACCGGCTTTACGCCAATTCGCTCGCCCGCCACATCGCAAACCGCGACCCCAAGGTCCGCCGCATCTTCGACCAGTGGAAGAACACGCCCGCGCTGGATTCGCCGCTGGAGAAGAACCAGGACCTCAAGTCGGTGATGATCGAGGAGACGCCGTGGTATCGGCAGGCGAAGAACGAAAGCGAAGCGCGCCGCAACGTCGGCATCCTGTTCGACGACAACCGGCTTAACAGCGAGACGCAGCGGATGTTGGAGCAATTGACGGAGATGCAGTTGGAAGACGGCCGCTGGCCGTGGTTCCCGGGTGGCTACGGCAACGACTACATCACGCTCTACATCGTCACCGGCTTCGGACGGCTGCGGCATCTCGGCGTGGACGTGGACGCGGCCCCGGCCATCCGCGCGTTGCACCGGCTGGATGAATGGATGCGCGAAAAACACGAGCGCCTCCAGCGCGACGGGAAGAAGCCCGAGGCATATGTGCCCGGCCCGACGGACGCGTTGTATCTCTACGGCCGGAGCTTTTTCCTGAAGGACCTGCCCGTTGCGCCGCGGCACCAGCCGGCCGTCGAGTTCTTCCTCGCGCAGTCGCGCCAGTTCTGGCTCAAGGCGGACAGTCGGCAGACGCAGGGCCATCTGGCCATCGCCTTGAAGCGGTTCAACACGTTCAACTCCGTCACCGACTCCACCCCGCTCGACATCATGAAGTCACTCAAGGAGCGCAGCGTGACGAACGAGGAACTGGGCCGGTTCTGGCGCGACACGGAACTGAGCTGGTGGTGGTATCGCGCGCCCATCGAGACGCAGGCCCTGATGATCGAGGCGTTCGACGAGGTCATGGGCGACGCGCAGGCCGTCGAGGAGTGCCGCGTGTGGCTGCTCCAGCAGAAGCAGACGCAGGATTGGAAAACCACCAAGGCCACCGCCGACGCGGTTTACGCCCTGCTCCTGCGCGGCCCAAACCTGCTCGCCAGCGACAAGCTGGTGGAGGTGACGTTGGGGGGCATCAGCGTGACGCCAGGTGTTGGGCCTTCCTCGTCTCGACGCGGAGCGCCGGCGTCTTCGCCGGCTATGGATATTCGAACGCGCAAAGCCGGCGAGGACGCCGGCGCTCCCGCCGTCGAGCCCGGCACCGGTTTCTACGAGCGCCGCTTCCCCGGCGCGGAAGTGAAGGCCAGGCTGGGCGAGATCACCGTGAAGAAGGCGGACGAAGGCGTCTCGTGGGGCAGCGTGCATTGGCAGTATTTCGAGGACATCAGCCAGGTGACGCCCCACGCAGGCACGCCGCTCCAGCTGAGGAAAACCTTGTTCACCAGGGTCAACACCGCCAAAGGGCCGACACTCGAACCCGTGAAAGGCCCGCTCGCTGTCGGCGATGAACTCGTCGTGCGCCTCGAACTGCGCGTGGACCGCGACATGGAATACGTCCACCTCAAGGACCAGCGCGGCAGCGGCACGGAGCCGGTGAACGTATTGAGCCGTTATCAATATCAGGACGGCCTCGGTTACTACGAGAGCACGCGTGACACCGCGAGCCATTTCTTCATGGATTACCTGCCGAAGGGCGCCTACGTCTTCGAATACTCGACGCGCGTGCAGTTGCGCGGGGAATATCAGACCGGCCTGGCGAGCATCCAGTGCCTGTATGCGCCCGAGTTCAACAGCCACAGCGGAAGCCTGCCGCTCGTGGTGCGGTGAGGGGCGCGGGGGCCGGCGGCTCCGCCTCAAAGCAGTTCAATCTGCGATTTGTCCTGGGCCATCGCTTCGGTGAGGCTGGCAACGCGGCGTTTGCGGCTTTCGATGATGTACTTGTCGAGCGCCGGATCGTAGTGGACGGGATAGTTGCCGTCGTAACAGGCCATGCAGAAGTTTTCCGCCGGCTGGCCGGTGGCGCGGACCATGCCCGCCTGCGAGAGGTAGTAGAGCGAGTCGGCGTTGAGGTATTTGCGGATTTCCTCGCGGCTGTGGTTGGCGGCCATGAGCTTGCTGCGGTCGGGGAAATCAATGCCATAGACGCACGGGTGCATGTGCGGCGGGCAGCTCACGAGGACGTGGACCTCCTTCGCGCCGGCTTCCTTGAGGTTGTTGACGCGGGATTTGCAGGTGGTGCCGCGCACGATGGAGTCATCCACGATGATGACACGCCGGCCCTGCACAAGTTCGCGGATGAGGTTGAGCTTCACGCGGACGTTGAAGTCGCGGATGAGCTGCGAGGGCTGGAGAAAGCTGCGGCCGACGTAGTGGTTGCGGACGAAGGCCATTTCGAAGGGGATGCCGCTTTCGAGCGAGTAGCCGAGCGCGGCGCAGTTGCCGCTGTCCGGCACGGGGACAACAATGTCGGCGTCAATCGGGCATTCACGGGCCAGTTCCCGGCCCATCTCGACACGCACCTTGTGGACGTTGCGACCGGCGATGTTGCTGTCGGGCCGGGCGAAATAGACGTATTCAAAGATGCAGAAGGCGCGGCGCTTTTGCTCGGGGAAGGCCTGGACGCTGGTGAGGCCATTTTCGTTGATGATGACGATCTCGCCCGGCTCGATGTCGCGGATGAACCGGGCCTGGATGAGGTCAAAGGCGGTGGTTTCACTGGCAAGGACGTAGGCGTCGTCCTTCCGGGCGAGGGCGAGGGGGCGGAAGCCGTGGGGGTCGCGCACGCCGATGAGTTCGCGCTCGGTCATGATGACCAGCGAGAAGGCACCTTCGAGGCGGCGCATGGTCTGGACGAGGTCGTTGGGCCGGTGGTTCAGCGAGGGCTGGGCCATCAGGTGGAGGATGATTTCGCTGTCCACCGTGGTCTGGAAGATGGAGCCGCGGGCCTCGAGTTCCTCGCGGAGCTGGGCCGCGTTGGTGAGGTTGCCGTTGTGGGCGATGGCGATCTGGCCCCGGGCGCAATCCACCGCCAGCGGCTGGGCGTTGCGGAGGTGCGACGAGCCGGTGGTCGAGTAGCGCGTGTGGCCGACCGCCATTTTGCCGACCAGGCCGTGCAGGATGTCGCCGTCAAACACCTGCGGCACAAGGCCCATGCCCTTGTGAATGCGGAACTGTTTGCCGTCGCAGGCGGCGATGCCGGCGCTTTCCTGGCCGCGATGCTGGAGGGCGTAAAGGCCGAAGTAGGTGAGTTCGGCGGCGTTGGGATGGCCGTAGATGCCAAAAACGCCACAATAATGCTTGGGGTATGCAGGGTGCTCCATCGCCAGAGGCGCAGATGCAACCGGGCTTTTTCACGCCGCGCAAGCGTGAATCCCGCGGGGCCGCGCGGGCCGGGCCATTCCGGGCTTTCCTTCAGCGCGCGGCGGGGGTTTCGTGACGGCATGACAACGACGAACGATCCCTTTCTGGCGGCGGCGATTGCCGAGGCGCGGCGCGGGCTGGCAGCCGGCGGCATTCCGATTGGCGCGGTGCTGGTGTGCGACGGGGAGATCATCGGGCGCGGGCACAACCGGCGGGTGCAGGACGGCAGTGTGATTCATCATGCCGAGATGAACTGCCTCGAGAACGCGGGCCGCCGCGCCGCGGCGGTGTATCGGCGCTGCACGCTTTACTCGACCCTCTCGCCCTGCCCGATGTGCAGCGGCGCGGCGCTGCTTTACAAGATCCCGCGCATCGTGGTGGGGGAGAATGTCACCTTCCAGGGGCCGGAGGACCACGTCCGCGCCCAGGGGATCGCGCTGGAAATCCGTCAGGATGCGGAATGCATCGCCCTGATGCGGGAGTTCATCCGCCTCCGCCCCGGGCTGTGGCAGGAAGACATCGGAGTCTGAAGGCCGGCCGTTTGCCGCGCCACCCCGGGTTCAGTTGCGGGCAAAACTTCGCAACCAGCGGAGAAAGGGGGAAGGTTCCGCGGCGGTTTCCGGGGCGGCGGGGGCGGCGGGGGCAGCGTGGGAACGGGGATGGCTGATCCGGTTGCGAACCGCGCGGCGCGGGGCCGGATGTTGCTGGCGGCAGGTGCGGATGGATTCCACCAGCCGCTCAATCGGGTAGGTCTTGAGCAGGTAGTCGGAAGCCCCCGAGTCCAGCGCCCGGCGGTGCCACTCCTGGTCGTAACAGGTCGTCAACATCAACACCCGGGTGTCGCGGGCGAGCGAGCGGATGGCGGGCAGGGCATCCAGCCCGTTCAACTCCCCCATCTGCACGTCCAGCAGGATCACGTCCGGGCCGAGTCGGCTGGCAAGCGCGCTGAGCAGCGCATTCGGGCCGTCAAACTCGCGGGTGCAGACGACGCCCCCATGACGTTGGAGCGCGTCCGCCATCAGGCCGCGCAGCCGGTCGTGATCGTCCACAATCCATACTTGGACGGGGCCGGCACTGGGTTCGCCCGGCTGCGCGGCGGTCGGGTTGGCGGGCGCGGGCTGGAGTGGCAGAGCATTCATGAAAAACCTCGACCCGCCAAAAGCCAGCTTCGTGCCAGCGGGGGCGAGGGCGGAAAACCCCGCCAAACCGCGGGTTCCGCGGCGGCGCCGCCGGCGGGGGTTGTGGCGTTGTGGCCAGCATGGTCAAGGCGCGGCAGCCGTTCCTCGCGGAACGGTGCAGCGGAGGTTCGTGGCGGCTCCGCCCGGGAGTTGCGCGTCCAAACGGGCGGGCCGGTTTTTTCGAGCGCCAACGGTGCGCGCCGGCGGCCCCCCCGCCGACGGGGACAGCACCCCATTAAATTTTTGTCCCGTGCGGGATGATGCCGCCTTTCGGGATGATGACGATGCCGTCGCGGATGTAGTAGAGGTCGTGGTCCAGCGTGTCCGGCTTGCCGGCGGGCGAGATGACGCAGTCGTTTCCGATGCGGGCATTTTTGTCAATGATGGTGTTCTCGATCCTGCAGTTGGTGCCGATGCCCATGCGCGGCAGCCCGGCCGCCTCGTGCTCGCGGATGCTTTGCTCGGATTCGTAGAAATCACACCCCATCATAACCACGCGGTTGAGCGTGGTGCCGCCGCCGACCAGGCTGCGGATGCCGATGAGGCTCTGGGTGATGGCGCCCGGGTTGATGATGCAGCCGTCGCACACCATCGCATGGTCAATCTGCGCCCCGTTGATCTTCGAGCCGGGGAGAAAGCGCGGGCGGCTGAAGACCGGCGCGGTCATGTCGAAGTAATTGAACTTGGGCAGTTCGGCGCAGCAGTCGAGGTTCGCCTCGAAGAAGGAGCGGATGGTGCCGATGTCCTCCCAGTAGCCCTGGAACACGTAGGAGAACACGCGCTGGCTCTGGATGGCCCCGGGAATGATGTGCTTGCCAAAATCCGTCAGCGTGTTGTCCAGCAGCCGGATGATGGTGTCGCGGTTGAAGACGTAGATGCCCATGCTGGCGAGGAACAGTTCGCCCCCGCCGGTGATGCCCAGCCGGCCGTGCCAGTCGGCGGGCAGCCGCAGCGAGTCCAGCAGCGCGGGTTCCCGGGGTTTCTCGACGAAACGCGTGATGCGCCGCTCCTCGTTGATCTGCATGATCCCCAGCGACCGGGCCGCGTCCCGCGCGACGGGGATCGTGGCAATCGTCACCTCGGCCTCCGTCGCCACGTGCTGCTTCACCACCTTCTGCAGGTCCATGCGGTAAAGCTGGTCGCCGCTGAGGATGACCAGGTGGTCGAAATCGTGCGCCAGAAAGTGGGTCAGGTTCTTGCGGACGGCGTCCGCGGTGCCCTCATACCACGCGGCCCCCTCCAGCGTCTGCTTGGCGGCCAGAATCTCCACGAAGCCGCCAAAAAAATGGTCGAACTTGTAGGACTGCGAGATGTGCTTGTGCAGCGAGGTCGAGTTGAACTGCGTCAACACATAAACCCGCAGCAGGCCGGAGTTGATGCAGTTCGAGATGGGGATGTCCACGATGCGGTATTTGCCCGCCAGCGGCACGGCGGGCTTGGCCCGCTCCTTGGTCAACGGGAAGAGCCGCGTCCCCTGCCCGCCGCCCATGATGACCGCCAGGACGTTGTTGTTGCCGCGCGCTTGCCGGGTGATGTGTGACATGGTGGTGGGGGTTGAAGTTGACGGCCCCCTTATAAGCCGAAGCGCGAAACAGCGGCAAGCCGCTTCCCGGCCCGCCCGCAACTATTCATCCGCCGAATGACCGGCCGCAGGCCGCGGCATTGGCCGATCACCTCAACGGAACAACTCCGCGAAGAATTGCTTCAGGGCCGCCCACGACCGCGCGTCGGCCCGGGCATCGTATTTCGCCCCCGGCAGCGACCCATCCGCGTCCCAGTCCGTGAAGCTGTGGACCGCGCCGCCATATTTGATCAACTGCCAGTCCACCCCGGCCTCGCGCATCTCCCTCTCAAAGGCGGCCACCTCGGTGTCGGGCACAAACGGATCGTCCGCGCCATGCAACACCAGCACCCGGCACCGGATGTTCCGTCCGTCCGCCGGCCGCGGCGAATCAAGCCCGCCGTGGAAACTGACCACCCCCGCCACGTCCGCGCCGCTGCGGGCCAGCTCCAGGACGGTCGTCCCGCCAAAGCAATAGCCGATCGCGACAATGCGCTTGGGGTCCACGCGCTCGTGCCGCTTGAGCCAGGCGAGCGCGGCATTGGCGCGCTGCCGCAGCAACGCCCGGTCCGCCTTGTATTTCCCCGCCTGCGCGCCCGCCTCCGCAACCGTCTGGGGCCGGACGCCCTTCCCGTAGATGTCCGCGCAGAAAGCGACGTAGCCGAGCCTGGCCAGCATTTCCGCGCGCCGCTTCTCGCCGCCGGTGATGCCCTTCCACTGATGCACAATCAGCACCGCCGGGCGCGGGCCTTCCAGGGCCGTATCATGGACCAGGTGCCCCTCAAGCGGGGTGTCGCCGTCCCGGTATGCGATTGTTTCCGTCCGAAGTTCCGCCCGCGCCCCGAGGGCGGCGAGGACCGCGAAGGTTGCGAGGATGTTTTTCATGGTGGGGCATCTGTAACGCACCTCCGCCCGGATTGCCAGCGCCGCCCGCCGGTCAGCCCGGGGCGGCGGTGAACCGGGCGAGCAGACGGGCCACTTCGCCCGGCCCGGGCGCGGCGGCACCGCGCGTGGCGAACAGGGCGAGCAACGCGCCGTCCGGCCGGCGGGCCAGATGGAGGCAGGCGCGCTCAAACGTCCAGCACAGGGTCCGGGCCTCGAGCCGGTGTCGGCGGAAACTCTCCGCAGCCAGGCCAAGCCGGTGGATGGCTTTCTCGACCTGGGCCGACGTCAGCGCGTCCCCGTCACAGCGGGCGAGCACGCGGCCGTCGGGCAGGCGCATGGCGGCCGCCACGATGCCGGGCACGGGGAACTGCTGGACGAGGAATTCCTCGAGCGCGTTCATGCGTCCCCTCCGCGGTGGCGGACCAGCAGGCGCCGGTCGGTTTGCAACTGGCACAACACGCGGCCCTCCGGCGTGTGGATGGCCAGCCGGTCAAACCGGCCCACCGGCAGCAGGCCGGCCAGTTCCTGGGCCTGGCCCTCAACCAGGCTGAGGAGCGCGAGCGCGGGCTCCAGCGAACGGCATTCCCACTCGAACAGCACCTCGCCGGTCCCGGAGCACAACACGACTTCTTCAATGCGCGCGTCCGGGGCGGGGGCCGGTTCGGGCGCGGCAGCGTCCTGCCAGGCTGGCATGGGCGGTGTCGCCCGGGCGGCGTCCGTCTCCCCCGGTCCGGGGTCCGCCGGTTCCGGCGGCATGGTCCCGCTCTCATCCCGCAACCGCGCCGCCTCCATGAGCAGAAATTCCCACTGCCCCTCGATGGTGCGGTGGGGCGGGGGCGTGAAGGGGCGCAGGTTGAATTCGCCGCCGCGGAGCGCGAGCAGGCTGTAAAGCGCCACCTCTCCCTGCAGGCCGCCTTGTTCCGCGTGGATGATCGAGCCGTCCTCGATGAAGATCCGGCCCCGGGTGCGGCTGGTGAAAATTTCGAGGAGCGAGGACTTGCGGCCCAGGCACTCCATCTGCAGAACCTCCTCGAGACCGAGGCTGCGCATCATGCCGCGAAAGCCGCCGACGGGCGCGGCCACCAGCGCGTCCAGCGCGGCGAACAGCGATTCGTAGCCGCCCGGCGCCGTGGGTTTCTCGAAAACCATCAACGCCCCCAGCTCCTGGCACTCGCGGCCCCGCGCGTCCCCGGCCAGTCCGGTGAGCACCACCACCGCCTGGCCGGGGTGGGCGCGGTTCAGAAGGCGGAGGAATTGCGCCCCGTCCACGACCGGCATGCCGAGGTCCAGCACCACCAGGTCCACGCGCCGCTCGCGCAGCAGCGCCAGCGCCTGAGCATGGTTCTGGGCCAGATGAATGTCCCACGCGCCCCGGGACAATTGCCCGAACAGCTCGCGCACCTGCTGGAGAAACGCGGCGTCGTCATCGAGAAACAGGAACTGTTTGCGCTGGGGCGGGTCGGTGGTCATGGCTCAGGCCGGTTGCAGTTGTTCCAGGGCGGCGGCGGCGGTGTGCCGGACGCGCGGATGCGGGTCGCTCAAAAGACGCTGGAGCGCGGGCCGGGCGCGCGGGTCACCCAGGGCGCCCAGGCTTTGCGCCGCGGCCTGGCGCAGGATGGCGTCCTCATCGCCCAGGGTGGCCAGCAGAAGGCTGACCGCCAGCTTGTGCCGTTTTTCCGCAGTGGAGAACGCCACCTGCTCGGCAGGGGAGGGGTCCAGTTCCGGCGCATGGACGCCCAGGCTTTGCAGCAGTTTGCCGACGGTGTGGCGGCGGCCGGTGTCGTCGTCCTGCAACGCCCCCTTCAAATCCTCGACCGCCGCGCGCGCCTCGGGGGAGGCGTTCCAATCCTCGTCAATGCGCGACAAGGCCGAGGCCGCGATGCGGCGCACGCTGCTGTTGGCGTCGGCCATCGCCTTGACCAGCGGCCCGATGGCGCGGCGGTCGCGGACGTTGCCCAGCGCCAGGGCCGCCGCTTCGCGCACGTCGCCGTCGGCATCTCCCAGCGCGGCGGCGAGGCTCTCGACGGCGCGGGCGTCCTTGATCCGGCCGAGGGCGGCGGCGGCAGCGCGGCGCACCTCCCAGACCGGGTCGCGCAGCAGCGGCGTGAGGACCTCGCTGGCGCGGGCGTGACCCAGCCGGGCGGCCGCCTCGACGGCGCAGGCCCGCACATGGCTGTCCGGGTGCCGCAACAACGCCACGATGGCGTCATAGGCCGGTTGATGGCCGTGGGCGGCGAGGGCGGTGGCCGCCGCCGCGCACACCGAGGGATCCTCGGACTTCAAGGCGGCCAGCAGGGCCTTCGCCCCGCGCGGGTCGCCGATTTGCCCGAGCGCCTCGACGGCCGCGACGCGCTGGGTGTAGGCGCCGTTCTGGAGCACCGCTTCGAGGGCGGGAATGGCCGCCGGCCCGAGCGCGGCGGCGCGCAGGAACTGGCCGCGCGCGATGTGAAAATGGATTTCCTCCGTCGTGTTGGCCGGCCGCCAGCCGCGGGCGGCCAGCAGGGTGGCCGCCCGTCCGCGGACGCCCGCATCGGGGCTGGCCAGGAGCGGGGGCAGCACCGTGGCCAGTTTTTCGTCCGGCGAGTTCTTCAGCCCCTGCAACGCCAACTGCTGGACCTCGGCGTCCCGGTCGCGCAACGCCGCCAGCAACGGCGCGAACCGCTCCTCGACTTCCAGCTTCGCGAGGGCCCGCACGACGTGGCGGCGCACCTCGGCGTCCTCATCCGCCAGGGCGGCTGTCAGCGCGGCCAGCGCCTTGACGGGCGGGGCCTCGGCCAGCTCCGCCGCCACCCGGCGGCGGGTGGCGGGATTGCGCGCCTTGAGTTGCTGGAGCTTGAGCCAGAGCATCGCCTTCAGGGCTAGGATTAAGTCATGCGCCCGCCAGCGTCACGCGCGAACCATCCGGCCACCGCCGGACCGCCTGGCCCGGACTTCGCGCGCGGCGCTTGAGGGGCGGCCCGGGGTGGGCCATAGTCCGCGCGCCTGACCGTGAGAATCCTCGTCGCCATCACCGGAGCCAGCGGCTCGCTTTATGCCCAGCGCCTGCTGGATCAACTTGATCCCCGCCAGCACGAAATCCACGTCGTCCTCAGCAACTACGCCAATCAGGTCATCCGGGAGGAGCTGCCGGACGGCCTGCGCCTGCCGCCGGGTGTGGTGCCGCACAGTCTCAAGAGCATGAACGCGCCCTTCGCCAGCGGCTCGAACCCGCCGGACGCGATGGTCGTCATCCCGTGCAGCATGGGCACGATGGGCCGCATCGCGCACGGTTACAGCGAGGACGTGCTGCTGCGCGCGGCGGACGTGGTGTTGAAGGAAAAACGGAAACTCATCCTCGTCCCCCGCGAAACGCCGCTGAACCTGGTGCAGGTGAAGAACATGGAACTTCTCCTGCTGGCCGGAGCCACGTTGCTGCCCGCGAACCCCGGCTTTTACTCGCGCCCGCGGACGGTCGAGCAGGTGGTGGACACCGTGGTGGCCCGGGTGCTGGACCACCTGGGCGTGGCGCATCAGTTGGTCGCCCGCTGGGCGGAGCCGGAATGACGCCATGTTCGCCTCCGTCGCCCAATGGCTGTCGTTTGTGAAATTCAGCCACACGATTTTCGCGCTGCCGTTCGCGCTGGCGGCCATGTTGCTGGCGGCGCGCGACACGCGCGGCTGGCCGGGCTGGCGCGCCTTCGGGCTGATTCTCGCGGCGATGGTCTGCGCGCGCACGGCGGCCATGGCCTTCAACCGCATCGTGGACCGCAAATTCGACGCGCTCAACCCGCGCACCGCCGGACGGCACCTGCCGGCGGGCGCGATTTCCCTGGCCGGCGCGTGGACGTTGTGGGCGGTGAGCGCGGCGGGGCTGCTGGGCGCGAGTTGGTTTCTGAATCCGCTCTGTTTCGCGCTGTCGCCGGTGGCGCTGGGGGTGGTTTGCTTTTACTCGCTGACCAAGCGGTTCACGGATTTCACGCACGTCTTCCTCGGCGTGGCGCTCGCGCTGGCCCCCATCGGCGCGTGGCTGGCGGTGACCGGCGGGTTCGATTTCTGGCCCGCGCGCTGCCTCGCAAATCACCCGCCGCACTGGCACAGCGCCGCGTTGCCCGTGCTGCTCGCGCTCGCGGTCGTGTTCTGGCTCGTCGGGTTTGACATCATCTACGCGCTGCAGGATTACGAGTTCGACCGCGCGCACGGATTGCGGTCGCTGGTGGTGCGGTGGGGGCCGCGCAACGCGCTGGGGGCGGCGTTTCTCGCGCACCTGGTGATGTGCGGATTGCTGCTGGTGTTCGGCCTGCTGGCCGGGTTCCGCATCGCCTACCTGGTCGGCTGGTTTCTCATCGTCGGCTGCCTTGTTCTGGAACACTGGATCGCGCGCCGCCGCAGCCTGAACTGGATCAACGTGGCGTTCTTCCGGCTGAACGCCGTGGTCAGCCTGGTGTTCCTCGCGGTGGTGGCGGCAGAGGTCATTTTCCAGGGCGGCTTTCGGATGCGGTGAAGGAAGCGAGTGGAAAACTTCCAACCGCGAACAGCCAACGGCCGCCGCCCCGCCCTACGGCGTCACAATGCGGTAGAAGCGCGCGGGGAACTCGCCTTCCCGCGGATCCGCGAACTCGAACCGCCCGTCGCCGCCGGGTTGGGCCACGCCAATTTTCTCCCAATGAATGAGATTCGTGGACGCCTCGACGATGTAGCTCGCCGCCGCCGGGCCGGTGAAGCGGAGCCGCACCCGGCCTTCCGCCCATGCGCCGTCCAGCCGGCTGCGTCCCGGGCCGGGCAGTTGGCCGAGGTCGAGCGCGTCAATGATCGCCTGCGCTTCCGCCAGAAACGCCGCCGCCTGCGGATCATTGGCGGCGAACTGCGCTTGAACCTGCTTTTGAAATGCCGCGAGCAGTTGCCGCCCCGCCACCGGGTTGCCGCGTTCCAGCGCGGTGGCGGCAGCGGTCAGCGTGGCCACGAGACTGCGGCCTTTGCCCGCCGCCGCCGCGCGGACCTGGGCGAGCAATTCGCGCACGGCCGGCGCCGGCGTCAGCACGCGCAGCGTGAAACCGTTGGTGGCCGTGAGCAGCCCGTCGTCCACCACCAGCCGCAGCGCGTGTTCGCCGACGGGCAACGTCACCGCCGCAATCGCGCCCGTGGCCAGCGGCGATGCGTCGTTGCCGCGCCACCAGGTGAACGCGAGCGGATCCTGATCCGGGTCGCGCGAACGGGTGCCATCGAGAACGACCGTGGCGTTGGTGTTGTTGGGCGAGAGGAGGCGCGTGGGGGTGGCGCTGGCGTCGGCGACGGGCGGGAAATTCACGAGCAGCCGGACAACCGACCTGGTGACCGCGCCGAAGGCGTTGGTCACGCGGAGCCAGTAGGGCGATTCGGCGGCGCCCTGCACATTGGTCAGCGTGAGCGTGGCGTTGGTGCCGTTGTCTTTTACTGGCAGGGCGTTGTTCGAGAAGATGCCGCGAAACCACTGATACCGGAGTCGCGGATTGCCGGTGGCCTCGGCGCTGAAGGTGACGGTGCTCCCGGCGTTGACGCGCAGCACCGGCGGTTCCGGCTGCCGCACAATGACCGGCGGCTCCATGCAGAAGCCGTTGACGGCGCGGGCCAGGGCGTTCACCTCCGCCGGGTCCAGCGCGCGGTTGTGGATGGCGAATTCATCCACCGCGCCGAGAAATGGGTGTCCCCCGTAACTCCGGCCAATCATTACGCTGCCCCGGGTGTCCGGGCGGAAGTTGGGAAAGTTGGTCCACGCCACCATCGCGCCATCCAGATAAAGCGCGGTCCGGCCCGACGCGCGTTCAAAGGTGCCCGCCACATGATGCCAGCGCGCCACCTGCACGAGGCCGGTGGGAGCGAGCAGTTCCCGCAGGGCGCCATTGGTGTCCTGCAAAGTCAGCCGCAGGTGTTCTTGCCAATCGAAGCCGATGGAAACATCCCGGGAGTTCAAATCCCACCCCGCGATGGACGCGCGCCCCAGCCCGGAAAGCGTCGAGTTGGTGATCTGAATCCAGGCCGAGAGGGTTAGGCCCGGCCCCGCACCCACATCCAGGCCAACTGGAGAGCGAATGCGGACGTAGGCGTTCGTCCCGCAGGCGAACGCCTGACCGTGACGGCCCGCAGTGTAGGCGCCTTGCGGCCACGGATACATTACGCCGTGGTTGTCGGCCACGCTGTCCACCGCGTTGGATTCGCCGCGCCACCAGCCCACCACGCTGTCATCCACCGGCCCGCAGGGCGCGGGCGGAGGCCATTTGCCGTCCGGCCCGAATTGGAACGCGCAGCGCACCTCGCGGGCCGTGAGTGAGCGCCGATACACCGTGACCTCGTCCAGCGCGCCGGTGAAGGGGATGCCTGCATTCGTGCCCGTCGGGCGAAAGCCGAGATACAGATTGCCAGTCGTTGCGGGAACGAAACTGCCGAGGTTGGTGCGGAGGCCGACGCCGCCGTTGGTGAACAAGAGAGCCTCGCCGCTCTGCCGGTTGTAGCTCAAGACCAGGTGTTGCCATTGATTGCTCCGCAGGCCGGTGTAGGTAAGCCGCAGCAGGTTGGTCCGGCCCGCAGTGTCCCGCAGATTAACATCCAAGGTGTTGCCACCCGACAGCGCATAAGACATGGCAACCCCCGGGGTGCCGGTGCCGTTGTTCCATTCCCAAATTGGAAAGCCACCCGTAGCGCTGGGTCGAACCCAGGTCTCCACCGCGAATCCGGGACCGGCACCCACATCCATTTCGGGCGCCGCCGGAATCCAAAAGTGACGCCCGGGAGAGATGGCAAACGCGGCACCAAATTGGCCGTTGGTGTAAACCACGGGCTGGAAACTGGCGGCGGTCTTGAGGTTGATCGAGTCGAGCCGGTTGGATTCGCCGCGCCACCAGCCAGCTATCGCGCCGAGTTCCAAACCACACTCCGGCTGGGGCGGACATTTGCCGGCTTCGCCTGCCAAGTAAATCGCGCGCACTTCGTCATCGCTCAGGGCGCGGTTATAGAGCGTGGCTTCGTCCAGGCGGTTATCTTGTGAGGCGTAGCCGCCCGGGCCGCCAAGCACGAGACCGCCCAGCGGACCCATTGGCAGGGCGGGCCAGTTGGTCGTCGCGAGCGCGCGGCCATTGAGCCACAGGGTGGCGCGGCCCGCCGCCTTGTCATACGCGAAGGCCACATGCTCCCACACATTGGAACGGAGGCTTGCCGAGGTGGACCGCAGGACAAACGCGATGGGTTGAAGCCCGGAAGGACGCAGCGTCAAGACGATGCCGCCCAAGTCCGGGTGGAGAACCTGGAACCGGACCGGGTCGAAAGTCCTGACCGGACTGATTGGATTCATCGCGGTGGGACTCAACCAACTGAACAGCGGGCGGGTGGAAATGGCCGGGGAATTACTGGGGGAACTGCTCCCCACCCAGACCCAGCACTCAAAGCTGAAGCCAGCGGCGGCGTGCAGGTTGAGCTGGCCCGCATCGGGAATGAACACTTCACGAGTCGAGGAAACATCCCACGCCAGACCTTTTACCCCGGGCGGGAAGGCGACACGATTCGTCCCCGGGTTGAGCGGCCAGGAGAAGGTTCCGTCATAGCCGCCCAGCACGTCCCAGGCATTGCTCTCCCCCGGCCACCAGGCGACGGCTCCGGGCGGCAGCGGCGCGCAGCCCGAGGCGTTGGTGGGTGCGGGCAGCAAGGTGGCGGACAGCAGGCCACTCGTGAGCGCGGCAAGCGCGCCGCGCAAGGAAAGGAAGGCTGGCGTTTTCATGGCACCGGATGCCGAACCCCGCTGGCCGCCAACAACTCAGCCCGTCGGGCCGACTAACTGACGCTACTCCAAGCAGGGCCGTTGCCAACCGGAAAATGCCCGGGATTCTGGGTTTTGGGGATGCGACGGAGGGTATCGCTGCGTGGTCCTCACGCAATCCGCCCGTATTCCACGCCGACACTTTGGCCCGGTGCGCCTCGTTGCACAGACCGCGTCCTTTGTAACTGCGCGCGGATGCCCCCTCCGCATCCAACGGCCGACGGGCCATGCCCAATGAACGCTCATCATGGCCGCCGCCCGCGCGTTCCTTTCCAAAGTTGCCCGCCCCGTTTGGAGAACCTCCCGGCCCCGAGCGGCGGATGGCCGCTGCATCTGGAAACTGGCGGTTTCGCCGCGCGCCCGCTTTAATGCCGCCGACCGACCGATGAAGCCGTATCACGACCTCCTCCGCCTCGTCCTCGAACACGGCAAGTTCAAAGCCGACCGCACCGGCACCGGCACCTACTCGCTCTTCGGCGCGCAGGCCCGCTTCGACCTCCGCGCCGGGTTCCCGCTCGTCACCACCAAAAAGGTTCACCTCAAATCCATCATTTACGAATTGCTCTGGTTTCTGCGCGGCGAGACCAACGTGAAATGGCTCCAGGAACGCGGCGTCACCATCTGGGATGAATGGGCTGATGCCGACGGCAACCTCGGCCGCGTTTATGGCGCGCAATGGACCGACTGGCGCGGCGCGGATGGCCGCTCCATCAACCAGATTGACGACGTCATCGCCCAAATCCGCCGCAACCCCGACAGCCGCCGCCTGCTCGTTACCGCCTGGAACCCCGCCGAAATCGCGGACATGGCGCTGCCGCCCTGCCACACGCTGTTCCAGTTCTACGTCCACGACGGCGAACTTTCCTGCCAGCTTTACCAGCGCAGCGCGGACCTGTTCCTCGGCGTCCCTTTCAACATCGCCAGCTACGCGCTGCTCACGCTCATGGTCGCCCAGGTCACGGGGCTGAAGCCCGGCGATTTCGTCCACACCTTCGGCGACCTGCACATCTACGCCAACCACCTCGAGCAGGTGAAACTGCAGCTCAGCCGCGAGCCGCGCCCGCTGCCGCGCATGAAACTCAATCCAGCCGTGAAGAACATCCACGACTTCCAATTCGAGGACTTCACGCTCGAAGGCTACGACCCGCACCCCGCCATCAAGGCTCCGGTGGCGGTGTGAACTGATTTCCGGTTGAGTCGGCCGATTTTTCAACTAGGCTTTTTCCGCCATGTCCGGCCAATGCCACACCCAGTCCCCCAAACTTGAAGATGCAGGTTCAGGCGTGCCGCCCAGAACCGTCGCCGAATTTTTCGCGGGTATCGGCCTTATGCGCCTGGGGTTGGAGCAGGCGGGCTGGCGGGTCCAGTTTGCTAACGACATTGACCCGCAGAAGGCGGCCATGTATCGGGCCAATTTCCCGGACGCTGCCGCCCATTTCTGCCTCGGGGATATTCACCAAATTCCCGCCTCAGAAATTCCATCGGTCACGTTGGCCACCGCCTCCTTTCCCTGTAACGACTTGTCCCTTGCCGGGGGGCGTGAGGGCTTGCATGGCGAGAACTCGTCGGCTTTTTGGGGTTTTGTGAACATACTTCGGAACATGAAGAACCGGCGGCCCCTCCTCGTTCTCATTGAGAATGTCCCTGGTTTTCTGACATCGCGCGGTGGGCGGGACTTCGAGGATGCCATGCTGGCGCTGAATGATTTGGGATATTCGGTGGACCCTTTCTGCCTGGATGCCGCCTGGTTTGTTCCGCAAAGCCGCCAACGTATTTTTGTCGTCGGGATTCGCACCCCTCCTTACGACTCATCCGCGTTGCATGATCGTTTCTTTGAAAGCCGGGTTAGGCCCACCGTGCTGGCCGACTTCATTTTTTCCCACCCGGACATCAACTGGCAGTTGCGAAATCTCCCCGAGCCACCGAAGGGCGGCTGGCTGTTGGAGGACATCCTGGAAGACTTGCCGCCACGCGCAGTGGAGTGGTGGAGCGCGGAGCGGGCTGAATACCTGCTGAATCAGATGAGCCCGCGGCATCGGAAAATCGCCGATGCGATGATCGCCGGCACGGCGTGGTCCTACGGCACGGTGTTCCGCCGGGTCCGAAATGACCGCTCAATGGCCGAATTGCGAACCGACGGACTGGCGGGTTGCCTGCGCACACCGCGAGGCGGAAGCGGGCGCCAAATCCTTTTTCGAGCCGGCAAAGGGAAATACCAGGTGCGGCTGCTAACGCCCCGGGAATGCGCGCGGCTCATGGGGGCACCGGACTTCAAAATTGACGTGCCTGTGAATCAGGCGCTGTTTGGCTTTGGCGATGCCGTTTGTGTTCCTGCTGTTCGTTGGATTGGCGAACACTATTTAAATCCACTGCTGGAGGAATATCATGCCAAAGAAGCCCCGGTCCCACAGACCAAAGCCCGCGTCCACCACCGGCAAACCGCCTTCGCATAGACGGGGTGGTGTCGGCCTGCCTTCCGATGTGGCCGCCATTCGGGCGGAGTTGCAGGCATTTTTGCGCAGCACCGCTTCTTCGGGAAGAACCATCGGTCAGCACAAGTTCGGTGTATACGCGTTCTACGATTTCGACGGGGAGCCGATTTACGTCGGACAAACCTGTGAAGGCATTGGCGCTCGAATTGGCCGTCACCTAACCAATCAACGCACAGACGCGGTTGCCATGAATGTTCTCGACCCCTTCGAAGTCGCCGAGGTGCGTGTCTGGCTGTTCAACCTGGAAGGCTCGACCGCCCGGGAACAGCGCGAATACTTGGACCGTGCGGAGTTCACCGTCTTTCAAAAGCTCCTCGCAGAATCCAAATTGGGGGCTGTTCTGAACGAAAAGCCGCCGAGAGTCATGCAGGCCGTTGAATTGCCGCCTGACTATCGGTCGCGCATCATCCCCGCTGACATTTTTCCGCACCGTAAACATCCGGACGTCCGATTGGCCAGACGGGCGAGCACAATTGCCAGCCTCGCCCGGGTTATCAGTGAGCGAAAAGTGTCCCGCGGTCTCCGCCAAACACTGCTGACTCAAGCGAGGCGTCTCGAAAAACTCGCAAATGATCGTTTGCAGGATTTTCCCGAGACGCCCAACAGCGAAGATTCGGACTCGGATGAATAAAAATGTGTTTCCTGCGGATGCGGGCAACAGTGCCATTCACATTCCCTTCCGCAGGATGACCGCATCCATCGCCGCCAGCAGGCCCTCGGTGGTGTGAACCTTCGCCTCGACGGCGGGGGCGAGGCTCAGCGCGGTGATGGCCTTCGTCGTCTCCGGCCCGATGCTCGCCAGCTTGAGGGTTGGGAATTTCTTCACCAGCGCCGGCAGGTCGAACCGTTCGTGGAATTTCTCCACCGTCGAGCCGCTGGTGAACGTGATCCAGTCCGCGCCCCCGGCCAGCAGCCGCGCGCCCGCGCCCGTCACGTCCGCCGTTTCCGCCACCGTGCGATAGACCGGCACGTCGTCCACGATGGCGCGCAAGTCATTCAAGGCGGCGGGCAGGTCGTCGTTCGCCGCCTCCGCCCGCAGCAGGCAGATTTTCAGGTTTTCCAAATCCTCGAACTCGCGCATGGCGGCGGCCACCTGTTTCCCGAGCGCCTCGTCCGGTTGCGCGTCCACCCGCAGGTGGAGCGCAGCCAGCCGTTCCGCCGTGCGCGGCCCGACGGCGGCGAGCCGCACGTTGCCCAGCGCCCGCACGTCGCCGAACACCTGGAAGAAATAGCGGAAGAATTCGTCCACGCCGTTGACGCTGGTGAACACCAGCCAATCGTAGCTGCCGAGGTCCGCGAACACATCCTGCAGCGGCTGCTTGTTGACCGGCGGTGCCAGCTTGATGACCGGCAGCGTCAGCACCTCCGCGCCGCGCGCGGTCAGTTCGGCAATGAAGGGGCCCGCCTGGGCCCGCGCCCGCGTCACCACCACGCGCTGCCCGAACCACGGGCGCGCCTCGAACCAGTTCAGCCGGTCGCGCAAACCGACGACCTCGCCGATGACCGCGACGGTGGGCGGCGGCAGCGCGGCGGCGGCGGCGCGTTCGCCGATGTCCGCCAGCGTGCCCACCACGGTGCGCTGCCGGCCCGTGGTGCCCCAGTGAATCAACGCCACCGGCGTCGTCGCCGGCAGTCCGCCTGCCGCCAGTTGCGCGGCGATTTCCCCGATGCGCGCCGTCGCCATCATCACCACCTTCGTTCCCGGTTCCCGCGCGACACGCCGCCAGTCAATCGCCCCTTCCCCCTTCGCCGGATCCTCGTGGCCCGTCAGGATGGTGAGCTGCGAGGAATGCTCCCGGTGCGTCACCGGAATCCCCGCGTAGGTCGGCGCGGCCACGAAGGACGAAACCCCCGGCACGATCTCGAACGGCACGCCCGCCGCCCGCAACACCTCCGCCTCCTCGCCCGCGCGGCCAAAAATCGTCGGGTCGCCGCCCTTGAGCCGCACGACGCGCTTGCCGGCGCGGCCCTGCGTGAGCAGCAGTTCGTTGATCTGCGCCTGCGTCAGGCTGCGGTCGCCCGCGTGTTTGCCGGCGAAAACCAGTTCCGCCCCGGCGGGCGCGAGGTGCAGCAGTTCGGGATTCACCAGCGCGTCGTAGATCACCACTTCCGCCGCGCGCAGCAGTTCCGCGCCGCGCAACGTGAGCAGCCCCACGTCGCCCGGCCCGGCACCGACCAGCGAAACCATGCCTTTGCGTTTCATGCGGCGCGCAGCCTAGCGGGGCGGATGCCGGTTTCCGAGTTGAAAGGTGGGCGGGCCAGCCGGGCGAATGGGGGGCAGCCACGCATGGAAAGCGCCCCGGCGGCCTTGGCCCGGGTGCCGACACACGGCGACGCGCGCCGCTCCGGCCCCATGAATAACGTGCCGCCGCGCGTCCGGCCGGCGGTTCCATGCGAGGCTTCATTCGCCGCCGGCGGGACGCACGGCAGCACGTTGCGGTTCATGAGCAGTTTCGACCTTCCACCATGGACGCCCATCGGGGCCATGAACCTGCCCGACGGCCCCCTCCCCCCGAACCCGGTAGTGGGACAGGCATCCTGCCTGTCCGGTGGCGACGCCAAACTCGCGCTGGACTCACACCCAATGGACGCCTCACCGGACAGGCGGGACGCCTGTCCCACTACGGCGTCGGCGCTCCGGTTCGGGGGAGGAGCTTCGACCTCCCACATTGGACGCGCATCGGGGCCAGGAACCTGCCCGACGGCCCCCTCCCCCCGAACCCGGTAGTGGGACAGGCATCCTGCCTGTCCGGTGGCACCGCCAAACTCGCGCTGGACTCACACCCAATGGACGCCTCACCAGACAGGCGGGA
>Ga0073932_1002469_pt1 | contig 28435 bp, 33 predicted proteins | sample DewCreD2012metaG_FD_76967 | JGI IMG/M metagenome (GOLD analysis project Ga0073932, IMG submission 76967) | Hot spring sediment bacterial and archeal communities from British Columbia, Canada, to study Microbial Dark Matter (Phase II) - Dewar... ...
TGTGATATAGGTGATACAATTCCACAACAGTTATTCAAGGCTGTTGCGCAAGTTCTTGCTTACATCTACAATCTGAAAAAGAATAAAAAGAAAAGTTATTAATTATGAAAATATTTAATCAAAATACTGATTTGTTACTTGCTTTTGGATTACTATTAATCCTTGGCTTGATGATAATCCCCCTGCCTGCAGCATTGCTGGACTTTTTCCTTGCTATCAGCATTACCTTATCAGTTTTAATTTTAGTTGTGTCACTGTTTATTAAATCCCCTTTAGATTTATCTGTGTTTCCGGGATTACTTTTAATTTCAACTTTATTCAGATTGTCATTAAATATAAGTTCAACCAGATTGATTTTAATTGATGGTTACGCTGGAAAGGTAATTGAAACTTTTGGTTCTTTCGTTGTAAGAGGAGATTATGTTGTTGGATTTATTGTTTTCATTATTCTTGTAATAATTCAGTTTATTGTTATTGTAAAAGGTTCCGGAAGAATTTCAGAAGTTGCAGCTCGTTTTACTTTAGATGCTATGCCAGGTAAACAAATGGCTATAGACGCAGACTTGAATACAGGTTTGATTAACGAAGACGAGGCAAGAAAAAGAAGAGATAATATTGCCCGCGAAGCAGAGTTTTATGGTTCAATGGATGGTGCAAGTAAATTTGTAAAAGGTGATGCAATTGCAGGTTTGATTATTACAGCAATAAATATTATTGGTGGTTTTATTATAGGCATTGGTCAAAGAGGACTCCCCGTTGTTGATGCTCTTCAACAATATACCATTTTAACAATTGGTGATGGTTTAGTCTCTCAGATTCCGGCTTTGTTAATATCTACCTCCGCTGGATTTGTTGTTACAAGAGATGCTTCCGGTGTTTCATTAGACTCCAAATTTAAATTGCAATTACTATCTAACTATAGAGTTTTAGCTATTGTTGCTTTTACTATTTTAATATTTGGATTGCTTCCCGGAATGCCAACAATTCCATTTATAATTCTTGGATTTACTTTAGGAATAGGTTCGTTCCTTAAAAGAAGAGAATTTCAGGAAGCTGCTCAAACCATTAGCGAAGAAAAAATCTCTCAACCAATTCCTGAAGAAACTGTAGAACAATACCTTCAGGTTGATCCAATCGAAATAGAAATAGGATATGGTCTTATCTCTCTTGTTGACGAAAATCAGGGCGGAAATCTTTTCCAGAAAATTGCTGCTGCACGTAAATTTATTGCACTTGAATATGGAGTACTAATTCCTCCTGTAAGAGTTAGAGATAATCTTCAACTTAATCCAAACCAATACGTAATTAAAATTAAAGGTAATATTGTTTCAAATGATGAGATTTTCCCTGATAGATATTTAGCTATGAATCCGGGTGGAATTTCAGAAACGCTGCAAGGAATACTAACCAAAGATCCTGCTTTTGGTTTAGAAAGTTATTGGATAACTGATGAAGAAAAAGATAGAGCTGAAATGCTTGGTTACACAGTTGTTGACGCTATTTCTGTTTTATCAACAAATCTTCAGGAGACATTGAAGAAAAATTTTGATAAAATTCTTACCCGTCAGGCAGTAAGACAATTACTTGATAATCTAAAAAAGGATTATCCTGCCGTAGTAGAGGAAATTCAGCCTGATAATTTGCCTCTTGGTACCATACAGAAAATATTACAAAATCTTCTCAAAGAATTAATTCCAATTAAAGATATGGTTCAGATTATCGAATCTTTGATTGACTATTCTAAAGTTACAAAGAATATAGATGTGCTAACAGAATATGTAAGACATTCATTAGGTAATTCAATAGCAAATATGTATAAAGATTCAAACGGAATAATTCACGCTGCTTCAATTGGACAGGGTTTAGAACAGTTTATTACAAGGTCTTTGCAGAATCAGAAAGAATCCGTACAGACTTTAGGTTTAACACCTCAAATGCTCGGTGATATAAAAACCTCGTTGGAAAGAATTTATGAAAAGTTTAACTCTTTGGGATATCAGCCAATTTTGATTACATCAGCTACTATCAGACCGTATTTTTATAGATTAATAAATAGTTCATTCCCTGATTTTGCTGTTCTATCTTTCACTGAATTGCCTTCCAATGTTGAAATTGAATTTATTGATAATCTGGAGTTAACAAATGCAAATTAAAAAATACACTGCTGAATCATTGCGAGAAGCTACAAATATGATGAAAGAAGAATTGGGAAATGACGCAGTAATATTAAGCACTAGAGTGATCGAAAAAAATCAAAAGAAATACTATGAATTGACTGCCGGAGTTGAAAAATTTGTAAAACAAGAAACATTCATCGAACCTCAAAAATTATCTTTCTTAGAAGAATTATCCAGAGTATCAAAAGAACTTTCAATTGGAAAGAATGAAAAGGTTAACGAAATAAAATTAAAAGAAACTTATAAACAATCAGAAACATTAAAAACTAAAAAATCTTCATCAAAATCAATTGATGAGGCATTAAAAAAAGTTGTTGATAATTTGAAGGACAAGGAAGTTCAGAAAAATGTTATTGTCTCAATAATGGAGCAAATGAAAAAATACAAGAACTTCCTTCAATATGATAACGTTGAAAATTATGCCAAGACTTGTATTAGCAGTATGATACTTACAAAGAATTTTGATATTAAACCATCTCAAAAGAAAACAGTTGCATTAGTCGGCTCAACAGGTGTGGGAAAAACAACAACCATTGCCAAGTTAGCTTTGATAGCAAAAATGATTCATAAACTAAATGTTGGATTGATATCTATTGATACTTTCAGACTTGGTGCAATAGACCAGCTTCAAAGTTTCGCTGATGTTAGTCAAATTGATTTGTTGGTAGCTTATGCACCTTCCGAAATGCCAGCTTTGGTAAAAAGATTTGCTAAAAAAGATATTATTTTTATTGATACTGTTGGACGATCTCAAAACAGAACCGAGCAATTAAAACAAAACTTACAATTCTTAAATCAAATAAATGTAGATGAAACATTATTGGTTTTGAGCTCAACTTCCTCTTACAGGACTATTATTGATACAGTTAATAAGTTCAGAGTATTTAACTATAATGGATTTATTTTTACAAAAATAGATGAAGCTCCTGTACTTGGTAACATTGTCAATGTAGTTACTAAAACCGGGATTCCGGTTTCTTTCATAACTAATGGTCAGGTTATTCCTGATGATATAGTGGCTGCAGATTCGGAATATATTTCAAATTTGATTTATAATGGGAATTTATGATTACAGGGCAGCTGAGACGTATTATTGAAATACAGGATAATCTTAAGCAAAACGATTTATCAGAAAAATCGAATATAATTTCATTTATCTCAGGTAAAGGCGGTACAGGGAAAACAGTTTTATCTTTACTCAGTGCTATCTCTCTTGTAAAAAAAAATAACAAGGTTTTGCTCATTGATTTGGACCTCGGTTTCCCAAATATAAATATTCTATTGAATCAACAGGTAAATAAGTCTCTCGATGATTTTTGTTTTAATAATGAGGAGTTTAGCAGTACAATAACTGAAATAAACAAAAATCTTCATATAGTTTTCGGACTATCAGAAAATCCTCTTATGCTTAATTCCACAAAGCATATCCTGAAAAGTCTTATTACTGAAATAAAAAAAATCAGTAAAAATTATGATTATGTAATTCTTGATATAGGAGCCGGGATTGATGAATTTAAGTTATGGCTGCTTAAAAACTCAGCCATAAAAATGATTGTAACTAATGATGATCCTTCTTCAATTATGGATGCGTATGCTCTGATTAAAATTTATGAAAATACAGACGGACCCTCTGATTTCTTTTTGTTAATCAATAAATGCCAGACGCTGGAAAATGGAAGAGAAAGTTATTTAAAACTTAACAAAGCTGTTAAAAGTTTTTTGAAAAGTAAATTAGAATTATTCGATATTATTTCAGAGAATAATACTATAAAAAATGCAATAAATAATCAGGATTTTCCTGAGATTTTAACTTATCAATCCAATCTAATTCCCTCATTGGACGCATCTTTAGAAAAATTAAATAAATTTATTCAACTGCATAATATTAACCACTCCTCTTAGTCTTTATCCTTAAAAAGTCTTAAAAAAGCTCTAAAATCAAATAAACTTCAAAAATTCTTCTGGTATATCATTTGAAAAAAATAATCAGGAGGAAATATGAATAAATTAGTATTAAATATCGGTTTAATGATATTCTGCTTTTCGATAATATTTTTTAGTCAGAGACAACTTCCTGTAACGGAAGTTCTTCTTAAATCACTTGTTATCTTCGTTATTACTACTATAGTGCTGTCAGTAGGTGCCTACATTCTTGTTAAGTCCTTTGAAAGTAATGATGATAATAATCAAAACTCGAATACAACAATATTAGGAAATAATAATGAGTAACTCAGAATTATGGAGAGAATTCAAATTATCTCCAACGCCTGCTTTAAAAAAGGAAATAATCATAAGGTACATGAATCTTGTACATTATGTGATTAGAAAATCCCATCTATCAACCAATAATGTAGTTGACGAAAGAGACTTTTTTCAATTTGGAATCGAAGGATTAAGTGAAGCTATTGACAGATTTGACCCTGATTATGGTACTAAGTTCGAAACTTATGCCATTCAAAGAATTAAAGGGAAGATTATTGATGAGTTAAGAAAAATCCAAACTAAGCTAAAAGTAGGCGATGAAGAAAAAAGTTCAACCTCATATCCACAGAATTTATCAATGAATAATCAGATTGAAGATGAAGATGGTGGTTATCAACTTTCCGAAGTTATAGCAGACCAAAAAGTTACTCAATTAGATGAAGTTGAAGATAAAGAAATGAAAGATTTATTAGTTAAAGCTCTTAAACAGTTGAACGAAAGAGACAGATTGATTATTTCACTTTACTACTACGAAAATCTTAATTATCAGGAAATCGCCGAACTAATGAAAATAACAGTGTCTCGGGTTTCTCAAATTCATACTAGAATAATTAACAATCTTAAATCAAAACTATTAGTTTACAATGAATGATTTTGTAACAGATCTAACTGCCAAAAGAGAACTTGGAAATAAGCTCCTATCTGGAATAAGAAACCTTCCACCAGTTCCGTTTTTAATGCTTGAAGTATCTAAAATGCTGGAAAATCCTCGCGTTGGAGCATCTGATCTAAGCAAAGTGATTAGTAAAGATCAAGCAATGGTTGCAAAAATTTTAACAGTTGCTAATTCACCTCTTTATGGTTTACCAAGGAGAGTATCAACACTTGAATTCGCAATCGTTATTCTGGGATTTGACCAGATTAAAAATATCATAGTAGCTTTCTCTATGATGGATGCTTTTCGAACCATTGATGAACGCAATTGGAATAAGAGAGCTTACTGGTTCCATTCAATTATGACTGCCATTGCAGCAAAACGTATTGCTGATGATCTCGGTTATAGAAAATCTGGTGAAGCTTTCACCGTTGGGCTTCTTCACGATCTTGGTATTACTGTAATTCACAAATACTTTAATAATAAATTCCACGAGATTGTTGCTCTTGTCGAAAATCAAAAGATGAGTTATTTATCAGCTGAAGAAAAAGTAATGAAGCTGACCCATCAGGAAATAGGAAAATTTCTCATTGAAAAATGGAATTTACCAGAAAGTATCGGAGATGGAATTTTATATCATCATACTCCATCATTAGCAACAGATAATAGAGAATTAGCTGCCATAGTTCATCTCGCTGATTGTATGACTCAAAGATTTTTAATCGGAGATTTTGAATGGGATGAAAATTTAATGCTTGACATCGGAGTAATTAATATTCTTAATCTTGGAGATTTACAATATTTAGAAAACTTTATAGATAGTTATAAAGATCTTTTTCAAGCACAATATGATTCAATAATTTTTTAGGGAAAAAAATGATAAGTACAGAACTTACCTTACCGCAAAAAAGAGAAAGAACGTTAAAAATTATTAGTAATGTTTTTAACTTAAATGTAATTCCAAAAGTTGTGTTTGAGTTAATCAAAGCTCTGGATAACCCTCGCACTAATGCAATGGAGTTAAACAGACTCGTAAGTCACGACCAGGCTCTCATTACTAAAATACTTACTGTTGCAAATTCACCGATGTATGGTTTACAAAGAAAAGTAACAACAATAGATTTTGCAATTCTGGTGATCGGGTTTAAAGAATTAAAGAATATTGTCGCCGCTATTTCCATCTCTGATGCCTTAAGAAATAAAACAGATAAATATCTCTCTCAGAAAGATTTCTTGCTTCATTCTTATCTTGTTGGTTCTGCCGCTAAGAAAATCGCTAAAGATATTGGTCTTCAAAATAGTGGAGAGGCATTTATATGTGGATTTTTACACGATATCGGACTTTCAATAGTTCACAGATATATGCATTCAAGTTTTGTAAGAATTGTTGATTTGGTTCAGACTCAAAGATTAACTCTTCGTGAAGCAGAGCTCGAAGTTAATGGAATTACTCACGAAGAAGTTGGCAGCATTCTTCTGGAAAAATGGAATTTCCCAAATGAAATAGTTGAACCGGTTTTATATCATCATAATCCTTCTCAATCTCAGGCAAGCCCTACGATGTCTTCTATTATAAATCTTGCAGACTTTATGACTGAAGCATTAAAAATTGGCGAATTATATCTTGACAGAGGTCTTAAACTGGATGAATTGACTTTAAGCAAATTTAAGTTCGACAAAGAACTTGATGCTGAAAAATTCTCAAGTAACTATAAAGATTTATTCTGGGAACAAATGGAATTTGTGAGGTTTTTAAGTTGAGAGTAATAAAACAAAATAAACAGCAATATTATCCTTTTACTCTTTCATTGCCGATTATTGATCGCAAAGAAATAGTAAAGCAAACGAGTAAAAGTATTCAGGATAAAAACAGAAATATTCAATTTGATGAATACAGCTCGGTGATTTCTTTAGAGAATATTCTTAACTATACTGAAAAAATTACTTCATTGAAAAACTCATTAGATGTTTTAAAAGAATTTAATAATCAGATTGCTTCACTAAAGTATTTCTTTTCGCCGGAAATTTTTATCCTTAACGAAAAGACTTCAAATCTTTTATCAATTAATCCAAATTGTGACCCTACTATTTCATTGTTCATTAAAAAGTGTCTGAGTAATGGAATAATAGAATGGTTAGCAGATTCAAAGCAGCCTCAAATAATTCTCAATGAGATAGATTCCAGTTATGAAAATTGTTTAATCGTTCCTTTTTATAATCAATCAAAGTTTAGAGGAGTCTTCTTTGCTTTTACAAGATTATCACAAAATGATATCAATAGAAAAGAAATCAGATATCTTCTTACTTTATTAAATTTCACATATCAGAGAATACAAAATGATCTTAACAGGTCAGAATTAAATAATGCTTATTCTCATTTACACACTTTACAATCTAAATTAGAAAACGATTTCAGGTTTGCAGCTTTAGGTGAATTAACTTACAGAAGTTTAGAGGAAATTGCCTCACCAATTCAAGTTATTTTAACTTATTCTGATTTAATCAGGCAAGAGATTCCAAATTCTCAAGGTGAAAATTTTGATATTATCAAAAACAAAATTTATGATATAAAACAAATACTCGACAGATTGGTTAAATTCATTAACTTCAATGACTCAAATCCCAAAGTAAGCCCTTGTTCAATTAATGACAGTATAATTGAATTTAACAAACTGATAGAACCAGCACTTCTTGCAGAAAACTGTGAAATGGTTCTTGATCTTGAAGAAAAAATTCCATCAGTGCTTAGCAATCCTAATTATTTGAATCAGATTTTAATAAATGGATTTAGTCTTGTAAATCCTCTTACTGAAAACAATGGAGGGATTATAATTCAATCCCGTTACTCAAAACAATGTATAACCTTAAAGATGATTTTTACGAAATCCATTGATGTTGATAATATAAAAGAAAATCAAATTGGTATTAATATCTTGAAATCATTGATGGAAAAACACGAAGGAGAATTTTTTATTGATTCAAAAAATTCTTCCGGTAGCACTTTAATATTTTCATTTCCACTTATTAGAAAGGTGAGAGCATGACAGATATTATCCTTGCAGCAATTGGATTAGTATCATTTTTATTAGCGGTATTCGGTTCTATCTATTTGAGCAAGAAGAATTCTGATTCAATCGGAAAAGAAGAAGAAATAATTAAGTTATTACGCGAAGAGAAAGTTTCAACTAACAGAAAATTTCATAAAAGAAGGAAATCTGTTCCTGGAATAGTATTGAAGTTAAATTCTGAGAACACTGATTTAATTTATCAAACTGCCAGAGAAAAAAAATTATCAGTAGGTGAATTACTTCTGGCAGCAAGAATTAATTCTTTAAAGTAAGGTAAAACGATGATAAAAGGTATTTATCAAGCAGCAAGAAGCTTAAATAATCATACAAGAAATCTTGAAAGAATTGCTAACAATCTTTCAAATATTAATACAATTGGTTTTAAACGTGAAGGAATGTTTGTGGAAGTTCTTAATCAATACGGAAATCCGGAAATAAGAACTCCTGTTGATTTAAGACAAGGAAATCTTACCCAAACAGGCAATCCTTTGAATCTCGCAATTGCTGGTGAAGGTTATTTTGTGTGTGAATCAAATGGTCAGTACGAGCTGACAAGAAATGGCAATTTTTTGATTTCGGATGATGGATTCTTAATTGATCAATCCGGACGAAGGGTACAAGGGAAAAATGGCGGAATAAATTTGCTTAACTATACAATCAATCAGGAACTTTCTCTTTCAATAAATGAAGATGGTGAAATAAGAATTGGTGAAGAAATAGTTGACACTTTGTTGATTGCACAAAACGACGAGAAATTTAATCAGTTAGGAAGTATGGGATTGAGATACAATGATTTATCAGAAATACAAAATCTTGACGGAGATAATAATTTCAAAATTATGCAAGGCTATCTTGAAGAATCCAATGTCAATCCAATTGAAGAGATGGAATTTATGATTAGGATTTCTAAAGATTATGAAACTTCATACAGAATCATTCAATCACTTGATGATTCAATTCAAAAAGCAAATGAAATTGGAAAAGTTTAGGAGATAAAATATGAGCACCAGAGCATTAAGAACAGCAGCTTCCGGAATGTACGCACAGCAATTAAATATTGAAGTCATTGCGAATAACATTGCTAATATGAATACAACCGGATTTAAACGAAATAAACCTGAGTTTCAGGATTTGATGTATCAGCGTGTTTCTGTAAATCCAATTAATACTTCCGCTCCGGGAATCAGAGAAGTGGGTACCGAAAATGTAAGTATAGGAAATGGAGTTAAGCCGAGTTCTTCTCAAAAAATATTTGAGCAAGGAGGTCTTGTTCAAACTAATAATCTATTTGATCTCGCTATTCAAGGCGAAGGATTTTTCCAGGTGCGAAGACCTGATGGAACTTTTGCTTATACAAGAGATGGATCTTTTAAACTCAATGCTGATGGAGTTTTAGTTAACAGCAGCGGATTAGCACTTTATCCTGACATCCAACTATCAGATGGAGCAGTTGGAGTAAATATTTCCCCCGATGGTGTTGTGGATATTATCCAGGGCGATAGTTCTGTAATTGGAACAATAAATATTCAATTAGTAAAATTTGTTAACCCTGCAGGTTTAAGTCCGATTGGAAATAATTTATATGTAGAGACGCAGGCAAGTGGAGCACCAATTTTCGGAAATCCCGGTCAGGATGGTTTTGGAGAAATTCAACAAGGTTATCTCGAATCCTCTAATGTTGATGTTGTTGAAGAAATGATTTCTATGATTACAGCTCAACGTGCTTATGAAATAAATAGTAAGACTGTTAAAACAGTTGAAGAAATGATGACAATGGCTAATAATCTTAAACGCGGTTAAGAAATGAAAATTATATTATTGACAATTTTATTTAATACTCTTTTGTTGCCTCAGAATATTGAAGATAATATTCAGAAATATTTGAATGCTCATTTTTCTGAATACGACAAAGTTGAGTATCAATCAGTCAGTAATATGAATCTTAATGATATTGAAATTGATTTTTCACGAACACTTGTTCATAAATCTGATTTTGTTTTTTTACCTGTAATGTTAAAATCTAATAACAGAGAGCTGAATTCTGTTATTCGTTTGAAAATAAAATTGTTTAAGAATGTTTTCGTAGCTAAAAAAGATATTCCGTTTAATTCTTCAATCAGTAAGGATGACTTTAATTATCAACTCGAGGAGGTAAACAAACTTCGGGGAAATTTGGTGAATAAAGATTTAAGTTTTAATAATTATAAAACGAAGTTTAGCATTAAAAAAGGCGAGGTTCTTGTTCTTGAAAATCTTTATGAAATACCTGCTGTAAAATCTGGAGATAAGCTGCAGTTGGAAGTTCTAAAAGGCGCGGTTCAAATTTCTTATGAAGGCATTGCCAGACAGAATGGTAAAATTGGAGAAATCATTGACGTTTTAGCAGCAAATAATGAAATATTAAAAGCAAAAGTAATTAGTTCACAAAAAGTATTAGTCGAGTAGAATATGAAAAAAGCAATTTTAATAGCAACAGTATTAACAATTTCAATCTGGTCTCAGGAAATGAGAAAAAATGCAAACTATTCTCTTTTCTCAGATCAGAAAGCTACTAGAGTTGGTGATGCAATTACAATCATTGTGGTTGAATCATCAATAGCTTCGAATAATGCTGAAACTAAAAGCGGAAGACAAACTGATATGTCACTGAACTTTTCAGGGACATTCAAAGGAACTGCAATTCCCAGTGGTGATGCAACTGTTGGAAATGGTAATGACTTTAAAGGCTCGGGCTCGACAAAAACTTCTGGAGTAATTCAAACTAAGATAAGTGCAACAATAGATTCAGTTTTGGCAAATGGTAATCTTCTTATAAGCGGAAGCAAAAAAATAGTTATAAATGATGAGGAGCAGTTAATCTCGATTAAAGGGATTGTCCGTACTTCTGATGTTCGCTCCGACAACTCAGTGCTCTCTTATAATATTTCAAATGCAGAGATAACTTTTGAAGGCAGTGGAATAGTAAGCGGAGCTCAAACTCCGGGTTTATTAACTCGTTTCTTTAGATTTTTATTTTAGGTGCTAAAATGAAAAAGATAATATTAATTCTGATTTTAATTCTTTCCCTTTGCAGTATTAGTTATGCGCAAAGGATTAAAGATATCGCATACTTAAATAGTGATCACACAGAGCAGGTAATTGGTTATGGAATTGTAGTTGGATTAGCTGGAACCGGAGATAGTTACAGAACTCAATTTACAATGCAATCTATTACAAGTATGCTGAAACGCTTTGGAATAACAGTCCCACAGACTGATGTTAGAACAAGAAATGTTGCTGCTGTAATGGTTACTGCAAACTTGCAACATAACTTCAAGCCAGGATTTAAGTTTGATGTTATCGTTTCGTCTTTAGGAGATGCTTCAAGTTTATTGGGTGGAACTTTGTTAATGACGCCACTTTCTGCAATGGATGGCGAAGTGTATGCTTTCGCTCAAGGACCGATTTCAATTGGTGGCTATGATTTTAATACTTATACAGGAAATAGAATTGCTAAAAATCACGCACTTACAGGAAGAGTTCCATTAGGTGGCGTTTTGAAAAACGAAATTCCTCAAAATACAGTTACAAATAATCAGTTGAGTTTATTCCTTAAGATGCCAGATATAACAACTTCTAATAATATTATGAGAACTATCAACACCAGATTCGGCGACAATACAGCTACTGCAGTTGATGCTTCAGAAATAAAAGTCAGAGTTCCGGCAGATAGAAATAATGATGTAATTGGTTTCCTTTCAGAATTAGAATTATTACCGGTTGAAACAGATTATGTAGCCAAAGTAATTCTAAATGAAAGAACAGGTACAATTGTTTCTGGTAATAATGTTCAAATTAAACCTGTTAGTATTACTCACGGCAGTCTTAACATAACAATAAGAAATTATCCGATAGTTTCTCAACCTGGAGCTTTCTCAAGTGGTACTACTGCAATTGTGAATAATGCTATTCCTTTTGTCAGTCAGGATTCAACAAATTCTGTAGCTATTCAGGGAGCAACAAATGTTCAGGAAGTTGCTGCAGCACTTAATTCACTAAAAGTTTCACCAAAAGATATAATTGCAATTTTCCAAGCACTTAAAGAAGCTGGTGCATTGGTAGCAGAATTAGTTATAATGTAATTATTATGAATGAAATTGGATTAAAAATATCTAACCCTCAAAAGCATTTTACTGAAGTAAGAGTAAACTCAGTAAAAACCGAAGCTGAAAAGAAAAAGTTAGCTGAGGCTTCAAAACAGTTTGAAAGCTTACTTACTTCTATGATGCTAAAAAGTATGAGCCAAACTACTGAAGGAATGTTTGGCAGTGAAAGTTATGGGGGGGATTCTTTTGAATCAATTTTTCATTTTGAAATTGCAAATAAAATGTCTGAAGGTAAGGGATTAGGTATTGCAAATATGATTTATAAAAATTTGACAGGAGAAGAATTACCTTCTAATTTTAATTTAGGAGAAATTAGAATCAGACCTTCCAGCGAGATATTTAACTTTAAAGATCAGGTTAGAGGAATGAATGCAATCACCCCAAGCAGTGAATCTATCAATCGGGTGAACAGATTTGAATCAATAATTGATGACGCTTCAAGAAGATTCGGAGTTAATAAAAATTTAATTAAATCAGTAATTCTTGCTGAGTCTGCTGGAAGAGAAGATGCAATTTCTTCTGCTAATGCTAAAGGACTTATGCAGATTATTGATTCAACAGCAGAATATTTAGGAGTTAGAAATGTTTGGAATCCCAGAGAAAATATTCTTGGCGGAACAAAATATTTAGCAGAATTACTTCAGAAATATAATGGAAATCTTCAGCTTGCATTGGCAGGTTATAACGCAGGTCCGGGAAATGTAGATAAATACAATGGTATTCCTCCTTTCTCTGAAACCAGAGCCTATGTAAGCAGAGTAATTGGTTATTTAAATCACTTTGAGAGTAATTTATGATTTTCAATAAAATAATTGATTTAATGATTGCTCAAAAGACAAAGCTTGAGGAACTTCTTGAAAGTCTCAAACTTATGCAGCAATCAATTGTTAGTCAGAATTATGATAACTTTCAACAAACAATTGATACGCATCAAAAAATACTGGCTGATGTTAGAAATATTGAGAAAGATAGGACTAAACTAATTAAATCAGTTTTAGGTTCTCAGAACTACTCAAAGAATAATCTTCCTGATTTGATTTTTAATTCTTTGAAAATTCACGATAATAAAGAGAAACAAAATTATTTAACACTCAGAAACGAAATAGCTGAACTGATTAAAGAAGTTACAAAATATAATTTTCAGAATATGTATCTGATTGAGCATTCAAGAAAGTTTATTAAAGATCTTATTATTTCACTATATGGTTCTAAAAATCAAAGATTATTGGATAAGAAGGCATAATGGCAATTACAAAAGTTTTTGACATAGCAAATAGAAGTTTGGCAGTATATCGCAAAGCGATGGACATTACCAGTCATAATATTGCCAACACAAATAATCCCAATTTCTCCAGACGGAAAATAGTATTCTCATCTGACTTTACTGATGTAAGTTCGGGTATCGTTTGGGGAAATGGTGTAAAAATCGGTGATGTGATAAGATATAAAGATAATTTTGTTGAAAATCAAACACGGATAATGAACTCAAAATATCACGACAGCCGACGACAAAGTGAACTTATTTCAAACATTGAAAAACTTTTTTCTGAACCAAGTGAATTGGGTTTGGGAAATATGATTAGTAAGTTTTTTAACAGTTTTAGCGAATTAGCCAGTTCTCCCACATCCAATCCTTTAAGAACAAGTGTGTTAAATGCTGCGACAAGTATGGCTGCTAAAGTTAATAACCTTAGTAATTCTTTAAATGATGTTAAAAAAAATATCAAATCCGAGTTTGATGAAAAAGTAAAATCTGTTAATAATCTACTAACTCAGATACTTCAAGTCAATAAAGATTTGAAGATAAATCAATCAAAAAAAATGTCTATCAGTGATCTCTTGGATCACAGAGATTCGTTGTTAAAAGAACTGAGTAATCTTGTAAATATTAATATTACAACCTTTTCAGACAATACAATCAGTGTTTCAATTGGTGGTTCATTTGCTGTGGATGCTTACCATATTACAGAATTTGAAATGGTTGAAGAAAATGGTTATCTCTCAATGAAAATGAAAGGAGGAACTAACCCTGTTATTCTTACTGATGGTGAGTTAAATGCTTTATCAAGTGTTTTCACATCTAAGGTTACCTCTTATCAACAAAAACTTGACAGAATCGTAAACACAATAGTTACAGAGGTTAATAAAATTCATTCAACTGGATTTTCAAAAACTACTCCTCCTCAAACGAACATAAACTTCTTTGAACCTTATAATGACGGTGTTCTGAGAATTAATGGACTGTTATTGAAAAATCCAAATCTCATTTCAATCTCTTCCGATGGAACTTTAGGTAATGGAGACCTTGCTCTAAGTATTAGTGAAATAATGGATAAAAAACTTATTGATAATTCTACGATAATGGAATATTACACAACACTTATTAATGAATTGGGCAATGATGGCTTATTAAATAAAAATTTAGCTGAAGCTAATCAATTGGTTATTGAGCAGCTTGAACAACAGCGAGAAATGGTGTCAGGCGTTTCTCTTGATGAAGAAATGACTAACGTTCTTCAGTTCCAGCGTTCCTATGAAGCCTCTGCTAAACTAATTAAAGTTTCCGATGAATTATTAAGAACAATTCTGGAGTTAGTATGACAAGAGTTACAGATGCATCAATGTCAGCTCATTATTTGAATAGTATTCACAAACTTAAAAGTTCTGTAAGTCAATTACAGAGGCAAATTGCCAGTGGGAATGTTATAGAAAAACCCTCTGACTCTCCAAGTAAGTCAGTTACTCTTATTCGAAATAATGATATTATTAATCAAATAAATTCCAATCTTAACAATATCAAAACGGGATTATCATTTCTAAACCAAACCGTTTTTTCATTGGAAGTAGCTCAGTCTGAAATATTGAATGTTATATCAAAACTTACAGATATGCAAGACCCATTAAAGCAAAAAAATCTTGATAATTATGCCGATCAAATTGACCAATCGCTTAAAATTTTAATGGATGTAGCAAATTCTAAATCAGATGGTAAATATGTTTTTGGTGGAACTGATGTAACAGATGCTCCATTTAAATTTTCAACTGATAATCAAACAATTTTACAAAACGTAAATTCAAAAGGAAAAATTAATGTAAAAGTTTCCAGTGGTGTAAAAGAAAAAATTAACTTAACTGGTGTTGAAGTATTTGGAACTATACTCTATGGCAATGGCACTTTTGACAAAAATTCTTCTATTGGAACGATTCAAAACTTTACTCAACAAGTTTATGATAGCTTCGAGAATCAATATAGTTTCCAAATGAAATTTGAAAAAGTTGCTCAAAATAAATATCAGTTTACTTACAATCTGCTTGATTCTAACAATAATTTAATTCAATCATCAGCTCAGCCTCAAGTTTTAGAATTCGATCCTAATTCAGGTTATCTTCTTTCTATCAATGGACAAGAACCAACAGAATTTAATGTTTCAGTTCCGAATAATAGAATAAATTTTTTTGTTGACTTTCAAAGATTATCAGAAAGCAACTCCAATACACTCAATTTCGAACTGAATCAACAGAATGATATTTTCAATACTCTGAAAAATATAAGCCGAAACCTCAGGAATGGAATATTACCTACTGATCAACAGAGAGCAGAGGTTGATAAATTTAATCTTAGAGTTCTTGATAAATTATCTGAAATTGGAAACGTCATAAATCAGTTTAATTCGTTTGAGAATATGTTGAATCAACAATCACTTGAAATACAGTCTATCAATCAGGAAGTTGGGGGAGTGGATGTTGTCAAATCTATAATTGATTTACAGAATAAAGATTATCTTTTACAGATTACTCAGAAAATAGCAGCATCAATTTTACCGAAATCATTACTGGATTATTTATGATTAAAAAATTAGGAAATATTAACGGATTAATTTTAGGAGTGCTTTCGGTATTTGGTGCCTTTATTTTGGAAGGAGGTTCTTTAAATGCTTTATTTCTTATACCTCCTATTATAATTGTATTTGGCGGGACCTTTGCTGCAGTGATTATTGGATTTGGTTTTGAAAATTTTCTAAAAATTTTCCACTTGATTAAGATTGCATATTTTCCCAAAACTTACGACCATCAAAAAATAATTGATACTTTGGTCAAATTATCCTTTAAAGCCAGAAAAGAGGGATTGTTATCTATCGAAAGTGACCTTAATAACATTGATTTTTTCTTTTGTAAAAAATTATTAAGAAATGCGATTGATGGCACTGACCCTAACCTGTTAATGGATTTGGCAGAGGTTGAAATGAAATCAATTCAGGATAGACATAACCAAAATATTTTTATTTTTACTAAAATGGGCGGTTATGCACCAACGATGGGTATTTTAGGCACTGTAATGGGATTGATTATGGCTCTTTCTCAAGCCGGAAGTGAGCCAACAGTTCTAATAAAGAGTATTGCGACAGCATTTATTGCTACTCTTTGGGGAGTTTTTTCGGCTAATTTAATTTGGTTACCAATAGCAGATAGATTAAGAAAATGTCATCAGGACGAGAAACAACTAATGTTGTTGTCTCTTCAGGGAGTGATAGCGATTCAAAGTGGAGATATTCCGATTCTAGTGAAATCCCGTTTGATAAGCATGTTACCCCAAAGAGAACAAGAATTAGTTTACAGTTAGACGAACCAGAGGATAATCCTTTTCAAGAATCTTCGGAAAAGGATAGATACTTAATTACTTATGCAGATTTAATTACTCTGCTTTTGGGGCTTTTTATACTTTTGTACACTGCTTCAAATCTTGATATTCAAAAGTATGAAAAGATGTTAAGTGCTTTTGGAGATGTATTTGGTGCTCAGACACCGAAAGTGAAAATTCAGGATTTACCAGAACCGATGATTATTACACCAATTGATAGATTGAAGATTGAGATGAATCAATTAATTTCGGAGAGTGAATTTTCAAATTCTATCAGAATGGAGGAAAATGAAAGAGGAATAGTTATTCACATCCTGGAAAATATTGTCTTCACTCCCGGTTCAGCTGAATTAAAAAGTACATCCAAAATCGTTCTTAATAGAATTGCTGAAATTATAAAGAAATTGCCAAATGATATAAGAGTTGAAGGACATACAGATAATATTCCAATAAATTCATCTTTATTTCCTTCAAACTGGCATCTTTCAGTTGCAAGAGCTTTGAATACAGCTTATTATTTAATTAACAATGAAGGCGTTCCACCAGATAGAGTTTCAATAGTTGGTAATGCTGAGTTCAAACCAATTGAATCCAATGAAACTGCTTATGGTAGAGCATTAAATAGAAGAGTTGACATAGTAATTATCAAAAAATAAATGTGAAATATGAAAATCAAATTTGAACATATTGGTGAAGTAGAATTCGACGACGATTTGATTTTAACTTTTGAAAATGGTCTGATTGGTTTTGAAGATTTGAAAAAATTTGTCCTGATTAAAACTGATGATGACTTGTTTTATTGGTTAAATTCTATAGAGAGACCCGAATTCTGTTTCCCTTTGATTGGTGTTAGAGTTATTGACGAAAATTACCCCTTCGAAGAGAATTTTGAAGCTTTCTCAGTCGTAATTCTTAACCAAGATCCGTTAAAGATTACAACAAATCTGATGGCTCCCATTTACATTAACCAGGACAGTAAAATCGGATATCAGAAAATTTTAGATAACGATAAATATCCGGTTGACTATAAACTATTTGTGGAGTCCTGAAGATGCTGATATTAACCAGAAAACTAAACGAAGAAATTATAATAGATGGTGAAATTACCATTAAGATTATATCAATATCCGAAAATCAGGTTAAACTTGGATTTGATGCTCCCAAAAACATTGAAATCAATAGAAAAGAAGTATTTGAGAAGGTTAAAGAGTCATTATTAAAAGCTGCCGAAATGAAAAAGGAAATACCAAATAATCTAAAAGGACTGAAACCAAATAAATTATAGTTTTATGAATAACGATTCTTTAAAAATATTAATAGTAGATGATTCTGATTTAACCAGAACAACTCTTATGGATATGTTTTCAAAATATCTCTGCCATATTTATACAAGCATTGATGGTTTAGATGGAATTCAAAAGGCACTGAATTATAAGCCCGATTTAATACTGCTTGATATTATAATGCCAAATCTGGATGGTATAAAAAGTCTTCAGGTCATTAAAATAATTAATGAAATAAAAAATATTCCCGTAATAGTGATAAGTGGAAATAGTAACCGAAGTAATATTTTCGCTTGTTTGGAAGCAGGCGCTGATAAAGTATTAACTAAACCAATTGATGAAAATAAGTTAGTATCTGCAATTGAAGAATTAACTAATAAAAAACTCGAAAAAATTCAAGAAATGAATAATCAATTGACAGAGACAGATTATAGTGAATTAAAGAAAATTTATCTTAAAGCTTTTCCTAAGAAAGAAGAGCAAATCTTAAATGCAATTACATTAAAAGACAAAGACACTTTATCTACAATTTTCCACGAATTAAAAGGTGTCTCTGCTTCTATGGGTTTCCCTGAAATTACTGAAATCAGTAAAGAAATCGAATTAGCAGTAAAGTCTGAGATTATTGACTGGAATTTTGTTAAAAACCAGACTGATGAAATTATTTCAATTATTGAAAGAAACTCATTTTCGCTTAATCTGGAGTAAAATATGTTTGTAATTATAGGAATAGTAGTAGTAATATTAGCAGTTATTGGTGGTTTTATGTTTGCCGGTGGAAACGTTGTTCTTCTAATTCAGCCAGCTGAATTTGTAATTATAGTTGGAGCAGCAGTTGGCAGTATGTTAATATCATCGCCTCCTAATTTATTAAAAAAAATAGTTGGTTCAATTCCTTTACTAATTAAAGGATTTAAGATAACAAAAAAAGATTACCTTGAACTATTAAAAGCAATGAATGACCTTTTCTTACTTGCACAAAGGGATGGTCTTTTAGCAATTGAAAAACATATTGAAAATCCAAAAGAAAGTGAAATACTTTCGCAAGCAAAAAACTTTGTATCAAATCATCACGTAGTTACATTTTTTTCAGATACAATGAAAGTAATGTTATCAGGCGGAGTCCCTCCTCACGAACTTGAAACTTTAATAGATGCAGAAATAGAAACTTTTGAAATGGAAGGAAAACCTGTTACTGCCACAATTTCAAAAGTTGGTGATGCTTTCCCTGGTTTAGGAATTGTCGCTGCGGTTTTAGGAATTATTGTAACGATGAGTTCGATTGATAAAGGACCAGAATATGTTGGATTACACGTTGCTGCCGCACTTGTGGGTACATTTTTAGGAGTTCTTTTATCCTATGGTTTTGTGGGTCCTATGGCCACAAATCTTGAACTAATTCACGAAAGTGAAAAAAGGTATTTGGAAACCATTAAATCTTGTATTGTTGCTTATGCAAAAGGAAATCCGCCAATTGTTTCTGTAGAATTTGCAAGAAGAACCATTTTTAGTGATTACAGACCATCATTCTCAGAACTTGAAAATTATATAAGAGGTAGAGGAGAAGCTGGTAGTGAAAGCAAATGAGCAGCAAGCCCCAATAATAATTAAAAAAGGTAAACACGGACACGGTCATCATGGAGGTGCGTGGAAGGTTGCTTATGCAGATTTCGTAACAGCTATGATGGCTTTGTTTATCGTTTTATGGGTTTTAGGACAAGATCAGAAAGTTGTAGAAAGTGTTGCTGGATACTTCAAAGACCCAATTGGTTTTACCGAAAAATTAAGAGCTATTACTGCCGGTAATGCTGAAAGCTTGCCATTTCAATTAGATTCAGTTAATATTAAAGAGCAGCTTCGCGAATTGGAAATTCAAAGACTGGAAAGTTTAGGCGAATCATTAAAGCAGGAACTAAAACAAAATCCGGAATTTGAAAAACTCGCTGACCAAATTAATATTGAAATCGCTAAAGAAGGATTAAGAATAGAATTAACTGAATCTATGGAAAATGTTTTTTTTGAAGTTGGCACTGCCAATCTGAAACCTGAAGCAGCAAGAATAATTCAGCAAATAGCTGTTAATCTTCAAAAACTTCCGAATAAGATAATTATTGAAGGGCATACAGATTCAAGACAATATACCACTGGTGCAAAAGGTTACTCTAATTTTGAATTAAGTTCAGAAAGAGCTAATGCAACAAGAAGAACTTTAGTCGGAGCAGGTTTAGAGCCGTCTAAAATTGATGAAGTGAGAGGTTACGCCGATACAAGATTACGTGATACGAATGATCCTTTTTCTGCAGTCAATAGAAGAACAAGTCTTATTATTAAATTTTCTACGGAATCGCCCGAATGAAAAAGCTTGTAGTTGTTGTTGAAGATGATGAATTAGCAAGTCAGCTTTATCAATTCTATTTTCAGAGATATGGGATAAAATCATTCATTTCTGATAATGCTTCAGAAGTAATTGATTTTGTGAAAAGAGAAAAGGTCGGTCTTCTTATTATGGATATAAATTTAACAAATACTTATATAGATGGTAAGAAAGTAGATGGTTTAGAGTTTACTAAGTATTTGAAAAATAATGAAATTACTAAGCATATTCCGATTATGTATGTAACAGGAACAAATATAGATTATGATAAACATACAGAGACTATTTATAATGATTCCGTTGATGTTATCACAAAGCCAATAATTAACTTTAAAGCATTCATTCAAAAAATTAACAGATATCTTGATTTATGAATTTGCCAGATAATATTCTATTAGTCGAAGATGAAAAGGATACGAGATTTATTCTTGAAAAACTTTTGGTTAAGAATAATTTTATCGTTCAAACTGCTGCCAATGGTCAGGAAGCTTTAGAAAAGTTAAAATCATTCTCTCCAAAAGTAATTCTGGCAGATTGGACTATGCCTGTTATGGACGGGTTGCGTTTATGCTCAACTTTAAAAAGTGACCCTAATTACAAATCTATTTATTTTATTATTCTAACTGCCCGAACTTCGTTGAATGATAGAGTTGCAGGACTTGATATCGGGGCAGATGATTTTTTAGTTAAGCCAATTGAAAATCAGGAATTAATTGCAAGAATAAGATCCGGCATTAGAATTTTCGATTTGCAGAATGAACTTAAATTAGTTGTTCATTCCAAAGCCATTATTGATATGGCTTGCACTATTGGACATAATTTAAATAATCCATTGAGCAGCCTCACTATGGCAATTGAAAACTTGAAATCGGAAATTCCAAATAATACTAAAGAAAAGTATCAAGAGGATTTTAAGATTATTGAATTATCTATTGAAAAAATTAAATCTTTAGCCACTCAATTAGTTAATATTCAAAACCCTGAAATAGTTAAATATTCAGATAATCAGAATATGATTAAGTTGGATTAAATTCCTAAACTTAACCTCATTTATTTCGATAATTATAATGAGGTATAGTATGTTAAATAAAATTGAAAATATCAATCTTAAACCAGAAATGCGAAATGAAATTAAATCGTCAAAAAAGGACTCTGGTTTTAGTAAAGTATATCGAAAAGATAACTTTGCTGATACCTTAACCTATTCTTCCGCATTAATCTATATCTCTCAACTTAATTGGAAACTAAAAAAGTTTAATGTTGCTCCAGAAGAACGTATTGATATTGAAATTCAACACGAAAATTTTACATTTAATTTTCTTGTAAATTCAAAATCTCCAGCTTTGAAAGATATAGAAGTTAAAATATCAGATTTTAATGTTAGTGAATATTCAAAAGTAAGTAGGTTTATATTAGACGTCTCATTTAACTATATTCATACTAATTCTGAATATATCAGTTATGAAGTTTTAAATAATATTTTTTCTAAAATAAAAACTTTTTTTATTCCAGGTGAATCAGAAGTGAATTCAACTTATTATTTTAATATTATAAATGGAGTAGAAAACAAATTATGTAATTTGCTTTCTCAAATCTATTTCAATATTATAATTTTTATTGAAAAATTGAACAATAAGAAAATTATTTTGAGTTCCGATGATTTATCTGTTTATTCAAGTAATAATCTATCAATAAGAGGAATTCGAATTGAATATCAATAAAAATGAAGTATTATCTGGGCAAATCGGTCCAGCAATTATAAACTCGGCAATGGATTTATTTCTTAATGATGATCCATTTTTAGTTTTAAACTCAACTTATGATGTAATTTATTATAACGATACTTTTAAGTATTCAATACTGTTTAATCATTTCTTAAGCGGTGACAGTAGATATTTTTCTGATTTAAAAGAAAATTTACTACTATTCTCAACATCATCTTTTAACTTTTCAACATTAAATGTCACTTTAAACGAAAAGGAATCTAATCAGGATGTTGAGTACTTAATCAATATTAACAAAGTAAGATTACCGCAAAGTGAATTGTACTTCTTAAAATTTATAGATACTACAAAACTTTTAGAGCGAGAAAACAGAGTTGCTTCGATTCAAACAGCCTTAGAGATGATGAAAATTCCTGTTATGATAACATCATCAAAAGGTAATGTTATTTATGTTTCTGAAGAATTCGAGAAAACGCTGAATTTAAATTTGGAATCCATTCATAACAAATTCTTTTGTCTTGCGTTCGAGAATCTGCTAAGCAGCGAAGATCGTCTTGCTTTAGAAAATTCTTTTTTTAATAGTCAACCTTGGAATAAAACAATTCAAACATTTTCTAATATTGGTAAAACGAATTATAAGGAAATAAAACTTATCCCTTCAGCAAGATTAATTAACGGTGAAAAACTTAGCTTAGTTATCATTTATGATATTACCAGCCATATTGAGAAGAAACTTGAAGCTGAAGAAACAGCCGAAAAGATTAAGTCCGTTCTCAATAGTATTTCTGATCCGGTATTTATAGTTAAGGATACAAAAAACTATCTTGCCTTGGAAATAGCCAATAAGAGTTTCTTTGAACTATTTAATTGCAATCATACTAATGTTGGAAGTAATATTGAATTAATAGTTGACAAGGAGCTATTTAATTTAGTTAAAACTCAGGTTGGTTTGCTTCAGAATTCTAAACTTAAATCAAAGGATTTTGAGTATAGTACTAATGGTTCTTTTTTCAAAGCAAAAATAGCAGCAATGATTTCTGCAAATCAGGAATCAATTTTTATTATTACATTGCACAATATTACTTCTGAGATAGAATACCAGAATAAAATAAAAGCTGCCTACAAAAAGGAAATGGATTTGAACCGCTTAAAAGGCGCGTTCATTGAAAATATATCTCACGAAATAAGAACTCCGTTTCACGCTATCTCTGGTTATTCAGAAATAATAGATGAATCTTTGCAAAAAGAAGATTATGGTACTGTTCAGGAAATAACTGCTTTGTTAAAAGATGTTCTTGGCAGAGTTACAAGATTATTTGATAATTTACTTGAACTCTCACAACTTGAATCGAGAGAAATGATATTTGATTTTAGTAATGTAAATCCAAATAAAGTTGTCAAAAATGTTTATGATAACCTTATCAAAAGAGCAATAGAGAAAGGTATTCAGCTTCTGTTAGATTTGGGTGATTTTCAACAACAAATTCGCGTGGATAAAAACAAGTTAGAAAAAACTATTCTTTCTCTTGTTGATAACTCAATTAAATACACTCATTATGGTAGTGTTGTTGTCAGAACTTACCATAAAGACAACAAAATTTACATCTCTGTTACTGATACTGGCGAAGGTATGAATCAAAATGAAATAGATGATTTACTTCAACCATTCAATCAGGAAGAAGATGCATTTACAAGGAAATATCAAGGTATGGGACTTGGCTTAACTTTAGCTAACAGATTAACAAAATTGATGGGCGGCGAGGTTGAAATTGTTAGTCAGAAAAGTGTAGGTACCAAAATAACTTTGTCATTTAATGTGATTGAAGTTTAAATTATGCTTAATGATTCTAAAAAAATGAGCGAAGTTTTATCCTTAGAGCAATCTATTCTGAAACAGAAAAATCTTGGTATAATTAGAATAGACCAATTTGGTTACCCGGTATATATTAATGATTATCTGTTGGAACTTTTATCATTTGAAAATGCTGAAGAATTTTATAAACATTTTCACAATAATTCCGATTTTCAAAATAATTTTGACCCTAATAAATATCTTAACTATTTAAACTTAGAGATTAAATCTAACTTCCTTGAAAGTAAATGGATAAATAAAAAAGGGAAAATTGTTGTCTTTAAAGAATTTGTTAATCCTGTTCATAATGAAAATAATGAAATAGTTTATTTTGATTTAGTAATTGAAGATATAACAAACATAAAGTTTGTTGATGAGTTAATAAAAGACTATCAACTCCGAGACTTGTCAATTCTTAAAGCGTTACCTGACTTGTTATTCCTTATTTCATTTGATGGTATTTTTTTAGACTATAAATACAGCAACCGAAACAATTTCGGTTTTTTCCTTAATCCAATTGATATTATTGGTAAACGAATTGAGGAAGTTTTCCCAAATGAAGTTGCTGACTTATTAATCACTTCAGTTAAAAAGACTTTATCTAATGAGGAACTTCAGACTGTTGAATTTTCTTTAGAACATTCTGGTAAAAATTCCTTTTTTGAAGCAAGAATTATCTACAACTCTTCAAATCAGGCATTGATTTTATTAAGAGATATTACAATTCAGAAACACGCTGAAATAGAATTAAGAAGAGTTACAGAAGATTTGGAAGTTGCTAATAGAGAAAAAGATAAGTTCTTCTCTTTGATAGCTCACGATTTGAGAACCCCATTAGTTGGTTTAACCGGATATGCAGAAATACTTTCACAAGACATTGATGAACTTACTAAAGAAGAAATTAAACAATACTCTAACAGCATAGTGGAAATTTCAAGGCAGGCAATAAAGTTTCTTTCAAATTTGTTGGAATGGTCTCGTTTACAGACAGGAAAAATTCAATACGTACCAAGTGATTTAAGTATTAATCTGATAGTTACAAGTATCTTTCAATTATTGAAATCAAACGCTGCTCGAAAGAACATTTTGCTTTTAAATAATACAGATCCGGAACATATTGCTTATGCTGATGAGAATATGATTTATTCAGTTTTGAATAATTTAATTTCTAATGCTATAAAGTTTACAAATCCCGGCGGAGAGATAGTTGTATCAAGCAGAGTAGAGGGAGATAGAATTATTACTTCAGTTAAAGATAATGGCGTAGGAATGAACGAGGAACAATTGAAAAATCTTTTTGTCCTTAATAAATCTTTTACAACTCAAGGCACAGCAAGAGAAAAGGGAACAGGGCTTGGAATAATTCTTTGCAGAGATTTTATTAGTAAGAATTTTGGAAAATTATGGGTAGATAGTAAACCCGGTGAAGGCTCTGAATTTTCTTTTTCGCTTCCTAAATTTAACAATTAACCCATAAAGAAACTTAGCATTATACCAGCTGCAACGGCGCTACCTATAACCCCTGCAACGTTAGGTCCCATCGCGTGCATTAGCAAATGGTTTGTCGGGTCGTATTTCAAGCCAATCATTTGTGATACTCTGGCACTATCAGGCACTGCTGAAACTCCTGCATTACCAATCAAAGGATTTATTTTTTTACCCTCAGGCAGGAATAAATTCATGACTTTTACGAAGATTACTCCGCCTGCTGTTGCAATTACAAATGAAGCAGCTCCAAGAGCAAATATTCCAACGGATTTTGGTGTAAGGAAAGTGGTTGCTTGAGTTGAAGCTCCAACAGTCAATCCAATTAGTATTGTAACTATGTCAATCAATGAACCTTTCGCTGTGTCAGCCAATCTTTTGGTTACACCACTTTCTTTTAACAAGTTTCCAAAAAACAGCATACCTAATAGTGGCAATGCACTTGGCGTAATAAAAGTTGTTAGAATTAGACCTACAATTGGAAACATAATTTTTTCAGTTTTAGAAACTGACCTTGGAGGCTTCATCCTGATTTTTCGTTCTTTTTCAGTTGTTAGCAATTTCATTATTGGTGGCTGTATTACAGGCACTAACGCCATATAAGAATATGCTGAAATTGCAATCGCACCAATCAATTCAGGTGCTAATTTTGAAGCAAGAAAAATTGCGGTTGGTCCATCTGCTCCTCCAATAATTGCAATAGCTGCAGCCTGCTCAGGAATAAATCCAAGAATAAGAGCTAACATATATGCCCCGAATATTCCTACTTGTGCGGCTGCTCCAAGTAACATCAATTTTGGATTAGATAGTAGTGCAGAAAAATCAGTCATTGCTCCAATTCCAAGAAAAATCAAAGGCGGATAAATTCCTTTCATAACACCAAAATGAAGATAGTTTAGTACGCTTCCGGGCTCATAAATACCTATCTGCAATTTTGCAGTTTCAAGGAAAGGAATATTTCCAAGAAGAATTCCAAATCCTATCGGAACAAGAAGAAGAGGTTCATATTCTTTTGTAATAGCGAGATAAATAAAAATTAGTCCAACAGTAATCATAATAATATGACCGATTGTCATATTAGGGAATGCTGTATAAGCAATAAATTGTTCTATTCCATGAGATATAAATTCAAAAAATTTTGCCATTTGATTTATCCAATTTCAATTAATGTATCACCTTCAAGCACACTATCACCTTTACTGACTTTTAAAGATTTTACTATACCTTCTTTGTCAGTATTGATGTTGTTTTCCATTTTCATAGCTTCTAAAGTAATTAGCTTTTGTCCGATTGAAACTTTATCACCTTCTTTAACAAAAATCTCAAGAATAACTCCTGGTAAAGGAGATTTTATAAACCCAGCCCCTTTTGGTGCTGAAGGGTCAGATGTCTTCAACTGAGAAGGTGCAGTTTCAGTTGAAGGAACAGCATAAGACCTAACGAGTTTTGGTGTTTTTGTAGTAGTTATTTTCTTTTCTAATTCAACTTTGTAAACAGTTCCATTGACTTCAATCTCAGCAATATCATCCTCAATATTAAGGACATTGACATCATACTTGTTCCCCTGAATAGTGAATTTAAAGTTTTTCATTTTTGTTCCCTTATCTTGGATATTGTCTCAAACCATAAATTTTTGAACTCCAAGGCGTATATGCTTTGGATACTCTGTTTATTGTAATGATTGGATTTTCTTTATCGTGCAGCTCATTGTAATAAAGATAAATAGCATAAGCTATTGCCGCATTTACTTCTCCACTTATTTCCTCAACTTTACCGGCTTCTTCTGTTTTCCCTTCTTTTCTTAATATTCGTCTAACATTAAGAGTCAACGCCTTTGAAAGGTTATAAAAAATAATATAAAGTAGAAGAAGTGCTATGAAAACAACACTATATCCAATCACAGTCATTCCAATACCATAAGGGTCAATTTTCATAAATAAATCTGAATTCCGATGCACGAGTGCTGCAGTGGAATCAGTAGTAGATTGAAGAACTTGAGCTATAAACATTTTTTATCCCATCATTTATAAAGGTAAATTTGAGTGTTTTTTAGGCGGATTAATATCCTTTTTAGTGCGCAACGATTCCAACGCTCTGATTATTCTGAATCTTGTATTTCTTGGTTCAATAACATCATCAATAAATCCATATTTAGCAGCTTCATAAGGAGTTGTAAACTTTCTTCTGTATTCTTCTTCTTTTTGTTGAAGGAATTTCATTCGAGCTTCCAAATCAGTTATTTCTTTATATTCTTTGCTGTAAAGAATTTCAATAGCTCCTTTAGGTCCCATCACCGCAATTTCTGCTCCTGGCCAGGCATAATTTATATCACCTCTTAAGTGTTTTGAACTCATAACATCATAGGCTCCACCATAAGCTTTTCTTAAAATAACAGTTACTTTTGGTATGGTTGCTTCTCCGTAAGCATATAAGAGTTTAGCTCCGTGAATAATAATTCCACCATATTCTTGAGCTGTACCAGGGAGGAAACCGGGAACATCTACAAAAGTAACAACCGGTATATTGAATGCATCGCAGAATCTGACAAATCTTGCTGCCTTTCGTGATGAATTTATATCTAAAACTCCTGCAAGATAGTTTGGCTGATTAGCTACAATTCCAACAGATATACCATTAAACCGTGCAAAACCAATGACAATGTTGGGAGCATAGTGTCTTTGAACTTCAACAAATTCGTTATAATCAACAACGGCGTGAATTACATCTTTAACATCGTAAGGTTTGCTTGGATTATCCGGTATAATTTCATTTAATGAATCTTCTAATCTATCTATCGGATCATCACAGGGCATAATAGGCGGGTCTTCTAA
>Ga0073932_1002471_pt1 | contig 28424 bp, 27 predicted proteins | sample DewCreD2012metaG_FD_76967 | JGI IMG/M metagenome (GOLD analysis project Ga0073932, IMG submission 76967) | Hot spring sediment bacterial and archeal communities from British Columbia, Canada, to study Microbial Dark Matter (Phase II) - Dewar... ...
AACACGGCATTGCCCACGAACGCTGCGGCAAGATCGTCGTCGCCACGCGCGAAAGCGAACTCCCCGCGCTGGAAGAGCTCGAGCGCCGCGGGCGCGCCAACGGATTGACCGGGTTGCGGCGGCTGCGCGCAGATGAACTCCGCGAGTATGAACCCCACGCGGCCGGGATCGCCGGACTGCATGTCGCCGAGACCGGAATCGTCAACTATGAGGCCGTGACGCAGGCCTTTGCCCGGATTGTGCGCGACGAGGGCGGCGAGATTGCCACCGGCCGCCGTCTGTGCGGCGCCCATCCGCGTCCGGATGCGATCACGCTGGAGGTCCGGCGCGCCGGGCGCGAGGAGATGATCCGGTGCCGGGTATTGGTCAATTGCGCCGGTCTTCAGTCGGATCGCATCGCGCGGCTGTGCGGCGTGGATCCGGAAGTCAGGATCATTCCGTTCCGGGGGGAATACTATGAGTTGACGCCCGAACGGCGCGACCTGGTCCGCAACTTGATTTATCCAGTTCCCGATCCCCGCTTTCCGTTCCTGGGCGTCCATTTCACGCGCATGATCGGCGGCGGCGTCGAAGCGGGACCCAATGCGGTGCTGGCCTTCAAGCGCGAGGGGTATGAGCGATTTGATTTCTCGATGCGCGACGCGCTGGGGATTGCCCTCGACGGGGGCTTCTGGCGCATGGCGCGGCAGTACTGGAAAACCGGACTCGGCGAATTCCACCGCTCCTTCAGCAAGCGCGCGTTCGTCCAAGCGCTGCAACGGTTGATTCCGGAGCTCCAGGCGGGGGATGTTCGGCCCGGTGGTTCGGGCGTGCGGGCGCAGGCGCTGGCGCCCGACGGGAAGTTGGTCGATGATTTCCGTATCGTCGAAACCGAGCGAATGGTCCATGTGCTCAACGCGCCCTCGCCTGCGGCCACGGCGTCCATCACCATCGGTCAAAGCATCGCGGCCGTGGTCGAGCGGCGCTTTGCCTGAGCAAACGCGATTGACCGGCCGCCGGAACGCGCGTCTTAATCACGCCGTCGCATCGGCAGGGGGGTGCAGCGCCCATTCCATGCTCCCTGGGGACTTGATGACATGAATCTGACCGGGCCATTGGAGCCGCTTGCCACGGGAAGGGAGCGTTCGCTCTTCGCCGAGGACATGGCCGCGCGAGCGGCGGATTTGCGCGCGGCGTTCGCAGGGGCGCGCGTGTGCGTCATTGGCGCGGCCGGCTCCGTCGGCGCTTCGGTGGTTCGCAGCCTTCTGCCGTTCCATCTCTCCGCCCTGACTTTGATTGACCTTAACGAAAACGGCCTGGTGGAACTGGTGCGCGATCTTCGCTCCGGCCCTCCGTTGGCGGTTCCCAACGACTTTCAATCGCTTCCCATCGGATTGGGCAGCCCCGAATGCGCGCGTTTCTTCCGTGAGAGTTCTCCCTTCGACTTTATTCTGAATCTGTGCGCGCTCAAGCACGTCCGATCAGAGAAAAACGTCTATTCGCTCATGCGCATGATCGACACCAACGTCCTTCTGCCCTGCGAACTGCTGGCGTCGCTCGCCGCCGCCCCGCGCAACTTCTTCTCGGTGTCGTCGGACAAGGCGACCCGGCCCGCCAGCCTGATGGGCGCCAGCAAGATGGCCATGGAGATGGCGCTGCTGGCGCAGGATCGGTCGTTCTCGACGGCCCGTTTCGCCAACGTGGCCTTTTCCGCGGGGAGCCTGCCCTGGGGCTTTTTGCGCCGGATTGAAAAACGGCAGGTCATTGCCGCGCCGCGCAACATCCGCCGCTTCTTCATGTCGCACGAGGAGGCGGGACAGATTTGCGCGCTGTCGTGCGCGCTGGGCGCCCCGCGCGACTGCTTCTTCCCAAAACTGGAGGCCGGCCGGCACGAAACCACGTTTGTCGAGATCGCCGTCCGCCTGCTGGAAAGGATGGGATACCAGGCGGTCGAGTGCGGCAGCGAGGAGGAAGCGCGCGGCCGGGCGGCGGAGCTGATCGCGCGGGGCCAATGGCCATGTTGCTTTCTTGACGCCGACACCAGCGGCGAGAAGCCGTTTGAGGAGTTCTACGGGGCGGACGAAACTATCGACTGCGAGTCCTTCACCGCCATCGGGATTGTCAAACGGCCCGCGCCCCCCCCCGGCGTTCGACGCGCCACACAAGATTTTTTGAGTTTCGCCCGCGCCGCGCGCCACGGCGCCCGCGTCTCCAAGGAAGACTATGTCGAGGCGCTCAGGCGCCTGGTCCCGGAATTCGACCATATCGAGACGGGCCGCAGTCTGGACGACAAAATGTGATCAGCCCGGCTGCGCGCCGAGGGGCGGGAGGGCGGCCGTCTTCATCCTCAACTGAACAGCATTCGGGAAAGGCGCGTGCGAAACTCTTCGACCAGGGGATTGTCACGCCCGAGGCTGTTAAACAGCGTGATCATGGCCTTGCGCGCGGCGCCGTCGTTGTGGTTGCGGTCCCGCCGCACGCATTCGAGAAAGTTTTCCAACGCCTGATCGTAGTCCCCATCGGCCGCCATGCAACAGGCCAGCTGGTAGCGCGCCTCGACGTCGTTCTCGTTGGCCGCGAGCCGAATGGCGCTGGCCGAGCGACCGCCGCACTTGCGGCAGACCTGGACGAACCCGATGCGCGCCAGCAGGTCCTGGGCCTTGGAGTGATACGGATTGCCCTCGGCAATGCTCTCGGCCAGCGCGGTCGCGGTCTCAATGTCGCCGCGTTTGAGCAACAGCGCCGCCAGCAACAGCGTGGCGTGGCCGTGTTCGGGCGCCTCCTTGAGGGCGGCGCGCAGCAGTTTCTCGGCCTGCGCGTCCTTGCCTTCGGCCATCAGCGCCTCGGCGCGGACGGCATTGTCGTCCGCCAGCGAAGGGATGGCTTCGGCGACTATTTTGCGCACGACCGTTTCGGGCTGCGCGCCGACGAACTCGGCCACCAGCTGCCCGTCGCGGACGATCTTCACCGCGGGAATGCTCTGGACCGCAAAGGCGGTGGCCAGATCGGGATTCACATCCACGTTGACCTTGACGAGACTGGCCTTGTCGCCAAACGGCGCGACGGCCGATTCCAGAACCGGCCCCAGCGTCTTGCATGGCCCACACCACGGCGCCCAGAAGTCCACAACGAAGGTGTGGCCCTCCGGTCCGTCCACCACTCGTTTTTGAAACTCGGCCGAATTGCGTATTTCGACAATCTCAAGCATGAAGCCCGCCGCTCCGTCTCTGCCGTCCATTATGGCATCCGCGCGCAACAAACGCGCGCGCTCTTTGTAGGCCGCCGCCCAAGACGTTGACAAGGGTCATTTTCGAGGCAAATGCCTTGATCGGCCGCGGGGCGTTTCCTATTGTCAATCGCAAACACGCCACCGGGACTCGAATATGGCAGACTGGCCGGACATTGCGGTCGTGATTGTCACGTGGAACTCCGCGCGCTGGATTCCGTCGTGTCTGGACGCGCTGGCGCAGTCGCGCTACGAAGGCCGACTGCGGGCATGGGTCGTGGATAACGCCTCCGCCGACGGCAGCCCGGATATTGCGGAACGACACCCGATCGGATGCCACGTCATCCGAAACCAGAGGAACCTGGGCTTCGGTGGCGCCAACAACGTGGGGTGGCGGGCCGCCGCGTCCGACATCGTCGTATTTCTCAATCCCGACACCGAGGTCCGGCCCGGCTGGCTGGCCCCATTGGCGGAGCGCTTCCAAGGGGATTCTTCCATCGCCATCGCCGGCTGCAAACTGGCCTATCCGGGCGGACGCGTCTTGCAGCATGCCGGAGGCGTCCTTTACGATAATGCCATGGCCGACCATCTCGGAGCCGGCCGGGAAGACCAGGGACAGTTTGACACGCCCTGCGACGTGGACTATGTGACCGGGGCGGCAATGGCCGTGCGCCGAAGTTTCCTGGAGTCCACCGGAGGATTTGATGACCGGTTTTATCCGGCATACTATGAAGAGACAGACTTGTGCGTGATCGCCCGGATGCGCGGACTGCGCGTGGTCTATGAGCCCCGCGCCGAAGTCATACACCATGAATCGGTGTCGGTCGTTCGCGGCAGTTCCCGTTTTCTGGAATTGTTCCTGCGGGGCCGCGTTCAGTTGCTGGCCAAACATTTCACGTCAGCGGACTGGCTGTTGCGATTTCTTCCCTTCGAACTGCGCTGGATGCGCCAATGGCTGGCCCGGGGACTTCGCGCGCGCGTCGTGCGCTCGTATGCGACCGCGCGATTGGGACTTGATCGAGGAGCGTCGCGGGGCCAATGATACCGACTCGAAGGATGGAAGGCATGCGGAAGCGTTATTGGCGCGCGAGTCCGTGGCTGATCTTGCTGGCATTGGCCTGCGGGAAAGGCCCCGCCGAACAAACTCCGGCGGCCGGCGCGAAGGCCGCCTCGAAAGCGAGCGCCTCCATGCGATCTCACCCATCATCGATTGCAGGAACCTGGTTTCCCGACAATCCCACGCAATTGGGCCGGATGCTGGACGGCTTTCTGCACAAAGCCGATCCGCCTTCGACTGCGACGGCCAGCCAGGCGGTCGCCTTCATCGTTCCCCATGCCGGCTACACGTATTCGGGACAGACCGCCGCCTTCGCCTACAAGATCGTCGCCGAGCGAAAGCCCAGGCGCGTGGTGGTCATCGGACCCAGCCATCGCGTTCCCTTTCGTGGCTTGTGCGTCGGCGACTATGACTCCTACGAAACGCCCCTGGGCCCGGCCCCCATCGACCGCGAAGCGGTCGAAACGTTGCGTCAGTGTCCCCTGGTCCAGAAAGTTCGCAACGCCGAAGAGTTTGAGCATTCGGTCGATATCCAGATGCCATTCCTGATGCGCGTTTTGCCGGCAGATTCTTTCAAGGTTGTCCCCATCATCGCCGGCGATGTGCCAAAGGGCGATTTTGGCGCGCTGACGGCCGCTCTCCGGCGCATTTTGACGCGCGACACGATCCTGATCGCCAGTTCCGATTTCACGCACTACGGTGTGGATTTCGGCTACACGCCTTTTCCCCTGGACAACGAGACGCGCTCGAATCTCGAAAAACTGGACATGGGCGCCGTCAGGGCGATCGAGACAAAGCGGCCCGAGGATTTCCTGGAATACCGGGCGAGAACCGGCATCACGGTCTGCGGTTACAATCCCATCGCATTGACCCTTTCGGCGCTGCCTGCCGATGCGACGCCCACGCTGCTGAAGTATGCCGTCAGCGGCGACACGGAGGGCGACTACTCGCATTCGGTCAGCTACGTTTCACTGGTTTTTACGAGCGCGTCTGGCTGGGGCGCAGAGCCGTCTGACGCCACGGAAGCAGTTTTAAGCGCTGATGAAAAAAAGACGCTGCTGAAGGTGGCCCGCGACACGCTTGATCTTTACGTCCGCGAGCGAAAGAAACCAGACGTCTATGGCGGACAATATCATGTGACTCCTGCGATGCGAACGCCTTGCGGAGCGTTTGTGACCTTGAAGGAACGGGGGCAATTACGGGGATGCATCGGGCACATCCAGGGGCGACTGCCCATGATTGAGACCGTTCAGGAGAATGCGGTCAATGCCGCGGCCCACGACTATCGGTTCTCCGAAGTCCAGCCCGACGAGCTTCCGCGCATTGAAATCGAAATATCTGTGCTCTCGCCGCTTCGAAAAGTTGGCTCCCACGATGAAATTGTAATCGGCCGGCACGGCATTCTGCTGAAACAGGGCGGGGGGCAGGCGGTCTTTTTGCCGCAAGTCGCGCCGGAACAAGGCTGGGACTTAGACCAGACTCTGAGCAGTCTGGCCCGCAAAGCAGGACTGCCCGCTGACGCATGGAAGAAACCGGACGCCGAGTTTCAGGTTTTCACGGCCCAAGTGTTCAGCGAGAGCGAGCCCGGACTTTGAGTATTGCTCCCCGAGCCGCAGACGCGATGGCCCTCAGCCGGGAGGCAACATCGTGAAACGCAACATTCGCACCGCTATTATTGCAATTGTTGCTATTATTGTTGCCGCAGTTGCTTTTGCAACAGGCTTGCTGGATTGGAAAAAAGTCCAATGGCGCGCAGAACGTGCGGTGAACGCCGTGCAGTCGGAGTTTGATCGTGCCGGATCCAAGCCGGTTCGCCCCGCGCATAATCGTGCGGCCGCGCAGAAGTGCCGGGAGAACCTGGCTTTGATTGAGGGAGCCAAACGCCGGGTGGCAGATGAGAAGCGTATCCCCGGAGGAGGCGGCGTTTCCTGGGAAGAGATCGGGGCGGAGCTGAAAAAGCGGGGAATCAAATCGATTCCCCGCTGCCCCTCGGGAGGGACCTACACGCTGATGCCGACCGGTATGAATGTAAAGTGTTCCGTCGGCGCCAACAACACGCCGTCCCGTGAGGACGACCATATCTACCTTGACTAGCGACGTCGCCAGCCCCTTGCGCTATCGGGCGTCCACCAGATCAAGGACCTTTTGCTCTTCAAACAGCAGACGACCGCATTGCTCGCAAACGAAGATGCCCTCCTGGACCTGGTTCTTTCGGGAACTGGGAATGTGCACGTAGCAGCCGGAGCAACAGCCGTCCTTGATGGGAGCAACGGCCGTCTTCCCGTATTTCCGCAGCAGGTATTCGTGAAGGTCGATCATCTGCGGCGGGAGTTCCAGCAGACAACGTTCCTTTTCGACTTCCGCGCGCCGAGACGGCTTTTTGGCGCGTTCCTCGACGGATAGCTCATGAATCCGAATCAGCGCTTCCAATGGTCCCAGCATGGCACGCCTCCTTCGGTGGGGTATAACTACGTGATTTTCTTTAAGCATGTTCCATGCCACACGACACATATTATGGATTGTGAGGATGGCGTGTAGAGTCCCGTAGCCTTTGCAGCACAAAAATGTGGCCTCCGGATTGGACCGGTCCAAAGGACTGGAATTTGACCTTGCCTTGGCCCGGAAACATGGCATGATCCTCCCACTTTGTTATTTGAGGATTGCGCCCATGCACCTGCCGCTCGATCAAACGAAGATTCAGGAGTTGATCCCTCATCGCTATCCGTTCTTGTTCGTGGATGGCGTATCAGCATACGAACCGGGCAAGTCGATTGATGGCTACAAGATGGTTTCTGTCAATGAGCCTTTTTTTCAAGGTCATTTTCCGGGAAAGCCGGTCACACCGGGGGTCATCATCACCGAGGCCATGGCCCAGCTGGCGTGCATTTTCATGCGGCTGGAGTTGGGCGAGGCAGGCAACGACAAGACCCCGCTTTTTCTGGGCATCGACAAGGCCCGGTTCCGGTCCATGGTCGTGCCGGGCATGCGCTTGGACCTGCGCATGGAGGTCCTTTCCTGTCGCGGAAATATACTTAAAGCCAAGGCGGCGGCCAAGGTGGGCGACGGATTGGCCGCGGAAGCCGAACTGACCTGCATGTTGAAGTGAACGCCCAGCGCATCCGATTCGCGAATGAAGCGCGCACAATATGGAACAGACCGCATCCACAGATTATGCGGCGGAGGTGAACCGGCTTCGCAAAGAGCTGAACGCCGTCATCCTGGCGCACTATTATCAGGTCCCGGAGATTCAGGATATCGCCGATTACGTCGGGGACAGCCTGGGCCTATCACAGCAGGCGGCCGCGACGCAGGCAGACGTCATTGTGTTCGCAGGGGTTCACTTCATGGCCGAAACGGCCAAGATACTGAATCCACGCAAACAGGTGCTGCTTCCGGATCTGGACGCGGGGTGCTCGCTGGCTGAAGCGTGTCCCGCCGACGAATTGCGCGCCTTCAAGCGGGAGCATCCCGGCGCGCTGGTTCTGATGTATGTCAACAGCAGCGCCGAGACCAAGGCCGAGAGCGACATCATCGTCACCTCGGCCAACGCGGTGAAAATCGCGCAGCAGATTCCTCCGGAGCAGAAGATCATCTTCGGCCCGGACAAGAACCTGGGCCGCTACGTCGCAAACAAGGCCGGGCGCGAAATGATCCTGTGGCCGGGCGTGTGCGAGGTCCATATTCTGTTTTCCGAGCGCAAAATCCGGGCGCTACGGCGCGAGCATCCCCAAGCCGAGCTCATCGCGCATCCCGAATGCGAGGAGCATATCTTGAGGATGGCGGATTTTATTGGTTCGACGACGGGCCTCATCAAGCGCGTCAAGGAGAGCCAGAAGCGCGAATTCATCGTCCTGACCGAGCCGGGCGTCATTCACCAGATGAAGAAGGAATGCCCGGACAAGACATTTATCGAAGCGCCCATCGAGGAAGGCTGCTGCGCGTGCAATCAGTGCCGCTATATGCGCCTGAACACGATGGAGAAGTTGTATCAGTGCATGAGGAACCAGGCGCCGGAGATCACCGTGCCTGAAGAAATCCGCATTCGGGCGCTGAAACCCATCCAGCGAATGCTGGAAATGAGTTAGGCAGCGGAGTCGCCTTCTGAGTGAGAGGAACAAAATCTATGGCCACCATGACGTTGGACCAGCACATCGAAATCACACCGGGAGTCGCCGGCGGCAAGCCACGCATTGCCGGCCATCGAATCACCGTGCAGAACATTGTAATCTGGTGTGATCGCCTGGGGCTTAGCCCCGATGAAATAGCGGAGGAATACAACATTTCGCTGGCGGATGTTCATGCGGCGCTGGCTTACTACTTCGACCATCGTGAGGAGATTGACGATTCGATCGCTGAGAGCGAGGCGTTTGCGGAGTCTCTGAAGAAGACCACATCCTCAAAACTCGCAAGAATCCTGGGCTCCCGGTCGGTTGATGAGTAGCATTTGTTACTACACAGACGAGCATGTTCCGAAAGCCGTCGTGGACGGATTGCGTCGCTGCGGGGTCGATGTCGTGACTCCCGCGGAAACTGGGATGTTGGAGGCGCGGGACGAGGCTCAGCTGGCGTTCGCGAAATCCCAGGGGCGTGTGGTCTTCAGCCAAGACGACGACGCGACTTCATGCTGCCGGTGTCGAGCACTCAGGCATCGTCTATGCGCCTCAAGGTCTTTCGATTGGCCGTATGATTGCCGGTCTGATGCTGATTCATCAAATCCTCGACGACACCGAAATGCAGAATCATTTGGAATACTTGTAAAGGAGCGCAAACCATGCCACAACGAAGCCCATTCCCAACCGAGGTCAAACCCGACTGGAAAGCGTTCGTGCGCATTTTGCGCCGACAGGGCGCGCCCAGCCGGGTCCATTACTGCGAGTTGTTTCTTGATGGCGAGATCAAGGATGCGATCTGCGAACGATACGGCCTGCTGGATGGCCTTTCGCCGGAAGAACCGTGGTTCTCGCACGTGAAAGAAATCCGCATCCAGCGTTTCCTGGGATACGACTATGTGCGGTGCGGGGTCGAGGGCGTGGCGATGACCTTCAACCGCCACGTCGCAGCCGACACCGCCGGATTGACACGCGCCGGCGGACGCGGTTTCATTGATGAACACACCGGGCCAATCGCCAACTGGGACGAGTTTGAAGCCTATCCCTGGCCCGATCCGGCGAAGATCACCACCAAGGCGCTGGAGTGGTATCAGGCCAACCTGCCCGACGACATGTGCGTCATCGGCAGCGGCGGATTCGCGCATTTCGCCGAGCATCTGAGCTGGCTGATGGGGCATGAGACGCTGTGTCTGGCGCTTTATGAGAATCCCGAACTGGTCGCCGCCATCCGTGACCGGCTCGTTGCGCTGCACAAGAAGGTCGTCGAACTCATGCTTCAATTCGACCGCGTCAAGGTCATCTGGGGCAGCGACGACATGGGCTTCCGCACGGGACCGCTGATCAGCCCCGATCAACTCCGCGAATACGTCCTGCCCGGGCACAAACTCATGGCCGAAATGGCGCACGCCGCCGGGCGGCCCTACATGCTGCACTCATGCGGCGACCTGTCGACGATCATGGAGGACCTCATCGAGGGCGTGAAGATCGACGCGCGCCATTCCTTCGAGGACGTCATTGAGCCGATTGAGGTCGCCAAGCAGCGCTGGGGGCATCGCGTCGCCCTGATCGGCGGGATCGACGTCGATTTCCTGTGCCGCAAGAGCGAGGCGGAGGTCCGCGCGCGCGTCCGCAATGTGCTGAAGACCTGCATGCCGGGGGGCGGATATGCTCTGGGGACGGGCAACAGCGTCGCCAATTACATTCCCGTGGACAACTATCTGGCGATGTTGGATGAAGGACGGAAGTTCTGACGAAGCGCCGGGTTGACATTGCGCAAGCCCAGCGCGATAATCGTTGCAGACTTGACGAGATGAGCGACGCGCAAGAACGAATGGGTTCCAAATCGCGCGCAGCCATTCGTCAATGGAGCTAAACATCATGGCCACAACCACCATAGCGCCCACGACGGCAAAGCCGGAAAAGCGCCTGATGTCGGCGGCGGAGTTCTATGACTACTGCTGCCTGCACGGCTTCAACTATGAGCTTGTCAAGGGGGAGGTGCGCGAAGTGTCTCCAGCGGGTAGAACTCACGGGCGGATCATCGCCCGACTCGGAAGCAGAATCCAAACACATGTCGAGACGCAACGCTTGGGCGAAGTCAATATCGACGTTGGCTACATACTGGAGACGGACCCGGGGTATGTTCGCGCGCCGGATATCGCCTTCATTTCCGCTGCGCGCCTGACGCCGCCTGAGAAGCGCGGCTTTGCGGCGTTGATCCCGGACCTGGCCGTGGAAGTCGTTTCACCCACGGATTCTTACGGGGATCTCGTCGAGAAAGCGGGCCAGTATTTCGAGGCCGGCGTAAAGGAAGTCTGGATCGTCAATGATTCCACGAAAAGCGTCGAAGTCTTCCATACGCCCGATGAGGCTCGCATCCTTCACGCCAGCGACGCGCTCGAGACACCGCTTCTTCCCGGCTTGCGCATTCCCGTTGATGAAATCTTCGCATAGTCCACGCCACCGAAACCGCAAGGAAACCACAGATTCCGCGGATTCCCGCAGATTCCCGCTTCACAGCCACAAGCCCTTCGTTCGCCAGGAATCTGCGGGAATCTGCGAAATCTGTGGTTCCCTTCCACAAACGGAGTAACAGATGGCCAGCAAGAATCTCATCGTTCCACGGACCCTCAAGGGCTGCCTCGATCTGCTGCCCGAGGAAGCGATTGCCCGCAACCAGATCATTGACCGCATCCGCAAAGTCTATGAATCCTACGGCTACGCGCCGCTGGATACGCCCGTGCTCGAATACATCGACACGCTGCTGGGGACCGGCGGCGAGGAGACGAACAAGGAATTGTTCCGCCTCGAAAGCCCCGAAGGCGACGCCATCGCGCTGCGGTTCGACCTGACCGTGCCGTTCGCGCGGCTGCTGGCGCAGTATCCCGAACAGATTAAGCCGCCCGTGCGCCGCTATCACATCGGGCCGGTCTTTCGCGGCGACAAGCCCGATCCAGGCCGCTATCGGCAGTTCACCCAATGCGACATTGACGTCGCGGGATCGGCCTCGCCTGCGATGGACGCCGAAGTCATCGCCGTCATGTGTGACGTGATGAAGGCCATCGGCATCACGCAGTATCGTATTCTCATTAACAACCGCAAACTCATCGACGCGCTGCTGGACGATTGCGGCATCCATGACCCGGCCGTGCAGAAACACGCGCTGCGCGTGGTGGACAAACTGGGCAAGGTGGGAATCGAGAACATCATCAAGGAGCTCGGCGGAGGGCGCATTGACGATTCGGGGGATCCGATCCGGGGCGTCGGCCTGGCGCCGGCGACCATCGACAAGCTGATAGCCTTTATTTCTTTGAAGGCGCCGACGCGCGCCGGCATGCTGGCGGCCTGGGAAGAACGGCTGGCGCCATCGGTCCAATCCGACGGATCCGTCAGACCCGTCGGACAAGTCGGACTGGTCGGGCAAGTCGAACAAGCCGGGCCTTGCAGCAGCGCGGCGGCGGCCATCGCGGAAATGCGCGAATTGGCCGACGCCCTCGACGGCCTCGGCATCCCTGAAGAAAACGCCGTCTTCGATCCCAGCCTCGCGCGCGGACTGGACTACTACACCGGGCCGGTCTTCGAGAACACGCTCCCCCAGGCGCCCGAATTCGGCTCCATCGGCGGCGGGGGACGCTACGACGGCCTCGTTTCGCGCTTCCTGCCACAGCCGATTCCGGCGACCGGTTTTTCCGTCGGTCTGGATCGGCTCATCGCCGCGCTGCGCCATCTCGGCGCGCTCGAAACGCGCCGTGGGGTCGCCGATGTCATCGTCGTGACGATGCGTGGCGTCGCCCCGAAGGAATACCTGCGCCTCGCTTCAGAAATCCGCGCGGGCGGTTTGGCCTGCGAAGTCTATTTCGGGCGCAAGAAAGACGGCGTATCGCAGCAACTGTCCTACGCCAACGACAAGGGCATTCCGGTCGCCGTCATCGTCGGCGGGGACGAACTGGCCGCCGGGACCGTGTCGATCAAAGACCTCAACGAAGGCCGGGAAGCCCGCGAAGGCATCGCGGACAACGAAGCCTACCGCGCCGCCGGCAAAGCGGGCCAGCAAACCATTTTACGGGCGGACATGGTTGCGCGTATCAGGCAGATTCTCTCAAATGGCGCTTGACGCCAGAATGATACCGATGTAATTTCTACATCATGGTTCGCACGCAAATACAATTGCCCGATGAACTGTATCGTCGCGCTCGCCACCTTGCGAAGGCGAGGGAGATTTCGCTGGCCGAATTGACCCGCCGGGGCTTGGAGCAAATACTGGCTGTTTACCCGGAGCCTTCCGCTCCCCCCGACAAATGGGAATTCCCGGTTGTCAAGGGCCGTTGCCATCCTCTGAGCGCGGAACAGTTGCGCGACTTGCTTCGGGATGAAGAAGAAGGGCGAGATCTGCGCTCCATCCGGCAAAAGCCATGACGTCACTGGATACAAACCTTCTGTGCAGAAAAACTTCGCCCGACGCCGCATCTACGACACGCGCCTCGCCCTCAGTTTGATTCATTCCGGCGTCACCGAGTTTGCCACTGCCAATCCCAAGGACTTCGCCGGCCTGGCATTTCGCAGAGTCTGGAATCCCTTGGAAATCTGATGGCAGGCTCGCCGGCCGGTCCTCTCCCGCAAAGGCCTTCTCACCTGGTTCCAGCTGGACAACATGGCCAAGCGTGTGGCGGCGCAACTGGACTGGCTGAAAAGCCCGGGGCGTTGTGGATGTGTATTCGGTCAGCGGATGCGTTTGTGATGATTTCACGGACTACGCCACATTCTGGAAGCGCAACGGGTATTGGCTGTTCGACTTGCCGGAAGACGCGATCCGGCTGCTGGAAGAGGGACGCTTTGACCATTGCGAACCCGGACCGTTCCGCATCTTCGCCGTCTATTCCCTACCCTCGCATCCCTGGGGCGCGTGCGTCGTCTGATAAGGCGTTCGTCGATGCCCGCCCCGGATTTGTCCGGGGAAGTTTCCCGTTGCGCCGTGCGAGTCGGGGCGCCTAGCATCCCAGCGACATTTTGACTACCGGAGGCGCCGGGCGCGCATGATTCTGGGACGCGTGGTGGGAACGGTCGTTTCGACCCAAAAAGATGAAGGCCTTCAGGGCTACAAGCTGCTGCTGGTGCAGGCGCTGGACCCCGACACAATGAAGGCCAAAGCCAGCTATCAGGTGGCCGTCGATTCGGTCGGCGCCGGCGAGGGTGAGATCGTCATCACGGTGTCCGGCTCATCGGCTCGCCTGACGCAACGGACCGACGGCAAGCCGGTGGACGTGGCGATTATCGCCGTGGTCGATACGGTGGACGTCGCCGGACAGCGGGTTTACAGCAAGTTCGAAAAGGCGGCCTGACGCCATGGACATGGCCATTGTGACCGGGACGATTGTCGCGACGCGCAAGGACCCCTCGATGGTCTCGTGCAAAATCTGCGTCATCCGGCGCCTGAATGAACGGTTCGAGCCGGTCGGCGAGGCCCTGGTGGCCACCGATGCGACGGCTCAGCGCGGGCAGGGCGATGTCGTTTACATCGTCGAAAGCGGCGACGCCGTCTTCACCGGCCCCGAAGGACGCCACATGCCCGTGGACGCGGCCATCGTGGGAATCGTGAACGACCATCACGTGAACGAGCGATACTTGTAGCATGACGATCTTTCGTACCCCACAGGAAATGCAGGCGGCGGCGCGGCGGGCGCGGGCCGAAGGCAAGACCATCGGCTTTGTGCCGACGATGGGCGCGTTGCATGACGGACATCTGACCCTGATGCGGGAGGCCAGAACCCGTGTGGACATTCTGGCGGTGAGCATTTTCGTGAATCCCACGCAGTTCGGCCCGAACGAGGACCTGACGGCGTATCCGCGGGACTTCGAAGGCGACGAGCGCAAATGCGCCGGCGCAGGAGTGGACTGGCTGTTCTACCCCACCCCGGAGTCGATGTATCCGAATGGCTACCGGACGTATGTGACGGTCGAGGACTGGGGCAACGTGCTGTGTGGCCGCAGTCGTCCCACGCATTTTCGCGGCGTGACAACCGTGGTGCTGAAGTTGTTCCATATCGTCCTGCCCGCGAGCGCCTATTTCGGCTGGAAGGACGCGCAGCAGTTTCTCATTCTGCGCAAGATGGTCAAAGACCTGAATCTTGACGTGGAGATGGTGGGCGTGGAAACGGTGCGCGAGGCCGACGGACTGGCGATGAGCTCACGCAACGTGTATCTGACGCCGCAGGAGCGGCGGGAGGCGCCGGTGTTGCGCCGGGCGCTGTTGGCGGCGCGCCAGCGGGCCCTGCAGGGGCCGTATGACGCCCCGCAGGCCGTCCAGGACATCCGCGACATGATCGGCCGCGAGTCGCATGGCCAGATCGACTATGTCGAGTGTGTGTCGATGACCGACCTGTCGCCGGCGCGGCGGTTGGAGCCGGGAACGTTGGTCGCGCTGGCGGTCCGTTTCGGCCGGGCGCGCCTGATCGACAATATCCGCATCGAATAGCGGACGGGATGACAGCGCATGAAACGCCCGCATGACACATCGCCCCAGAGCGCTTCGAATCCCGATCTGCCAATGAACTTCAGTTATTTGATCGAAGGGCGCCTCGCGGGGTGCGCAACGCCGGTCTGGGGGCGCAATGCGGTCCGCTCGCTGGGCGCCCTGCGGGAAGAGGGGATACGGGCAATTCTGTCGCTTGACGAGGACGGCTTGAGCGCCCCGATGCTGGCCGAATACGGATTCGCCTACCTGCACTGCCCGATCCTGGATTTTCACGCGCCAACGTCGGCGCAGGTCGATGAGTGCATGGAGTTTATCCAGGAAAACCTGGTTGCCGGCCGGCCGGTCTGCGTCCACTGCCGCGCCGGCATGGGCCGCACCGGGACGATTCTGGCCTGCTATCTGGTCCGGTTTCAAAACTTGAACGCCGCGCAGGCCATCGCTCGGGTGCGGGCGGCGCGGCCGGGCTCGATCGAAACCGACGAACAGGAAGACATCGTCGCAGAATACGCCAGACGCCTGGGCCGCTGAATGCGCCGGGGCAAACCAATTGGCGCCTGCCCCTGCCAGTCCGTGTGAGTCGTTGTCCGACCGTGTTCGTCGGTGTCTGCCATGTCTGACGACTTTAAAGAGTTTGTGAGCAAGGTTCGCGACGCGGCCGATATCGCAGAAGTCGCCGAGTCATACAACCTCAGCCTCAAGCGCGCCGGCATCAACCTGAAGGCGTGCTGTCCGTTTCACAACGAGAAGACCCCGTCGTTCTTCATCAGTCCCACGCGCCAGAGCTTCAAATGTTACGGTTGCGGCGCGGGCGGCGATGTCATCTCGTTCGTTCAGAAGATGGACAATCTCGATTTCCGCGAGGCGCTCGAAACGCTGGCCAAGCGCTACCGCATCCCGATTCCGCAGTTTCGCTCCCAGCCCCAGACGCCCGACGAGGTGAAGAAGCGGGAAGCCCAATACAACGCCATGGAAATGGCGGCCCGCCTGTATGCAAAACGCCTGATGCAGCCGCCGCATGGACGCGCGGCCATTGAATACATCCAGAAGCGCGGCGTCAGCCGCGAAATGGTCGAGCAGTTCCGACTGGGCCTGTCCTACGACAACTGGACGGGATTGATGGATGAGGCGCGGCGCCAGGGATATTCCGACGAAACGCTGCTGGCCGTTGGCCTGATCCAGGAGCGCTCCAGCGGCGGAGGCCTGCGCGACCGCTTTTATAACCGCCTGATGTTTCCCATCTGGGACGCGCAAGGGCGCGTGGTCGCCTTCGGCGGAAGGACGATGTCGCCCGATGACGAACCCAAGTATCTCAATTCGCCCGAGACAACGCTCTATAAAAAGTCACAGATTCTCTACGGTTTACACCATGCGCGCAAGGGCATCGGACAGCGGCGCGAGGCGATCATCGTCGAGGGGTATCTGGACCTGATCGCGCTGTTTCAGTTCGGCTTTTCCAACGCCGTGGCCTCGTGCGGCACAGCCCTGACCGATGACCAGGCCCGTCTGATTCGACGTCTGTGCGATTCGGTCCTGTTCTTGTATGACGCGGACGACGCCGGACAGAACGCAATGGCGCGCGGCTGCGAAGTGCTCATGGCGCACGACTTCACGATCCGTGTCGCCAGTCTCGCGGATGATGAGGATCCGGACAGTTTCCTTCACAAATATGGCGCGGAGGCCTTCGAGCGCTATCTGCGCGAACACTCGCGGGACTTCTTCACCTTCCTGATCGATTTCCATCGGCGCCAGCACGACGACGGATCGGCTCATGGGCGCGTCCGCGCAATCGAAGCGCTGACCCCGCTGATCGCGCGCGTCCCCAATGTCATTGTGCGGCATGAGTATGCGCGCCGCGCCGCCGCGCAACTGGGCTTGAACGAGACCGACGTCCTCTCATTCGTCGCCGAGAGGGAAATTAAGGCCCGCCAGCAGCAGCTGCGCCGGACGCACAAAGCCCCCTCCCCCGACCCGTCCGGCGGAGCGGTCGAATCCGATCGACACGGGGAGGCCGGTTCGCCGGCCTTGCGCCATACGCCGGGCCTGGCCCGCTCGATCCACCAGAAATCCGACGACGCCTATCAGGCATGGGAACGGCATGTGCTGTGGTTCGTTCTGCATTCGGCCGCGGCGCGGCAGGCGGCCGCCGAGCGGTTTGACCCCGAACATTTCTTCAACCCCGACGCGCGCCGACTGGTCCAACGCGCCATCGAAGCGGGCGAGCAGACCCCCCTGGACAGTTTGCCGGACCAACTGGAACTGGCCGAGAGCGACGCGCAACGCGACCTGCTGACGGAGGTGTCCGTCGCAGCCCGCGAACGAGACGCCGGCTATCACTACGAAGAACTTGACGCGGCCCAGACGACACGGGAACTGCTCGACCGGCTGCGCCGCGTCTTTCTCAAACGCCGGGCGGACGCCAACCGCGCGGAGCTGGCCCGCGTGCAGAACGCGGCCCGGCCCGGACGCGCCGGGGCTGTGGATGCCAGGAACGCGGCAATATGCGAAGACGCCCCGGAACCGGGCGCCGCCGACGTCGAACGGGTCCTTTCCGAGGAACACCATCACGACAGCGTCGAGCGCGTCGCGCTGTTCACAAAAGAATACCGCCCGCTGTTCGCCCCCCATGGCGGCCAGGAATAGCCCCGTCGCCAGCAGCCCTGCGATCCGGTCGCATGTGTCAGTGATGGAAAAGGCGCACGCCCGAGAAGGCCATGACCATGCCGTATTCGTCGGCAGCGGCAATGACCTCGTCATCGCGCGTCGAGCCACCGGTGACGACGATGTATTGCACGCCACGCCGGGCGGCCTGGTCGATGTTGTCCCGGAACGGGAAAAAGGCGTCGGATGACAGCGAGACGCCCTTGAGCGTGGCCATCCACTGCGCCTTGTCATCGAGGCTCAGGGGACCGGGATCGGCCACGACGCTTTCAAGCCAGGCGCGCTTCTCGGGGCCGGTCATGTCGCCCTCGATATATCGGACGCGCGCATTGATTCGCTCCTGGCGTTTGACCTCCGGCTTGAATTTCAGACCCAGGACCTTGGGGTGGCGCCGCAGCCACCACGTTTCGACCTTGCGTCCGGCGAGTTTGACGCAATCGACGCGGCTCTGCTGGCCGGCGCCAAGGCCAATGACCTGCCCGCCCAATCCGTAACCCACGGAGTTGGATTGCGTGTATTTGACGGCGATGGTTGTCGTGATCAGGTCGATGATGGCGGATTCGGGCAGCGCTTGGTTTTTAGTGACGATATGGGAGAGGAGGGAGCGGCTGATCGCCACATCGTTGCGCCGCTGGGCCAGCGTCACGCCAAAAACGTCCTTGTATTCGATGTCCGGCGGCTCGTAGTCCGGATTGATGCGAAGAACCGGATAGGCGCCGCCCTTTTTCTTGCGAAGGATTTCCAGCGCCTGGGGTTCGTATCCGGGCGCAATGACGCCGTCGGAAACGGCGCCGCCGATGACGCGGGCGGTCGATTCGTCGCACGGATCGCTCAGGGCGATGAAGTCCCCGAACGAACACATCGGGTCGGCGCCGCGCGCGCGCACATAGGCGACGGCCAGCGGCGACAGGTCGTCCGTGTCGCATTCATAGACTTGCTTCAGCGTGTCGTCGAGCGGCATGGCCACGGCGGCGCCGGCGGGGCTGACATGTTTGAATGACGTGGCGGCCGGCAGGTTCAACGCCGCGCGCAGTTCTTTCACCAATTGCCAGGCGTTCAAGGCGTCGCAGAAATTGATGTAGCCGGGCGTTCCATTCAGGACCTCGAATGGCAGGGCGCGCCCTTCATCCATCAGAATTGAAGCCGGTTTCTGATTGGGGTTGCAGCCATACTTCAGCGCGACTTGTGGAATCAGCGCGCGCAGGATTTTCTCGGATTTGTTCATTCCCAGTGTCCCTTTCGTGAAAGCGAATCCATGAACAAAAGGCCGTCTGAGATGGAGGGCCGCAACTTGGCGCCGCCAGACCGTTTCGTGAGTGTGGCGCCGGTGTTCAACGCGCCTTCCAGCCGTCAACGATCTCCTCGAATATCCGGTCGAGGCTGATCGTGATATCCCATCCCGGGTAGTGTTCGCGCATCTTGCGCAGGTCGCTATAGTAGCAGATGTGGTCGCCGATGCGGTTCTGGTCAATGTATTCGTATTTCATCGGTTTGCCTGTCAGGCGACGCGCGGCCTCAAAGGCTTCGAGAATCGAGCAGCTGTTGGACTTTCCGCCGCCCAGGTTATAGACCTCGCCACACCGGGGGGCATCAATGAAGGCATGGATGAACCGGGCCACGTCGCGGCTGTGGATGTTGTCGCGGACTTGTTTGCCTTTGTAGCCATAGACCCTGTAAACGCGGCCCTCGAGATTGCACTTGAGCAGGTAACTGAGAAAACCGTGCAGTTCGACTCCCGAATGCGCGGGGCCGGTCAGGCATCCGCCGCGCAGGCAGCAGGTGTTCATGCCGAAATAGCGTCCGTATTCCTGCGTCATGACGTCCGCAGCCACCTTGCTGGCGCCAAAGATGGAGTGCTTGGACTGGTCGATCGTGAAGGTCTCCGGGATGCCGTTTGCATAGGCGGGGTCATCGTATTCCCAGCGCGTTTCGGACTCGCGAAGGCGGATGCGATTGGGCGCGTCGCCGTAAACCTTGTTGGTGGACATGACCACGACCGGCGCCTCACGCGCGAAACGCCGGGCCGCTTCGAGCACGTTGAGCGTCCCGACCGCGTTGGTGTCGAAATCGTCGAAGGGAATGGCGGCGGCGCGATCATGGCTGGGCTGCGCGGCCGCATGGACGATGGCGCTAGGCCGAAGCGTCTCGATCAGCCGCAGGACGCCGTCGCGGTCGCGAATGTCCAGCTCATGATGGGTGAAACGGCGGAGCGTTTCCTGAAGGCGGCGCTGGTTCCAGCGCGTGTCGCCTTCCGGACCGAAAAAAACGGCGCGCTGGTTGTTGTCCACGCCGTGTATGTCCCACCCCAGGGAATCGAAATAGGCGCAGACCTCGGAGCCTATCAGACCGCTGGAACCTGTAATCAAAATCGTCACGTAGGATTCTCGTAATATGGGATACCTGCCAAAACTTAACGTGTGTTCCTCAAAACAACTGGATAAAGAGCGCTTCGACTTATCTGCAAGTCATGTGATGAGCGCTCTCAGTTCTGAATCCCAAGCGTCTATGACATGCTTGGAAGAGAATTGTTCATGATAAACTCGATGGCATCGTTCTTGCAGCGCCCGGAGAGCCATGGGATTTTGCACAAAACCTATAAGTTTTCCGGCAATTGCGCTGACAGAATCTGGCGTGAGAGTCCATCCAACATCGTAGGTTGAGGTCCATTGCGAAATCGCCGATGTGTGGGAGCCTTCAAACAGGACCGGGCGTCCGGCGGCCAAGGCGCCGAAAAACTTGGAGGGCACAACGGCGCCAGTGTATTCCGGCCGCAGGCTAACCAGATGGATATCTGCAGCGGCCAACCTGCGCGGCAGGCGTTCTTCGGAAGCAAACGGAACGAAGACGGCATTGACGCCCGCGCGCGCAACATCTTCGCGCAACGCCTCGGCGCGATTTCCCCGGACGCTGAAGGCCAGGCGCACCCCCTCTCCTTCCAAGCGGCGCGCCAGTTCCAGCGAGGACTGACAGACATGGGCCAAACCAAAACTTCCCGAATACAGAATGCCCACGGAAGCGCTGCCAAACAGAGTTTGTCGCTCAACAGGATCAGACTCTTCGGGGCGGATCGGCTCAGAAAGCGCCCACGGAGTCAGCGTGACCCGCCGAGCGTTGGCACAGTAGGCGTCCAGTCTCTTTCTCATGCACGGGCCAATATCGGCGATCAAGTCACACCGGCGATACGCCCACCTGACCAGCGTCCGGGCCACGCGCGCCGCAGGACTTCGTCCTTTCACAAGCCCTTCGGCGATTGCCGCTTCTGGATACAGGTCAAAACACCAATGCGCCACCTTGACGCGAGGGCGCAATCGCTTCCACACAGAGGCCGACAAAACACTTAAGATCGGATCCGTGCCTACGATCACCACGTCGGGAAGGCCATTGGGAGGACGCACGCAGGAGACGCTCCATGCGGTCAGCATCCAAGCCAGATTGACGAGACGCCCAAAGGCTGAAGCTTGCCGCAAAGGGGGGCGCCATACCCGGCGGATGGCTATTTCATGCCAGCGTTCACGAGGCGAAAAGCATAGGGACTCATTCCGACAGCCTCGGTTGCACGGCATAACGGTCACTTCCCAACCGCGCTCCGTCAGTCCCTCGCACAATCCCGCGTATTGCAGGGCACTGACCACGTCGTCAGGGTGAAAATAGTGATATAAAACAAGTGCTTTGGGCATAGCGCGTCAAATCAAACGCCTATCACTTATTTAATCCAACTACCGTGCGCTCCCAGCGCGTGACAACGAGCGGATAACGCTCTCTCGGCTTGCTCCGCCAACATGCGTTCCTCCACCCAGCCCGTAAAAGCCATTATTGTCAGGCCTGCGGAATAAAAGTCAAGCCGTGAAGCGCCCGACCGCGAGCGCGCCATCCCATGTCATTTGCGATGATCGTAGAGGTGCGGCAACGGTTCTTGTTTGACGATAGCCTGAAACAGTTCCTGCAGCTGCCGCCCCTTGACTTCCCAACTCAGTTTCTTCAGGGCGTATATCCGCCCCTTCTGGCCTATCGCCGCGCGGTCCGTCGCGGACAATCCCATCAAATGACGAAGGGCATGGGCGATCGCATGACGCTCCGGCTTCACGCAATGTCCCGCGTGAATCTTGTTCAGAATGGACCATGGCGTTCCGGTGGTTGTCACCACGGGCTTGCCGCACGCCATCGCCTCGGCGACCACCAGACCAAAGTTCTCAGAGTAGGAGGGCAGAACAAAAACATCCGCGCGCTGATACAGGCTGAGTTTGCGGGCGCCCTGTAACATCCCCGTAAAGAAAACCCGGTCGTTCAGCCTGTGCTCGCTCACCATTTTGCGAACGACCGACTCATATCCGCGGTCATCCGGTCCGGCCAAGACCAAGGCCCAGCCGTGGGCAAAACCTTCGCGGGCAAGATCCGCGAAGGCTGGGATGAGAAGGTCCAGACCTTTCTCACGGCTTAATCGTGACAGAAACAGCGCGACACGCCACTGGCCCAGTTCCGGCCATTGCTGAAAGGGTGAGAGGTCATGGGCGGGCCGGTAATAGTCCGCGTCCACACCGTGGGGATTCATGGCGATGGGTGAAGGAATACCCATCCGCTCGAGGTTCTCGGCTTCCTCCCGCGAATTGGCGATGACACATGCGGCCCGGGCCAGAATCCGGTTGCCGATCAAGGTCATATAGAGCCGCTTTTTCAGCCACTTGAGCGGGGTGCTGGCGACTCTCCATGGCTCCAGTGTGCCTTTAGGCCCCACCACATAGGGCTTGCCGTGCGACCGGGCAATCCGACTGGCGACAAGGGTCGAGTGAGGGTATATCTCCGAGATATCAACGATATCGATGCCATCCATGGCGGCGTCGAGGGCGCGGGCCAGTTCGGGAGAGCGGAACCAACTCCTGGGTCTTTTCACTGGGAATATATGCGCATTGGGATAGTCGCGGGCCTCGATTCGAGCCTCCTCGTCGCCGGGCGCCCAATAGGAAACTTCATTTCCCATTGAGACCAAGACTTTCCCCAGGCTCTTCGCCACGGTAACGGGCCCCCCCAGGCGCTGGGCAAAGTAGGGAAGCACCAGGGCGATCTTCACGGCTGGGACCTTCCGGACTCGCCCTTCGCCTGCGGAGAAGTGATGGCGGGAGTCAAGAGTCGGACTTCCAAAGCAGGATCGCCAATCAGGGCCACCCCCCGGGTGTTGGACTGTCCGCCCTGGCGCTTGGCCGCGAGGAAGGCGTCTCCCAGCCGGCGCTTCCCATCGCCCGGTTGAAGCAAATCCCTGAGCACGGCCGTCGCGAAAGCCGTGCCCTGGCTGGTGGACGTCTTGGCAACATGTCCGATGCCTGCGATGGCCCCCCTCCGGGCCGCCTGCACCAGCGTCACCCCCACCCCGTGGCGTATCTGCGGGCTGGCCGCCCCATAGATCATCGAGAAGCAGGTGGCCGTAAAGACCAGAGGATAACGGCCCTCGTTCGTCAGTTCGTCGACGTGCGAGTGCGTGAACATGTCGGTCTGATATTTGGCGTCCATGGACGAGCCGGTGCGCCACATGTCATGTGACCCATGGCCGGCAAAGAACACCACGGCGACGCCGCTCGAGATGGCATCCACGATCGAGGACTGCATGCGCCGATTCTCGTCACGGTATTCCTTCAATGCCGCCTCTTTCTGAGCGATGCTGTTCTCGATCTCAGCGATTCTCGCCGCATTCTTTTGTGAATCTGCGCGCAGCGCCGCCAGCTCGGACTTCAGGGCGTTCACCTCGGCATCCATGTTGTAGTATAAAACGCCATCGCGGGGACGCGCATACGTCTTCACAGCGCTCCATGCGGCCGGCAGCGCCTTTTGCAGATTCTCGGCATCCGCCGAGAATCCCTCGGACGCAATCAGCAAAGCCCGGCGGCGCCACGGCTCGTCGGCCCCGGCTGAAGGTCTTCGTGTTGCAGACTCATATTCGAGGACCTTGGCCACATAATCCGCGACTTGCTTCGCCGATCGGGCTGGCAATCGTCCGACAGCGGCCCGAGGCCCTGCGGAGCCATTGCGGCCCAGGACAAAGTAGTCATCCCATGCGTAATGAGGCGCGTAGTCCACGGGCACTTCGGAATTGGGCGTCTGCCAGGTGGGGACGAAGTTGACGGAGTCGCGTCGCCATGCCAGCCGTCCGGTGTTCAGGTAATCGTCTGTGGCGTCTCCGACCAGGAAAACGTATTGGAGACCCGGCCCGCCTCCGGGCTTGTCGAGCAAATCGTCAATAAAATCGCGAATCGATGCCGGACTGAATACGCCATGGCTGTATTCGTTATAGATTTGCTCGACATTGACAACCAGCGTCGAAAGCCCCCCGGCCCTTCGAAATTCGGCCAGCGGGCTCACGGCCTGCATCTGCGACTCATGCGCGATGATCAGATACTGTGGCGCGGAGATCAGCTGTTTCAAGTATGGCGCGGGCCAGGGCCGGATGCCACTGGGAGGCAGGTATCCGCCGGAACCGACGGCGGCGAACCGGGCGGCCCGGCCATCCAGTGGATAGTGATAGCTGGTGTGGTAGAGGCCCGTCGCGGAATCTCTCAACGTCGAAACGCGCAGCCGGGTTCCACTGGTCAGGTCGAAAACATCGATGGGACTGGATGCGAACGATGGCATGAGGCGGACACTGTCGGCCCCTTCGCCCGCCGCAAAGCTGTATTCCAGGAAATCGCGGTCGGCCTTCAGCTGCGCGCGATATTCCAGATCGATCCAGTCCAGAACGATTCCGTCGATGGTCGGTTCCGGATGGGCATTTACAAACTCGATCTGCCGCCAGTCGGTATGGTCGAACTCGTGAATCTGAGCGGCAGTCAGCTCGGCTTTAAAAAGATACGGCGTGCGGCCGTCCCATTGAGCGCGTCCAAGATTATATTTGGCATTGAAGATGACGTCCCATGCGTGGTCGGGATCCTTGTCGCGCAGGTAGGTCTGGCCCAACAGATACAGTGTCAGTCGAATGGGGTCCTGGGCAATGTCGTTGATCTTGGGCAGGAACACCTTGTTCCAGTGAAAGGCGGTGCTGATGCGATTGTGCCAGACAGTGTTGCTGGGAATGGCGCCGGCCGGGGCCATGAATGTCAGCAGGTCCACATCGCGTTCCAGCCGCCAGCGCCGGTTGAAATCGCTGCGCGCCTTCTGGCCGTCGCGCAAAGGTCTCAGGATGGAGCTGGGGCGGAACCGGACCGGGGCGTCCGGGCTGTCTGTCACGAAATGATAGACATTATCATGGGTATAGGGATCTTTGGCGCGGTTGGCGTCGCGCGGGTATTCGCCCCAGAACTTGATAAGCGTCCCAGTCGTAAACGAGCCATCGCTGGCGACCGGCTCGACGGCGATGGGGACGGCTGCGCCGCGGCAGTAGAGGTTCACTCGATTGGCGTTCAGAGCAGAAAGGTTCAGTCCACCGGAAGTGACCAGATCCTTGGCCGCGACGCGATACATCCGATCGCGACCGACATATTGGTCCTCCCAGAAGTCCGTGACTATGATTTTTGCGCCGGGCGTTCCGGCGCAGGGCCAAACGATGGAGCTTGTCAGGGCCACAATGGCAATGGAGAGAAAAAACACTGTCCGATTATGCATGGTGAAACGGCGCCGCTACTGTGTGCGGGTCTCCTTGTAGGCAAGCCCGTGGGCGCGGATTTCATCGACTTCTTCGGGCTTCAACGGCCGGGGAGGGGCCGGAACCGCTCTTTCGCCGCCAATGATCCATTCCGAAGCGCCGCTGAAGTCTTTCTGCTGGACTTTGTAGTAATAGGTCTGCCCCTCGCGCACGTCAACGTCGTAATAGACATAGCGATGCGCCAGCGTGGTCGTTCCCGCGCCGGCCAAAGGTTGGCGCGTGTTGAGACAGACAAACGGCCCGGTCTCCGCATCGCCCCGATAGATAAAGAAACCGAAGCACTCGGTTTCCGACTCGGTAGTCCACGACAGTTTCACGCGCATCTGACCGACCGTCACATCGGCCTTCTCTGGCGCCGGGATGGCCTGCGCGGCATCCCGCGAATCGGCGGGGCGTAAGGCGCATCCCGCCGCCATGACGGCCAAGGCGCAACACAGCAGAGTCTGCCACAACCAGAATTGCCCGGATTGTCTCTGCATCGCGCAGTCCCCTTTCCAAAGGGCATAACAAAGATTATCTGGAAGTATCGCTTGCCCCGCGCCGCGGGTTCAACGCCGTTTTTCGATGTTCGCGGCGCGGAGGAATGCGGTGGGGCGTCGATTCTTCATCGATGGCCTATAGGCGCGCCAGACGCTCCAGCACCCGCTGAGTGATCTGGCGGATCAGGTTTTCATCGACGCCCGGAGCGGCGGCGCCGGACGAGGCATCGGATCGAGCGGGGGGACATGCGGACGTTGCCGGCGGCGCGAAAAACACGGCAGAGGCCATATCGCCAGGCCGGCCCGGCGCCGGCGCGGGAACTTCGCAGCGCGCTGAGGTCGGGTCGTTGATCCGCCGGTCAGGGATGCCCAGTGACTTTTTGATGCTGAAAATGTGCTGCATCGAGGCGGCGCTGACCTGGCTCAGCGGCCCCAGCGTCATCGCCTTGAGGATCGTCTCGCAATAGGCGTCAATGATTTCCATCTTCCAGAAGGCGTCGATCAGCCCGCTGCCCAGCGACAGCGCGCCGTGGTTCGACAGCAGGAAGACCGTGAAGTCCTGGATGTAAGGGGCCAGCGACTCAGGCAGGCGCGGCGTGCCGACGTCGGCGTATTCGGTGATCGGCACCTCGCCGACAAACACCTCGATCTCGGGGATGACGCACTTGGGCACGGGCGTGTTGGTCACGGCAAAGGCGGTCGCATTGCGGGGATGGGCATGGATGACCGCTTTGACCTCCGGGCGGCGCTTGTAGCAATACAGATGCAGCAGCACTTCGGAACTGCGCGTGCGATGACCCTCGATCTGTTTGCCCTCCATGTCAACGATGACCAGGTCTGACGGCTCCATGTAGCCCTTGGAGATCAGCGTCGGCGTGCACAGCACCCGCCCTTCGTCCAGACGGCACGAGATATTGCCCCCGTTGGCGTCATTGAATTTTGCGGCATAGCAGCGTCGGCCGATCTCGCACATCAGCTCGCGCCGCTGGCGTTCGTTCAGCCCCACTTCATCCTCGGGTGATCCCCACAACGGCATAACGTCTCACCTCGGCATATCGAATCCCGGCCCCGTGATTCGCAGGCGCCGCCAGCAGACCACAACCGCGCCGCCGAGTCAAGCCGCCAACCGCGCGAACGCGCGCAATTCAACACCTGCCCCGCCATGGGGATTGAATGCTGTCCTCTGCGCCCTGACTGCGCACGGCTTTATTCCGTTGACTTGAAGCAGAAAGAAACCGGATTCTCGCCTCGCTGACGTAATCGGCTAAAGATTTGAGCCAGTTGCATAATGAAGGGAGCGGGGGCGTCTCGCCCCCGTTTGGGTTAGTTTTTCCGTCAAATTCCGGGGGCGAGACGCCCCCGCTGCCTTCCACTCCTCATTTTGCAACTGGCTCATTTATTCTGAATTTCCCATCAGGCCCGGCGTGGGCCTGACCAGCCGAGAGGCCGTGAACGGTGACCGAGGTTCTTCATGATTTCATTTAAGACAATGATCGCCACGATTATACTTCTGGGACCAACGCTCTGCGCCGCCCAGGCGATCCACGTTGACGGGATCGTCCAGGACACCGCCGGTGTTGGCATTTCCGGAGTAACGGTGAAACTGGAAATGGCCAACATCTCAACGACGACGGGAGCCGATGGTCAGTTCACCTTTGCGGACGCGACAATAACAAAGCCCGCCACCCAGCCCGGCACAACGGGCCTGTCGGCGGCGCTTGGAACAACCTCCACTCCGGCCAGGCAGACCCTCCCCTCCGCGGGATTTGCCGACACAATTGCTGTCACCAAAGAGGGGCAGCTCCATTATCGTGATCTTATCAGGACCTATGATGCGAGGGGAATGGTGATCCGGATGATCCCGAATGCCGGCAATGTGACGGACGTGGACGGGAATGTGTATCAGAGCGTCCGGATCGGCAATCAGGTGTGGACCGTGGAGAACCTCAGGACAACGAAGTTCAACGACGGGACCCCGATCCCTGAGGTCACGGAAATTGCGGAATGGGCCAAAACGGCCCAGCCAGCCCGGTGCTGGTATAATAACGATGCCGCGTCGAATCATGAAAAATACGGGGTCTTATACAACTGGCTTGCGGTGAACACAGGCAATCTGGCCCCGAAAGGCTGGCATGTGCCAACGGACGCGGACTGGTCAGCGCTTGAGACGTACCTGATCGAGAATGGATACAACTTCGACGGCAGTACCACCGGGAATAAGATTGCCAAAGCAGTGGCGGCAAAAACGGACTGGCGCAGTTGCACAGCCTCCGGAGCGGTTGGCAACGACCTCAGCAAGAACAACGCCAGCGGTTTTTCGGCCCTCCCGGGCGGATATCGTTCCTGCTCAAAGGGAGAGGGAGTCTTCTCAACCCGGGGAGAAATGGGTTTCTGGTGGAGTTCAACGGTGTATGAAGGGAAACTTGCATACAACCGCAGCCTCTACTACGGGAACGATCACCTGTTCAGACACGTCCACCTCCCGCAAAATGGTTTTTCCGTCCGACTCGTGCGGGATTGACCGGTTGAGTTTGGGACCGGTTGGACTTGTTGCAGACATTGAAATCCGTACGTCTTAGATTAAGATATTCTGGCGGTTGGCGGTTGGGGTTAGAGATTGAAATCGATTGTGATTGTCCATCAGGCAATAGGCCCAGATTTCCAATCCGCATTCTTTCGCATACTGCGCAAGCCATAGACAATAGTCGCGGCGCTGTTCGTCATCAAAAAACACCGGCTCACGGCGATTGCCTCGATGAGTGACGTGATATGGAATTCCAGGCGCAACGACGCGCGCATAGCGAGCCATAATAACCTGTT